>Ga0209577_10006817_pt1 | contig 10538 bp, 13 predicted proteins | sample GraSoiAngelo_109_FD_185874 | JGI IMG/M metagenome (GOLD analysis project Ga0209577, IMG submission 185874) | Grasslands soil microbial communities from the Angelo Coastal Reserve, California, USA - 14_0903_12_20cm (SPAdes) (version 2) | ecosystem: Environmental > Terrestrial > Soil > Grasslands...
GCGATCTGCAGGACGCCGTGCGCCCGACGTTTCTCACCTTCGACGGCGACGTGGAGCCGGGCAAGCCGTTCGCCCACATGATCGAGAACGGTCCACTGCTGGATGCCTTGGTGGGAAAAGCCAAGGCCGAAGGCGTGGCACTGTTTTCGGCCGCTGTGACCGGGTTCGAGTCTCCTGCTGTTGCGGACCGCTTCAAGCCGACAGAGGAGTCCCCGCGCGCTACATCAGGTCACGTGCACGTCGAACTGACGACCGGCGAAACCATTGCTGCGCGGCTTTTGGTCGGGGCCGACGGCGCCCGTTCGGCGATCCGCGAGTGCGCCGGCATCGCCGTCAATGGTTGGGAGTACCGGCAATCCGCGATCGTTACGACGGTGGCGCACGAGCGCGACCATCACGGCCGCGCTGAGGAGCATTTCTTGCCGGCCGGGCCGTTTGCGATCCTGCCGCTGACGGACGAGGCCTCCGGCGCGCACCGCTCCTCGATCGTCTGGACCGAGGCCGCGCCGCAGGCGGCAGGCATCGTCGCCTTGCCCGACGATGAATTCCACACCGAGCTCGAGCGGCGCTTTGGTCTGCGCCTTGGTGAGATCAAAGCGATCGGCCCGCGTCCGGTGCAGCCGCTCGGTTTGTGGATCGCGCGCGCCTTCATTGCCGACCGCTTGGCGCTCGTCGGCGATGCCGCCCACGTCATTCATCCCATCGCGGGACAGGGCCTCAACATGGGGCTGAAAGATGTTGCCGCGCTCGCCGAAGTGATCGTCGACGCGGTGCGGCTCGGGCTTGATCCCGGCTCGCTCGCCGTGCTCGAGCGTTACCAGCGCTGGCGGCGCTTCGATACCATGGCGATGGGTGTTGCCACCGACGCGCTCAACCGACTGTTCTCGAACCGATCGCATCTGCTGCGCTTCACCCGCGATCTCGGCCTCGGTCTGGTCGACCGCATGCCCGCGCTCAAGCAAATATTCATCCGCGAGGCCGCCGGTCTCCTCGGCGAAGTGCCGAAGCTTCTGCGCGGCGAGGCGCTGTAGCAAAACGATGTAGCCCGGATGAGCGTAGCGAAATCCGGGACCCATCGACGCCGTTGATAAATCCTCCCCGCATTTCGCCATAGCGCGTCGAAGACGCGCGTAAACGCGCTTAAGGCTCATGCGGGCTACGCACTCGTGCCGTCACACGAACGGAATCGCCAACACGTGATCCTTGAACGCGGGACGTTGCTCGATGCCGGCGTACCAGCGCTCGAGATTGTCGAGGCGACTGTGTTCCGGCGCCAAGCGTCGGTAGCGATAGGTCATCAGCGCCGCCGGTATGTCACCCATCGAGAAGGCGTTGCCGGCAACGTATGCAGTCTTGCCGAGCTGCGCGTCCAGGATTTTCATGGCCGCCAAGCTCTTGGCCTTGCCGGCTTCGATCGCGCCTGGATCGCGCTTTTCCGGCGGCGTGCGGATCAGGCCCCAGAACACCGGCGTGAGCGCCGGCGCCGCAACCGTGAGCTGCCAATCCATCCAGCTGTTGGCGCGCGCTCGCTCGTGCAGATCGGCCGGCTGGAGTTTGCCCGCTCCGTATTTTGCCGCGAGGTAACGCACGATCGCGTTTGATTCCCACAGTACAAAGCCATCATCCTCTTCGAGCGTCGGCACGAGAGCATTTGGATTTTTTGCGAGATAATCAGGCTCGTTGTTCTTCCCGAACGAGCCGCCGACATCGATGCGCTCGTGCTGCAGGCCAAGTTCGCCGATCGCCCACATCACCTTCTGCACGTTCACCGAGGTGTTTCGCCCCCAGATCTTGATCATGCGTTTTGCTCCTTATCGCGCCTTCCTGTTGCAAGCGCGAGTCCATCACGTTCCCGGTCGTGTCTCAGTTTGATTGTGGCAGTGGGATGAAAACTTTGTCCTCAGCCAATGTGAGACACATATAGGCAGCGACATCTTTACTCGCGGGCGTAATGTAATCATCCAGAAGATAGGTCATGACAGTCTTGAGATGCCAATCGCCGCATTTCCACTCAGCCGCGCACAATAGTTCTTTCGAATCATCAGCCCACAAATAGGGAAACGAGCGATAGACACGTAAAAGAATGCGGCTGTCTTCGTCGCTAGGCGGGCGCTCCCTTGAGGGGTAGCCAGGCATGGCCTGGAATCTTAGCCAGACCTGTGCGCCATAGAACCATCTTTCGATTTTGACCAATTTGTCGGCCGGGCTTAGGTGACTGCGCTCGCGGCGCAATGATACGCCGGCGCAGAGTGGCCCGTGAATTTGCATCCTGATCTTTCTTTCGATTTCGACTAGGGGTATGCTTACCGCCAAGCAGGAGCCTACCAGGGATGCTGAGAGGACCAAAGGGCGGAAATGGTAGAGACCTCAATCAATATCATTGATGCCCTCCGGGGGCAGGACGCCCAACTGAGACGGCTGCTTGCTCAGAAGGTATTGATCAGCGAAGCTCCGAGGCCCCAACTCTCTGAGATAGAAGCGCAGGTGATGGAGCTTAAACGCCTGCTCAATGAGCTTGAGAAGGTCATTCAAGACCATCTTAAAGCGGGCCATAAATAATGCCCCGAGGACCGAAAGGCGAAAAGCGCCTCCGCGACGTGATCGGCAACGCCGTCCACGTCATGCGGATCGCGACCGGCCAGATCGAGGATAAGATCACCGATGACGGCAAGAACGCCGCCGCTGTGGCGCTCGGCCGTATGGGCGGGAAGGCGCGGGCCGCAGGTATGTCGGCCAAGAAGCGGAAGGAGATCGCGAAAAAGGCCGCGCGATCTAGGTGGGGTCGCTAGGCTTGGGCGGCTCAATGGCGTTCTTGGCTCCCTTCGCAAGCCGTTTCTTGACCTCCGCGATCGGAGGCTCAAGATGCGGAGGACGTTGCTGATCCCGATACAGTACTGCGTCCGGGCAGTGCTGTAGCGCAGGCGAGAAATATTATAAAAGCTCGCGGCCAGCCGGTACATGTTGATGAAATACTCAACATATTTGGAAAAGAGGTAAGCCGCGTTAACAAGGCGGCTCTATCTGGGTCGCTCGCGGCCTACGTGAGAAAGGGCGAGATATTCACCCGCCCAGCGCCCAAACACGTTTGGTCTTGCAGAATTTGAAGGCAGCCCGGGCCGTCGACCGCATCCCCGCCATTTTCTTCTCCCGAACCGCCGGATGAGTTCGGATCTTCCGGGCCAGATGAGGGAGCAACCAACTAAACTGAAAATTATTCTTGACGCTAAGCAAGAAAGTTCATGGCGCCGCTTCCGACGCTACTAAGGGCCGTTACAGCCCCGCAGAGTGCACCGGCATTCGCAAGACGCGGATTGAAGGCAACCCCGATCCCAAGCATGTCAGCACGTCGTTTGCCGAGCGGCACAATCTCAACATGCGGATGCAGATGCGCCGGTTCGCGCGGTTGACGACAGGCTACTCGAAAAAAGATCGAAAACCATTGCCACATGGGTGCGCTCTATACGGTTTGGTACAACTGGATCAGGACGCACAAGGCGCATCGGGTGACGCCAGCTATGGCAGCGGGCCTCACAACCAAGCTGATGGATATGTCAGATGTAGCGCGGCTGATCGATGATGCGGAAATGCGGGCGACTATTCAGCAGCGGGCCACCGCTCTTGCTTTGCCACAATCAAACTGAGATACGACCACGTTCCCCGTTTGATTGCAAAATACCGTGCTGTCCGCGCCAGGGCGGTGAATGATATGATCGATTTGTCGGAATGCGGTCGCCGCGATGTAAGAGGAAGCTCCGATGCGAGCGATGTGTGCCGGTTGCGCCCTCACCGTCATGGCTGGAATTTTGCTGCTCGCCGCGAGCGCAAACGCTGCGGAGGACGCGGCGCTCGCGTTCTATCGTGGCAAACAAGTCCGCTTCTTCACGATGGGAAGCCCGGGCGGCGGATATGACGCCTACACGCGATTGGTGAGCGCGTTTCTCGGACGCAAGCTCGATGCCCGGATTCTACCAACCAACGAAACCGCTGCCGGCGGCATGCTAGCGATGAACCGCACCATGAACGCCGCGCCCGATGGCTTGACCCTGCTCCTGACGGGCGGCGAGGCGCTGGTCACGGCTCAGCTCTACGGGCTCCCGGGCGTCAACTACGACGTGCTGAAGGTCCGCAAACGAAACGCCAACACGCACTGGGTTGCGCGTGAGCTGGCACGGAGCTGCGGCTGCCGGCCTGCGGAGGTCGGGTACGCTGGCCTGAAGGATCGGCGCGCCGTCGCCGTGCAAATCCATTGGTGAGATGCAGAAGAGCGACAAACCGCTTCTCTGGGCGGGCTCCGGCAAAGCCGACAACAATTCCGATTTCACCGCGCTGATGTGCTACGTGCTTGGCGCCCGGTGCAAGATCATCGTTGGTTACAAAGGGACCGGCGACATGAACATCGCCATCCAGCGCGGCGAAGTCGATGGCCGCATCATTTCCGACGAGTCGGCTGCCCTCTATGCGGCGCCCGCCGGGATGCGCGTCGTCGCGACCCTCGCCCGCAAGCGAAGCGACTTGTTTCCCGATGTGCCGACTCTGTTCGAGGCAGCCGATCTCAACGCGGAACAAAAGCGGCTGATCGATAAGTTTTATCGCTGTCTCAACCCCGAAGGCTATCTGTTCGTTGGCCATGCCGAGAGCCTGCTGGGGATGACGGAAAAGTTCCAGATGGTCCATCGCAACAGCGGGAAAGCGCGATGACGACGCTGGACGAAAAGGCGCTGGCGCGAGTGAAGGAAATCACGCTGGAGCGGTATTATACCGGACACCAATGATTGACGGCTCGCGCGAACCGACGGCGCAATGATCAGGGAGAACGAGTGATGTTCGCCAAGCTCAATCACCTCGCGATAACCACGGACCACTATACCACGCTCGGCATGTTCTATCGCGCGGTATTCGGCATGAAGGTGTCGGGCGACACCGCACGGGAAATGTCGGCGATCTCGGTCGGCGACGGCTACGTGGGCATGACGCTCATTCCGCGGCGCGGCGGACGCAAGGCCGGCCTCGACCACTTCGGCATCGAAGTCGCGGACCTGGACAAGGTACGCGCCAAGGTCGCGAAAAAATATCCCGACATCGAAATCGTCAAGCGCCCGAGCAATCGTCCGTTCGCGAGCTACAGCGCGCACGATCCGGCCGGCAACTACTTCGATCTTTCCCAGCAAGGCCATGAGAACCGCGCGGAGGTCTACGCCCAAGGCGAATGGAAGCAGGACAATACGATCAGCCATTTTGCCCTGCGCGCGCGCGAGGCCGGACGCATGGCCGAGTTTTACGCCGATGTGTTCGAGCTCGAACCCCGCAACGTGGCGGGCGAAACCGGCAGCTATCATCTCACCGACGGCCGAGTGACGCTCGCAGTTCTTCCTTGGACGATATCGGCGTTCAATGGCGCCGGCATCGAGCAGCCGGCGATGGACCATATCGGCTTTCGCGTGCCGAGCCTCGATGCGTTCAAGAAGAACCTAGCCAAGGTCGAGCAGCAGAATCTGCAGATCAGGCCGAAGCCCATCGATTTCGACTCAGAGGGTGTGGCGCGCAAGAAGCTGCTCGCCAAGTGCCCCTACGGCAGCTTGCAGCTGGCCGATCCCGACGGCACGCTGATCGACGTTTCCGAGGATCACTGAAATGGCGGGAGGAGAATCGGCTCGGGCCGCTCGCAGTTTGTAGGATGGGTTGAGCGAAGCGAGACCCATCATTCCGGATGGCGAAATGAGGATGGGTTTCGCCGGCGCTCGACCCATCCTACGGACATGCTTATCAATCCAGCCGGCGCGCCTCTTCCGGCAGCATGATCGGAATGCCGCCGCGGATCGGATAGGCGAGCTTCGCGGAGTGCGAGATCAGTTCCTGCTTCTCCGCGTCGTATTCGAGCGGCCCCTTGGTCAGCGGGCAGACCAGGATCTCCAGAAGCTTCGGATCAAGCGAGCCGGCGGGTCGCTCGGGGGGCGAGGTGGTCATGACGCACTCCGGACTGCGCGGCGTCTCCCGGGGAAGCAGAACTCGCCAAATCGGTGAGACGCACCAACAGCGACGTCATTCCTATAGCATCTCGCCGCGTTCAGTGCCGCCGGAAATTCGGACGGCGCGGCTGCGCCGGGCCTGCCGGTCGATCCGACTTGTGCCGGAAATTGATGCGGCCGCGGCTGAGATCGTAAGGGGAAACCTCGACGATCACGCGATCGCCGACCCCTGTGCGGATGCGGAACTTGCGCATCTTGCCTGACATGTAGGCGAGAATCTGATGATCATTGTCGAGGGTGATGCGGTAATTGCCGTCCGGCAGAACCTCGGTCACCGTGCCGTCGAACTCGAGCAGCTCTTCTTTGGCCATTTCTTTCTGTTCCTGTGGGACGAGCTTACCGCGGCGTCCGTTGCGTGGGGCGGCCGGACGCATGGCGGCGCGCAGCACCCCTCGGCTGCATGAAGGCGATCGCCCCGATCCCGGCCTCCGCGGCTGCCGGGTGCCGTTGCGGATGCTGCTGGTTTGCCGTCGCTTGCGGTTTCCGACCGTGGTCGCGCCTCCCTAACTCTGCCCGGTTTGCGGGGGAGGGAAGGGAGGGGGCCTGCTGCTGATGGGTGCGGCTGCGCTTTGCCTGCGGTCGCTGCGGGCTGGCGCGGGCGGCGCCGTTCGCGCCGTGTTCAACCGCGGCGCGCCGGGTGCTGCGACGTTCGCCTGCCGGCAAGGACATCCGGATCAGCTTCTCGATATCGCGCAGAAAAGGCCTTTCGTCGGCATCGCAGAAAGAAATCGCGATCCCATCGGCGCCGGCGCGCGCGGTGCGGCCGATCCGGTGCACGTAGCTTTCGGGGATGTTCGGCAGGTCATAGTTGACGACGTGACTGATGCCCTCGACGTCGATACCGCGCGCGGCAATGTCGGTGGCGATCAAGGTGCGCAGGCGCCCGGCGCGAAACGCCGCGAGCACGCGCTCGCGCTGGTTTTGCGACTTGTTGCCGTGGATCGCCTCGGCCGCGAGCCCGGCTTTGTTGAGCGCGCGCACCACCTTTTCGGCGCCGCGCTTGGTGCGGGTAAACACCAGCACGCGCTCGACAGCGTCCTGCCGCAGAACCTCTGCCAACAGCGCCGGCTTGGCCGCGCGATCGACATGCATGACCTGTTGCCGGACGCGCTCGACCGTGGTCGCCGCGGGCGCGGCCGCAAGGCGAATCGGGTTGCGCAGCAGTTGGCCGGCGAGCTCGCTTATCGCGGCGGGCATGGTCGCGGAAAAGAACAGGTTCTGGCGGCGTTGCGGCAGCTTGGCGACGACGGCACGGATGTCATGGATGAAGCCCATGTCGAGCATGCGGTCGGCTTCGTCAAGGACGAAGATTTCAACGTGATCGAGCCGCACCGCGCCCATCTGGAGCAGGTCGCGCAGCCGGCCGGGCGTCGCGACCAGGACATCGACTCCGGCCGCGAGCGCGCGCATTTGCGGCTTGATTGGTACCCCGCCGATGGCCAGCGCGATGGTTGGATTGAGATAACGTCCGTAGGTCGCGAAGCTTTCGACGATTTGCGCCGCGAGCTCGCGCGTCGGACTCAAGACAAGCGTGCGGCAGGCACGCGCTTGCGGCCGCAAGCGGATGCTGGAGAGGTGATGGAGCATCGGCAGTGCGAAAGCCGCTGTCTTGCCGGTTCCGGTTTGTGCGATGCCGACGACATCGCGCGTGGCGAGCACGTGCGGAATCGTCTGCGCCTGGATCGGGGTCGGGGTGGCATAGCGCTCGTCGACGAGCGCGCGGGTGATGGGTTCGGCAAGGCCGAGATCGAGAAAGGAGGTCAAGTAAAGGTCTTTCATATGGCGAAAGCGGTCGGCGCGTCCGGCGCGTCGCTCTCGCGGTGAAACGGGCATCCCGCGTGGTCTGGGCTGCCGATGAATTCAATGCTGGAAAAGGCGGGTCGAAAACCAAAGCGTGGAATTCGTTCACGCGACCCGTAAGCGGCCGTTACACATCGGCCATCAATCTTATCCGCGCCTCATCTAACAATCTAATGCGGTGATTTCAAGGCTTTTCTTCGGATTTGCTGCCCGTAGCCACGACAGATCCACTGCAGCGGAGTCTCGCCGCCGCTGGTCTTTTTCGCCAATTCGATCTCGGTGACCGCCACCAAAATTTCCGCGCGCGTCTTGAGATCGGGCGCCTCCAGCAGCGCCTGCTTCTCGGCCGTGCCATAGGGCGACATCATCGCCAGCGCGTTGACCAGCGCCTCGTTGGGCGCGTTCTCGATCCCCTCCCAATCGGCCTTGAGGTCATTCGCCTTGAGGAAATCGGACAGCGCGTGCAGCAGGCTTTTGCGGTCGACCGCATCCTCGCCCTTGCGCGCCGTGAAGTCGTCGATGAACGGCGCATAGGCCACGCGGCATTGCCGATACGGTGTAGAGACCTTGAGCTCCTCCTCGATGCGAAAGCGGGCAATGCCGGTGAGCTGGATCAAATAACGGTCGTCGCCGGTCTCCGCGAGCTGCGTGATGCGGCCGACACAGCCGACCTTGTAGAGGTTGGGCTTATCTTCGGGTCCAGGATGCGCGGAGTCCGGTTGGATCATGCCGATCAAGCGATGGCCGTCGCGCAACGCGTCGTCGATCATGGCGAGATAGCGCGGCTCGAAAATGTTGAGCGGCATTTGTCCGCGCGGCAGCAGCAGCGCGCCGGGCAACGGAAAGACCGGAATGACCTCGGCGAGATCGCTGGGCCCGCGATACTCCGCATTCATCGGCATGGCCGCACTCCAGCCGGCGAAGGCTCACCGATCCGAGGCTGTCACGAAAACAGGATCGACGACAGCCGCTTGCGACCGTTGATGGTCGCTTCGTCGGTCGGCCCCCATGCTTCGAAGAACTGGACCAGCTGCTTGCGCGCGCCGTCGTCGTTCCACTTGCGGTCGCGCTTGACGATCTCGATCAGATTGTCGACCGCGTCCTGGTGGCGCCCCTTGCTGTTCAGGGCGACCGCGAGATCGAAGCGCGCCTGATGATCGAGCGGATTCGCCGCCACCTTCTGCTCGAGCTCGCTCAGCGGCCCGACCGATTTTGCTTGCTCGGCGAGATCGAGCGCAGCCTGCGCGGCCGCCACCACGGAATCATTGCGCTTGTTTTCCGGGACCAGCGCCAGCGTCTGCTTGGCCTGATCGGTTGCGCCGGTGCGCACATAGGAGCGGGCGAGCCCGGCGAGCGCGGCGACGTTGCCGCCGTCCTGCGCGAGGACCCGTGCGTAGAGATCGGCAGCGCCGGCGGCATCGCCCTTGGCGAGCGCCTCATCCGCGGTCTTCAACAGGTCCTTTTCCTCGCCGCCGATGCGGTCCTTGGTGAGGCGTTCGATGAACGCGGTGATCTGGCTTTCCGGCAGCGCGCCGAGGAAGCCGTCGACCGGCTGCCCGTTTACGAACGCGAACACGGCGGGAATCGACTGGATGCCGAGTTGTCCGGGAATCGACGGATGTTTGTCGATGTCCATCTTGACCAGCTTGACCTTGCCCTTGGTGGCGCGGACCACTTTCTCCAGCACCGGCGCGAGCTGCTTGCAGGGTCCGCACCACTCCGCCCAGAAATCCACCAGCACCGGCTGGCGCTTGGATTCCTCCAGCACGTCCTTGACGAAAGTTTGCGTGGTCGTGTCCTTGGTCACGCTGGCCGGAGCGGCCGTCTCGCCGGTCTGCAACATCGTCATCGTGTGCGCCCTTCATCCGCGGTGGAAGCGCCCGCGCCGCGGATCGCCTCGCGTGAGCCGCCGAAACCCGAAATATGCCCAATTAAATGGTGTTCGCCGGGGTGATTGCAATCAGCAATCTCAATGCGCGGTGGACGTTTCCTGTTCCGCCACTGCTTCGATGCGCGGCCGGTGGCCGGTCGCCGCGAGAAAGCAGATGAGGTCGGCGGCCGCGATCGAGGTGGTCATGGTGTTGAGCAGCGGATGAAAGTTGAGCGTGCGATGCGCCATCATGGCGGCGTCGAGCACCACGGTCACCCCGGCCATCCACGTCGTTCATCGCCGCAAACGCCGTCACCGCGCCGGGCTCGATGCCAAGCGTCTCGCGCATGAGGTCGGCGGAACCGAAGGAAAACCGCCCGGATGCGCCGAGGCGCCGATGCAACGATTTTAGCTCGATGACCGCGTCTTCGAGCGCGGCGCTGACCAGAAACAGCGTTTCCTTCTTGTCCCGAAGAAACAGATTCTTGGTGTGCCCGCCCGGGATGGTGCCGCGCAAGACGCGCGACTGCTCGACGGTGAACAATGCCGGATGCGTCACCGTCTGGTGCGCAATGCCGAGCCGGTCAAGAAAGCCGAAGAGGTCGGACGGGGTCGCGGGCATGAGTGCTGAACGTTCCACCAATGGCGTTAATCGATGGCCGTCGCCCTTCGAGGGCCGCCTTCGGCGGCCACCTCAGAGTGACGGATCAAGAGAATCACTTCGTCATCTGTATTGCGAATCCCTGATTGATGGCGGCGAACATCTGATAGAAGCCGGAGAGCCCCACGATTTCGACCAGCCCCTGCTTTCCCCATTGTGCGACCGCCTGTGCCTGCAGATC
>Ga0209577_10006820_pt1 | contig 10535 bp, 9 predicted proteins | sample GraSoiAngelo_109_FD_185874 | JGI IMG/M metagenome (GOLD analysis project Ga0209577, IMG submission 185874) | Grasslands soil microbial communities from the Angelo Coastal Reserve, California, USA - 14_0903_12_20cm (SPAdes) (version 2) | ecosystem: Environmental > Terrestrial > Soil > Grasslands ...
CGTCGCCAGGAAAAGCACGAGCGGCGTTACCAGTCGGAAGAACAGGAATGTCACGTAAGGCGCATGCCCGCGATATCCGGCCATGGTGAGCTTTTCGAGCGCGGCCTCCTGCGCCAGCCATTTGCCGAGGTTGAAGTCCACCACCACCTTGGCGACGAGTTGCTTCGGTGTCTGACGCAGTGTGACCTTTTCGGCCTTGGAGAGGCGCTCGCGCTCGCGCTGCCGGATCCGCTCGCGTTCGCTCGCGACCGCCTTCATGCGCTTTTGCAGTCCCCCGGTTGCAAACAGCGGCATGATTATCGTGTACGCGGTCGCGCTTGCGGCAATGGCGGCGAGCAGCATCGTCATAAAGCGCGCGTCGTGGAGCTTGGCGACCAGAAATTCAATCATGCGGCACCGTCAGAAATCGAAGTTGATCATTTTCTTCATCACGAAGACGCCCATGGACATCCACATTGCGGAGCCAACGAGCATCAGTTGACCGGTCGGATGAGTCCACAGCAGCGAGATATAGTCGGGGCTCGACAGGTAGACGAGCAGCATGACGATGGGCGGCAGCGCACCGATGATGCCCGCTGACGCCTTGGCTTCCATCGACATGGCCTGAATCTTCTCGGCCATCTTCTTGCGGTCGCGCAGCACCTTGGACAGGTTGCCCAAAGCCTCGGACAGGTTGCCGCCGGACTTTTGCTGGATCGAGACCACGATTCCGAAGAAGTTCGCCTCCGGCACGGGCATCCGTTCGAACAGGCGCGCACATGCATCGCCAAGCGGCATGCCGATCGCCTGGGTTTCGATGATGGCGAGGAACTCGCTCTTGAGCGGCTCCGGGGCATCGGTTGCGACGACTTTGATGGATTCAAACAGCGGCAGGCCCGCCTTGATGCCGCGAACAATCACGTCAACGGCGTCCGGCAGCGCCCTGAGAAATTTCTTTTCCCGACGTTTCTTGAGGAAGTTCAAGCCCCAGCGTGGCAAACCCAAGCCAGCGGCGAAGGCCAGGCCGGTGGCTCCAATTAGCCCACCTCCGGCCAGCATCGTTATCGCAAAGCAGGCCGCCGCGAGAACAGCGGAAAGGATCATGAATTTCCGAGGTGACCAGTCGAGTCCGGCCTGCGTCAGGCGGCTGCTCAGCGGAACCTTCTTCTCACTGCTGCGGGCCTCGAGCTCCTTTAGCGATCCCTCGACCTGTTCGCGGCGTGAGCGCTGGTTCTTATCGGCCTGGCGCGCGGCGGCCGGTTCGGACTTCGCGACCGCCGCGCGGCGAAGCTCGGCTTTCTTCTCCCCCGACAGGAAAGGATAAACAAAGACCCATGCCAGACCGCCGAGGGCGGTAGCTGCGAGAAAGGCCAGTGCGAGAGCCTGCATGTTCATGGCGCGCCCCTTTGGACCTCGCCCACTACTTCCGAGGCATCAATCGCGGCGGCAAGCCGTTTTTCTTCGCCGTAGTATCGCGCACGATCCCAAAAGCGCGGCCGTCCAATGCCGGTTGAGCGGTGCCGGCCGACGATCTGCCCATTGGCGTCCTCGCCGATCAGGTCGAAAACGAACAGGTCCTGGGTGATGATGGTGTCGCCTTCCATGCCCATCACCTCGGTGATGTGGGTGATGCGCCGGGAGCCATCGCGCAGACGGGCGGCCTGGATGATAACGTCGATCGAAGCGCAGATCATCTCGCGAATGGTCCGCGACGGTAGTGAAAATCCACCCATCGTGATCATCGATTCGCAGCGCGACAGGGCCTCACGGGGATTGTTGGCGTGCAGCGTTCCCATCGATCCGTCGTGACCGGTGTTCATGGCTTGCAGCAGGTCGAATGCTTCCGGTCCGCGGACTTCGCCGACGATGATGCGTTCAGGGCGCATACGGAGGCAATTTCGGACCAGTTCGCGCATGCTGATCTGGCCCTCGCCCTCGATGTTGGGCGGACGGGTTTCCAGCCGCACCACGTGCGGCTGCTGTAGTTGAAGTTCTGCGGCGTCTTCGCAGGTAATGATGCGCTCGTCGTTGTCGATGTACTGGGTGAGACAGTTGAGCAGCGTGGTTTTTCCGGAGCCGGTGCCGCCGGAAATCAGGACATTGGCGCGGCAGCGCCCGATGATCTGCAGAATCTCCGCGCCTTGAGGCGTGATGGCTCCGAATTTGACCAGCTGGTCCAGGGTCAGCTTGTCTTTTTTGAATTTCCGGATCGTCAATGCGGGGCCGTCGAGTGCCAGAGGCGGAACGATGGCGTTGACGCGTGAGCCATCGGCCAGGCGCGCGTCGCAGATCGGCGAGGATTCGTCGACGCGGCGGCCGACCTGGCTGACGATGCGCTGACAAATGTTCAAGAGCTGCTGATTGTCGCGGAACCGGATTCCGGTGCGCTGAATGCGGCCGGCGACTTCGATGAACACCGTTCCGGCGCCGTTGACCATAATGTCGGAAATGTCGTCGCGAGCCAAAAGCGGTTCGAGCGGGCCGTAGCCGAGAACGTCGTTGCAGATGTCGTCGAGCAGCTCTTCCTGCTCGGCAATCGACATCACGATGTTCTTGATCGCGATGATCTCATTGACGATGTCGCGAATCTCCTCGCGCGCCGACTCGCTATCAAGTTTGGCGAGTTGGGCAAGGTCGATCGCTTCGATCAAGGCGCCGAAGATCGTCGCTTTGACCTCATAGTAGGTGTCCGATCGCCGTGCCTCGATTGCCGGCGCGGGCGCCCCCGGTCTGGCCGGCGAAAGCGGCGGTGACGAAACGGTGGGAGGAGACGGGTTGCGCGATACGGCCGGCGCCGTGCCGGAAGCTGGTTCCGGCACACCGGCGGCGGGCTTCATCGTCCGCGAATCGTTCTCAGTTCCACTACGCTTCCCAAACACGACGACACTCCATACGGGTCGCTTATTTTGCCCGCAACTTCCCGATCAGGGGCGACAGGAACGAACCCCGTGGCTTTTTGGTTTCGCCGCGGCCTGTCAACCGTTGCGCGATCTGCAGAAACATCTCGGTGGTGCGGTGACTGGCGGCGATCTCCGCGATCATCTGGCCGTTATTGGCCGCCAGGCCGAAGATTTGGGGATCGAACGGAATCGCCGCGATCGGCGGGCTCTCAATTGCCTTGGCGAATTCGCTTGCGTTGATTTCCGGCCGCTTCGGCACGCCAACCTGATTGAGACAATACAGCGGCGCCCGGTCGTTGGGCCGCGATGCCTTCAACAGATCGAATATGTTTTTGGAGTTGCGCAGGTTGGCCAGATCCGGGGCCGCGACGATCAGAATATCGTCCGCGCCGATCAGGGCGCGCTTGGTCCATGCCGACCATTGATGGGGCATGTCCAGCACGATGCAGGGCACCGTCGTGCGAAGCGTGTCGAAGATTGAGTCAAAGGCTTCGGCGCCAAAGTCGTAAACCCGCTCCAGCGTCGCCGGCGCCGCCAGCAGGCTGAGATGGTCGGTACATTTCGACAGCAGACGATCGACGAACGCCGTATCGACACGATCGGGCGAGAATACCGCGTCGGCGATGCCTTGCGAGGGATCCTGGTTGTAGTCGAGACCGGCGGTGCCGAACGCAAGGTCGAGATCGGCGACGACGGAATCCAGCGCGAGATCACGCGCGATCGCCCAGGCGACGTTGTGGGCGATGGTAGATGCGCCGACGCCACCTTTTGCACCGACAATTCCGATGATCCGGCCGACGGCTTTTGCCTCGGGCGCCGAGAACAGACCGCAAATCGAGCGCACCACGTCCAGGGCGCCAATCGGCACAATCACGTAATCGCTGACCCCGCGGCGCACCAGTTCGCGATAAAGCGTGACATCGTTGACCCGTCCGATCACCACGACGCGAGTTCCGGAATCGCACACCTTTGCGAGCCGATCGAGGCCCGCAAGGATTCGGCCACGGCCTTCGGTTTCCAGGATGATCACGTTCGGGGTAGGAGCGGTGCGATAGGCCTCGATGGCGGCTGCCATGCCGCCCATGTGAATCTTGAGATGAGCCTTGCCGAGGCGGCGATCTTCGCAGGCCAGTTGCACGGCGGCTGCAGTTTCCACCGTCTCGCAAAACGCCTGCACCGACACCCGCGGCGCCGGGGCGATGTGATCGTCCACGGGCGGCGGTATGTCGTCGTCCGGCTGCTCCTCGGGAGTTTGACGGGCGTAGCTGATCATTTGCCTGTATCGCTGAGTTTGGCCTTGTCGGCGTCGGGATAGATGGTCGTGGTCGCAGTGCCCTTGCGATATTTCTCGAAAGCCATGCTGCGCCGCGTCGTATAGGCGAGGGTTTCGGACCGCGGCTGCACGAGATCCGACGGATTGTCGACCATTGCCGCCATGTTGCGCTGATAGGCGCAGCCGAAATTGTAATACTGCTTGTTGTCGAAGTAGCTCTTGTTCTTGATCGAGGGTCCGAGATCCTCCGGCCACAGGCCGCAGGGACCGGCAATCGCCGAAATCTTCGGATAGCTCAAGCGGATCGTCGCGAGCGTTCGCAGGTCGTCCGGATGATAACGGCGGACAACGATCCCGCGCGGCGGCACGCCGGCCGCCGCGAGCAACGACCGAACTTGCCGGAATGCGTCCCCCGCCGCCCGCGCGTTGGGCGTGCCGACCGGCACATCGGCAACAATCGCGCCGGTTCCTTCACGAAGCCAAACTTGTGCCAGCCCCATCACGTCGGCGCGCTGTGAAGCGGCAAGACCGCCACGCGCCTGACCGACGAAAATGACGACTGACTGGTTAGCTTCCTGAATGGCAATGGGATGACGCAGCCGATAATCTTCGGGAACGCTCGCGACCAAAGCTCGGTCGTGCGTGCAAGCTCCCAGCACAACGACAACGCCGACAAGCGCTGCCGCGGCGCGGAAGAGGCGATTGCGATCGGCGGGTATCAGGGCTGTCATGGTTCGTATCCTCGTCCCGCCTCAGTCGGTGATAAAGCCATAGGTGCCGCGATAATTCCGCGCCGGCTCGACCCGGCCCGGAACGCCATAGATGCGATTGATGCTGCCCAACAGATCGGCTTGTGGATCCGACGAGGCCGCGAAGCCGTCATCCGGACGCGACAGGTCCTTCTGCGCCACCGCTCGAACGACGTAAGGCGTCACAAGCACCATCAGTTCGGTCTGGCTATTGACGTAGTCGCGGCTGCGGAACAGCGTGCCAAGAACCGGCAATTGCGACAGGCCGGGCAAACCGTTGATGGCCTGCTTGGTCTGGTCCTGGATCAGGCCGGCCATCGCCATCGAGCCGCCCGACGGAATTTCCAGGGTGGTTTCCGCGCGGCGGGTCCTGATCGAGGGGATCGTCACCGCATTACCGGTTTGTTGGACCAAGGTAAAGGAATTGTCATTCGACAGCTCCGACACCTCGGTCATCACCCGCAGGCTGATCCGGCCTTCGGTCATGACTACCGGCGTGAAGTTGAGAGAAATGCCGAATTTCTTGTAGCTGATCTGGGTGGTGCAGACATGCGTGGCCGGGTCGCAGGAATAGCCTCCGGGAATCGGAAACTCGCCGCCTGCAATGAACGTCGCCGATTCTCCGGAAATTGCCGTCAGGTTCGGTTCGGCCAGCGTACGGATCACGCCGGCATTCTCCATTGCCCGAATGGTCGCGGTCACCGACGGGAGTCCGTTGGTTGAGCCGAATCCGAAGCCTGCCTGGTTGCCGGTGACGAGCGGTCGGCCCAAGGCCGTAAACGGATTGCTATTATTGAAATTCACGACGGCAGTGCCGTAGTTCATGTTGGCAGTCAGGTCGATGCCCATCTGCTTGATGATCGAGCGCGCGACCTCGGCGACCGTGACCTTCAGCATCACCTGATCGCGGCCCCGAACCGCGATTGAGTTGACGACCTTCTCGACCCCTCCCACCAGCCGTGCGGCCAGCTCACCCGCTTGCTGCGCCTCGATCGGACTCGAGGCCGAACCGGACAGCATCACGCCGTCACCGACGCCTTCGATCTGGATGTCGGCGTTCGGCAGCGTCTGCCGCAGCGCGGCGCGTACGCCGTTAAGGTCGCGCTTGACGGCGATATCGTAGGCGGCAATTTGCTGGCCTGCGGAATCGAAGAATACGATGTTGGTCTGACCGACCGCCGCGCCGATGATGTAGGCGCGCTGTGAGGAACGGATGACGGCGTTTGCAATCTTCGGATCGGCGACCAGCACATCCTTGATGTCACGCGGCAGATCGATCACGACGGATTTGCCGATGCCGAGCGCAAGAAAGCGCGAATTCATTTGTCCATCGTTGGCGAGCGGCGCCATGACGCGATAGTCGCTCGCAACGACCGGGGTCAAGGCCGGGTTCAGCGTCAGCGCGGCGGCGGCCGAAAACGACAGGGCGCGGACCGTGAAGGCCCGTATCAACAGCTGATTTCCCCTGCATTTCATTGCGGACGTCCTTTCGCTCACTTCTGTGCCGTCGTCGGGCTTGAGACGCCGTAGCGAACTACATTGATGCTGCCGCGACGGTTCGGGGTCTGGTCGTCAGACCGGTTCTCCACCATGCTGGCATCGGCGATACTGCGCAGCGCCAGCGACAGCGTGCCGCTCTGGCGTGCCCGGGCGAGCGTCTCCCCTTGCTCGGGCCTCAGTTCAAGCGTCACCGTCTTGCCGATCACGGCGCTCTGGCCGTCTTTTTCCTTCGGGGTCTGATCGATCGCAAGAACGCGAACATTTGCAAGGATAACCTCCGAATTGACGATATCGGCCGAACCGCCGCGGTCCGGATTCTTCTCGCGCTTCGAAAGGATGACATCGACCCGGTCGTTGGGCAGGATAAAGCCGCCGGCGCCAGTCTCCGGGGAGATTTCGGTCGAGATCGCGCGCATGCCGGTGGGCAGGATCGCCGCCATGAAGCCCGATCCATTGGCCTTGACCAGCTTCGGCTCCCGGATCGGTTCGCCCGCGATAAATGGCGCGCGTGCGATCGAGCCGGCAACCTGCGTCGTTGCATCGGGGCGCTCATTGCGGCGAATGAAACTGTTGGTTGCGGTCGCTGCCGGCCAGGCCTGCCACTGAACGTCTCCCGGCGTGACCGACTGGCCGAGGCCGATGTCGGACTTCGCAACGAGAACGTCCACGGTTTGCAATTGTGCAACCGGCGCAGTGGGAGGCTTGTTGTCAGACCCGCTTGCGAGATACGCGGCAATGCCGCCGGCACCGACAGCGATGGTCAGGACGACAATGCGTGGGGTATTCATACGCTTCACTTTCCACATTGCGCCGCGACGCTTCCGCCGCGGTGATGGGAGTTGACCAGTTATTCGTCAAGGCATGGTTAATAAGGCGTATCTAAATCGCCTTAACGCAGCGTTACCCGGCGGATCAGCGGATGGCGAAGTGGGTCAGGTCGACCGCCTTGACCCATTCCGTCTCCGGGTAGATCACCAACGCGCCGATCGCGAGCGCGATGCCATAGGGAATTCCGCTTTCCTTGGCGTGCAACTTGAGCAGCCAGGCCTGGCCCGCGAACGGGTAGGGCAGCGGCCATTGCCGGAACTGGAGCAGCAACAGCGTCAAGGCACCGCCGAACAGCGAGGCATAGACCAGGTAGCTCAGCAGATGACCAAAGCCGAACCAAAGCGCCGCTGCGGCTGCAACCTTGGCATCCCCGCCGCCGACCCAACCCATGGCAAAGCAGGCAAAGGCCACCGTGAGCACGGTGAAGCCCGCGCCGATATGGGAGAGGATATCGTAAGATCCCAGGCCGCTCAGGAGGGCGAGAGCCAGGAAGCCAGAGACCAGCGCCAGCGATACCCGGTTCGAAATCGTCATGGTGAGCAGGTCGCTGGCGGCAGCGAACGCCATCAGAGCAGGAAACAGCAGAAGCCGCGCGATGTCGAGGATCATGGATCTACAAAGCCCGTGCTGCGAGGTCGAGGCGTCCGAAACTACATAGGAGAGATGAACAAGGGGGAAACAGTGCCGCGCATTACCAGACCGCTGCAATTCGGCACGCGAGCGTAAAAACCGCGAGGGTCAGCGCAAGACAGACCGCAGCCACGGGAGCATTGTCCCGGCTGCAGATCGGAAAGGAAGCTTTTCTTGCCTTCGCAAACAAAATAGCACGTGGTTGCATGTTGTACGTCATCTATCTCCGCCGGAAACGACAAAGGCCCCGGATCACCGGGGCCTCTGCTGTGCTTTCGCGACACCGCTTATTTCAGATTGGTCGAGATGGTCTGGAACTTGGTATTGAGGGTAGTGCCGATACCGTTGACGGCAACGATGATCACGACCGAAATACCGGCGGCGATCAAGCCGTATTCGATGGCGGTCGCGCCGGATTCATCCTTCACGAAACGCGCAATAAGGTTCTGCATCGGGTTAAACTCCATGTACACGTGGCTGGTCGAACTAAAGTTAGGTCCTGCCGGCGTTCTCAGCACCGTGACCGTGGCACCAGCCTAGGGTCCGACTATTGCGGCGCAGTTAATTCGATTGCGCAAATACGGATGGAACCGGCTGTTCTTGCGCACAGTAAATGTCGAATTAAGGCGGTACCTAAAACGCAATGTTGCGAGGAGTGCTGTATTCTGGCGCCGTGCGAGCCGCTTTTGGATTCACAGCTCCTTAGACGCGAAAGGCCCCGGGTCACCGAGGCCTCTACTGTGCTTTCGCGATACCGCTTATTTCAGATTGGTGGAGATGAACTGGAACTTGGTATTGAGGGTGGTGCCGATGCCATTGACGGCGACGATGATCACAACCGAAATACCGGCGGCGATCAGGCCGTATTCGATGGCGGTCGCGCCGGATTCATCCTTCACGAAACGCGCAACAAGGTTCTTCATCAGGTCACACTCCATGCACACGTACCGTCGACGCGACCCTAGAGTCCGACGATTGCGGCGCAGTTAATTCGATTGCGCAAATAGGGATGGAACCGGTTATTCTTGTGCACAGTAAATGTCGAATTAAGGCATTGGCTAAACTGCGGATTGCGGCGGAGTACCATTCTGGCGCCGCGCGAGCCACTTTTGGATTCACAGCTCCTTAAGCGCGAGCGGCTACCCATGAGGTCTCCTGATCAGATGAGGCCGCATGTCCACTCTGCCCCTGGAAATCATAGAACTCATCGGCCACACGATGGCGAAATTGCTGCCGGTCACGATCGTGCTGGCTCTGCTGTTCTCCGTGCTCACCCATTTCTGGGCGTGCAATCCGGGCAAGCCCTGGTGGCGCAAGCGCGAGCTTGTCACCGACATCTGCTACTGGTTTTTCGTGCCGGTATTTGCCCGCGTATTCCGCATCGGGTTGATGGTGATCGGCGCCAGCGTCATTTTCAATGTTCGCGACGCCGACGAGCTGATCGCCTTTTATGAGAATGGACATGGTCCGTTGTCAGAGCTTCCGCTTTGGATGCAAGCGGTGCTGTTCCTGGTCGCATCGGATTTCATGCTGTATTGGCTGCACCGCATGTTTCACGGGGGCGGATTCTGGAAATATCACGCCATCCATCATTCCTCGCAGGATCTGGAGTGGATTTCGGCGGCGCGCTTCCACCCGGTGAACCTTCTCCTCGGGACTATAATGGTCGATGTCATCTTGTTGGTCGCGGGTATCTCGCCCAACATCATGCTCTGGGTGGGACCCTTCACCACCTTCCATTCGGCGTTCGTTCACGCCAATCTGAACTGGGCGCTGGGCCCATTCAAATACGCATTGGCTACGCCGGTCTTCCACCGCTGGCATCACACCTCGCTCGAAGAGGGCGGCAATACCAACTTCGCGGGAACATTTCCGATCTGGGATGTCCTGTTTGGAACCTTCCAGATGCCGGAAACTAGGCTGCCCGGCGATTATGGCGTGACCGATCAGACGATCCCCTCCGAGATTGGCGGACAATTGGCGTATCCGTTTCGGCAGTAGGGTGATGGTTCAGAACCTCTCTTCATGAGCGTAACCGTCGAAACCATCAATCAGGAGAAGGCGCTCGGTCTTGGCCGCATTCCGGCCTGGTTCTGGATGGGCGCCGGAGTGTATCTGTTGCAGTTGGTCAACGGCAGCAACCTTCTCAGGGATTCCGATACGTATTGGCATATCGCCGCGGGGAAATGGATCATCGCTCATAACGCCTTTCCGAGGGTCGACATCTATTCCTTTACGAAAGCAGGGGAGCCGTGGATTTCAACGTCGTGGCTCGCGCAAGTCCTGTATGGCGAAGCTTTCGAGCTAGCGGGCTGGGCCGGGCCGATAGTGCTCGCTGCCACATGCATCGCGGCAACGATCGCACTCCTCACCTTCATCCTCAGCCGTCGCATCCCCTGGACGTACGCGGTTGTCGTTGCGCTGGCGGCCCTGACGCTGTCGACGCATCACCTGTTTGCGCGTCCACATGTGCTTGCGCTGACCGTGATGGTTGCTTGGGTGAACGGGCTTGTATCGGCGAGCGAGAGCCGCGAAGCGCCATCTTTCCGGTTGTTGCCGCTAATGGCTCTTTGGGCAAACCTTCATGGAGGGTTCGTATTCGGGCTCGTGCTGCTTGCGCCATTCGCATTTGACGCTTTGTGGAATCAGGAGGGCTCGCGACGAAGGTCATTGGCG
>Ga0209577_10006821_pt1 | contig 10535 bp, 7 predicted proteins | sample GraSoiAngelo_109_FD_185874 | JGI IMG/M metagenome (GOLD analysis project Ga0209577, IMG submission 185874) | Grasslands soil microbial communities from the Angelo Coastal Reserve, California, USA - 14_0903_12_20cm (SPAdes) (version 2) | ecosystem: Environmental > Terrestrial > Soil > Grasslands ...
CGAGAATCTGCTGTTGAGTGGCCTCAGCGCGATCAAGCTTCGCGACAATCGTTCCTCCATGCATTACGGCGATGCGATCGCTCATGCCGAGAATTTCCGGAAGCTCGGACGAGATCATCAGAATCGCGACGCCTTGCCCGGCCAACTCAGTCATTAGCGCATGGATTTCCGACTTGGCGCCGACGTCGATCCCTTGCGTCGGCTCATCAAGGATGAGCACAGAAGGCTTTGTAACTAACCAACGGCTGAGAGCGACCTTCTGCTGATTGCCACCAGAAAGCGTCGCCACGGATGCGAAAATGGCCGGTGTCTTGATGCTGAGCCTTCGCGTGTAATCGGCGGCAGTCTCTTTCTCGCGCCGAAAATCCATTGCGCCTAAGCGAGAAAACTTATCGAGCGAAGCCAGCGTAATGTTCGCGCTGATCGGCAAGTCCAAAATCACGCCGTGATGGCGCCGGTCTTCGGGCACGTAAGCGATCCCGCAATCGATCGCCTGCGCCGCGCTTTTGATCTTGACGGACTTTCCCCGAAGCAAAATCTCTCCCTGATCAGCCGGAGTCAGGCCAAAGATTGTTCGCGCCAACTCTGTGCGTCCGCCACCGACAAGGCCCGCAATCCCAACGATCTCGCCTGCACGCACCGAGAGATTGACATCGTGTATGCCTGAATCAGAGCACCCGAGTCGGCGCAGCTCTAAAATCACTTCACCCAACGTCACCGTCTTTTTCGGAAACACTGCCGATAGTTCACGACCAACCATCAAGTGGATCAATAGCTCTCGATTGACTTCCGACATCATACGCGTATCGATGGTGCGACCATCGCGCAACACCGTGACGCGATCCGCAATCGCCGGCAGCTCTTCGAGCCGGTGCGAAATGTAGATCATGCCGACGCCCTGGGCACGCAATTCGCGAATCACTTTGAATAGATTCTGCGTATCCTCTTCGGATAGCGATGCGGTTGGTTCATCGAAGATAAGGATCTTCGCATTGGCGCCGAGGGCGCGTGCGATCTCCACCAGTTGCTGCTGGGGCATCGTAAGATCGCCGGCTTCCCTGTCGGGAGCGATCCGGGCTCCCACCCGCGCGAGCAATTCCGCAGCTCGGCGGCGGCGCTCGCGCCAGTCAACACGCCTCCGCAGACTAGACTCTTCCAAACCAACGGCGATGTTTTCTGCCACGGAGAGTTCCGGAAAAAGCGCCGGCTGTTGATAGATTGCAGCTATTCCCAATTGCTTTGCCAGGCGCGGCGAGTTGTGAGTGATCGTGTTTCCGTTGAGTTGGATTTCGCCGTCATCTGGCTCAACTGCCCCGGTAACGATTTTGATTAGCGTAGACTTGCCCGCGCCGTTTTCGCCGATTAGCGCGTGCACTTCACCGGCGCGCAATTCAAAGGAAGCACCCTGGAGCGCATGCACTCCGGCGTAAGACTTGTCGATGTTGGTGGCGCGGAGCAGCGCCGCGTTCGTCATGGTTTTTGTTATCTAGTCTGATTCGATGTATCTCTGTTCGATTTCGGCAAAACGTCGCGCCGCCTCTTCGAAAGCAAGCGACGGAGCCGGATCGAATCTTCTCAACCGAGTATTTTCAGCAACGTGCCGTCGCGCTTCAGCCAATAATCCAAAGCGCCCGGCTGCTATCGCCTGCACCAGCGCGTTACCGATCACGGTTGCCTCCACTGGTCCGGCCAGCACAGGCAATCCACTCGCATCGGCAGTTGCCTGGTTTAGATAATTGTTCTGGCTGCCGCCACCGACAATTTGCACGCCCGCAATTTTTCTGTTCGTTAGACATTCGATCGCGCGCAGAACTGAGGCATATCGCAAAGCCAACGAGTCAAGGACCAGTTTGGCTATTGCCGAAGGCTCTGCCGGCATGCTCTCGCGTCTTTCCGAGAGTTGTTCGGCGATCGCTTGCAGCATATTTCGCGGACTCAATAGGCGGGGATCGTCGGGAAAGATTAATGGGCCAACCTGTCCGAGTTTCTCGACTTCGGCCAATAGATTATCGTACTCAACTGCTAATCCCTGCTGCTCCCATTCTCGCCGGCACGACTCAAAAATCCAGAGTCCCATGACATTCTTGAGAAAGCGAATCGAGCCGAACGCTCCCCCTTCGTTGGTGAAGTTAAGGCGCGCAACGTCGTGATTGATCAGAATTTCGTCGCGCTCAACTCCGACCAGAGACCAGGTGCCCGAGGAGATATAAGCCCACCCATCTTCGATTGGCGCGCCCGCGACGGCGCTGCCAGTATCATGCGTCGCCGGCGCCACGACCCGCACGGCCTCACCCCCAAGCTCAGCAGCGACTTCGAGGCGAACCACGCCAAGTTCTGTACCAGCCGAAACGATCTCAGGCAGCAAAGTGGTTGGAAGGCCCAAAAGATTGAGCATCTCACAGTTCCATCTGCCTGTTCTCGGATCCACCATCTGGGTGGTAGTGGCATTCGTGTACTCGCTGATGGCCTTGCCAGTAAGAAAGAAATTGATCAGGTCAGGAATCAGCAACAACTTCCGCGCGTTCGCGGGAATTCCTTCCCGTACATGGGCGTAGAGCTGAAACAGCGTATTGAAGCCCATGAACTGAACGCCGGTGCGCTCGAAAATATCTTCGCGCGCGACCTGCGCGAAGACCTGCTCCATCACTCCTTGCGTCCGTTCGTCCCGGTAACAAATTGGGAGTTCGCGCAATTTGCCCTCAGCGTCAATCAATCCATAATCAACGCCCCAGCTATCGACTCCAATGCTTTGAATTGGCCGTCGGAGTTCACGCGCCCGTTCGCTTGCCACACGGATGCCTGTTTTGATCTCCTCGAAAATCTCCGGCAGATTCCATCGAAGGTGATTTTGCAATTGGACCGGCGGATATTTGAACCGTCGCACCTCTTCAAGCAACAACTCGGCGCGCGCCACTCCGGCGAGGAAGACTCGTCCGCTTCCCGCGCCTAGATCGACCGCGATGTAGAGTGGGTCATTCATATTGCAGATTGCGGAATGCGGATCGGTGGACAATCAGGTACCTTCAATTCCGCAATCCGCACTCTGAATTCCGCCCTCGATTAGACGATTCCTGAAGCGGCTGTTCCCCTTCGCACCGGCCGTTCTTCGGCCTTGCGCTGACGATAGCCACTGGCTCGAAAGGTGTTGATGGGATCGATCGCGCCGCCCGCACGCGCGCGCGCCACGGCCAGGATCGGCGCGACATCAGTTGTAAAGGCCTGCTTCAAAGTCGCGAGCGCTCTCAAGGGATCGCACTTCTCTTGCGCGTCAGACAGTTCCTGTCGATCAACCAGATGCGCCTGAACATAGGCACGAACCAATTCGGCTGCGCTCATCATCAGCGACTCAATCGGATCGGTAACGTTGTGCGACTGATCGAGCATGTAAGCTGGGTTGAAGTACGGCTCTTGCTTCAACTCCGCATCAACTAATTCATTAAAAATCAGGAAAAGTTGGAAAGGCTTGACCGAGCCGGAATCGAGATCGTCGTCACCGTACTTGCTGTCGTTGAAATGAAACCCGGCCAGTTTGCCGAACTGAATCAGCCGCGCGACGATCATCTCGATGTTCACGTTGGGCGCGTGATGGCCCAAATCGACGAGGCAGAACGCTTTTGACCCCAGCTCGCGCGCGCAGTAATAGCTCGTCCCCCAATCGTTGATTACCGTTGAATAAAAAGCCGGCTCGTAAAACTTATGCTCGATAAAAACGCGCCAGTCGTCGGGCAGCGCGGCGTAAATCTCGCGCATACTTTCGAGATAGCGTTCGAGCGCGCGGCGGATGTGTTGCTGACCCGGAAAATTCCCGCCGTCGCCGATCCAGACCGTATGGGCTTTCGAGCCCAGCGCTTTCCCGATCTCAATGCATTCAATGTTGTGTTCGATGGCTTGCTCGCGCACCAGCCGTTCGGGATGAGTAAGGCTTCCGAATTTGTATGAATGTTTCTGGCCCGGCTGATCCTGAAAGGTGTTTGAGTTCATCGCATCGAAGTGCAGGCCACGCTGCCGAGCAAACTCGCGCAAATCGCCGGCGTCGTCGGGCTTGTCCCAAGGGATATGCAGCGATACTGCCGGAGTCGAGCGAACCAGTTTGAAAATGGTCGCGCAGTCTTCCAGCTTTTCATAAATGTCGCGCGGTTCGCCGGCCGCGGGGAAACGTGCAAAGCGAGTTCCGCCAGTGCCCACGCCCCATGATGGAATGGCAACGCGAAACGAGTTCGCCTTAGCCACGAGATCCTCAATATCGACGTTGTCCCGTTGCAGTTTTTTGGCCAGGTGATCGAAGTCTTCCGCGAGCCAGGGTTTCGCCTTCTGGTTTTGTTCGGCGATGAACTCGTCCTCAATCCCAAAAGATGCGTTCATTCGATCATTCCTCCAAGACAGGCTATCGGTTATAGACATCTTTGCGATGCCCAACACGAATTATTTCGATTACCAGAGAGGAAGGTGCAACGGTAAAGATAACGCGGTAAGAGCCTTCTCGTATCCGATAGGTACGTTCAGAACCAACCAACTTTTTGACTCCGGGAGGAAAAGGATTCTCGGTTAGTTGCCCCACGGCCTGGACAATTCTCGCCACGACCTCTTTAGGAAGAGACTTGAGTTCCTTGATCGCTGAACGCTTCCACGCAATTCTATATGAGTCCATCGCGCTTCAACTCGACAAGCAAATCCTCGTGCGAGACTGTTGGTTCCTCACGGCGCTCGGCTACGGCCGCAAGATCTTCAATGTCTTCCATAAGTTCCTCGAACTCGGCAATGGGCATAAGAACCGCAGTCTTCACCCCGGTTTGGTTGGTTACATATTGAACTTCAAGTTGCTTGATATCTAACATGTCGATCCTCCAGTCGTTTCCTCCAAGATGGCTCTGACAAGGGCGCACTTCCATCCCTTGGACGTGTCGCCAACGCCGACCGCAATCACTCCTCAGTGCCCCATCTCCGACGAACAATCAGGAATGTCTCATCAATCATTTCCGTGAGTTCGAGAATGTTCTTCTCTGCTTGGTCGGATAACTCATGGGTAGGTTGACCTCCTCCCATTTTGAGATCCGTTCTAAAATCCTCGTACTCCTTATTAGACGATCGCCCGATGTTGGAGAATCGCAGGAATAGCCTATGTGGTAAAAACCACCTATGCTTTCGGACCGCCTCCACAAAGGCATTATGGCTCTGTATCCACTCTTTACTACACCTCTTATACCTTTCCTCTAGCGGCTCGTTTGACTCCAACATCTTTGGTCGTAGGCGTTCGGTAGCCGATTGGATTTCAAAGAGACAACCAGCTATTTCTGATAACGCTCCAAACTCTTTCTCCGCAGCCAAGCGCTGAATTGTCGACTTATTACCCAGGTTGAACCTTATGAACTCCAGATCGACTGCAAACTGGCTCTTCACGTTCTCAACAATTTCGGTAAGCCTTCCGATGTCTTCCTTCGTTGCAAGGTTTTCGCCTTTCTTTCTGAGATAAGAAACGAAGTATTGCCCAGCCAGTGTAACGATCGCAGTCATAAGAGAAGTAATCGTGATTTGTGTCCATTCCATATGTCGATTCTAGTAGGCTAGTGCCCGCAATCACGTCATTCAGCACGCTCGGAATGTTGATCTGGTTTCGATCCCAACTCCACCCGTAAGGGTCTTTTTTCTCCCTATCTCAAAAACCCATCTGCCAGCCCACCGTCCACTGGTATGACGTGGCCGGTGGTCTTCGACAGACGATTCGAAACCAAGAGGAAGATTGCTTCGGCCTGGTCTTCCGGTTCGATTGGCGTCTGCGTCAGCGATCGTTTGGCATAAAAAGCTGCCAGCTTCTCGCGTAGTTCATCGGTTGATTCCCTTTCGCTAAAAGCGATGTCGTACTTTGCGAGCGATGCTATGACGCGATCGCGAGGAAACATTGTGCTTCCCTTTACCACCGTAGCCGGCGCTACTGCATTCACTCGGACCAGTGGCGCCATCTCAACCGCCAACTCCCGCGCCAGATGATTGGCGGCAGCTTTGCTGGTGTCGTATGCGAGGCTTCCCTTCTTCGCGACCACCGCGTTGGCGCTGGTCGTGAGCACGATATTCCCGCGCAAGCCTTGCCGCTGGAAAATCTTATAGGCTTCGTCGGCGACGATGTAGGCGCCGGTAACGTTGATGCCAAACGTGCGCGCCCACAAACTATCTTCGATGTGACCCGTCTTGTCGGGCGGCACGAAGATGCCCGCGGTTATTATCACCGAGTCAATCCCACCATAGGCGAGCATCACATCTTGCAGCATGGCAGCGACGCTCTCGCGGTTGGTGATGTCGCAAGCTAGCCCGAGCGACGGTCCGCAGTTGCTAATCCCGGTTCCCGCGACGCCAATTCCCGGCCCATACTTGTCGATGATCTCCTGCGCCGTTTCTTTGGCGGCCGCTTCGTCAAGATCGACGCACACAATGTGCGCGCCTTCTTTCACCAGCCGATGCGCGGTAGCCTTGCCAATGCCGGCGCCCGCGCCGATGACGACGATAATCTGCCGATCGAGTTCTTTCTCAGGCGGCATTCGTCGCAACTTGGCTTCTTCCAGCGGCCAGTACTCGATGTCGAAAGCCTCTTGCTGGTCCATTGCCTCGTACTGGTCGATTGCTTCCGCGCCGCGCATCACCTCGATGGCGCAATTGTAAAACTCTGCCGTGACGCGCGACTCACTTTTGTTCTTTCCCCAGGCGATCATTCCCAAACCCGGAATCAACACGACCGTCGGATTGGGATCACGCATCGCCGGCGAACAAGGCCGCTTGCATTTGTGGTAGTAGGCTTCGTAATCCTTGCGATATTGCACCATTCCTTCCGAAAGCAAATCTTTCAACGCCTCGACATCGCCGCTTGACGGATCCCAATCGGCAAAGAGCGGTTTGATCTTCGTGCGCAGGAAATGATCCGGACACGACGTTCCCAGTTCGGCCAGACGCGGCCCATCATGACTGTTCACAAACCGCAGCATCTTCTCGTCATCCTGCACCGTGCCCACGAATCGTTTATAAACTGAGACCTGTCCGCGCAGCCAGGGAATGATTTCAGCTTGAATACGCTTGCGATCCGCGTCCGCTAATGGTTGAGCTTTCGGCCCGCCGTAGGTTTTGTCACCGCGATCATGCTCTTCGATATGACGGGCCGCACGATCGATGATCTCCAGAGCCGTCTCGTAGCAGGTCTTGTCATCATTGCTCCACGAACTCATTCCATGATGACCAAGCAAAATGCCCTTAGCTTGCGGGTTGTCCTTTGTCAACTGCTCGATCTTCAACCCAATGTCGAAGCCCGGCCGCTGCCAAGGGACGTAAATAACCTCGTCGCTGTAAATTTCCCTACAGAGTTTCTCCTGATTAACGGAAGCAGCAATGGCGATGACCGCGTTCGGGTGCAGATGATCTACGTGCCTGTAAGGAACAAACGTATGCAACGGCGTGTCGATCGAACAAGCGCGCGGATTCAGGTTGAAAACGCAGTGACTGTACATCGGGTACATTTCATCCTCGATCGGCGTTTTCGGCCCGCGTTCAGGACTGCTTAAGTAAAGCGTCTTCATCGCGCGCACTTTGTCGAGATAAAGCGAAGCAAAGCCATCTCGTTTGGCCGTTCGCAGATCGCCTCCGGAACCTTTCAGCCACAAAACCTCCACGCTTTCTTTGGTGAGCGGATCCATCTCGATTAGCTTTGAAGAGGTATTGCCACCGCCAGTGTTCGTGAGCGTCAGATCTTCGCCCAGCTTGTTGGAACGATAGACCAAACGATCGACGCCCGATAATTCATTGGCTTCTTCGTCACGCCAAAGATACTTCACGTGTTTGAACGATCCCTCTTTGGTTGCCGGCGCGCTCATAGAGTTTTCCGGCCGCGAGAGTTCTCAGTAAAAAGCAGCTTCATCATGTCATCCTTCCAACCCATCAAAGACTCTTTCATTAGCGCTCGTAACTCGCGGGCGCTTTTTTGCGCCAACGCTTCGACAATCTGCCCGTGCATCGCCGCGCTCTCGATGTAAGCTTCCCTCTCCCTCTTGGTCTTCATCACAAAGAAAGCGAACAACGGCACCACCAAACGCTCCAGCACATCAGCAAGGTAAGCGTTGCCAGATAGAACCCAGAGCTTGCGATGCCAATCCAGGTCATTTTCGTAGAAGTGGTCCAAATCGAGTTCTGCCGCTGCCCGCTCCATCCTTTCGATTAAGACCCTCAATTCTTTGATATCGGCTGGCGTGGCATTCTCCTTGGCCCACGCAATGGCCAGTGCTTCCAACTCGACGCGCAACTGAAAAATCTCCCGAATCTGTTTGGGCTCCAGCCTGGTCACCGTGGTGCCCTTATACGGAGTCTTTTGCACAAATCCCTGATGCTCGAGGGCGATGAGCGCCTCGCGCACCAGAGGGATTCCGCTGCCCAATTGCTGCGCCATCCGGCTTTCCACAATCTGATCGCCAGGCTCAATAGCGCCAGACAGAATCGCGTCCTTGATCGCGGCCACGACCTGATCTTTCTTCGAGATGGCTTGAATCAACTTGAGCATCTTGCGGCCAAATAGGGGCCTTATATATCATGCCTTCGCGAAGTTGCAAGATCATAATATGATCTAAGAGGCCAAGACTAGCATTGCGTTCCTTTGCGGAATCCTTAGCGTCCTTTGCGTTGACGCCTTTTTGGGGGTCGACAATCAACGCTTCGCAAACCACGATCGCAACTCAGCATCCAATGCCCGAAGATCGGGCTTCTTCTCAGCAATCGCGTGCGATTCTTTCCATTCCTGATTCAGATCGCCAAGCTTCACATTCGAGCCGGCCCGAACGAATAGTGGTATCTGATGTAAGTCGGCGTTGACCGTGATCGTCTGGCCACCGGGAAAAATCTTGTCTGGGTTCCAGGCATCACGCCAGCGATCGCCCGAAGGCAGATAGACCTGCTGAGTTCGTTTTCCCTTCTCCCAGATCGGAGAGACCAGAATGTCTTGTCCATAAAGATACGTCCACCAATTCGCCCACGCGGCCGAAGATTTTGGATCGACTAAGAACAGCGGGCGCACTATCGGCATGCCCGTCTTCGTCGCTTCCTGCGCATACTTGTAGCTGTAATCGATCAGCCGCTGATGCAAGCGCGCGTAGAGACGCCAGATCGCGATCAGTTCGGTGTCGTAACTCGGTTCACGCGGGAGGTTCCAGAAAGCCACGTTGCGGGTTGGGCCAACCTCCATAATCGGAGTGAACGCGCTGAAGCCCAGCCAACGCCCGCATACTTCCTGTTCCAGCAGTTGTTGATTGTAGCCGCAGGTGTCCGATCCCCAGTTCGGATAACCCATCACGGCCGAGCGCTGTACCGCAACTATCGAAGCACGCAAACCTTCCTGAGTTCCGCCAATGTCGCCACCCCAGAACGCTCCATAGGAAGAGCTGCCGGTGTAGGCGCCGCGCGGCATCAAGACGAAATTGTTGCCGCGATATTTTTGCGCGACCTCGTAAGTGGCCTCAACGTACATTGCGACGTACGCATTTCGAATTTCGCGAATCGAACGACCATCGAACACCTTGAAAGGACCATTGTCGGGCAAGTCCTCTTCACCGCGATCCAGCTTGAATGCCGCAACTCCAAGCTTGAGTAGTTTCGCTACGCCATCCTGCCAAAACGCCTTGGCTGCAGGATTGCTGAGATCCACGGTTGGGTAGTTGTTACCGTTAAGTGGACGCCTTTGACCGGCGAACCCGTAACCTTTCGTAAGCGCTTCTTTTTCCATCTTCCCCTGAACAAACGGCGCGATCCAGAGCAGGGTCCTCGCGTCCTGGCCCTCAAGCCATTTCACCATTTCAGCAAAGTGTGGCAGACGCTGCTCGTCAATTTCGAAATCGTCATAGCCCCATGGCAAGCCTGGCCCCCAAGGCCGATCGATCCAGTAGACACCGTTTGGAATTCCGTAGGCCTTCATCAAGAGCACATCTTCCATTACTTCCGAATTAAACGGCCCGGTCACCGGCGTGCCGTCGTAATACTTCGCACGTTGCGTATGGTCGTCCCGCCAGCGCCAGGGCGTGAACATCCACTTCGGCGGCATGAACGGCGGGCCGGCATCCAGAGCATGCTCGCGCACCAACGTCGCCGGATCACTCGCGGTGTAGACTTTCATTTCGAACGACGGGCCTTCAAATTCGACCTTGACCCGGCTGGGATCGGCGGCAGCAAAATCAAAAACACCCGGCCAGGTTCCTTTGACAAAGATCGCGTAGCCGCGCGATGAAAGATAAAACGGCGCGTAGATGGAAGTTGTAGGCTTGACGATCATCTCGATCTTCTGGCCGCGAAGATTCATTGCTTTGGTGATTCCCGGCGCCCACGATGCCGCTTGCGGCCCGTCGACCACGCGTTCCATCAAGCCCGTGTAATATTCGTCGCTTCGAGCATCAATCGACAGACCCCATTTGCTAATATCCGTCTCAGGTTGCGCATTAAGATGAATGACGAAGTTCTTGCCTTGCGGCAATACGCTCAGACTTACCGTTCGCCCATCGGGCATTCGCATCTGTCCGCTC
>Ga0209577_10006822_pt1 | contig 10535 bp, 9 predicted proteins | sample GraSoiAngelo_109_FD_185874 | JGI IMG/M metagenome (GOLD analysis project Ga0209577, IMG submission 185874) | Grasslands soil microbial communities from the Angelo Coastal Reserve, California, USA - 14_0903_12_20cm (SPAdes) (version 2) | ecosystem: Environmental > Terrestrial > Soil > Grasslands ...
CGCGTTTTCACCACGGGAAACATCTCCTCTATGTCGTGCAAACGTCGCTCCACAAGTGCAGCGTCATTCAGCATGTAGGCTCCCAGCCGTACATTCTCCTGTACCGTCATGCCTGGAAACAAGCTATGGTTCTGCGGTACCTGCACAATTCCCAGCGCCAGAATCTGGCGGGGAGTTAGCGCGGCAATAGAGCGGCCTTCAAAGGTAATGTCGCCCAGCCGTGGTTTCAACAGCCCGCTTAGCACGCGCAGTACCGTGGATTTGCCAGCCCCATTGGGTCCGACGATACAGGTGGTCGTGCCTTGCTCTACTTCCATGCTGATCCCTTTGAGCACATCGCCCCCTTCGTATCCCGCGTAAACATTGTGTAATTTCAGCAGCATTACTCTAGTCTCCCAAATAAGCCTCCAGGACTTGCGGATTCGCTCGCACCTCCGCCGGCGTTCCTTCGGCGATCCTGGTGCCACGATGCATCACCATCACCTTATCGCACAATCCCATCACAAATTCCATGTTGTGCTCGACCACTAGAAAGGTCACGCCGCGCTGGTTGAGGGTGCGAATGCGCTCCGTCAGGTAGTTGATCATCGTCGGATTGACACCGCCAGCCGGTTCATCCAGTAAAATGACCTGTGGCTCAGCAATCAACACAAAGGCAAACTCCAGCAACTTCTTCTGTCCATACGACAGGTTCCCGGCTGCCATGCTCTTGAACGACGTTAGACCCACAAAATCCAGCAGTTCCAGCGCCCGCTTCTGCTCGTGGGTTGAACTCCAGCGACTCAGCAACCCTTTCAAGTCATTGCGTTGCGCGGCGACATGCATATTTTCCAGCACTGTCAGCCGTGGGAAGATGCGCGTCAGTTGAAAGGTCCGCCCTACACCCAGCTGGAAGACCTTATCGGGCGGCGCATTGGTGATCGTCCGTTCTTGAAAGCGTACCTGTCCGCTATCGACCCGCTCATAGCCTGTCATCACATTGAACAGCGTTGTTTTCCCCGAACCATTGGGTCCAATCAAACCGGTGATGGAGCCTTGTTCTACGCTGATCGAACACGTATCCAGGGCGCGAATGCCTCCGAACGCCTTACAGATACCCTGCGCTTCCAACAAGCTCATAAATTGATACCTTCCTTCCTCGTGACACTAGCAGAGTCACCCTGCCCAGGAAGAGTACTGATGGTAGGGTCGTCCTCTCCCTCCGGCTGCCGCTGGTGGCGGTTCGCCTGATATTTGCCCCAGCGCATTCTTAGCGTGGGGATGATACCCTGGGGCAACAGCAGAAGGATCACCAGGAACAGCGCTCCGTAAATCACCAGGTAATAGCCATTCTGGCTGAATTGCAAGGTGAAGTATTGCTGTGTTGGCTCTAAGAGCAGCGCCCCCAGGAGGGGTCCGGCAATCGTCCCAAGGCCGCCCAGGAACGCCATCAAGGCAACGGCGACATCGAAGGTGGCATCAAAAGCAGTGGGCGGATAGATCGACTCGACGAAATAAGCCCATGTGGCCCCCACCATGCCCACGATCAGCGCGGAGATCACAAAAGCAGAGAGTTTGGATGGTCCTGTCTTTACACCAAGGCCCAGCGCCCGGTCTTCGTCGTCCCGGATCGCCAGCAGCCCCAGTCCATATTTCGAGTTGCGTACCCACCACGAGATGGCGATAGCAACGAGCAAAATGGCCAGGGTTACATAGTAGAATGGGATGTTGAAAAAATCGCCGCTCCAATCGGTCGGAATCGGTAATCCCAGGCCAGTGGAGCCGTTGGTGAGTCCTTTCAGATTATAGGCCAACAATTGCAGGATAAAGAACATGGCGATCGTGATCACCACAAACGTATGCCGCCGCACACGCAGAGCAATCCAGCCGAGCACGACGGAGAAGGCAGCCGCGACCAGGCCCGCTACCGGGACAAGCAAGAAAGGGAGATAGCCGCCGGGAATATTCCAGCGCTGGCACATGATCGCCAGGGCATAAGCGCCCAACCCAAAGTAAGCGCCATGCCCGAGAGCGATATAGCCGCTATAGCCCGAAAAGATATTCCAGCCGGTAGTAGCCGCCGCAAACATCAAGGTGAAGACGGCAATGGTGGTCACTGCTGGATTGGAAAACAGCATTGGAAACACAATGACGAACAGCAGCAAAACAAGTAAGCCGGCCGTTTTGATAATCTTCATTGCTTCCTCCCTTCCACCTGCCCGAATAATCCCTGTGGGCGTACCAACAGGATAATCACCAGCAGGATGAAAAAGACGGTGCTGGCCCAGACGGGCGACCAGACCACGGAGGTCACATCTTCGACGACGAGCATCCCAACTGAGGCGATCAGAGCGCCTCTCAAACTTCCCATGCCGCCGAAGATGATGATAGCCAGCAGGCGCGAGATCAGGTCATAGGCGCTACCAGCATTGAAAGCGTTGGTAGCTCCAAAGGCCATGCCTCCGGCAGCGGCAAGCGCGACACCGATACCAAACGTAATCATCGAGACGCGCTCGACATCAACGCCAATAAGCTCAGCAGCTGTGCGATTCTGCATCGAGGCGCGCAAGCCATAGCCAAATTTGGTACGATAGAGCAGAAAGTAAAGTCCCCCCAACAGCAGCACCGCCAGCAAGAAGCCAAACACATAAATGTAGGAGAGATAGAAGCCCCCAATTGGAAAAGACGCCGTAATATACCAGGCTTGCAGCTTGACGTTGTCGGCAGAGAAAATGATATTGAGGAACCCTTCAATAATCAGTGCCACACCGAACGTGACCAGGATGGACAGCATCGTGCGATCACGTTTGATCGGGCGGATAAAGAGCCACTCGATCAGCAATCCCAGGCCAAACATCACGGGCATAGTGATGAGTAGTCCCACAAATAGATCAATGTGCAGCTTTTGCTCCAAAAAAAAGCTGAGATAGGCACCCAGGATCACCAGCGCGCCTTGTCCAACATTGATAATATCCATCACCCCGAAAACAAGCGTCAGCCCGGATGCCATCAAGGCATAGACCCCTCCGGTCAATATACCGGTGATGATTGCTTCAACAATGATTCCCACGATAAGCCCTCTTTCCATCCTGGGTAAGCATCCCATCTTCCCTCACACGCCGTACGAATTGCTAGGGCCAGGTTGGCTTGGGAAACTCAGGTTGGTTCGTCGCCTGAGAAGCTGGGTACACGGATACCAACGAACCTTTTTGCCATTGGAACAGGTATCCTGTCGCAAGAATATTTTCACCCTGTTCGTTGAACTTTACTGGCCCTTGCACTGACTGGTACGTACTGCCGGAGTGGAGTTCAGCAATAAGTTTCGCATTATCGATGCTGTTAATTTTGGTCGCAGCCTGCTTAAACACCTGCCCTACTGCGAAAGCTTCTGCCACATCGGAACTGATACTATCTGCCGTACCGCCATACTTCGCCAGGAAGTCCTTCACCATTTGTGCGTTCTGGAAGGTGTTGATCGAGGGATACCACCCGCCGTTCGGAACATACACTCCCTCTGCGTTTTTTACGCCGCCAATGGCATTGGTAAATTGTGAACCCTGGTCTGGACCCGCTGTGGCGATGATGGCCTGTGGATTGTAATGCTGTTGCTTGAAAGCCTGGATGTAAGCGACGATATCAGGCAGCAGTGTGCCAGTAACTATCACCTGCGCGCCTGAGGCAATCATCTTTTGGGCGATTGGCGTATAGTCTGTGGTCTCTGACGGGTATACCTGGGACGAGACAGTTTTGACTCCGCCCTGCTCCAGCAGCTTCCGCGCGGTATCAACTTGAGGCTGGGTAAATGGGTCATCCTGCGTCGCGTAGGCCGCTGTTGTTGGCCGCTGCCCCGCTGGCAAGGACAGGATATACTGTGAAAAGCTGACCAGCAGATTGGCAACAGGAGCTGAAACGTCGAATAGATTGTGCAATCCTTGAGTAAAAACGGATGGTCCGCCTCCAGCGCCCTCGATCATTGCATAATTATAACGATTGGCAACCACCGATGCTGGTTTCGTCAGCAAAGAAGAGAATGGCCCGAATACCACGTCACAATGATCAACCGTGATCAGTTTCTGATAGTTTGTGACGACCTGTGTTGTGCTGCTGGCATCAGAGAGAATGTCCAGTTGTACCTGGCGACCAAGTACACCGCCGTTTTTGTTGACGGTATCGGCCCACAGTTTGTACCCTTGCTCAAAGGCTTTGCCATCTGCGGAGAAGTCGCCGGAAAGGGATAATGAAATACCGATCTTGATGGGAGTTTTTGGCTGGCTGCTGCCGCTTGTAGTACTGCTGCTCCCACCGCAGGCGCTGAGTACGAGAAGTGCCGCGATCAACAAGCCAACGACCTTCAGTATTGGCTGTTGCCATAAGGCGGTTCGTCTTTGCACGGTTGTCCTCCTTTTTTATGGGGTAACCACAATGTTTACCCCTGGTTCCTTAACGCCACGTATGTGGTGTTTGAACAAATATGTTGCGTCTCTTCTGGAGATTGCGGAAACAACTCCAGATTTTTGCTCATTCCCTCTCTATCTTCGTCTCTAGCTTCGATATGTTCACCTGACTGCTGAGATTTACCCCAAAAGTCCCAGTGGCTCCTCTATCAGCGTTGCTACAGTATCCAGGAATTGTGCTCCTCGTACCCCATCTACGGCACGGTGGTCGCAGGAAAGGGTGAGCACCATCATAGGCTGCACTGCCGGCTGACTATGGACAGGCACAACACGTTCGCTTATGCGACCTACGGCCAGGATAGCAGCCTGTGGCTGATTGATAATGGCATTGAAAGCATCGACATTGTACATTCCCAGGTTGCTAATCGTGAAAGTACCATCGCTTATATCCTGTGGTCGCAGCTTTCCGTCCTGCGCCTTTGCTGTCAACTCTCTGCGCCTGTGAGCAATCTCCTCCAGGCTGAGGGTATCCGCCTGGTGAATGACAGGGACAACCAATCCTTCCTCAATGGCTACTGCAATCCCTATATGTACTTCTTGCTTCAGGGTTATCTTGTCCTCGTTCCACGACGCATTGAGACGGGGATGCATTCTCAACGCCGCCGCTGCGATTTTCACCAGCAGGTCGGTGTAGCTTACTTTTTCGACGGACCGCTTCAGGATTTGCTCACGCCAGGTGATCAGCCGGCTTGCATTGACCTCGCGCACAAGGTAAAAGTGCGGTACACTCGTCCAACTTTGTGTTGTACGCTGCGTCATAATGCGCCAGGTATTACCCAGGGTCAACTCGTTAGCAGTAGCCACAGGCGTTTCTGTTGTCGCAATGGCCTCTGCCACTTCTTCTGTGGCAAGAGGTGCTTGTACAATTGTCGCCAGCACGTCTGCCGCCACCACTGCTCCACCTGGTCCAGTACCTTTAATCGTTGCCAGCTCTTTCCCCTGCTCGGCTGCCAATCGTCGCGCCTTGGGAGAGGCCATCATCAAGCGCGCGGTAGCTTTGGCAGGCGCGGCTTCGTCCTGGTTCTGCAGGTGCGTCAATACATCAGCCTTCTGAATACGCTTGCCTGCCGATTTCACCTGGCTTAAATCCAGGCTGTGTTCGGCTGCTATACGCGAGGCCAGCGGGCTGGCCCCCCGCGGGTGGAGGTGGTCACCCTGCCTACCTTGTGCTCGCCCCGACTGAGGCACTTCCTCAGCAGCAAGAACGACGGCAATTACCTGCCCCACCGGGACATCGTCACCAGCGGTGAATGCCACGTGAGCAAGCACCCCGTCAGCTGGCGCTTCGATCTCAACCGTCGCCTTGTCGGTCTCGATCTCCGCCAGTGGTTCGCCCCTGGCAACCTGCTCACCCTCCACCTTGAGCCACTGCAAAATCTTACCCGTTGCTTGCGACATTCCCAGCGCTGGCAGGATGACATCTGTAGCCATTATTGGTCTCCTGTATTGGCCTCGACGTTCAGATTAGATTGTGTCTCACGCGTTGTGGGCAACGGGCCGTCAACGCTGTAATAGCGTACACCAGCTACAAGCAGTTTCTCTGCCGGGAAGCGTGTAATGACCTCGCAGCCGTCCTTCGTGACGATCAATTGCTCCTCGATGCGCGCCGCCGACCAGCCATCTGCAGCGGGCCAGAAGGTCTCAAGGGCGAAAACCATGCCCTCTTCGATCACCTCAGGGTGGTCAAGCGAAACCAGTCGGCTGAAAATGGGCTTCTCCCAGATCGAAAGTCCTACGCCGTGGCCGTATTGCAGCGCGAAGGCTGCCTCTTCATTCGGAAAGCCGAACTCTTCAGCTTTAGGCCAGAGCTTGACGATATCAGCAGTTGTCACCCCTGGTTTGATTGCATTGACCGCTCTATCCAGGATATCGCGGCAGTACTTGTACGCGTCTACCTGCGCCTGCGAAGCGCTCCCTACGACGAATGTGCGGTAGTAACAGGTGCGATAGCCGTTATAGCTGTGCAGTATATCGAAATACGCCGGGTCCCCGGGTCTCAACGCGCGATCGGTGTAGACATGTGGATGAGGACTGCAACGTTCACCGGAAATGGCATTGACGCCTTCTACGTGTTCAGAACCCAGGTCGTACAGAACCTTGTTGACCAGGCCGACACACTCATTTTCTCGTATGCCGGGCCTCAAAGCACGGTACAATTCATCATAAGCTGCGTCTACCATCATGCAAGCGGTGGCGAGTAAAGTGATCTCATCTTGTGTCTTGATCACGCGGGCCTTTTGCATCAACTGTTGCCCATCAACCACTTTGATGCCCTCTGCTTGCAAGGCGAAAAGCACCGGCATTTCAACGACATCCACCCCTATCGGCTCGTTAAGCAGTCCGCGCTCTTCCAGTTCGATGCGGATCTTTTTCGCAACATCTTCGGCTCGACCAGATTCAGGCGACATTGCTCCGCGTTGCGTAGAGATGCCAGCGCGGGAGCGATCATCGCCTAACCAGGGACAGTAGAGCTTGTGATGCCGCGCTGCTGAGCCGAAGTCCCACATGATCGGTTCATCGTCCCGTGGCAGGAGGCTGAAGCGTGCCAGTTTGTCCATCGCCCACGTTCCGATATGGGTAGCTGTGATATAGCGTATGTTATTCATGTCGAAACAGAGTAAGGCCCCCATTTCAGACGCTCTGAGCAGTTTTTTGATACGCGCAAGACGCTCGGTGCGCAGTCGCTCAAAGTTCACCCTTTCTTCCCAGTCGACACCCATCAGACCATAGGTTTTAATCGCCATCACTTTTCTCCTTCATCGCATTTATGGACCCGACGATGACTTTTTACGAAATCAACCGGACATCCGTAGGGGCCGGTTTACCGCGCCCACGGCCGATTGATCGGCCCTCGCTGGATGTTCCACTATCCAGATGAACAAGTTAAAAAATAATATCCCATCCTTTAAACCCGACCACATAAAGTCTTTGCAACCTCCATCACTGAATCGGCAGTGGGAACGGTCAAATCTTCCAGCGCCGGCGAGAATGGCACTGGCACATTCATCGCTCCCATACGTTTGACTGGGGCATCCAGGAAGTAGAATGCTCCATCGGCGACCACGGCTGCGATTTCAGCAGTTACGCCGTAACGTTCGTAACCCTCATCCACCACGATGACACGGCTCGTCTTTTTAGCAGATTCGATCAGTGTGTCCCTATCAAGAGGGTACATGGTGCGAGGATCAATGACCTCTGCACTGATATCGAGCTTCTCCAGTCCCTCTGCCGCGGCCAGCGCGATCTGTACCATGCTGCTTGTCGCCACGATAGTGATATCGTTGCCGGGGCGTTTGATATCGGCGACACCGAAGGGGATGGTATAGTCACCCTCTGGCACGGGCCCCTTCAACTGGTACATCATTTTGTCTTCGAAGAAGATCACAGGATTATCGTCGCGGATGGCAGTTTTCAGCAGCCCTTTTGCGTCATAAGGAGTCGAGGGCAGCACAACAATTAAGCCGGGGATATGGCTGACCCAGGCGTGCAGGCTCTGGCTGTGCTGCGCAGCGGTACGACGGGTCGCTCCTAACGTGGTGCGTACCACCAGCGGCACCTTCAGCTTACCGCCGGACATATAGTGGACCTTTGCTGCCTGGTTCACGATCTGGTCCATCGCCAGTCCAATAAAGTCACCAAACATGATATCGACGATGGGACGCATGCCCGTCATCGCCACGCCTACCCCCATGCCGGTAATGCCTGCCTCGGAGATGGGTGTGTCAATCACACGCGAGGTTCCAAATTCTTCGACCAGGCCAGAAAGCACTTTGAATGGTGTGCCAGCTTCGGCTATGTCTTCACCCATCATGAAGACCCGTGGGTCGCGCCGCATTTCCTCGGCTAATGCTTCACGGATAGCCTGGCCAAGGGTAATCTCGCGTACTCCCTGACCGGCGTTCTGGCTCGTTGTGGTACTAAGCATAGACATCTTGCTCCACCTCGCTTGGATCTGGATACGGCGCGTCCAGCGCAAATTGTTCACCCGCCTCCACTTCGGCTCGCACCCGCTGTTCTATCTGCTCAAATGTCCCGCTGGTGGCGACCCCTTGCGCCATCAACCACTCAGCAAGCATCTTCAGCGGATCTCGTTCCGTCTTCCAGTACTCTTCCTCTTCCCTGGAGCGGTAGTAGGATCGCTGGATATCGCCTACGTGGTGTCCCAGGTAGCGATAGGTATTGCAGAGTATGAAAGCTGGCCCCTCACCCCCGCGAGCCCGCTCCACCATGCGCGCTGCTGTGGTATACACTGCGCGAACATCCTGGCCGTCTACCTCTTCGGTCGGAATGCCAAAAGCTTTGGCCCTGGCACTCATCTCTCCGGCGGTCGTCTCGGAATTGTGGGTGTACTCGTTGTACTGGTTGTTCTCACAGACGTAGATGACAGGGAGTTTCCATAGCGATGCCATATTCATCACTTCGTACAGCACCCCCTGACCAAGCGCGCCATCACCGAAGAAACAGACCGTCACCTCGTCGCTGCCGCGCATTTTGCTCGACATGGCGGCTCCGGTGGCAATGCCCGCGCTTCCCCCGACGATCGCATTCGCGCCAAGGTTGCCTGTCTCCTGGTCCGCGATGTGCATGGAGCCACCTTTGCCGCGGCAGTAACCGGCTTCCTTGCCCAGCAACTCGGCAAACATTCGATCGACCGAGGCTCCTTTTGCCAGGCAATGCCCATGGCCGCGGTGCGTACTGGTGATGTAGTCATCGCGGCGTAAGGCCGAGCACACCCCCACAGCTATCGCCTCCTCACCGATATAGAGATGGGCAAGGCCTGGCATTTTGGCACTGGTATAAAGTTGGTTGACATGTTCTTCGAAAATGCGGATTTTGAGCATCTGCTCATATATGGATAGCCAGCGGACTTGCTCAGTTTCTAACAATTGAGCGCCCGCCGTGGACACCTGGTCACTTGCAGGATGCCTGGCTTCCACAAATTCGCCTGAGCCGGATGCCTTCGATTGCGACATTGCTCTTCTCCAAAAAATAGATACATTGCTGGATGGAATACATCATCTATTCGTCTAAGCCGGCCATCTTTGCCAGCACTTTGAACACGATATAGAAATCTTGTTTCGCCAACCCCATGGCGCGTGCAGCAGTAAGGAACTCGTTGCTGGTCGCTGTCGTTGGCATGGGAACATCGAGTTCTCTTCCCGTCTCGAGGGCTAACAGCATGTCCTTCTGCATCATGTTCACGTCGAACCAGGCTTCGTCTGGTGGTGAGAGTATAAAAGGTGTGCGATACTTTAACGAAGGCGAGGCGATGACGCTATTCAGCATAACCTCGAGCGCCGTTTCGCGAGGAACGCCACCCTTCTCGGCCAGCAACAATCCCTCACAGAAGGCCATCATTTGCACTTGCAGATTGAGGTTGATAGCAATCTTCATCAAGACGGCCTGCCCATTCGAACCCACGTAGTTAACTTTTGGGCCGATATCCAGCAAGATAGATTTGACTTGCTCGAAGGTCGCTTTTTCACCACCGACCATGAGGGAGAGATTGCCCTGTTCGAGAGTAATCACGCTACCCGACACGGGGGAGTCGAGCATCCGCGCACCTTTTTCGCTGACCTCAGTGGCGAGGTTTTTAGAGGCCGCTGGACTGATGGTGCTCATGTCGATATAAATCTTGCCTTTTCCCAGGCCGGCCAGTATGCCATGTTGACCTCCCACTACCTCGTGGAGAGCGTTGGTATTTGTTACCATAGTGAAGATCACGTCGGCGGTTTCTGCAACCGCGCGCGGCGTCTCGCCCCACTGCATACCAGCGTCAAGCAGCCATTGTGCCTTCGACTTTGTGCGATTGTATCCCGTAACACTGTGGCCAGCGTCAAGCAGTCGCTTCGTTACGCGACCGCCCATGGCTCCTAATCCGACAAATCCAAGCTTAGCCATAACTACCTCCAACAGCTCTGAAGGGGACAATACAAACGGCTAGCCTTTATGATCAGTGAAAGCTCTTACATCTTCGCGAACCTGCCGCAGGTGAGCACGCATGGCAGCACGAGCAGCTTCCGGGTCACGCCTGGTGATGCTTTCAAGGATACGTTTATGGTGAATCTGCCCCCGTTGTGGGCCACCTTCGACTTCAAAGAT
>Ga0209577_10006826_pt1 | contig 10533 bp, 7 predicted proteins | sample GraSoiAngelo_109_FD_185874 | JGI IMG/M metagenome (GOLD analysis project Ga0209577, IMG submission 185874) | Grasslands soil microbial communities from the Angelo Coastal Reserve, California, USA - 14_0903_12_20cm (SPAdes) (version 2) | ecosystem: Environmental > Terrestrial > Soil > Grasslands ...
GTCATCCTCCATGCCTATGAGGAGCGCGCGGAAGGATGCCTGGATCTGCTCCAGGGGATGTTTGCGTTTGCCCTGTGGGATAGCCGGCGCCAGCGCCTCCTCATTGCCCGGGATCGTCTTGGGATCAAGCCTCTCCACTACTGGATCTCGGGGGACCGGATCGCGTTTGCCTCGGAGATCAAGGCGCTCCTGCAGCTGCCAGAGGTTTCCACGTGTGTGGACGAATGCGCACTGGATCTCTATCTGACATACGGCTATGTCCCAAGCCCTCACACCATCTTTCAGGCCATTCACAAACTTCCCCCGGCGCACTACTTGATTGCCGAGCGGGGCCGCGTGAGAGTGCAGCCCTACTGGGACTTCACGCCGGCCGACACATCCGCTAGATCCGAGCGTGAGTATCGTCAGGAACTTCTCGAACGGATGCGGAATTCCGTGCGCGCGCATTTAGTCAGCGATGTCCCCCTCGGTGCGTTCCTGAGCGGAGGTTTGGACAGCAGTACTATTGTTGCCCTCATGAGCGCAGAAATGACAGAGCCGGTGAAGACGTTCTCGATCGGCTTTCAGGAGAACGAGTACAATGAGCTTCCGTATGCCAGAGCGGTGGCTGAGCGATTCGCGACCGACCACCACGAGCTGATGGTCGAGCCCCAGGCAATCGGATCTCTCCCGACCCTATTGACCCACTTTGATGAGCCGTTCGGCGATTCATCGGCGATTCCAACCTACCTGGTCTCAATAATCGCACGGAAATCCGTCACGGTGGTCCTCACCGGCGACGGTGGTGATGAACTGTTCGGTGGGTACGAATGGCAGCGCCGGTACCTGATGACCCGACGCCTTGAAGCGTTGCCGCTATCGTTCCGCCGGCAGCTTTCGACTCTAGCATCGGCCCTCCCGTCCCCAGGGTTTTACCGGGCCCAGCAGGACAAGCTGCGTAACTTCTTGGTTGATGCGGCCTCCCCACCGGAAGAAGGTTACCTGCGCCGGCTCACGCTGCTTGACATCGACTCCCGACGCTCTCTGTACTCGCCGGACCTTCTGAGCCGTCTGGACGGCTGGGACAGCCGTCGAGCGCTTCAGAAATGGGTGCGCCGGCTGCCGATGACCGATTTTCGGAATCGTATGCTGTACGCCGACACACACTTTTATTGTCCGGAGGACTGCCTGACAAAGGTCGACCGGATGAGCATGGCCTGGTCACTGGAAGCCCGGGTGCCGTTCCTCGATCACACGCTCGTGGAGTTTGTCGCGGGGATCCCACCAAACCTCAAGCTGCGCGGCCTGACCTCGAAATATCTGTTGCGGGAGGCTGTCAAGGATATCCTCCCGTCCTCCCTCCTCCAGAGAGGGAAGCGGGGATTCAGCATCCCCCTCGCGGCATGGCTCCGGGGCCCGCTGCACGATACCCTCTGCGATGCTCTCCTCGGCGAACGGCTGCGGCAGCGTGGTTGGCTGCGGCCGGATGTGCTGGAGCGAATGATTCGCCAGCACACCGGGGGCGAGCGCGATCATGCGCACCGGCTGTGGGCGCTCCTCGCGCTGGAGCTCTGGGCTCAGGAGTATCTGGATCGGGCTCGTGTCCCGGAAGAGGTCCTCCGGTGAGGGCAACCAGACTGCTGCTCTTGACCGAATATTTTGCGCCCCACGCCGGTGGGACGGCGGTCTACTATTACGAGATCTTGCGGCGCCTCACCGGCATGGAGATCACTGTTGTCACGCGCGCGCACCCTGATGCGGCGGATTTTGATCGCCTGCAACCGCTGCAAATTGTGCGTACACCGTTTCCACGGATCCCGAAAGTGCGGATGGTGGTTGAGTGGTGGGCACAGTTTCTTGTCGGGCTGTGGATGGTGTTCACCCGCCGGATTGACGTCGTCCACGCCGGCCAGGTGTTCCCCGGCGGACTCGCCGTGTACAGCATCCACGTTCTCTCGGGAACCCCGTACGCTGTCTACATCCATGGAGAGGAAATCACCATTGCCATCCGGAGATGGTGGAAGCGCCTCGTGGTCGGCTTTATCCTGCGCAGCGCCAGCGCCGTGTTCGTGAACAGCTGGTTTAGTTCACGTCAGGTCTTGGAATTGGGTGTTCCGAGGAACCGAATCCATGTGGTCTATCCTGGTGTTGACTCGGGCCGGTTCCGACCAGACGCTGATTCTCCCCGCCAAACTTCCCTGCGCGCCGACGGGGAGCGCGTGTTGCTTTCCGTGGGCCGTCTGATCCCTCGAAAGGGGCTCGACACCATGATCCGGTTGTTACCGCGCGTCGGAGCGGCCGTTCCGGACGTGGTGTACTGGATCGCCGGCGGGGGCTCGCTGAGCGAGCGACAGCGTCTCGAACAGCTTGCCGCGGCGATTGGTGTGAGCGACCGGGTCCGGTTTCTCAGCGAGGTCCCCGGCGGGGACCTTCCCGGACTGTATGCGGCGTGCGAAATATTCGTGATGCTCAATCGGGCGACGTCGGATGGCGACGTTGAGGGGTTCGGAATAGTTTTTCTGGAAGCCGGTGCCTGCGGGAAGGCTGTCGTCGGCGGTCGGTCAGGTGGTGCGGTCGAGGCGGTGAAACATGGCCGGACAGGTCTTCTCATTTCAGTTGAAGATGCTGACGCCGCGGTCGAGGCGATCGTCCGGCTCCTGCGTGATGCGGCGCTGCGCAAGCGGCTCGGCGAAGCGGGGCGGCGACGCGCGATCCGGCATTTCTCCTGGGATCGGGCCGCCCGGCGGGTCGGGCTAGTCACTACCCGGCTGGCGCGCCGTACCCCCGCCGGTGCCGAAAAAATCGAATCAGAAGTGGGTCGCGTGCCTGCCTCATGACAGTAGCGACGCGGACGCCCGGTCTGAGGACGCTGGCGGAGGGTATTGTCCGGTGGCTGGCCTCACACCAGCAGCCCGACGGGAACCTGCGCGATCCAGTCTCCGGCACTCCGCTGCCTCCCGAACATTACGGTACCGTTCTCTTCGCCGCAGCCTCTGGTCTGGTGGAAGGCAAAGCGAGCCCGGGAGCAGCTGCGGAGCGGGCGATCCGGTATTATCTCAGGCTCCCGCGCTCTGCGCGAGGGGCGCATGAACTGAACAACCTCGGACTTCTGTGTGTTTCGCGCCTCGCGCAAGGCTCGCACGTCGTACGCTCACTCGAGACGGCGATCGCCGCGCACCTGAGGCGAATGCCCTTTGCCTCCCTGACATCACATAGCACAAACAACTGGAGTGCCATGCGAGCCGTTTGCCTCGCGCAGCGGGCACGCCTGTTCCGCTCGGCCGGCGACGCTCATGCCGCTCAGGTGTTCATGCACAGGCATGTCCTGCCGATGCAGGGTCCCGACGGTTTGTTCGCCGATTACCCGCCCGCAGGGCGAGGCGGGGACCGCGCGACGCCACTCACGTACCATGCCAAGATCTGCGCAATGCTGGCCATGTTTCTGCAGGAGATCGAGGACGGGGCCGCGGCAGATGCACTGGGCCGCGGTGTGACGGTGCTGGCGCAGCTGTGCGCGCCGGATGGTCAGGCGCTGTATTTTGGCCGCAGCTGTAATTCCATCTACGGATACGCGAGCGCGTTGTATGCGACCGCCTCTGCGCTGGGGCACGGCACGGTCCCAACCGCCGACCGGGCTCTGGTTGCGCAGGCTCAGGCACGGATGGTGGATTTCCTTTTGCGCATGCGACAACCGGACGGGAGCCTGCGGCCGTACCCAACTGAGTTTGATGCCGAACGGTTGGGCTGGGACGACTACGTTGAGCGGCTGGATTACAACGCGTTCACCGCCTTTCTGCTCCTGCAGATCCCCTCGCAGCCATTTCATGCTGAGGCGCCCCATCGCCCGGCGACCTTCACCGCTCGGCAGGCCGGGCTGATCGTCCGGGAGCGAGATGGAGTGTTTGCGGCATTCAGCACCCGCGGCCAGCTGAATGCCGGCTCGTATATGTTTACGGATGCTCGCTACGCCGGCATTCAGCCGCTTCTGCTGCAATATGACGGTCGGACAATTATTCCCCCCCCGCCGCACGATGCAGGGTCACCCACAGACCCCAGCTGGGTCGGGTTTATGCCCGTGGTGTCTATTGGGGGCGAGGTCTGGGCGGTGCGTACATACAACGACGTGCGCACCACCGACGGCGAGATTTTGGCAGTCGTCGGGCGGGGAACTCCGGTGACCATGCGGACAGGATTGCGGCGGCGCATTCTGGCGCGGGCCGGCCGGTCAGCAGGACGTCCCGCCCGGGCCCTTGTCTGGACGGCCGCACGCTTTATTCACCCTCTGCGGGCGCTGACGCCCAGGGCTTGCACCATCATCCCTGCGCCAGGAATCCAGGTCAGGCGGGCGCTGGTGCTGCTTCCGCGTTTCCGATGCCTCTGCATGGTGGAACGAGTCGACGGTCAGTTTGACCGTGGCTGGAGCACGATCCGCTTGCCCGGCCCGTGCAGTCCGCACAGAGACGGATATCGGTTTGCCATCGGTGGAGGCCTGGAGGGGAGAATATGGATACCCCATCCTTCCGGCGATTCAGAAATTCGTCAGGTGTTTACGAGCAACGGTCCCGCATACGTCCTGCGTCTGCCGGTCTCGCCTGGCACCGTGCACGTCTCGGCGGTCTGTTTCGGTCCGGAGGTTTCCCTGAGCATGGAGTCTGGCCGGGAAAGCCAGACCGTCATCACGCTGCGGCAGGAGAGCCAAACCTTCCGTATCGCTCTGGACCTGGATGCATTGAAGGTGACCGGTGAATAGGCCGTCGGTGTCGATCATCATTCCGTCCGCCGATGGCCGGCGCGGCGGGAACCTGGATTTACTCAGACGCGAGTTTGAGACCCAGACGCTCCTACCGAAGGAAGTGCACGTCATCAGGGGTGTGTCTCCCAGCGGCCTTGCGAGAAATACGGGGGCGCGGAAGGCGTCCGGGGACGTGCTGATCTTCCTGGACGACGACGTACGGCTCGGCCATGAGAGGGTGCTTGAAGGCATGGTTGCTCTCCTGGAGGATCCCCGGGTCGGCATGGTGGGCGCTGCCCAACTTCTGCCCCCTGGATCGTCCGTATTCCAACGTGTTGCCGCCGGCCAGATTCCTCGCAGTTCTTCTGCGGTTGTGTCGGTTGTGACTGACAGCGATATGGTCACCACAGCCTGTTGTGCGATGCGGAGGTCGTTGTTCTGGGGGATGGGTGGTTTCAATGAGCGCATCCCTCGGGGGGTGGATCCGGAGATGCGCCACCGGGTGCGAAGCCGGGGGCTGCGCATCGTGGTCGCGCCGAACACATGGTTCTACCATCCCATGCCGGCTTCCCTCCGTGCGCTGTGCAAGATGTCCTTCCGGAACGGACAACAGTCGGCCGGAGCGCATTGGCGAATGCCGGGGGCGGCCCTGGAGAATCCCGACGGGCATGTGACCGGTTTCGTGACTCGACGCAGCAGATTGTACAGAGCCGGCCGCCACGCCGGGCGCTTCGCCCTCCGCATTGTCACGATGCAATGGATTGGTGTCGCCGCCCAGGTGTCGTATCTCGCCGGCTACCTCTCGGGCGGAGCCCAAGACCATCAGGTGGGGGTACCTGCTCTAGACCCGCAGAAAGAAATCGGCCAAATGGAACGGCCGGTGAGGGAGGAGTCCCGGTGATCCAACCCCTGATGCCCATGAGGGTCCAGGATCATCTCCGTCGAACGGGGCGCCGCCGGATCCTGGGCGCAGCGTACTCATACAATCAGGATGGCAACAGCAGCGCCGAGTGGTTTTCTGCCGAGGCTGTCCACGAGCGCCAGTGGGGACAGGTGCGGGCGCTTCTCGGCTCAGCCTATCACTCCAGCCCCTTCTACCGCCGCCGGTTGGACCATGCCGGGTGGCCTGACGTCGCCTGGAAGCAGTTCCGGCTGTTGCCTCTTCTTACGAAACAAGATATCGCCCTGCATGGGAGCCAAATCTCCCAACCAAACGGTCAGGGGGCCCTGAATCGGACGTCCGGCGGGAGCACCGGCCCGGTCGTGACCGTTCCTATTGATCGGGAGACGTACGGGTGGTATATCGCCGGGACGTTGAGGGGGATTCGATGGTGGGGGGTGGACGACATGGACCCCGCCGTCCTGCTGCTCGGACGGTCTACCAGCTCACCGCTGCAGGGAATTCTGGGACGCGCTAAGGACTGGACGATGAACTGGCGTCGCATCCCCGTGGACGGCCAATTTGACCGACGGGTCCCAGCGGCCCTCGAATTCATCAAAAAGAGCGGCCCGTCATTCCTTTATGGGTATCCGTCGGCCGTGCACAGGCTGGCACAGGAGGTCAGGGGTCGGACCTGGGCGTCCCGCAAGCGACTTGCCGTCATCGTGCTGACCGGGGAACCGATCTATGCCTTCCAGCGGCGCTCGATCGAGGACGCCTTTCAGTGCTCGGTGGCAGAAGAATATGGCGCCGGAGAGCTGGGCTCCATGGCCTTTCAATGCCCCCGAGGGGAGGTCCACATCGTTGTCGAGACAGTGGTGCTCGAGACGATCCCGTTCCAGCCGCCTGGGATCGAGGCAGAAGGTGAGCGGATTGTGGCGACCCAACTGAAGAATAGACTGTTTCCGCTGATTCGATATGAGACCGGTGACGTAGGGTTCCTCAGTGAAGGCGCATGCCCGTGCGGGCGGAAGGGCCCGACGATCCGAGTGGTGGGGCGCGTGCAGGATCGTCTGGTCGGTAGTCGGGGCCCGGTGCCGGCCCGTCCCCGGATCGAACGGTTCTTGAGCGAGCTGCCCGAGCCCCTTCAGGGCCATGTCCAGGTCGCCCAACTCGATCCGGAGACGATAGTCCTTCAGGTGGAAGAGCACTTGGGGTCTCCGGTCGACCCGGCCAGCATCGCGGCTTTTGGCACGGATGTGTTTGGCACCGCATGGGAGGTGAAGGCCGCCGAAGTCAAGGGCCTCCACCGCCTTCCGTCTGGGAAGCTGCCCTATTTTCTACCGATGCGGGCGCAGGAATGAAAATCCTTCTGGTGACCAACGACTTTCGTCCCATGACAGGTGGGGAAGCCACCTGGTACGAGGCCGTCTGCGGCTCTGTCCCATTGGATTGCATCGAGGTGCTGGCCCCGCGCATGCGGGGTGACAATGACTTCGACCGCCGGCAGCCCTACCAGATCATCCGGCGACGCGTTCCGACGCAGCCTCATCCGCTGGCCCGGCTGGCCCAGATGGCTCTGCTCTTCATGCACGCAGCCAGACATGTCCGCCGGGACCACATCGATGCCATTCACATCGGCCACCTGTACCTGGGACCTATCGGCCTGGCTCTGAAGTATCTGCGCCGCATACCATACACGCTCTATCTACACGGTGGGGAGATGGCCCCGTACTTGAAATTCCGTGGAGTCCGGGCCGTCGTGCGCATGGTTGTCCGTCACGCGCAGATTGTGGTATTCAACAGTGCCTACACGCGCCGCCACTATGAGGCCATGGGGATCTTTCACTCCCACACAGAGATCCTCACAATGACCGTCGATGCGAGAAGGTTCCGACCGGGCCTTGACGGGTCGCCGGTTCGCGCTTCGTACGGGTTGAATGGCGCCCGGGTGATTCTTACGGTGGGACGGCTGATTGAGCGAAAGGGTCACGACACGGTTATTCGGGCGCTGGACCGGATTCGGCAGTCGGGCGGACCCGTGAAGTACCTCATCGTTGGGGAAGGACCCGACGAGGCCAGGCTTCGCAGGCTCGCCCGGGATCTGGGATGCGAGGGCGATGTGATCTTTGCCGGAAATGTTCGCGAGGAGGCGCTGCCCTCATTCTATGCCGCGTGTGATGTCTTCGTCATGCCCAACCGGAGCCTCGCCGGCCGCGATGGGGTCGAAGGCTTCGGGATCGTCTTCCTCGAGGCCGGCGCCTGCGGAAAGCCGGTGATCGGAGGGCGGAGTGGCGGGGTTGCGGACGCGGTGCTCAATGGCGTTACCGGTTACCTCGTAGACCCCCTCGACGTGGGAGAGGTGTCCGGGACCATCACCCGGCTTCTCACCGATCGAGCGGAGGCGGTGCGGATGGGAAAGCAGGGGCGGCTTCGGGTTGTGGGACTTGGGTCGGCGTGGAAGGCGACGCTGGCCCGCGTGTGGGAAGGGACGAATGGCGGGGGTATCGTTCTTGCTGCAAAGTGAAAGGGTCCGCGTCCTGCACGTCATTACCCGCCTCATCGTGGGCGGCGCCGCGGAGAACACCCTGCTCACGGTCGCTCGCCTCAACAGGGCGCGCTACGATATCACGTTGGCCAGCGGGCCGTCTGATGGGCCGGAAGGCAGCATGGAGGATCGGATCCCCGGCGATGTACCCTTTGTACGAATCCCCGAACTGGTCCGCGATCCGCATCCCGTCAAAGACGTGCTCGCGGCGTTCCGGCTATATGCGCTGATGCGGCGGGGAGGGTACCACATCGTTCATACCCACACAACCAAGGCCGGATTGCTCGGACGCATGGTGGCAAGACTGGCGCGCGTTCCCATTGTGGTGCACACTCCTCACGGCCACTCCTTCCACGATTATTTGAACGCTGTGGAGTCAGGTGCTCTGAAATGTGCCGAGCGGTGGTCCGCCCGCTGGACGAACCGGGTCATCTGCCTGACAGAGATCGAGCGTCAGGACCATCTGCGTTTTCGCATCGGCCCACCGGAAAAGTTTGAGGTCATTCACAGCGGCGTTGACATCGACCGCTTCAGACAAGCCTGTATCACACCCGCGATGACACGACAGGCCCTGGGGCTCCCCCCCGAGGGGCCACTGGTGGGTTGTGTGGCCCGGCTCGTGCCGGTCAAGGGCATACACGTTCTGCTTGAGGCCCTCCCGCTCATCCGAGCTGTCGTGCCTCACGCCTCAGTCGTTCTCGTGGGCGATGGGCCGCTGCACGATGATTTGGTGCGTCGCACGTCGGCCTTGGGGCTTGACGGGGCGGTCACGTTCCTCGGACTCCGGAGGAACGTGGCCGAGATCATGCCCTTGTTTGACGTGGTCGCCGTCCCGTCACTGAGCGAGGGGATGGGGCGGGTCGCGGTTGAAGCGCTTGCGGCCGGCAGGCCTGTGATCGGCACACGAGTAGATGGGCTGCAACGCGTCATCGCAGATGGGGAAACTGGGTTCCTCGTCCCTCCCGCCGACCCTGGCGCGCTCGCCCGTGCGGTCATCCGCTGTCTCACCGATCCTGGTCTGTCCGCTGCCATGAGTGCCAAAGCACGGGGCGAAGTCGATGCCTACGATATCGAACAGATGATCGACAAAATCACCCGCGTGTACGATCAACTAGTCCAGGCAGCGGCGGTCGGCGCTCCCTCAAAAGAGCCGACCAATACCCTCCCTTAGGAGGGTGGAGCGCCTGTGACTGGGATGCTAGCGTAGAATCGAGCCCTCGAGAGGGCTCAGTAGGAGGATGTCGGTGCGGGCATTCGTAACGGGGGGCGCTGGTTTTGTGGGGTCCAATCTCGTCGATCAGCTTCTGGGGCGCGGGGATGAGGTCTGCGTCCTCGACGATCTGTCCACAGGGCGGATCGAGAACATCCGCCATCACCTGGGAGAGCCCGGCTTCCGATTCATCAACGACAGTATTCTCAACGCCTCGGTTGTCCAAAGCTTGGTCGAGGAATGCGATGTTGTCTTTCATCTGGCCGCTGCGGTCGGCGTCCGGTATATAGTCGAGGACCCTCTCCGCGCCATCAGCGCAAACGTTGCGGGAACAGAGACCGTCCTGCGCGCGGCTTTCCGATCCTGGAAGAAGGTGATCATCGCATCTTCTTCGGAAGTGTACGGTAAATCGACGAAGGCTCCTCTCAGCGAGGAGGACGACCGGGTGCTTGGTTCCACCGCCGTCACGCGGTGGTCCTATTCGTCTTCCAAGGCGATCGACGAACACTTTGCGTACGCCTACGCGGGCCGCGGCCTTCCCGTCGTGATCTTGCGTTTCTTCAATGTGTACGGCCCCCGAATCCATGCGAACGGGTACGGGACCGTCGTTGCACGGTTTATCCAGCAGAGCCTGGCGCAGAAGCCGCTGACCGTACATGGCGATGGTCGACAGGGCCGCTGCTTCTGCTATATCGAGGACACGGTGCGCGGCATCATCCTGGCGGCCCAGGCCAAGGAGGCAGAGGGGCAGGTTTTCAACATTGGGAGCGATGCCGAGATCAGGATTTCTGACCTGGCCCTGTTGATCAAACAGCTCACCGGGTCCTCGTCGGAGATTCTTCTTGTCCCCTATGAAGACTATTACGGCCTGCGCTTCGAGGACACAATGCGCCGGGTGCCCGACCTGACGAAAGCCCAGTTATGTTTAGGGTACCTGCCCCAAGTGGGCCTGGAAGACGGATTGCGACGGACCATTGACTGGTGCCAGCGCCACAATTTCGTTGAATCCCGGGCTCCCAGGGTCGCTGTGGGGGCGGGAGGATCATGATCGCAGGGATCCACCAACCCCACTACCTGCCTTGGTTGCGCTATATAGATAAGATAGCTCGGAGCGACGTGTTCGTGCTCTTGGACAGCGTCCAGTACACCAAGAATGGTTGGCAGAACAGGAACAAGATCAAGAG
>Ga0209577_10006831_pt1 | contig 10527 bp, 9 predicted proteins | sample GraSoiAngelo_109_FD_185874 | JGI IMG/M metagenome (GOLD analysis project Ga0209577, IMG submission 185874) | Grasslands soil microbial communities from the Angelo Coastal Reserve, California, USA - 14_0903_12_20cm (SPAdes) (version 2) | ecosystem: Environmental > Terrestrial > Soil > Grasslands ...
GGCTCGAGCGGCGCGAGGAACTCGACACCCTGCGCCCCGGCAAGCAGCTCGATCGCAACTGCGCGCTCGGAGTTCGCCAGCACCTGCCACCCCTTCAGTCCGGCTGCGTTGCCCATCGACACGTGATCCTCCTGTCCGGCGCTCGTCGGAACGGAGTCCACGCTCGCGGGATGGCACAACACCTTGTTCTCGCTGACGAGCGACGCGGCCACGTACTGCGGGATCATGAAACCCGAGTTGAGGCCGCCGTCGGCGGTCAGGAACGCCGGGAGGCCGTCGGACAGGTTCGGGTTGACGAGCCGCTCCACGCGCCGCTCGGAGATGTTCGCAAGCTCCGAGCACGCCATCGCGAGGGCATCGAGCGCGAAGGCCAGCGGCTGGCCGTGGAAGTTGCCGTTCGAGACGAGCAACTCGTCCTCGACGAGGACGAGCGGATTGTCGGTCGCGGCGTTCAGCTCGACGGCGACGGTCGCCTCGACGTAGTCGAGCAGGTCACGCGCGGCGCCGTGCACCTGCGGGGCGCAGCGCAGCGAGTACGCGTCCTGCACCTTGTCGCACCACCTGTGCGCTTCGTTGATGGCGGAGCCCTCGATCAGGCGCAGGATGTTCGCGGCCGAGTCGCCCTGTCCGCGCAGCGGCCGCAACCGGTGAATCTGTGGAAGGAAGCTCGTGCGGGATCCCTGCAGCGCCTCGAGCGAAAGCGCACACGCAAGGTCCGCGACCTTTGCGAGTCGGCGCGCGCGCACGAGCCCGAGCGCGCCGTAGGCGGCCATGAACTGCGTGCCGTTGACGAGCGACAGTCCCTCCTTGGCGGCGAGCCGCGTGGGCTCGAGCCCGGCTGCGGTGAGGGCGTCAGCGCCCGGCAGCAGCTCACCGTCGTACCACGCCTGGCCCTCGCCGACGAGCGGGAGCGCGAGGTGCGCGAGCGGCGCCAGGTCGCCGCTCGCCCCCACCGAGCCCCGGCTCGGCACGCGCGGCAGGACGCCGCGGGCCAGGCAGTCGAGCAGCAGCTCGACGGTCTCGATGCGCGCGCCCGAGTTCCCCTTCGCGAGCGCGTTCGCACGGAGCACCATCGCGGCGCGGACGATCTCGTCAGGATAGGGATCGCCGACGCCGGCCGCGTGGCTGCGGAGCAGTCGCAACTGCAGCTCCTCGGTCAGCTCCTCGGGGATCGACTTCGAGACGAAGCGGCCAAAGCCGGTGTTGATCCCGTACGTGTGCTCACGTGTCCCGTGCGCCGCCCGCTCGACGAGCTCACGCGCCGCGCGCATCTTCGTCCGCGCCTCGTCGGAAAGACCGGCGGCGGCCTCGCCTGTCGCAACCGCCCACACGTCCTCGATCCGGAGATCGTCTCCGGTCAGGCGGATCGCGGTCGCCTGAGCCATCGCGGGCGCCAGTCTAGTCTGCTGCGACATGGCCGATCCAGTGACGGCGGCGCCGGAAGAGGCGGACGTCGGCGCAACGCTGCCATCCGAGCGCACGCTTCGACTGCTGCGGCGGCACGACTTCCGCCGAACGTACGCAGCCGTGGTCGTCAGCGAGCTGGGGACGCATTCCACTACGTCGCGCTGATGTGGTTCGCGCTCGTCACCGCCGGACCGCTGGGCGTCCTTGCCGTGCGCCTCGCGGACAGCGTGCCGGCGCTCCTCTTCGGCTTGCACGGCGGACTCGTGGCCGACCGCAGCGACCGTCGGCGCGTGATGGTTCTCGCGGACATCACCCGCGGGGCCGTTCTGATTCCGGTGGCCGTCGCGGGGTTGGCGGGACGGCTCGACCTCTGGATGCTCGTCGTGGCGGCGTTCGTCCTCGAGACCGCGACGAGCTATTTCGAGCCCGCGTACGGCGCACTGCTGCCGACGCTCGTCGACCGCCGAAACGTGCAGGCGGCGAACGGTCTCGTGCGAGCGAGCGCCGAGGCACTGCGCGTCGGCGGTTGGGCCCTGGCGGCGGGACTGCTCGTCTTCATGCCGCTCAGTAGCTTCTTCCTCCTCAATGCCGCGTCGTTCTTCGTCTCCGCCGCTTTGATCGTCGGCGTGAGCGTGCGCGGGTCTGTGGCCGACGTCACGGTGGCGCCGAGGCTGCGCGAGGGGTTCGCGGCGCTGCGCCCACGGCCCGTGTTGGCGACCGCGGTGATCGCGCTCGCCTTCGGCATCACGATCAGTTCGGGTGCGTGGATGGTCGGAGTCCCGCAGCTCGTCCGCAAGACGCTCGGTCTCGGTGCAGGAAGCTTCTCGGCCGTCGCAGCCGGCTATGCCCTCGGTGCGGTCATCGCCGGCGCGCTGCTGTCGCGCGTCCGAGTCAGGCGCAAAGCGCGGGCCGCGCTCTACCTCTGGATCCCGTACGCCGGTGCATACGCGCTCTTCGCGGTCGCGGGCTCGCTCGTCATCGCCGTGATCGCCGGTGCGGTCAGCGGAGCGTTGCAGGCGACTCTTCTGATTCTGCTCTACTCGGCGGCCCAGGAGGAGGTTCCCGACGCGGTCCTCGGCCGCGTCGTCGGCTTGATCTCACTCGTCCACCGCGGCGCGCACGCCACCGGGCTGCTGTTCATCGGTCCCCTGTTCGCATTGTTCGCGGCACGCACCGTTTTCTTCGGCGCCGCCACAGCCCTGCCACTCGTCGGGATGCTCGCGCTCACGACGCTCGCTCTCCGCGGAGCAGCCGCAGCTCGAGCACACGCTCCGGACTGAAACCGTCGATCCGTAGGACCCGGCCCGCCGCCGCAACGGCCGCGCCCGCCGGCATCAACCCGACCAGCTCGGACCCCGTGATCGCCACGCCGCGCGCGTGCGCCTCGGCCTCGATGCGCGCGAGGATGTCGTGCAGCGCCGCAGCTTCGTAGTCCTCGACGTTCATGCTCACCTGCGCGTGCCCGGCCCGCGGCAGTGACAGACCGAGCGCGCGCACGCCCGGGAACCCCCCGCCGCGCTCACGGATGACGGCAGCGATCGCGCGAGCGGCCGCGGCGTCCGCCGTAGCGAGGTTGACGTTGAATGCGATCAGCGGCCGGCGGGCGCCGACGATCACGCCGCCGGCACGCTCGTCCAGCCGCGACGGTCCGAAGTCCGGCGTGAGCTCCCCGACGTCGAGCCGGCGTTGCAGCTGCTCGGGCCCGCCGCGGCGGAAGAACGCCGCGCCCCGTCCCGGCGCGGACTCGCCGTAGAGAAACACAGGCAGCTCGAGCTCGCGGCCGATGCGCTCCGCGAGCACGAGCGCACAGCCGAGCGCGCGCTCGCGATCGGCCGGGTCGATGGCGATGATCGGGACGATGTCCGCGGCGCCGATGCGCGGGTGCGCTCCTTCGTGCCGCCTGAGGTCGATGCGTTTGCACGCGCACCGGATGGCTGCGAGCAACGCCGCCACCAGCGCCTCCTCCCCGCCCACGAGCGTGAAGACCGAACGGTTGTGGTCGGGATCGGAATGGACGTCGAGGAGCTCGGCCGGGCGCGACAGCGCAGCGGCGAGCGCGTCGATCGTCGCTCCGTCCCGGCCTTCCGAGAAATTCGGGACCGATTCGAGCGGCAACCGCACCGTTACTACTCTACGAGCGGTGAAGGCGTACTACGACAAGCGCGCATTCGAGTACGACGACTGGTGGCGAGGCGAGGGGCTGTTCGCCGACCGCGACCGCCCGGGCTGGGACGAGGAGGTCGACGTACTGGCCGAGCTCATCGCTGGCCTGCCACCTGCGCGCACGCTCGACGTCGCGTGCGGCACCGGCTTTCTGACTCGGCATCTGCGGGATGATGTCGTCGGCCTCGACCAGAGCGAGCGCATGCTCGAGCTCGCGCGGACTCAAGCGCCCGACGCGACGTTCGTGCGGGGCGACGCGCTGGCACTGCCGTTCGCCGATGGCGAGTTCGACCGCATCTTTACGAGCTACTTCTATTGCCATCTCGAGGCAGACGGGCGGCGACGCTTCCTCGCCGAGGCGCGGCGAGTTGCGCGCGAGCTGATCGTCGTGGCGTCGGTGCCCGGAGCAGATGATCCGCTCGAGCGCTGGGAAGAACGGATCCTCAAAGACGGGTCACGCTGGACCGTCTACAAGCGCGTGTTCACCGGCGACCAGCTCGCGGCCGAGCTCGGCGGCGGGGACGTACTGCATGAGGGCCGCTGGTTCGTCGTCGTGCGCGCGTGACGCGCCGGCGCAGCTCGTACCGCTCGCTTGCCTCGCTGCAAGGCGACCTCCAGGTCTGTCGCGCGTGTGTCGAGGCCGGCTACCCGCTCGAGTCCTGGCCTGTGCGCAACCCTCACACCGGCCAGCGGGCGTATATGTACGGGCAGGCGCCGGGCGTCGTCGAGGGCGAGGAGCGACGTCCCTGGCGCGGCCGCGCCGGCAGAACGCTCAGGCGCTGGCTCGAGCTCGAGGAGGACGAGTTCTACGAGACGTTCTACTGCGCGTCGGTGACGCGCTGCTACCCGGGCCGCGCCCGATCGGGACGCGGCGACCGCACACCGACACCGCGCGAGCAGGAGCTGTGCGCGTTCTGGCAGGACTGGGAGCTCAAGATCATCCGCCCCGAGCTCATCGTTCCCGTCGGCGGGCTCGCGGTCAAACGGCTGCTCGGGATCAGCGGGCTCGCGTCGTGCATCGGCTGTCGCTACGAGCTGGACGGGGTGGCCGTGATCCCGCTGCCCCACCCGTCCGGCGCGAGCGGTTGGCTGAATCTCCCTGCAAACCGGCAGCTGACGGCCGGCGCGGCCGCCCTCGTGCGCGACGAGCTCGCACATCTCGGTCGCTAGATTTTCAGCGTGAAGGAGGCCGACCGACCCGCGTATCGCCACACGTTCGCGCGGCTGCTCGGCTTCCTCCGTCCCTACAGGCTGTCACTGGCGGTCTCGATCGTGCTCGCCGTCGCCTCGCAGGCGGCGCAGATCGCACTGATCTGGATTACGAAGCACGTCATCGACGGCGCCTTCGTTCCGCGCGACGCGCACAAGCTCTGGGTGTTCGTCTGGGCGATCGTCGCGCTCGGCGTGATCCGTGCGGTGCTGATGGCAGGCCGTCGCCTCATCTCCGGCAAACAGGCGCTCGCGGTCGAGATGGACATGCGGCAGGGGCTCTACGCCCACCTGGTGCGGCTGTCCTTCGGGTTCTACGACCGCCATCAGACCGGACAGCTGATGTCGCGCGCGACGGTCGACCTGCAGGGCGTGCGCTTCTTCCTCGGCTACGGGCTGATCTTCTTCTTCCAGAACATCCTCACCGTCGTGTCGGTGACGATCGTGCTGCTCGTCTTCGAGTGGAAGCTCGCGCTGATCGCGCTCGCGATCACGCCGATCCTCGTCGTGCTCGCGTATCGCTACAGCCACGTGGCGCATCCGACGCTGCGCGATGTGCAGCAGAAGCTCGCCGACGTTGCGACCGTCGCCGAGGAGAACATCGTCGGGGTCCACGTCGTCAAGTCGTTCGCGCAGGAAGACGCCGAACGGGCAAAGTTCGACGGCCGCTCGGAGGCGGTCTTCGCGCAGACGATCAAGGCGAACCGGCAACGCGCGCTCTACGTCCCGCTGATCTCGTGGGTACCGCTCGTCGCACAGGGCGCGGTCTTGCTCGTCGGCGCCCGCATGGTCACGCACGGCTCGCTCACCATCGGCGGCTTCTTCGCCTTCAACCTCTACCTCGGCATGCTCGTCATGCCGCTGCGATCGCTCGGCATGTGGGTCGGCCAGGCGCAACGCGCGACCGCGGCGGGCGAGCGGATCTTCCAGATCATGGATGAGCCGGAGGAGATCTCCGACCGGCCGGGCGCGATCGAGCTGCCGCCTGGTGGCGGCGATCTGCGCTTCGACGGCGTCGACTTCGAGTACATGAAGGGTCGCCCGGTCCTGGAGGACATCGACCTCGCTGTCCCCGCCGGTCGCACGATCGCGCTGATCGGCCATACCGGCTCGGGCAAGACCACCCTGACGTCGCTCGTACCGCGCTTCTACGACGCCGCCGCCGGCCGCGTGCTCGTCGACGGCACCGATGTTCGCGACGTGACGCTGCGCTCGTTGCGGCGCGCCATCGGCGTCATCTCGCAGGACCCGTTCCTCTTCTCCGCCACGGTGCGCGAGAACATCACCTTCGGCGCACCGCAGCTGAGCGCCGAAGAGGTCGAGCGCATCGCGCGGCTCGCGCAGGCGCACGAGTTCGTCGAGCGGCTCCCCGACGGCTACGACACGGTGATCGGCGAGCGCGGCATCACGCTCTCCGGCGGACAGCGGCAGCGCCTCGCGATCGCGCGCGCGATCGCGGTCGATCCACGCATCCTCATCCTCGACGACGCGACCGCGTCGGTCGATGCGACGACCGAGGCCAAGATCCGGCTCGGGTTGCGCGAGGCGATGCGCGGCCGGACGACGCTGATCATCGCGCATCGCCTCTCCACCATCTCGCTCGCGGACGAGATCGTCGTCCTCGACGCGGGCCGCATCGCCGCGCGCGGAACGCACGACGAGCTGCTGGAGACGAGCCAGGTCTACCGGGACATCTACGAGCACGGGCTGCTCGAGCGCCAGTTCGCGGATGCGGTCGAGGCGCGCGCCGCCGTGGAGGAGGTCGCGTAATGCGCGTCTGGCAACCCGGCGGCCACCTGATGCAGGAGCGCGGCTCGACGGTCGACGACTGGTCCTGGCGCCGGACGAGGCGGCGGCTCGCCACGCTGGCACGCCTTACGGCGCCGTACAGGCTGCGCACCGTCCTCTCCCTCTTCTCGCTACTGGCCGCGACGGCGACGGCACTTGCGCCGCCGTTCCTGTCCAAGTACGCGGTCGACGACGGCATCCGCCGGCATGACCTGCAGAAGCTCTGGTGGATCGTCGGCGCATTCCTGCTCGCCGGTCTGGCGAACTGGGGCATGAGCTACGTCCAGACGTATCTGACCGGCTGGGTCGGGGAGCGCATCCTCGCCGACCTGCGCAACAAGCTCTTCGGCCACCTGCAGCGGCTGTCGCTCGGCTACTACGAGCGCAACCGCGCGGGCGTCATCATCAGCCGGCTCACGAACGACGTCGAGGCGCTCGACCAGCTCGTCACCGACGGGGTGACGACGCTGGTACAGAGCACGCTGACGCTCGGGGGGACGGCGATCCTGCTGTTGGTCCTCGACTGGCGGCTCGCGCTTGCAACCCTCGCGGTGATCCCGTTCATGGGCATCGCGACGGTGATCTTCCGCGTGCGCTCCACGCGTGCGTACCGCGCGGTGCGGGAGCGGCTCGGTCTCGTCACGGCAACGCTCGCGGAGGACATCGCGGGGATGCGCATGGTGCAGGCGTTCACGCGCGAGCAGCAGAACATCCGCAACTTCCGCGCCGTCGCGGACCGCTACCGCGAGTCGAACATGCAAACGGTCGTCCTGAACGGGTGGTACTTCCCGTTCGTCGACCTGCTGTCGTCCGTTGCGCTCGCGGTCGTGCTCGGCTACGGCGGACACCTCTACTTCAACGGCGAGGTCACGATCGGAACGCTGTTCGCCTTCATGCTCTACGTGCAGAACTTCTTCGACCCGGTGCAGCAGCTCTCGCAGCTGTACAACACGTTCCTTTCCGCGACGGCGGCGCTGGACAAGATCATGGACGTCCTCGATGAGGAGCCTGAAGTGGTCGACGCCCCGCCTGCGCGGCCGCTGCCGGAAGTGCAGGGCCACGTGCGCTTCGAGGGCGTTCGCTTCAGCTACGGAACGGGCCCCGAGGTGCTGCACGGTCTCGACCTCGACGTCCCGCCGGGGACGACGGTCGCCCTTGTCGGCCACACCGGCGCGGGCAAGTCGACGATCGCGAAGCTGCTCGCGCGTTTCTATGACCCGACCGACGGCCGCATCACGATCGACGGCCACGACCTGCGCGACGTGACGCAGGTGTCGCTGAGACGGCAGCTGGGGATCGTTCCGCAGGAGGGCTTCCTCTTCGCGGGGACGGTGACCGAGAACATCGCCTTCGGCCGGCCCGACGCCTCACCCGACGAGGTCGTGCGCGCGGCGCAGGCCGTCGGCGCCCACGAGTTCATCCTGCGGCTCGAGGACGGCTACGAGACGCAGCTGCAGGAGCGCGGGACGCGCCTCTCGCTCGGTCAGCGCCAGCTCGTCGCGCTGGCACGCGCGTTGCTGGCCGACCCGCGCATCCTCATCCTGGACGAGGCAACATCCTCGGTCGACATCGGCACGGAGCAGAAGATCGAGCAGGCGCTGCGTCTGCTGCTTGCCGGTCGGACGGCGTTCATCATCGCGCACCGCCTGTCGACGATCCGCGACGCCGACCTGATCGTCGTCCTCGAGCACGGCGAGATCGTCGAGCAGGGATCGCACGACGAGCTTCTGAAGCGGCGCGGGCTCTACACGTCTCTCTACGGGGACTGGGCCGCCGCCTAACCCTGCCGGGGGATCCAGCCGGCGCGTGGCGGCGCCGATGCCGCGAGCGTGACCGAGGTCGCCTATCGGGCTGCGGGAAGCCCCTCGCTCGCGCTCGACGGCGTCCTGCGCGACACGGCGAAGCTCTACCGCCGGCTCTTCGGCCGTACCGTGCTGACCGCGGCCCTCGTCTTCGCGGTCGTGTGTCTCGCAGAGACGGTCGCACCGTGGCCTGTGATCCTCCTGTCGCTGGTCGGAACGGCGCTCGTGCAAGGAGCGCTCGTCGAGACGGTCGCAAAGGAACGCGACCGTCGGCCGCAGGGCTCCATTACGGATCTCTACCGGGGTGCCTGGACACGGATCGGCGCGCTCGTCGGCGTCTCGCTGCTGACGGGCGTCGGCGTCGGCGTGGGCCTCTTCCTGCTCGTCGTGCCGGGTCTGATCCTGTTCACGCGCTGGTCGCTCGCCGTCCCGGCGGTGATGCTCGAAGGCAGGTCGCCGATCGACGCGATGCGGCGCTCGACGCAGCTCGTCAAGGGCCACGGCTGGCCAATCTTCGGCATCTTCGTGACGGTCACGGCCGCCGCGGGTCTCACGAGTCTCGCGCTCGAGCTACTGCTCGTGCACGCTCTCGGCCTGTGGGCGAGCCTCACGGTCGCGAGCGCGTTGACGACACCGTTCGCAGCGCACGCACTCAACGTCGTCTATTACCGCATCGTCGATCCGGGCAGGACCGTCCTGCAGGACTAGACTCGTCCGCGGTGGCACTCGACCGCGAGACCGAAGACCGAATCGAGCAGCCCGTCTCGGCGGAGGCAGAGCGCGAGACCCGCCTCACGCCGTCGCAGGCGATCGCGCAGATGCGGATCAACGTGCCGGTGCGCGGCAACCGCAAGCTGCGCCGGCTGCTCGAGCGCGTCAACGAGGACCCTCAGCTGAAGGGCTGGTGGCACGCGGCGAACGTCAACGCCGTCGCTCGGCTGCGCATCAACGACCACTCATGGGTGCACATCCAGATCGTCGCGAACATCGCGCTCAAGCTGCTGCGCCAGCTGACGAAGCACCACGTCGAGCTGTCGCTCGTCCGGGACTACGGCTACGAGAACGACGATTCCGAGGTCGTCGTCCTGCTCGGCGCGCTGACGCATTGCATCGGCATGGCCGTCCACCGCGAAGGGCACGAGGACTTCAGCCTCTTCCTCGCCGAGCCGAAACTGCGTGAGCTCCTGGACGGGATCTACGAGGAGCCCGACATCACCGTCCTCTCGTCGGAGGTGCTGCAGACGATCACGAGCCACCGTGACTACGGCAAGCCGCTCACGCTCGAGGCCGGCATCGTGCGCGTCGCCGACGCACTGGACATGGAACAGGGCCGCTCCCGGATCCCGTTCGCGCGCGGCTCCATCTCGATTCACTCCCTGAGCGCCGCCGCGATCGAGGACGTCGCGATCAAAGACGGCGAAGAGCGCCCGATCCTGATCGAGATCACGATGAACAACTCGTCCGGCATCTACCAGGTCGACGGCCTGCTGAAGGCAAAACTGCAGGGCTCCGGTCTCGAACCGTACGTCGAGGTGGTAGCGCACATCGACACGGAGGCGGAAAAGAGATTGGTCCCGATTTACAGACTCGAGACCTGAGAATCGCCGCCGAGGGTGGCTTTGCCGCCCTCGGCCACAAGCGCATCGGATCGGAAAGGAACCGCGGAAAATCATCATGGCGCGCGCAGCGCGCCGGATTTTCCGCGGGGAAGGCGCATACGGGATTCGAACCCGTGCCGCCGCCGTGAGAGGGCGGTGTCCTAGGCCACTAGACGAATGCGCCGGGAGGTTCAGTGTAGCCGCGGTCGGGAACAGTCGTCCCATGCTGGGACGCTGGCGCAAACGCGGCGAACGGCACCGCGCTGACAAGCAGGAAGGCGACCTCCACACGCTCGACCGCGACGGCGACCCGCGCGGCGGCGTGCAGAGCGACGAGTACCGCAACGCCGATCCACGCGACGTCGTCGAGGAGGGCGGAACCGTGATGGCCGCGCCCGGCGGCGCACCGCAGGAAGGCACATCGCCGGAGGAGCGCCGCGCGGAAGATCGAAGCTGAGGCATCGCTTGCGATGCCGTCGAGAGGACGTGCGGGCTTGGCCCGGACGTCCGACTGAACGCACGCAGAGGGTTTCGAGCCGCCGGCACAAACCGAGAGATCA
>Ga0209577_10006832_pt1 | contig 10527 bp, 10 predicted proteins | sample GraSoiAngelo_109_FD_185874 | JGI IMG/M metagenome (GOLD analysis project Ga0209577, IMG submission 185874) | Grasslands soil microbial communities from the Angelo Coastal Reserve, California, USA - 14_0903_12_20cm (SPAdes) (version 2) | ecosystem: Environmental > Terrestrial > Soil > Grasslands...
GAAGCGCTGGAAGTTCGAGGTGGGCGCATTCTTCGAAGGCGTTGGACCGGACGCGAGCGACGAGGAGCTCCGTCGCATCGGCCCGGATCATCCGGTCTTCCGGATCGGGCCTTAACGGACCGCCTCGACACTGAGGTACGTCGTCCCGTGACGCGAGCAGGCCGCGAACGGAAACGGCACGTACTTGGCGGTCCGGCGGTTGGGCGCAAACACCCGCAGCCCGGCGGCCGGCGTCTGATGACACAACGATGGGCTGAACACGCCCACGTCGACGATCCGAAGTACCGCTTTCGCCATCTTGCCGTTCGCGAGCGTGACCAGGCGCGGTGAGCGCACCGTGTTGCGCGACGCGGCATTACCCAGCTGATGTCGCGACAGATCGACCGCGGACACACCCGGGTAGCCGCGGATGGTGCAGGTGTGCCCCGACTGATTGGTGAATTCGAGCCGGTAATAGACGCTCCCGGCGGTGCCGTTGCCCTGTGTGTCCAGCCAGATCACCAGCCCAGACGTCGCGCAGGTGGGCGCGGGGGCGGCGGCAAACGCGGCGGCGCAGGTACCCGCGGCGGCCGCGGCGGCCAGTACCGCCACGGAAGACACGCCCGCGCGGCGACGACGGATCGGGATAAGCGAGCTGACGGGCATGGCTTTGTCCTCCGAGATGCTGGGTCTCTGTGTCCTAGGAATTGTTACCGCGCCCACGGCCCCACGCCGCCCACCCGCTCCACCGTGATATGCGTGATGTAGCCCGGCGGTGGGTTGTCCATCGGTGGGAACTTCACATCCGGCCCCAGATACACCCCCGCCAGCTCCTGGAGCAGCTCCGGGGCACCGCCCTCCGTGATCCGAGCCTTGCCGTGGATCACGATGTACTCGTCGAGGCCAAGCTCGTTGTGCGTGCCCGCCTCGACCGATAGCACCACGCGTGGATCTCTGCGGATGTTGCGCACCTTGCGGTGCTCCGGCAGGTGCGCGGCGACGAGCTCGTCGCCGTCGAGACCGACCCACACGATCGACACCTGTGGGCGGCCGTCGGGCTCCAGAGTCACCAGGTGTGCAAGCGCTGGACCTTCGAGTACGGCGCGAGCCGAGTCCGGAATCGTCGCCATGCGTCGACGGTACCGAACCGCAGCGCGAGCGAGGCAAATCCCTCGGCCGCCGCGCCGAGGAATACACGCACGTCAGCTAGCTCGCTGTCGCGAGCAGTGATGCCTGCTTCGGCCAAGTCTTTTACATTCCCGGCCGAGTGCTTGAGCCGACGGTCGGACGGTATAGCGCATGAGTGGCGACATCATTCTCGTGATCGTCGTCGGGACCGCGCTCGCGTTCGACTTCACCAACGGCTTTCATGACACTGCGAACGTAGTCGCCACGTCGATTTCGACCCGCGCCACGAGCCCCGCCAGCGCCGTGGCGGTGGCGTCGCTGCTGAACTTCGCTGGCGCGTTCATCTCGCTCAAGGTCGCCGCGACCGTGGGCAAGGGCTTTGTCTCCTCCCACGCGATCACGACGACGGTCGTGTTCGCCGGATTGGTCGGCGCGATTAGCTGGAACCTGATCACCTGGTACTTGGGCCTACCGTCGAGCTCGTCGCATGCGCTGATCGGGGGTCTCGTCGGTTCGGCGATCGCCGCGCAGGGATTTGACGCGGTCAACGGGCACGGCCTCCTCTCGAAGCTGATCGTCCCGGCGATCGTCGCGCCGCTCGTCGCGTTCAGTGCCGCTGGGATTTCCATCCTCCTCGCCTACCGGATCGTCGGCAAGCTCCGGCCGGGACCCGTGAGCCGCGGTTTCCGCCTCGGCGAGCTCGCCTCGGGGGGCCTGCTCGCGCTGTCCCATGGAACCAACGACGCCCAGAAGACGATGGGAGTGATCACGCTTGCGTTGATCGCAAATGGCAGCATCCCCGCGGAGGGATTTCACGTTCCCGACTGGGTGGTGATCAGCGCCGCCAGCGCGATTGCGCTGGGAACGTTCACCGGCGGGTGGCGCATCATTAGGACGATGGGCACTCGGATCATCGACATGGACCCGGCACAGGGATTCGCTGCCCAGGGAGCGGGTGCCACGGTCATCCTGGCCGCGTCGAGCGTCGGGTATCCGTTGTCGACGACGCACGTGATCTCCGGAGGGATCATGGGAGCAGGAGCCGCAAAGCGATTCTCCGCGGTCCGCTGGGGCGTCGCCGGCGACATCGTGACCGCGTGGGTTCTGACGCTTCCCGCGGCGGGAATCTTCGCGGCGGTCGTCTACGGAATCTCGCGCCTGTTCGGGACCGGCGCCGTCGGTCCTCTCGTTGTGACCATCGCAATGATGGCCGGACTCGCCCTGCTGTTCGCCCGGCGGATACAGGAGGCGGCGCCGGCGCCGAGCGCACAATGACTACGTCGTCGATCCGCGCGTGACCAGCCTCCTTGCCGCAAGCGCCCTGCTGAAGATGTTTTACTCGTCGCTGCTGGCCGGAGTCGGAGTTTCGGCGGTGTTCTCGGCCGCCGTCTACGGCGCCATCCGCTCGAGCGACATGCGGCGGGCGGGCCGCGGCGGTGCCGCCGTCGCCTACGCTGCGCTCGCCGCGGCAGGGCTACTGCTCTCGGCCGCGGCCATCGTCTACGGGCTCGTCCTCGTCGCCCACAAGAGCTAGGCCGAACCCTCTCGCACTGCCAGAGGGTGTCTGGCCCAGCACCCCGCGGATTCCTGGCACGGGGTGCTGGCCAGACCCGTCGCCCGACTCAGCCTCGGAAGTATGGATCGAGGTAGACGTCGTCGATGCTCCACGCGCCGGTGCTGTCAGCGGGAGTGAAGCGGAACGCGATGACCGTCTGGTCGAGCGAAAGTGTTGCGAGCAAGTTGTTCACCAGCAGCGTCATCGCAGGCGATGGCGCCCAGCTGGACGAACCGCTCACCTGGCCTACCGTGGACGACTGAACGCCGCCGAGGAGGCCGGGATAGAGCGCCTGAACGACGAGTCGCGACCCCGACGAGCCAGTGTTGCGCACGAACAGCCGCACGGTCGGGTGATAGATGCTCGTGCACGAGCCCGGGCTCGTCGCCGAGCTTCCGGCGGACAGGCTCAGTGAGTGCGAGTCGCCTGCACGCCCGACATGGAACGACTCGTTGCCGGATGAAATCGCGGCGCCGCGCGAGAGCAGCCAGCCGCTAGCCCCTTGCTCGAAATTGCCTCCGGGCACGGGCGTGTACGAGTTGAAGTCACCCCAGGGAGCGAACGGCTGGGACTCCGCCTGGCTCCCGCAGCTTCCCGGCAGGATCGAGAGCAGGTTCGCCTGCGCGGCCGGTGCAGCCAGGGCCCCCACGGCCAGCGTGGATACCGCTGCCAGCAAAATGGCGCGGGGTCGTCGGATCATTTGTTACCTCCCATCGCTGGTTCGCTTCCATCCCTGAAAGCACTTTGGACGAGAGGCTGGCGGCCGAGCTATCTCGCGTCACGAGACCTCTAGCTTTGCGTCCCCGCCTCGCGACGGGTTTGCCATGAGCAGCCTACGACTGCTGCTCAGATCGACCCAAGCGGGTAGGTCGATTAGTTCCGTCGCAAGGGTTGGACAGGAGTACTGGACGTTCGTACGAGTCCCGGGACTCGCGCCGGGACCGGCTTGTCGTCATTCGGCTCCGCGCCGATATGAGAGACAACCAATGGGCACGGGAACGGACCGCAACAACGGGGTCGCCCCTCGGCTCGCGCTGGAGCGATCCGCGGGCGTCCAGCGCCTGCTCTCACAGGGGCGCCCGCAGCTTCCCGAGCGCATGCTCAGCAGCGAGCTGCGCGCCGAGATGATCGTCGCACTGGCGTTCATAGCCGCGGCTGTGCCATTGGCGCTGTTCAGTCCGCGCGTCGGGGGCCGCTCGCCCGGCCTCGTGCTCTTGCTGGTGGTCCTGTACGCGGTCACATCAAGGATCGAGTTCGACGTCGGTGCCGGCTACGGCGTTCCCACCCAGCTCGTGTTCGTCCCGATGCTGTACGCCATGCCGCCGGGCTGGGTGCCGCTGCTGGTCGCCAGCGGAATCGTCGTTGGCAAGATCCCGTCATACCTAGGCGGGTCACGGTCCCCTGACCGTGCCGTGGCGGCGATCGCCAACTCCTGGCACGCGGTGGGTCCGGCCACGGTGTTCGTGCTCGCGGACCTCGGGGGTTCGCCGCGCTGGTCTCAGTGGCCGTTCCTGCTCGCCGCGCTTGGCGCACAGCTCGCCTTCGACGTCGCGGGCTCGGGGGCGCGGGAGTGGCTCCGTCTGGGTGAGGTGCCGAAGCTGCCCTTGAGGCTGCTCGGGCTTGTCTATCTCACCGACGTTTGTCTGAGTCCGATCGGCCTTGCGGTGGCGTTTGCCGCCGTCGGCCATCCCGCGGCCGTGGCGATCTCGCTACCCCTCGGTGGCCTGCTGATGTTCTTCGCCCGCGACCGACGCGCGCGCATGCAGGCGGTGCTCGAGCTGAGCCGCGCATATCGCGGCACCGCGCTTCTGCTCGGAGACGTTGTCGAGGCCGACGACGCGTATACCGGCAGCCACAGCCGTGACGTCGTCGAGCTCGTGATGGCGATCGGGCCGAAGATGGGACTCGACGAGGACCAGCTCCGCAAGCTCGAGTTCGCCGCCCTTCTCCACGACGTCGGCAAGATCGCGATCCCGAACGAGATCATCAACAAGTCAGGTCCGCTCACCGATGAGGAGCGGGCGGTGATCGAGACCCACACCGTGGTGGGTGAGGCGATGCTGGACAACGTGGGCGGAGTGCTCGGAGAGGTCGGCAAGATCGTCCGCTCCTGCCACGAACGCCACGACGGGCTCGGCTATCCGGACGGACTGGCGCGCGAGTCGATACCAGTCGAAGCGAGGATCGTCGCCTGCTGCGACGCCTTCAACGCGATGACCACCGACCGCCCCTACCGTCTCGCGTTGCCACTCGCCGTCGCACTTGATGAGTTGCGGACCCACCGTGGCACGCAGTTCGATCCCCGCGTGGTCGACTGCCTCCTGGAGGTCGTGGCGGAGGACGCGGAGCCGCCCGAGCCGGCCGTCGCCGAGCGAGCCGGCTCGCACCTGGCTGCGTAGTTGTCGTAGTTGTACCCGGGGCGGCGCACCCGGTCCGACCGAGCGTGCCGTTAGAACATGCCTCGGAAGTTGACAACTGGTCAGGGCGGTACCGACCTCAGGAAGGCAAACCCGCGACCGCGGAGGAGCGCGACAGCGCGAACTCTGTCCGGTGTCGCCCTGACTCCAGTGCGAACATCGACCGCGTCGCGCCAGGTGGACAAGACAGGTGTCGAAGTTTTCGACACCGGGCCGAGCCAACCGTGTCTGCGATCCTCGATCCTGAGGTCACAGCACCATGAGTGCCACACCCAGCCTGATCATCTCCTACGACGGGACGCCGAACGACGAGGACGCGCTTGCGTTGGGCAAGATGCTGGCGCCTGCCGGGTTCAGGCTGGCGCTCGCGTACGTGCGCCATTCCCACGAGTTTGACGCGCGCCGAGAGGAGCTTGCCGAGCACGACGCCGAGCAACGGCTCGAGCGTGGGGCCGATCTGCTCGGCGGTCTGGACGTCACCCGGCACATCGTGATGAGCGCTGCGACCGGCGCGGGCCTGGGCGCACTGGCCGAAAGGGAGCGTGCGGCGCTGATCGTATTCGGCTCGGATTACCGCACCGCACCCGGTCACGTGGAGCCCGGCACGTCCGCACAGCATCTGCTCGACGGGGGCTCGGTGGCGGTTGGCATCGCCTCCGCCGGCCTGCGAACGCAGCTGGGCAGCGAAATCAGGTCGATCGCGGTGCCGCTCGCTGGACCGCGGAACGAGATCGCCCGCCAGGCCGCCCACGCGCTTGCGGCAAAGCTCGGCGCAAGCCTGATCGAGTCCTCTGCCGAGCCGGCCGACCTGATCGTCGTTGGCTCGCAGCCCGGGGCGACTGCAGGCCACATCGTCGTCGGCGGCGACGTCCGTTCCGAACTAGGCCGGGCCCGCAGCTCCGTCCTCGTGCTTCCGGCAGACTCGTCACTGCTCGTGTAGCGTCCGGAGCCACCGAGCCCCCGCGGTCGACCGTCTCACGTCATCGCTGGTTCGGGCACGGGCTTGATCGCGGGCTGGGGCTGCTCACCACGCGTGTTCGTCGCGCGCAATCCGATGATCGCCGCGGCCAGCACGAAGATGGCGCTCGCCAGCAGCGCCCGCTGAAGGCCCGAGTTGAGCGCCTGCAGCGGTGCGGTGTGGGCCGCGATCAGGTGATCGGTCCGGCTCGTGGCCATCGCCGTGAAGATGGCCAGCCCGAGCGCCCCGCCAAGCTGCTGGGAGGCGTTCACGAGCGCCGCGGCGAGTCCCGCCTTGTCTGCCGGGACGCCCGCGTTGGCGGCGGTCGTGACCCCGACGAACACCGAACCGAACCCGAGCGACATGATCACCATGCCCGGCAGCAGGTCGCTCACGTATGTGCCGTGGACGGGGATCCGAGACAGCCAGTAGATGCCGCCGGCGGCGATCAGCGCCCCGGTCACGATCACGGCCCGCGTTCCGATACGCGAGAGAAGCTGCGATGCGATACCCGCGGCTGCACCGGTCGCGAAGCACACCGCCAGGTAAGCGCCGCCGGTCTGGATCGGCGAGTAGTGCAGCACGTTCTGCATGTACAGCGTGAGGAAGAAGAACATGGCCAGGAAGCCGGCGAATGCGATTAGCTGAGTGACGTCGGCGAATGCCAGCCCGTTGATGCGGAAGATCGAGAGCGGCGCCAGGGGGTTGCGGTGCCGAAGCTCGTTGACCACAAATGCGACCAGCAGCGCGAGCGCTCCGGTGAGTTGGCCGAGCGTGCGCGTCGTGCCCCAGCCGACAGTTGGTGCATTCACGAGCGTGTACACGAGCAGAAGCATTCCGCCAGTCGCGAGGATCGCGCCGGGCGCGTCGAAGTTCTCGAGCCTTGCGCCGCCGCGATCGCGGGCTATTAGCCGCGGAACTGCACCAAGCACCAGAACACACGCGATCGGGTTGACGAACATCACCCAGCGCCAGCCGAGACCCTGGGTGAGTACCCCGCCCAGCAGCACCCCGGCAGCGGACGCAAGCCCGCCAACACCACCCCACACCCCTAATGCGGTGTGCCTGTCCTTACCCTCCTGGAAAGTTGTCGTGAGAATCGACAGCGCCGCGGGCAGGGTCATCGCGGCGCCGAGTCCCTGCGCCAGCCGTGCCCCGACGAGTACGCCGGAGCTTTGGGCAAACCCACCGATCAATGACGAGACGCCGATCACGACGATCCCGGACAACAGGATCCGCCGTCGACCGAGGAGGTCGGCCGCCCGGCCGCCCAGCAGCATGAACCCGCCGTAGGTGAGCAGGTAGCCGCTCGGGACCCACTGCAGGCCCGCCACCGAGAAGTGCAGCGCGTGCCGGATCGAGGGCAGCGCCACATTGACGATCGGCGCGTCGACAAAATCCAGGAACGCGACCGAGCACAAGAGCGCCAGCGTCAGCTTGCCGCGACGAGTCGATAGAAATGAATTAGTCACCTGGAGATCACCTCTGTAGTCGTTGCTCTCCCCCGATGACCCCCGCCGACCCAAGAACGTGACGAGCGCTCTGCGTGTCACATCCCTCCCGTCGGCTGTCACATCCGCCCCGGGGAGACGATTAGCATCGGCCATGGGATGAGACCCAGCATCATGGTTGCTGCGAGAGCGATCGGGGTGACGCTCGTTATGACGTCAGCCTCGACTGCAAGCGCTCTGCCCGTTGCCGTGACCCAGACGAGCGCCAATCTTTCTCAGGCGCTCACTCGAATGTCCCCACTGCGCTTCAGGCGTGGCACGCCGCCGAGCGGCGTCCGTGTGATCTCCGTCGATGACACGCGGCACTTTCAGAAGATGAGCGGGTTCGGCGCGGCGATGACAGACAGCTCAGCTTGGCTGATCTGGGACAAGCTCACGCCTCGCGCGCGGACCGCGCTTATGCGAGCTCTCTTCGCTCCTGGGCCGGCCGGGATCGCGATCTCATACGTGCGCGTGCCGATCGGCGCGTCTGACTTCACGCGCGCTGAAGCGCCCTACTCATACGACGATCTACCGTCTGGCGAGTCTGACGCGACGCTCGTCCACTTCTCGATTGCTCACGACAGGCCGTACATCCTGCCGGCGCTGCGTGCGATGCGTTCGATCGACGGCCGCGTGACCATTCTCGCGAGCCCGTGGAGCCCGCCGCGATGGATGAAGGTCGGCGATAAGTTCGACAACCCAGGTCCGCCGCTCGGGACACTCCTGCCAGCGGACTACCCCGTGCTGGCCGGGTACTTCGTCCGCTTCCTGCGCGCTTACGCTGCAGCCGGGGTCCCGGTCCAAGTGATCACCCCACAGAACGAGCCTGAACAGCTGACCGCCTATCCGGGAATGGATCTCACCGAGTCTCAGGAGGCACGGTTCATTGCCGCCGACCTTGCGCCCGCGCTCAGCGCGGCTGGCCTTCACCCAGCCATTCTCGGCTATGACTATGAGTGGAGTTGCAGGGCCAATACGACGGCCGTACCGTGCGACACAAGCTACCCGGCCGATCTCGCCCGCGACGACGGACAGGATCTGGCCGGGATCGCATGGCACTGCTATGCGGGCAATGTCGCTGAGATGAGCTCGATGCACGCCCTCGCGCCCCAGCTAACCGAGATCGTGAGCGAATGCTCCTCGGGCATCTCGCCAGGCCCACCTACAGAGCTCGAAATCGCAGCCGCCCGCAACTGGGCCAGCGCGGTGGTGCTCTGGAACATGGCGCTCGACCGCTATGGCGGACCCGTTCAGCCCCCTAACCTCGGTTGTAATCAGTGCACAGGACTGGCCGCCGTCGACGAGAAGACCCGCCGGTACCGGCTCGGGCGCGACTACTACCAGCTCGGCCAAGCCAGCCGCTACGTACCGCCGGGCGCCGTCCGCATCGCCTCAAACACGTTTGTCACCGACCAGAACACCGACCTCCACAAGCTAGGCAGCTACATGAGCCGTGGGCTTGACGACGTCGCATTCCTCGATCCGAACAGCGCCCGAGTACTGCTCACCTATAACTCCAGCACAACCCCTGCCCGCTTCGCCGTCAGCTGGCGCAGGAGCTACTTCATCTACACGCTCCCTCCCGGGGCTACCGCCACTTTCCGCTGGTCACCTCCTACGCCGACCCTGCATCATCCGGCGGCGTCAATCCAGCACGGCTCGAGGCGCTAACGGCTGTTCGGCTGCCTGCACGCGACACTCTCGTCCGATGGTTCAACCCACAACCGGAGAGATCATCGAAGGGCTCTGGCGGTTCGAGGCGCTCCATCCGGAATTGACGGAGGACGAGGGCGGCGAGGATGGCTGGGAGCGGCAGGTTGCATGGTGGGCTATCGCAGCTCCCCATGGACTCGTGTTGATCGATCCTCTAGTCGATGACTGGGACGCGCTCGATCAACTCGTGGCAGACCAGGGCGGATGCGCCGGCATCGTGCGCACTTGCCACTGGCACCAGCGCAGCGTTTCCGACGTCGCGAGCCGGTACAGCGCGGAGGTGTGGGCGAAGCCGCACAGAGACCGTCGCGCGCCTTATGCGTTTGACCGTGCGATAAGTGACCGAGATGAGCTCTTTGACGAGTTGCGTGTCTTCGATGTCGAGCGAGCTGACGAAATCGCGGTGTGGCTACCGCGTCAAGCGGCGCTTGTCTTGGCCGACGCGATGCTTCGAACGCGCGCCGGTGACCTTCGAGTCTGTCCGGAGTCATGGACACAACCTGAGGGCGGCCCGGCAAGGCTACGTGCATTGCTCCGCGCTCTCACAGCGCTCCCGATTGAGCACGTTTTGGTGTCTCACGGTCCGCTGGTGCTGGGTGGCGGAGATGCGTCCCTGCGCACTGCCACGAGTTGATCGGTTCGCGTCAGCCGGCCCAGTGGAGCGAATCACAGTGTCGGAATGATCGAGTACCAGCCGCGGTCCGGCTGCCCCGCGTAGCCCGAAGGGAAGCGAGCCGAGTTGACGAGTGCTTGTGCTGGGTATCAGCTGATCGAATCGACGGACAGCCTGCGGACGCCCGTGGGTGTTTGTACTTCGATCGCTTCACCCACCCGGCGGCCGATAAGCCCTTTCGCCACGGGGGAGGCAACCGACAGGGTACCGTCGGACGGTCGCGCGTCGTGTGGGGAGACGATCTTGAACGTTTGCTTACGGTTCGTGTTGAGGTCGGTGTAAGACACCCTCGATCCGTGCTGCACGACCTCTGCCGACCCTGTCACTTGGATCACCGCTGCGCTGCGCACCTGCTCGCGGAGCTTGGTAATCCGGGTTTCTAGGTGTGCCTGATCCTCTTTTGCAGCGTGGTACTCGGCGTTCTCTTTCAGATCGCCCCATTCGCGCGCGGTCTTGATCCGAGCGGCGATTTCTCGGCGGCCACTGCTCTGAAGCCGGTAAAGGTCCTGCTGAATCGTCTCAAGCTCCTCAGCGGTCATGGTGACTCGATCCATTCGTGTAATCCTCGTCTCAGTGTTGGATCTACCGGCATTTCTGAAAGAACCCCTCCC
>Ga0209577_10006833_pt1 | contig 10527 bp, 5 predicted proteins | sample GraSoiAngelo_109_FD_185874 | JGI IMG/M metagenome (GOLD analysis project Ga0209577, IMG submission 185874) | Grasslands soil microbial communities from the Angelo Coastal Reserve, California, USA - 14_0903_12_20cm (SPAdes) (version 2) | ecosystem: Environmental > Terrestrial > Soil > Grasslands ...
CTTAATCATTCCCTCAATCGGGGTGACTGCTCCTGTTGAACATGTTAGTATCCTTTCCAACGGGGACCTGGCGACCCCTGTACAGAACCAATGGAAACATGTTGGCTGGTATGAAACTGGCCCACGGCCTGGGGAGGTTGGCAGCGCGGTTATTGATGGACATCTCGACCGTCCAGGAGCCTATCCAGCCGTTTTTTGGAACCTGCGCAGCATGCACGCCGGTGAGAATGTTATCGTGATAGACACACGCGGCAAATCGTGGACCTTTCGCGTCACACGTATCGCCTTCTATACGCCACAACAAGCGCCTCTACAGGAGATTTTTGGCAATGAAGCCGGCCACTATCTCAACTTGATTACCTGCGCCGGGGACTGGATTCCAAGTCAGCATCAGACGACGCTGCGGCTGGTTGTCTTTACATCCCTGGTGTCGTGACAGAGGAGCAATCAGAGAAACCTCTACATAGTGACAGCTAAGATCCGGGATGTTCTATTCCAGTAAAAAACTACCGATAAGTTCTTTGCGCAGCGTCGCTTTTTCCTCTTCATCGATGCCTGTGAGCTTACGCGTTTTTTTTGCGCCCTTCCAGACAGCCATTGGACTGGTTACCTCGGTGGCAAACTCGTCTACGAGCATATCCTCAAGAAACGTCGAAGTTGTTTCCGATGCTTCTCCTTCCTCCTCTGAATTGAGGGAGTAGGAAAGTTGCTCGAATGGTTCTGTACTGGGCATCGGTGTTTCTTTGCTCGTACCTGTTGCGATTCCTGCCTCGCTCACAGGCATAATGGTCATCGTCTGTTCCATCGTCTCGCTTGCAGGCATAAAAGTTGTCGCCTGCTCCGCGATAGAAAAGTCCTGTGCCGTCGAGTCTACCTCAGGAGAACGAAACACCGTTTCTCCATCGAGTGCGAATATCTGGCCCTGTAACTCAAGAAAAATACCCCGCCCTCCCCGCAGATCAGCAAGCTGACGGCGTAAACTGTGGTTCTCTGCCAGTAGCTCATCCATGATGCGCTTTTGATTGAGCACCTCATCCATGAGTAGCTCAAAACTACCTCCACTCATGTTGTTCTCCCTCCAGAGCATGTCTGATGCTGACATGCAGCCTGCTCGTGGGCATTCTAGTGTGACGAACTTTAGAATTGCGCGGTATACCCCGCTGTGGTTTGGAACGTATCAACGTGACTAAAGTAACAATGGTCGCGTCTGCTCAACTACATATATAGCGAAAAACAACATCAAAAATCATTAATTGCTACTTTTAATACGCGTATCCTCTTCTTTATAGCGGCAAGAGTTATGCTTGCTTTGTCGCACTTGTCGCACTTGTTACATACAAGCATGGTCAAAGGTGGTTTATCCCGCAACTCCATAAAAATAGTATGCCGAGGAGCCAGCAAAATCTGTATACGGAAGAAGTTGTTTCTCCTCAGTAATATAAACTTGTTTTCGCATCGAAAATGGGGGCAAGTTCGTAGTCAGTTACCCCATGTCTGAAGACAGGAGACTCATTGTCGCCTGAAGTTGAAAGGGAAGTCAAGAATACCATTGTGTTTTCAATGTGTTCCAATGCTAGATTTCCTTGCATGACATCAAAATCGAAACGATAAGTGGTACAATTATGATATGAAGGATCTGTGAAGTAGCAGAACAGTTGAAATTCGAGATTTGAATATGTAGTCCAGCCCATCATTGGGCATAAAGTGTTGCGCCGCTACAACGATGTCCTCGTAGTGGCGCAACTTATTGCAACCACACAAAGGAGTTTTCCATGGCTGCACTGCGTAAACTCACCCACGATGACCTCTGGACCTTCAAAGAAATGGGCGCCATTGCTCTCTCCCCTGATGGCGGGCATGTAGCGTTCGTGATTGTTGGTGCCGACAAAGCGAAAAACGAACGCCACAGTACCATCTGGCTCCTAGCGCTAGACGAACAAGGTCGCGCCGCCGGTGAACCTCGCCAGCTGACCAGCGGCATCAAAAACGACACAAATCCTGTTTGGGCTCCTGATAGCAAGCGCCTGCTCTTCCTCTCCAACCGCGAGGGAGACAAGAACCAGCTCTGGCTGATCAATACTCAGGGCGGCGAAGCGCGTCAATTGACGAACATGCTGCGCGGTGTCAGTGAAGCTGCCTGGTCGCCCGATGGACGCTCGATCGCCTTTACCGCGGTCGCAGCTCTTTCGGACGAAGAAGATGTGCTGGTGGGATGTAAACAGCTTGATGCGGACGAAAGGAAAAAGCGCGAAGAGGAAGAACGACTGCGCCCCCGCGTCATCGACCGCGTCTGGTACCGTGTAGATGGCCGCGGCTTCTTTGATCCCTACAACCACCTGTTTGTCATGCCTGCCCCCAGCACCGATGGACAGCCGATTGATCCTGCAACAATACGCCGCCTCACCTCCGGCGATTATGATCATCTTCAGCCGCAGTGGACACCTGACAGCACAGAGATTGGCGTGCTCTGCAATCGCGCCGATGACCGTGACCGCTCGACTGTGAATGACCTCTGGGCGATCAACCAGTCAACGGGCGACGCACGCCGCCTCAGCGATGGTACATTAGAAATAGCATGCTACTCCTGGTCTCCCGTCTCTCACGCGGCGGCACTGGTTGCTGAGCAGGATATGCGTATTGACGGCTCGCATAACCCCGCTCTCTACCTGCTATCTCGCGATAGCAGCGACCACAGCCAGCTACTGACGGCGGACGTAGACAACTCGGCTTTTCCGAGTACATTGAGTGGCTTTGGTTGGCCTGGACCCTATCGACCGCAATGGAGCCCAGATGGGCAGCGCATCTATTTTCTCCTCGTGGACCACGGCTGCATCGATCTCTGCCAGGTGGATGTCGAACAGAAGAAGACAACCACGTTGTTGAAACAGGAATCCATCGCCTACTTCCTGCAGCTTCTGCCCAACGAACGCGGCGTGTTACTCGCGCAATCGGAAGCGCTGCATCCATGGGAGTTCAATCTCCTGCCGCTCAACGCTGTGGAAGCGCGGGAGCCAGTGCGCCTCACTCACCTGTACGACCGGCAACTGGCCGAATTTATGTGGAGCAAACCAGAACATTTTCTCTATCGTGGCGCCAACAATGATGAGATCGATGGCTGGCTGAACCGCCCGCTTGGCGCTCGGGAGGGTGTGCGTTACCCGCTCGTCGTCAATATTCATGGCGGTCCTCAGGGGGCCTTTGGCGTGGGCATGAATCTTTCTCACCAGTATCTGGCCACACATGGTTTCGCCGTCTTCTTCTGCAACCCGCACGGCAGCACTGGCCAGGGAGAGGCTTTCATGCGCGAGGTAGAGGGCGATTGGGGAGGATGGGATTACCAGGATATCATGCTCGGCGTTGATGAATGTATAGCGCGTGGCGTTGCCGATCCCGAACGACTGCTGGTGACCGGGTATAGCTATGGTGGCTACATGTCCATGTTCATCATCGGCCAGACTGGCCGTTTCAAAGCCGCTGTTCCCATGGCTGGCGTCTCAGACCTTGCCAGTTTTGTCGGAACATCCGATATCGGCTTCTGGCAAACTATCCAATCGAAGGGCTATCCCTGGGACCCGGAGCGCGAGTCTTATTATCGCGAGCGTTCGCCGCTCTCTCACGCTCCTCGCGTCACCACGCCCACACTCTTCATTCACCCCGAGAACGATCTGCGCTGCCCCATCCAACAGTCAGAACAGTTCTACATGCGGCTGAAAATGATCGGGAAGGTTCCTGTTGAACTGGTGCGCGTTCCCGGCGCCTGGCACGTTGGCACAATCAAACCCAGCCAGGATTTTGTCTTCGATGAGAAGGCGCTGGAGTGGTTCCGGAAGTATGTAGACATACGACTGGAGGAATATATGCCACAGGCGGGTCAAAAAACGTAAGGTCATAGCGATTTACGAGCTTTGTGCAAGCGTTTGGCGGCTCCTCGCTTGAGTTTCTTCTCACACTTTCCTTTCTCTTGCTGAGATCAGTAACTACTGCGTTGGCGTATCCGTCGGGGTAGGAGTATCTGTCGGGGTAGGAGTGTCCGTCGAAGTTGCCGTTGGAGTATCCGTCGGCGTGTCCGTCGAAGTTACCGTTGGAGTATCCGTCGAAGTTGCCGTCGGCGTGTCCGTTGGCGTATCCGTTGGTGTCGCTATCGACGTTGCGTTTCCACAACTCCACGATACAGTAGTAATGGTTCCTCCACTATCTGAGAAAGTGAAGGAACCACCTGGGCAGTCGCTGGCAGGCACTGTAGCAGTTACCTGTTGCGGCTGGGTTGGAGATACGGTACCGCTTGACTGACTGAAAGTAACTGCGGTTGAACTGCTAGATGCAGACCAGTTCAGATCACCCTGTGAATCTGGTGGCAGGGCCAGGCTCACAGTACATGTATAGCTAGTATTATTGTTAGAGCAGTTACCTCCTGGATCTACTTCGCTTGCTGTCAGCGTTGGTGCTACACAACTCCATGGTACCTTAACGGGATACTCTCCTTCCGAACCTGAGAAAGTCAAGGTGACGTTAGTTGGACAGGCAGTATCAGGTATTGTAATGGTTACCTGCGTTGTTTGGCCTGGAGGAAGTTGTCCGCTCGCTGGACTAAAGGTAATAGTATTTCCCTCGCTGCTGGATGTATTCCAGTTTACGGTGTTCGTGTTATTCTCGTTACTGCCTACTGTGGCAAGACAGCTCCAACCCTGGCCAGCACTATAGGTACAGTTGCCTAAGTTAGCTTCCAACGTCGGTGGTGGCGTACATCCCCAACTCACACTGGCGGTATTTGCTGGTCCCGTGAAGCTGAAAGTACCGTTTTGGCAATCTCCGCCGGGTACAAAGATGCTCACTTGTGCAGTTTGACCCGTAGATAACGTACCGCTTGACGGGTTGAAGATTACTCCCGGTAGCCCACTGCTGGCAGACCAATCGAGGGTACTTGTAGAACCAGGTGCGAGTGCCAGTGTGGTGGTGCAGTTCCAGCCGCTATTACTTGTGCTACAGTCGGAATTCGCGGCGATGCTGCTCGAATTGCTTGTCAACGTCGATGATGCCTTACAACTCCATGATAGATGATGAATACTGTGCGTGTCTAGTTCCGTAAAGGTCAGATCAGCGCTGGCCGGGCAGTTCATACTAGAGAGGGTAACGTTGACTTGTTTTGTATCACCAGGAGCCAGGCTTCCACTTGACGGGCTGAAGAATACTCCAGGGGCACTGCTGGTTGCTGACCAATCCAGGTTGGTCTCGCTATTCGGATCGCTACTCAGCGTAACACTACAATTCCAAACCTGTTCGTTGTTACCCACACAGTCAGTATTGGCATTGATATTACTGCCTGGACCGATTGTTAGCGCCGATGATTTCGTACAACTCCACGATACGGAGACAGTGTTACTAGGTCCCTTAAAGCTGAAGGTACTATTGTGACAGTCACTCTTCGGGATAAAAATGTTTACCTGAGTAGGCTTCCCTGGAGACAGTGTACCGCTTGTTTGTGCAAAGTCCACTCCCTGTATTTGACTGCTGGCAGACCAGTCTACGCTACTTTGAGAACCCGAAGCAGGTGCCACGGTCGCAGTGCAGGTCCAACCATTACTATTTTCAGGACAGCTGGTACCTGCACTAAACGTTTGCGGGCTGACCGACAGGAATTGCCCGTTTGACAAGCTACAGTGCCAGGGTACACGTGTGGTATATCCTGGTCCTGTGAAGCTGAGGACAGCGCTAGCCGGGCAGCTGGTATTTGGTACAGAGATAGTCACCTGGACCGACTCGCCTGGAAACAACTTACCATGTGACGGACTGAAGGTGATGCCACTTATTCCACTGGCAGATACATTCCAGTCCACAATCCCCTGGAAATCTGGTGAGGGCGCCAGCGTCACCGCACATGATAGGCAGCCATTATCAAAATTGCCTGGGCTGGCTATCAGCCCTGGTGAGGTACAGTTCCATGGCACATTAAGGGGTTTCTTTGCTCCCAGGAAAGTGAAAGTAGCAGTGGCTGGACAGGTCGTATTGGGTACAAAAACGGCGACCGACATCGGGTAACCTGGGGGTAGGATACCTCTTGCTGGATAGAAAGTAATGCCAGGTAATCCACTACTAGATGCAGACCAACTTACATTCTTCTGAGTGCCTGTGCTGATCAGCGTTGCAGGACAGATCCACCCTTGAACTTGAGTAAAGCTACTAAAGGTACAATCGGCAGTCGCATTGAAACTGTATGGGCTCACGCTCAGCGTTGGGTCTTGATAAGGGCATTGCCATGGTACATGAATGGTATTTGCTGGTCCTGCGAAGATGAGGTTGGCGCTAGCCGGGCAAGTCGTATCTGGTATGAAAGTATTCACCTGCATCAACTGATGTGGAAGCAGGGTACCACTTGCCGGATAGAAGCTAATGCCAGGTAACCCGCTGCTGGATGCCGACCAATTTAGACTGCGCTCACCTTTACTATTGATCAGGTTTATCACACAGAACCAGCCTTGACCTTGAGCATAAGAACAGTTAGTATTCCCATTGAAACCGGTGGGATTTACCGACAACAGAGATTCCGGAGCATATGTTGGCGTCTGTCTCGATGATTGATAGTGTGGCGGAGAAATCACGACAAGTGCTGCCTCTTGCTTCTGATTTCCTCCATTCGAGTTGAGTTGCAGCACCCCTGAGTAATTGCCTGGTGCAAGTCTGCTTGAATCCGCAGTTACGTAGATTGTCTGTGACCGTCCCCCCCGCTCAATAGTTCCGCTATTTGCGCTGAGTGTTAACCAATTCGTATTCACTGCAAGCGCCTTCCAGCTCAGCTTCTGTGTGCCCAGATTGCTGAGAGCTACCTGGAGAGTTTTTCGCGTCCCGGTGACCAGCCTGCCGAAATTTAGGCTACCTGGATTGATATTCAGTTTCGCTTGCTGCTGCCCTGGCAGTATCACTGTAAGTTTGACCCCTACCTGTACCTCGCCGCCATTAGAACTGATACGTACAGCCGCCTGGTAATTGCCCACTTTCAAATGTGTGGTATCGACAGCAACATCGATAGTTTGCTGTAAACTGCCCGGCTGAATTGTGCCAGCGTGTGTTTGCGTCGTAAGCCACACCGTCCCCTTTGTATCCGCTACCCATGTCAGTTTCCGTTCTCCTGAATTCCCGACCAGCAGCGACAGAAGCACTTTTCTACCTGTTGCTACTTTGCCGAAGTCAAGAGCAGAGGGATTTACTACAAGTGTAGCCTGTTTTGGTGCAATGGTGAAACCTAGCTCTGCGCTCCGCGAGCCGAGATTTTCAGTCGCGTGAAGCGTGTGGGATCCTAAGCCCCATGTGTCGCTCACTGCTATATCGGCGTCAAAGGTTCCTGCTCCGCTTACTACGAGGGCTTTGTTCGATGCAAGATGCTGCTGCGTCACTTGCCCGGCAGCCAGCATCAATGATCCATTGGCTGATCCCGCTTCTCTGTCTGTACCACGTTCTGCTCGCCCTGTTGTAGTAAGTGGAGAGAGTGCCAGGCCATTTTCCAGCTTGAGCACAATACTTCCATCTGGTAAGAAGCCCGTTCCGTGTATATGCAAAATTTCCCCGGAAGGGACGGTACTACTACCGCTCACTGAGATGGTCGGCGCGTTTGAGTTCCCAAGCACCACGCTAATACCACTGATGACGAGAACTATAATCACTGCGATCAGCGGGAGGATCCATTTCGTCGTCTTCCTGGCCATTAACCTTGCAGCAAAACCGTGAACTTGCGAGTCAAGCTGCCTGGATGCTGAACGATGAGGCTGGTGAGGTTCATGCAATGGCATAGGTGGTACAGGTGGCAACTGCTGTGGAGCATGATAGCTGAAAGGCTGTGCGCTTTGACTCCTATATTGATGTTCCCCAGATTGTTGGATGTTCTGCGCTTTTTCTCCCTGAACCTGGCCAGGTCTGATCGTGGCATCACCATCTTTCTGCCCAGTACCTGTATGTGTAGCGTCAGGTTGCGGTTGGTTGCTTAAAATAATTGGTATGTTGTGGGGTGTCATAATACCTGGCTGTGTGGGGCCAGTAGTATCTACTGAATCCTTTGTCGTACCTGTAAGCGCGCGTCCACAATATCCACAAAAACGAGCTTCGTTGAGTGCCTCTGTCCCACAAAATCTGCAGTACTGCATTGATATCCCCCAGCTCAGATGCGTATTTCAATACTTCTATCCTGCACTAAATAATATCGCTACAAAGATAACATTTCTGTAGAAGTTGTTAATGGCCCCAGCCCATTTACTTATGAAAGTGTATTATTGTTTTTATAGTTTAACATATTTTTAGGATAAAATATAGTATATATTTTCGCTTTCCTCCTACTTACCTGGAATTTCCATAAAGTGATGCTTTTACACACTTGCTTTACGCCTGACGAGAGCGTTATAGATAGTGAGCAAGGCAGGAAGGAAAACGAGACTGGGGATGACGCTGAACGAAACTAAGTCCTGGATACCAATAAAGGGGAAATAAGCAATGTAAATACCTATGAATGATCCAATGATGCTGATAGTGGCTGCCGTGGCGATAGCCCGGGCATTATTATAACGCCCACTGGTTATAAGCAAGGTCATCCCGGCAATAAAGCCAGCGATAGCAAAACCCAGCTCCAATTTGCCAAAAAAGATATCGAAGATGCCCTGATTCTGTAAGATCCCAACGATTAATATTCCAACCACTCCAGTAAAAAGACCAACCCAGGGACCCAGGACTGTCCCTAAAAAAAGAAGGGTGATACACGCCAGAGCAATACTGGTAGTATGAGCAATGTAATTTGACCCGAAGATGCCGGAGAGAAAGAATAGAGCTGCAAAGAGAAGAGCGCCGATTACCATAGCCACTAGCTGTTCTCTTCCTATGCTCCACATGTTCACCTTTTCTTGTCCAATAGTCCCCAACTCAGCTTTTGATCCGTTTCCCAATGAAAGGTTTGCTTGAGAAGCATAATTCTCAGCTGATCCGGTAGAGGAAATTCTATAGGCTGGGGTGGTCGCTTCCTGTATGGGAGTGGTATATTGCCCTGGAGGAGCCGGTGTTAAAGTTTGAGCAGCAGACCATGGTCTCACAAAAGTTGCTTGTTCTGTTTGATAAGACTGTTCCAATGCATCAGCGAAGGCCTGTATACTTATAAAACGCTGGTGCGGGTCTTTGGCCAATGCTATTGTCATCACTTGTTCGACATATGGCGAAATCATCGGAATCTTCTCTCGTAGAGGGGGAGGTGCAGCAAACATATGCTGAGTACACAGTTCAGCGAAAGACCCATGAAAAGGTCGATCTCCACTCAACCATTCATAAGCAACAACACCTAATGAGTACTGATCGCTTGCCGGACGTGGCTTCCCTTGAATTTGCTCGGGGGACATATAGGCCGCCGTGCCAATGATCTCCTGTGGGCCCGGATAGAGAGAACTTTGTGCCACCAGGGCGGTACCGAAGTCACTGAGCAGGACCTCGTTTTGACGTCCGAGCAACATATTTTCCGGTTTGATATCGCGGTGCACCAAACTTTCATTATGTGCATGTTGTAGTGCCCCGGCAACCTGCTTGACGTAAGAAATGACAAGAGAGAGTGGTAACTGTGTACCTTTGGGGTGACGCTGGCGGAGGGTGCCGTTGGGAGCATAGTCCATCACCAGAAAAGGAGTTTCAGCCTCTATGCCAAAGTCGGTGACACGTACAATGTGGGGATGCACCAGGTGAGCTATGGTGCGAGCTTCATTGAGAAATCCTTCCATATCTTCGCCGATCACCTGAGTGTGCAGTACTTTGATGGCAGCAGCGGTCTTGAGATAGATGTGTTCGCCAAGGTAGACTTCGGCAAAGCCGCCCTTGCCAAGCAGGTGTATGAGATGGTAATTGCCTAGCCGTTGACCTGAGCGGTCTACCATTTGCTTACCTCATCTTGAGCATATCCCACTTTCACATGTTTGTTTGACTGTGTTAATTCTAGATTCACCTGGTGTCTATGTCAAGACTCGAGCTATCCATTTTTCATAGACTTCCTGTAAATCAATGCAAAATCCATCAATAGTCTACTTCTACTCGTCGAATAGATCCAACCCTTATCAGGAGGACACACACAGCGCCTGTTCCAACTTGGAAGCAGTTTCGGACGAGGCCGCATATACTTTCACGCGCAGATCAGGGGTGATGGACGTCTGGAAGGTCACATGGTCAAATTCCAGCTCTCCTAGCGTTGGGTGATCCATGGCTCGCGGCCCATCTGGCAGGCCTCGCACATCCTGTTGTTCCCACCACAGGCGAAACTGTGGGCTTACCCGTTGCAGGTCTTCAATGACTTCCTGAAAAGAAGCATCGCCGGGATAGCGCGCGTAATCCGCGCGGCATCTATCAGATCGGCTTTGTCGGCTCAGACCCCCTATATATCCAGGCGAGAGCCGTTTGACTGATAACATACAGGGCGGTCTCGCTGCCCGAAGCTTCGCCCTTTTCAAAATCCCCCTCGATCTGTCCCATCTGATTCGTCACGTGGGCAAAACAAATGATTTGGTTCTGCCTGGCGTG
>Ga0209577_10006835_pt1 | contig 10525 bp, 10 predicted proteins | sample GraSoiAngelo_109_FD_185874 | JGI IMG/M metagenome (GOLD analysis project Ga0209577, IMG submission 185874) | Grasslands soil microbial communities from the Angelo Coastal Reserve, California, USA - 14_0903_12_20cm (SPAdes) (version 2) | ecosystem: Environmental > Terrestrial > Soil > Grasslands...
GACGTTGTAGCCAACGCCGCGCTTGCCGAACTTGCCGAAACCGGACAGGTCGCGGCGGATCTGCGTCGAGTTGACATGCGTGTAGTCGGAGAGCTCCTGAGAGGAAATTGTCTCCTTGCCCATCTTCCGCGCCTGGGTGAGCACCTGCAGATATCGCGACAGCCGCGCGGCGACCCCGAGCGAGAGGCGCTCGTTCGGCGACTGGCCGCCGTTGCTGGCCGACCTCTGATCGGCGGGCTGCTCGCCTAGCTGCGCGGAAGCTGCGTCGGTCATCGCCGTGACTCTAGTCGCTCGCGAAGCTCGTCCTCATCGACGAAGTAATCGAAAACCTCCTCGCCGTCCAGCGCGACAACCGGAATCCGCTCCAGGTACGCCCGGTGGAGCGAGTCGTCGGTCGTTATGTCGCGCTCGACTAGCGCGAAGCCGAGCTCCTTCTGAAGCACGCGCAGGACGGCGAGCGCATCGGCGCACAGGTGGCACCCCGGCGCGGAGTAGACCGTGACGACGCTCATCGCCGCGACTCGCCTGTCGCGTATGCGTCCAGGCCGAGGTACAGCGGGTACCGCAGCTGGACGCCGAAGCGCGCGGCGCTGGCGATCATCGCGGCGTTGTCAGTGCACAGAGCGCGCGGTGGCACGTGCACCTCGGCGCCCAGTTCGTGCACGCGCGCGCGCAGCGCCGCATTGGCCGCGACGCCGCCGCCGAGCGCGAGCCGCTCGAGCCCCGTGCGCTCGAGCGCGCGCTCGCAGCGCACGGCGAGGCTCTCGACGATCGCCGCCTGATAGGACGCAGCGAGATCGGCGGCACGGGCCTGTGCTTCCGGCGGCGATAGCTCGCGTAGCTTGTACAGGAGCGCGGTCTTGAGGCCCGCGAAGGAGAAGTCGAGTCCCTTCGCAAACGCCTCGCGCGCCGCCCCGCGACCGCCGGCGGCGCGGTCGCGCTCCGAGCCCGGGAACGCGAAGGCGCTGACGTCTCCCCCGGCCGCGAGCCGCTCGAGCGCGGCGCCACCGGGATAGCCGAGCCCTAGTAACCGCGCGCCCTTGTCGAAGGCCTCGCCGGCGGCGTCGTCGCGCGTGCGCCCTAGCACCTCGTAGCCGTCGCACTCGTCGACGCGGACCAGCAGCGTGTGCCCACCGCTCGCGATCAGGCAGACGAACGGCGGCTCGAGGCAGGGCCTCGCGGGTGCGGCGCCGTTGCCCGACCGCTCGTCCTCGGGCTGGAGGAAGTTCGCGGCGACGTGCCCCTGCAGGTGATCGACCGGTGCGAACGGCAGCTCGCGCGCCGCCGCGAGCGCCTTCGCGCTCGACAGGCCAACGAGCAGCGCGCCGACGAGGCCCGGGCCCTGTGTAGCGGCGACGAGCTCGACCTCATCGAGCGAGGCGCCCGCGATCTCGAGCGCGCGCTCGACGATCGCGTCGAGCGCATCGAGATGATGGCGCGAGGCGATCTCCGGGACCACCCCGCCGAAGTCCTCGTGCACGACCTGAGAGGAGATGACATTCGAGAGCAGCCGCCCGTCGCCGCCGAGCACGGCGGCGCAGGTGTCATCGCAGCTCGTCTCGAGGGCGAGGATCACACCGCCGGCCCGCCCGCTCACACGGGCCCCGGATTGGGTACGTCGTCGAGCGTGCCTTCGCGCGTGGCTGGAGTGCGCCACATCACGAGCGCGTCCTCGCCGTTGTCCTGGTAATAGCGCCGGCGCATTCCCGCGGCGCGAAATCCCTCGCGCTCGTACAGATGGATCGCGACACCGTTCGATCGCCTGACCTCGAGCGTGAAGCGGGCGTTGTCGTCGCCGACACGCTCGTATAGCTCCCCAAGCAGGCGCGAGGCAAGGCCCCTGCGCTGGCGGCCGAGGTCGACGGCGACGTTCATGATGTGCCACACGGTGTCGTAGCGCGAGCAGATCAGGTAGCCGACGAGGCGGCCGTCGCTCACGCGCTCGCCGTTGCCGGGCGGCCGTGGCGTCCGAGCCTCGGCGCCCCGCTCTACGGCGGCGAGACAGATGCCGGTCTGCTTTGAGAGCTCGAGCACGAACATCGCGAGCGACCACGGTGTCGGGAAGACACGCCGCTCAATGCCGAGCACGGCCGGCAGGTCGGTGTAGGAAAGCGGGCGCACCTCGAGCTGAGAGTCCTCGTCTAGACGCGCGCCGGCGGCCGATGACGTGATGCTCACGGCGTCAGATCCTCCCCGCCGGCGCCCGCGGCGGTCGCGCGGTCGCGGCGTCGGCCTCGCGCCGGTAGTCTGGCGCGACCTCGCGCGGATCGCCCGCGGCTGCTGCCGCACCCAGCTCGCAGATCGCATCAGCGCCAATCAGATGCGCGGTGTCCCCGTCGGCGGGCACGGTCGCACCGTGAAGCTCGAGCTCCTCGCGAAAGCGCAGCGCGCCGTCCCCAACCGCGATACACCGGTCCGAGCCCCCAAGCGCGGCGGCCCGGGCGACGGCGTCCGCCAGATCGCCGTGGCGGAGCGGCGGCCCAAAGTCGATCTCCGGCTCTGCGGCCTGCATACCGCCGCGAAACGCCGCCGCGAAGACCTCGCCGCGGCGCGCGTCGATCACGGCGAGCAGTGGCTGGTCGGGGTAGGCACGACCAGCGCCGAGGCCGAGCGCGCGCAGGCTCGATACGCCGACGAGGTCGGCGTGGAGCGAATGCGCAAGCCCGCGCGCCGTCGCCACGCCCACGCGCAGGCCCGTGAACCTGCCGGGACCGAGGCCGACGGCGATGCGGTCGAGCATGCTCCAGCGCTCGTCCGCGCGTTCGAGCAGCCCGTGCGCCAAGGGGAGCAGCCGGGTGGCGTGTCCCGGATGGTCTCCCTCATGCGGATCATCGCGCGCCTGAAGCGTGAAGCCGTCGGCCAGTCGGAGCGCGACGGCTGTCGCGAACGTTGCGGTGTCGAAGCCGAGGACGATCATCAGCCCTCGAGCACGATCCGCCGGCGGTTCTCGCCCCGGTGCTCGAGCGAGACGACGACCCGCGCGCCGCTCAGCTCGCGCGCGCCCTCGAGCGGCCACTCGACGAACGCGATCCGCCCGTCGCCGACGTAGTCATCGAGCAGGCCGGGGTCCTCCTGCTCGAGTCCCGCGAGCCGGTAGAGGTCGAGATGCGAGACCGTGAGATCGCGCGCGCGGTAGCGATGGCCGATGCTGAAGCTCGGACTCGTGACCGGATCCGTGACTCCGAGCGCGATCGCCGCGCCGCGCACGAGCGTCGTCTTGCCCGCGCCGAGCTCCCCTCGCACTAGCACGAGGTCGCCGGCGCACAGGCGCTGGGCGAGCTCCGCGCCCAGCGATTCCGTCTCGCCCGCTGCTGAGGTCTCGACGATGCGAACTGCCACGCCGAGAGAGTAGAGCGAACGTTCGCGCCTCCGGGCTGCCCGTGCCGCGCCGCGCCCCCTCTGCCGTCGCGCGTCTCGCGCCGCCGCGCCCCCTTCACGGTGAGCTTAAATGCGACCGGCCCGCGGGAGAAAGGGACGCGAGCCGGTCGCCACTACTGGAGGGATGGAGACAAGGCCAGTATCGACAGCCGCACAAAGCGACTTGAGGGCCTTGAGCTGAAACTTTCGACGCGGAGGCGCGAACCCCTCTTTTCCGGGCTTTTGGCGCGTTTTTTGTTCTAGAACAGGTCCAGCTGACCGGTTCCGGGGGCCGCCGCGACTGCCTCCTCGACGGGCGCCGTCTCCTGCGCCAGCACAGCCTCACGAGCGACCTCGACATCCTCGGGGACGACGGGCTGCGGCGGAGGCCCCAGCGCGAGCAGCTCGGGTATGCGCGAGAAGTCCTCGCGCAGGGTCTCGAGCATCCGCGGCGTGTACAGCGCGGCGGCGGGGTGGTAGATCGGGTACAGGCGCACGGCGCGGCGTCCGATCGCGGTCGCCTCCGGCTTACCGTGCAGGCGCGTGATTCCGGTCGGATCTCCGCGCAGGAGCTTCGTCGAGAAGTTGCCGAGCGTGCAGATCACGTTCGGCTGGATCAGCTCGACCTGGCGTATGAGGTACTCGCGGCAGTTCTCGATCTCGACCGGGAGCGGATCGCGGTTGCCGGGTGGGCGGCACTTCAAGACATTGCAGATGAAGACGCCCCCCCTCTCCAGCCCGATCTCCCCGAGCAGCTGGTCGAGCAGCTTCCCCGCGCGCCCGACGAACGGCAGTCCCTGCTCGTCCTCGCTTGCGCCGGGGGCCTCGCCTACGAACATCAACTCGGCGTCCGCGTTGCCGGAGCCGAAGACGACGGTCTTGCGCGTCGCCGCCAGTTCGGGGCAGCGCTCGCACGCGCCCGTGTGCGCAAACAACTCCTTGAGCGCCTCGCGCCGCTCGGCGGCGGAGGATTCGAGTGCCACCGAGGACACGGCTCGATGGTAGTCGCGCGCCCGGTGGTGCTCGTCGAGCGAGGCCGGAGGCTGCGGCAAGAATCTGCGCCGCTGGGCGTGCGCAATGATCTGGCGGTGTCCGCCTCGCCCGAGCTAGCGATCACGGCGCCGTTCGACGGCGTCGTCGTGGCGCTCGAGCGCGGGCCGGACGACGCCGTCGGCGCGGGCGTGGCGGTCGTGGTCCTTGAGGCGATGAAGATGGAGCACGAGGTGCTCGCGCAGGCCAGCGGCGTGATCAGCCGGGTTGAGGTAGAGGTCGGCGACGCGGTTCATGAGGGACAGGTGCTGATGGTGCTCGACGCGGCGCCTACGGCTGAGGAGGCGGCGGCCGAGAACCCGGAGCCGGACGTGCGAGAGGAGCGTGCTGACCTCGAGGAGGTCCGCGCACGGCACGCGGTTGGGCGCGACGAGTCGCGGCCGGACGCGGTTGCGAAACGGCGTGAGCGCGGACGGCGCACGGCGCGCGAGAACCTGGAGCAGCTGATCGACGAGGGCACGTTCGTCGAGTACGGTCCGCTGCTATTCGCGGCCCAGGAGCGCCGCCGCGACCGCGAGGAGCTGATCCGGCGCACGCCCGCAGACGGGCTCATCGGCGGGATCGCCGAAATCGAAGGGCGCCGCTGCGTGGCGATGTCTTATGACTACACCGTCCTCGCGGGCACGCAGGGGATGCGCAATCACCAGAAGAAGGACCGGCTGTTCGAGGTCGCCGAGCGCCAGCGCTTGCCGGTCGTGCTGTTCGCAGAGGGAGGCGGGGGCCGTCCCGGTGACGTCGACATGCCGATCGTGGCGGGCCTCGACTGCCGCGCGTTTGCCCTGTTCGCGCAGCTGAGCGGGCTCGTTCCACTCGTCGGAATCGCCGCGGGCTACTGCTTTGCAGGCAACGCCGCGCTGCTCGGGTGCTGCGACGTGGTGATCGCGACGGAGGACTCGAGCATCGGCATGGGCGGCCCGGCGATGATCGAGGGTGGCGGCCTTGGCGCGTGCGAGCCCGACGAGGTCGGTCCGATCGGCGTGCAGTACGCGAACGGCGTCGTCGATCTCCGTGTCGCCGACGACAGTGAGTCGGTGCGAGCGGCCCGGCGCTACCTGTCCTACTTCAACGGACCGCACCCGCCGGGCGAGGTGGCAGACCAGCGGCTGCTGCGCCACCTCGTGCCCGAAGCGCGCAAGCGCCCCTATGACGTGCGCCGTGTGATCGAGACGCTGCCGGACACCGGCTCGGTGCTCGAGCTGCGGCGCGGCTTCGGCGCGGGCATCGTCACGGCGCTCGCGCGCGTCGACGGGCGCCCCCTCGGCATCGTCGCGAACGACCCCACGCACCTCGGCGGCGCGATCGACGCCGACGGCGCCGACAAGGCCGCGCGCTTCATCGCGATGTGCGACGCGTTCGAGCTGCCCGTGCTGTTCCTCTGCGACACGCCCGGCTTCATGGTCGGTCCCCACTCCGAGCGCACCGCGACGGTGCGCCACTTTGCCCGCATGTTCCTCGGGGGCGCCAACCTGACTGTGCCGTCCGGCACCATCATCCTCCGCAAGGGCTACGGGCTCGGCGCGCAGGCGATGGCCGGCGGCGGGTTCAGGGCGCCGCTGTTCACGGTCGGTTGGCCGACGTCGGAGTTCGGAGCGATGGGCCTCGAGGGCGCGGTCAAGCTCGGGATGCGGCGCGAGCTCGACGAGATCGGGGACGACGCGGAGCGCGAGCGAGCATTCGAAGCGGCTGTAGCCGCGGCCTACGAGCGGGGGCGGGGCCTCTCTATGGCCTCCTACGGCGAGATCGATGACGTCATCGACCCCGCCGACTCGCGCCGCTGGATCGCGACGCTGTTCGACGCCGACGCGCCTCATTGGTGGCAGCGGCGCGCGAAGAAGCGCCCTTATCTCGACTCCTGGTAGCCGCGCTGCGCGGCGCCGTCACGCGCCGCCTGGCGCTCTGCGGCATACGGTCGCAGCAGCCAACTGTTTACGGCGGCCGTCTCGGGGGTAACTCTGGCAACGTCTAAGGACCGTCCTCCCTAGGCAATCCCCCCCCAGTGGGAGTCCGTCCGGCCACAGGACGGCCGGGCGGGCTTCCGCAAAGCACCGAGAGGGCCGGCGAACGATGCGCACGGCCGGCAACGAGCCTGTTTTGGCTCGCGGACGCCGGGTAAACGTCTAGCGCCTTGCGACTCACGGGATCGTCCCGCTCGCGTTGGGGATTGTCCCTCGTCACAAGGGTCACAAGGTACCCTCAATGCCAGCGGAGTCCGCCCTGAACGCTCCCCTCCCGGGCGGACTCCTCCAATCACGCCCCCAGCAATGCAGGGCGCTCAGACACGACCTGCGCACCATCTCCCATGTTTGAGCGATTGGCCGAAAGGCCAGTCGTGCCTATGCTCCCGCAGGCTCACTGGAGCCGTCCTCCGAGTGGGCATCCCCCAACCGAGAGTCCGTCCGGCAGTCGGGGAAACCGCCGGGCGGATTCTCATGCCCGGTGATTGCTTAGATCGCGCGGTCGGCCCCGAGCCCCACGGGGACATCCCCCGGACATGTATCATTCCCTCCAGGCCGCCAACGGACAGCGTCCGCGGTGGACCGGGAAGTGTCAGCAGGACCCAAACTTCAGTCGCGCCGGTATCCGAAGGGAACTGGACCGAGAACGATGAGCAGCCCACGATGCACGGACATGCGCGCGCCGGCGCGAGAGCTCCGGGTGGCGCGCACGGTAGCCGAGCTGCGCTCGGCGCTCGCGCCGGCTCGGCGCGAGGGCCTGCGGATCGGACTCGTGCCGACGATGGGAGCGCTGCATGCGGGCCACATCTCGCTCATCGAGCGCGCGCGAGAGACATGCGACATGGTGGTCGTCTCGCTGTTCGTCAACCCGACGCAGTTCGACGACGCGTCCGACTTGGCGCGTTATCCGCGCGAGGAGCGGCGTGATGCCGAGCTCGCGGCGCAGGCGGGCGCCGACTTGCTGTTCGCGCCGGCGGTCGACGCGGTCTACCCGCCTGGATTCGCGACGACCGTGGAGGTCGCGGGGCTGACGGAGAGGCTCGAGGGCGCTGCGCGCGGCGCGAGCCACTTCGGCGGTGTCGCGACGGTGGTCACGAAGCTGCTCTGCATGACGCTGCCAGACTCAGCGTTCTTCGGCGAGAAGGACGCGCAGCAGGTGCTCGTCATCCGCCGTCTCGTCGCCGACCTCGACCTCCCGGTGGAGATCGTGACCGGGCCGACCGTGCGCGAGGCCGACGGCCTCGCGCTCTCGAGCCGCAATGCGCGTCTGTCTGCCGACGAGCGTGAGCGCGCCCTCGCGCTGCCCGCGGCGCTGCACGCGGCGCAGGCGCTCGCGGCCGCGGGCGAGCGCGCGGCGGGCGCGCTTCTGCAGTCCGCGCGCGAGGCGATGCGCGCGCGCGGCGTCGAGCCGGAATACCTCGAGCTCGCCGATCCGCGCACGCTCGAGCCGCGCACGCAGCTCGACGCGGACGCGCTCCTGCTCGTCGCCGCGCGCATCGGGACGACGCGCTTGATCGACAACGTGACCCTCAGCCCCGCCACCGACCACGCCGGCGCGCAAGCGGCGCGGAGAAAGGAACTCGTGACATGCAGCGAGTGATGTTGAAGTCGAAGATCCACCGCGCGACGATCACGGGGTCGGACCTGCACTACGTGGGCTCGATCACGATCGACCGCGACCTGCTCGAGGCCGCGGACATGCTCGAGCACGAGCAGGTGCACGTGCTCGACATCGACAACGGCGCGCGCTTCGAGACCTACACGATCGCAGCGGAGCGCGGCTCGGGGACGATGCAGATCAATGGCGCAGCGGCGCGGCTGGTGCACGACAGCGACACGATCATCGTCGTCTCCTACGCGAGCTACGACGAGGCCGAGCTCGAGCGCTACGCACCGCGCGTGGTGCACGTCGAGAAACGGACGAACCGAATCATCACAGTCGACGATGAGGTGGCCACGCTGCTCTCCTAGCGGGAGCGCCGCGGGTCAACCTCGCCAGAGAGGAAGCGATGTCCGCCCAACCGATCATTCAAGCCCCGCCCGATCCCGGCCGCCTGCCGATGACGCTGCCGCTGCTGCGCGAGAAGAAGCGTCTCGGCGAGCCGATCGTGATGGTGACGGCTTACGACTACCCGAGCGCGCGCGCGGCCGAGGCGGCGGGCGTCGACCTCGTGCTCGTCGGCGACTCGGCAGCGACGACGATGCTCGGCTTCAGCGCGACGACGCCGGTCGAGCTCGACGAGATGCTCGTGCTCGCGCGCGCGGTGCGCCGCGGCCTGCACACGCCGCTCCTGATCGGCGACCTGCCGTTCGGCTCCTACGAGGTCTCCGACGAGCAGGCGATCACGACGGCGATGCGCATGGTCAAGGAGGCGGGTTGCGAGGCGGTCAAGCTCGAGGGCGGCGGCGAGGCATCGGTGCGCCGCGCGCGCGCGATTATCGGCGCAGGCATCCCCGTGATGGGTCACGTCGGGCTGACGCCGCAGACCTCGACGGCACTCGGCGGATGGAAGGCGCAGGGCCGCACGGCGCGTGCGGCGGCGCGCATCGCAGCGGAGGCGCTGGCGCTCCAGGAGGCTGGCTGCTTCGCGATCGTCTTCGAGGCGATTCCCGCGGCGGTCACCGAGGAGCTGATGCCGAGCGTCGAGGTGCCGGTGATCGGCATCGGTGCGGGCCCCGCGACGGACGGCCAGGTGCTCGTGTTCCATGACCTGCTCGGTATTCGCGACGGCCTCGGGCCGCGGTTCGTAAAGCGCTACGCGAACATCCAGCAGGAGATGAACGAAGGCGTGACCGCGTTCGCGGAGGACGTACGCCTGCGCCGCTACCCGGGCGCGGAGCACGCATACTCGATCGATCCCGCCGAGCTGGCGGACCTGCGAACGCTGCTCAGCTAGCAACCGCGCTCGAGGGTCGCTGACCGGCCGGCGGCATCCGGCCGCCAGCCTGCGCTACACAACTCGGGGAGACGGCACAAGTCGCGGTGCGCGGTTCGCTGACCCGCTCGGCTGCCGCGGGCGGCTCGCGCGCGAGTTCGGTTCGGCGCGGGTGCGGGTAAGGACCGCCCGACCGTTGGGCGCACGAGCGCGAGCGGCGCTTGCCGCGGGGCGTGCGCAGAAGCCGATCGAGGACAGATGCAGCGACACCGGAAGTCAACTCGCTGAGCGTCGACGCACTGCGATGCGGGAACACGACGACACGAATGCTGCGACGTGCGCGTACAACGACCTCGCGCTGATCAGATCGTGCCTTCGCAGGTGCGCAACGTCAATCCGAGGGTGCCGTTCTGGGGCGGCCCCGACGGCCTCGCGCCGGGCATTGTGGCGACCGGCGGAAACGGTCTACAGCTATGGCAACTCGGTGCTCCGCGGCGGCGTGCGCGCGCTGAGCCCGAAGGCCGGTGCGAGCCTCGGCAAAACCGAAGAAGCGAAGGTTGGAGCGAGGAGGTCTACACGCTCACGCAGGGCATTCCCGGCGACTCGGGCAGCGCGTAGATGAACTCCGCCGGCGACGCGCTCGGGGTGCTGTCGACGGTCGAGCTCGCGCCGACTCCTGGCGCGAACGGTGTCGGAACGCTCGCCAAAGGGGTCGCGTACGCGAACGGAGTGACGGGCCTCGGCATCGCCGTCGCACCGGTACGACGCCCTTCAGCTCCGCGTGCCGGTGCCGCCCGCGCAGCAACCGCGACCCCTGGACACTTGCTGAGCGCGGCGCCCTCGTCGGCCGCGCTCAGCCGTGCAGGATCGGCCCGCTGTCGACGGCTTCGAATTCCGAGCCGGGAACGCGCTTGAGCTGTTCGAGGTTCGCGTCGCTCCAGCGCGCGTTGGGTGCGCCGGTGATGAACCACGGAGAGCCGTTGTCGGCGACGATCAGCCCGTAGCGCTTGAGCGCTCGCAGGATCACCAGCGATTCGCCGCTGAAGCCCGAGAGGTTGTAGCTCGCCTTCAGCCGCAGCCGCAGACCCATCGGCGGAAGGTTCGGGTCGCTGCTCGAGGAGGCGAAGTGCGTCGCGGGATGGATGTACCCGCGCTGGGTCCGCGGGACGGTCACGCGCAGCGCGTGTTCGATGTGCCCGGCGTGCGCTTCGGGATAGCGCGCTAACAGCGGGAAGATCGGCAGGCCGGCGGCGTCCGCGGATGTGAACCCTTCGGGCCGCAGCGCGG
>Ga0209577_10006838_pt1 | contig 10524 bp, 8 predicted proteins | sample GraSoiAngelo_109_FD_185874 | JGI IMG/M metagenome (GOLD analysis project Ga0209577, IMG submission 185874) | Grasslands soil microbial communities from the Angelo Coastal Reserve, California, USA - 14_0903_12_20cm (SPAdes) (version 2) | ecosystem: Environmental > Terrestrial > Soil > Grasslands ...
AACGATTTACGTCAACGAGCACGTGAAGATTGCCACTTACGGCGGGGGTCCAAAGATCACTTGGCGGAAGCAACAGTGGGAACCCTGGCTGCACGGAATTTTCGGCGGCGCACACGCACAGCCGCAGTCCTCAGGATCCAGCCGCAATTCTTATGTCATCAAGGTTGGCGGCGGAGCCGATTACCGCTGGAATCCGCGCATCTCTTTCCGTGCGGAGGGCGACTACGTGCGCACCGGTTTTTTCAGCCAGTCGCAGAATAACTTCCAGATCGCGGGCGGATTCGTTTTCCACTTTTAAAGCCCCGCGGCTTTTTCAAGAATCGCTTGGCAATTAGGCCGCGTCCGGCTACCAGATTTTGCAGGCTTGCTCGCGCACCATCGCCTGGCCCTTCTTGCAGCCGAAGGCTTCCGCAAATTCCGCCATATTCGAAAGCGGTCCGTTGCCGCGGAATCTTGGCAGGGGGTGCGGATTGGTGTTGGCCAGCAACCGCGCATATTCAATGCGCTCGTTGGAGCCCCAGACTTGCGTCCATCCGAGGAAAAAGCGCTGCTCCGGAGTGAAGCCGTCTTTGTCCGGCGGCCGCGGCTTGCCCTGAAGTGATTTTTCGTAGGCTGCGTACGCGATGGTCAGCCCGCCCAGGTCGGCGATGCTCTCGCCCAAGACCAACTTGCCGTTTTCATGCAAGTCGCCATCAACCACGTAGCTGGCGAATTGATCGGAGACGCAGGCGGCGCGCGCCTTGAAATTCTTCAAGTCTTCCGGGCTCCACCAGTCTTTCAAATTGCCTTTCCCGTCGAATTTGCTGCCATGGTCGTCGAAGCCATGCGTGATTTCATGCCCGATGACCGCTCCCATGCCGCCATAATTCACTGCGTCATCGGCGTTGGGATCATAGAAAGGTGGTTGCATGATGCCTGCGGGGAAGACGATTTCATTCATGCTGCTGTTGTTATAGGCGTTCACGGTCGGCGGTGTCATTCCCCATTCGGTTCGGTCCACGGGCTTGCCGATCTTGTTCAGACGGCGCGCGAAATCAAATTCCGCCCCCCGCACCTGGTTTTCGGAGTAGGACCGGCGGTCGATTTTCAGAACGGAATAATCACGCCATTTGTCGGTGTAGCCGATTTTCACCGCGAAAGCTTCGAGCTTTGCGGTAGCTTGCTTGCGTGTCTCCGGTCCCATCCAGGGAAGTGTTTGCAGGTCATCGCGCAGAGCAGCGATCAAGTTGTGCACCATTTCGAGCGCGCGGGCCTTCGCTTCAGGCGGAAAATATTTCTGCACGTAGACCTGGCCGAGGGCCTCGCCTAGCACGCGATCCGTTGCTTGCACGCAGCGCTTCCAGCGGGGCTGGATTTCCTTAGCGCCGGTCAGAGTCTGGCCGCGAAAATCGAAATCTTCGGCGACAAACTTTTCGGGGAGTCCGGGAGCTACAGCATTCACCAGGTGCCAACGCAAGTAGTCTTTCCAGTCGGCGATGGGAGTTGCGGTCAACTGCGTGTCCAGGGCCTTGAAAAAGTCCGGCTGGCCGACGTTGATCTCCTTCAGCTCCGGATGCCCAGCGGCCTTGAAATAAGCTTCCCAGGAAAAATTCGGAGTGATCGTCTTCAGGTCCGCCAGCATCATCTTGTGATACGTCTTGTCGGGGTCACGAAGGTCAGTATTTTTCATCGAGGCGGTGGCCAGTGCGGTTTCGATCTTCAGAATAGTGGCGGCCTCCGCTGCCGATTGGTCCGCGGAATCTCCAAGCAATTCCAACATCTTCGCGACATGCTTTGTGTAAGCCTCGCGAAGCTGCTTCGATTTGTCGTCTTCCTTTAAGTAGTATTCGCGCTCCGGCAGTCCGAGACCGCCTTGAAACGCTGCACCAATCACCTGAGTGCTGTCTTTGGCGTCCTGCGTCGAATTGAAGCGAAAGAGCGCGCCGATGCCTTGGCTGTGCAAGTACTCGGCTACAGCTTGGAGGTCGGCCACAGTCTTGATTGAGGCGATGCGGGCTAGATCGGGTTCAATCGGTTTTGTTCCCGCCGCGTCAATGGCGGCCGTGTCCATGCAGCTCGCATAGAAATCGCCGATCTTCTGCTCGTTGGAACCGGGTGTGACTTTAGCGCTCACGGCAGCTTGCAAAATTTGGCGCAAGTTCTGCTGGTTCTTGTCCGCAAGCTGAGTGAATGAGCCCCAGCTCGAGTATTCTGGAGGAATCGGGTTGGATTTCATCCAACCGCCCATGGCGAACTGATAGAAATCGTCACAAGGCTTGCAGGTCTTGTCCAGATTTGCGGTATCGAAGCCCCACGAATTTGGCTTGTCCGCCGTTCCCGTGGGCGTGCGCAACCCGGCACCGGCGAAACCAACGGCCAGAATTCCAATAATCGCAACGCTGCAGCCACCGAGAAAAAATCGTTTTGACATCTCCAGCCCCTGTCTTGAAGAAGTTTGAAAGCACCGCCGGGCCCTTAAATGAATCCCGGCCGCCACGCGAACTAAATGTGAGACGGAAGAAATAGTAGCCGGGTTTCCCGGCACTCGGAATTGCGATTCTTTAGAAAGGCGCGATCAAGAACTAGTGCAGGACCGTTCCATAGAAGGCGCCTTTTCCTCCACGCAAGTCCCGGCCGTAGGACAGAACGATGGTCAGACTTCCCAGGACGCGGACTTTACATTGCGCGCCAGCGTCCCAGAGCCAGCGCTGCGAGCCGAAGAGGCCGGACGAATCGGCAACAGCGCCGCTATCGAGAAATGGGCCGAGCTTCACGGTGAAGAGACCGTTTTGATAAAGGTTCTTGTCCATTTCCCAGTTAGCTACAAAAAATCGCCGCCCGAGCGGAGCGGCCCCTTTGCGGCCGTCGAAAGTTCCGGCATGGCCGCGAAGCCAAAGGTCGTTGTCGCGCTCGATGCCCAATTCGAACAGCTCATCGAGAGTGGCTTTGTCGGCAGTCGCGCCGGCGCGGATCTGCGTTTGCATTTCAAAGTCGTCGCCCTTTGCGCGCGGAAACCAATGCGCGAGGAGTGCGCCTCGAACCGTAGCAAACGGCCCGAGGCCATTGGCGAACTCGCGGCCCGCCTTCACTTCTGCCGAGGAATCCAGCGTGAAGCGCCGCTCGGGAGCAGGGATAAGAGTACGTTTAGCGCCGAGCCAACCGGCAAGGGACGTGGTGTCGGTGAAGAATTCTTGCGCGGGAGAGCTCACTGCGACCAAATTCCGAAAGTTGCGATTGGCGATTTCCGCGCCGGCGCTCCAGCTCAAGTGGCCGTTCACGATGGAATGCACTTCCGCTCCAGCAGCGGCGCGGCGCATGTTTAAGTCCGTCAGCGGCGTAACCGCGCCAAGGAAAGTTTGCGATAAATTCCAATTTTCGTTGCGCGCATCGGCATAAAGACGAAACCGCAAGCTGGGATCACCGTAAAGCGGAAAGGAAAGTGCGAGGGAGAGCCGGCGTTTTTCCGAATCCCATCGGGCGAGCGAGGTCAGATTCACGGCGTCGCGGCCGAGATTGTAAAACTCGGGATAAACAGTGGCGTAAGGCAAGCCGCTCAAGAGCGAAACAACGCCTTCGATTTTCGAGTCGCCCCAAGCATTTTTCTCCATTAAGTGCAGAGTTGCGCCGTAGTTTCCGGAGTCTGCTGGTGAGAGCTCCATCCGCCGGCTGGAAAAGATTCCTAGATTGTCCAGGCGCGCCTGGGTTGTGAGCAGAGCGTCGGCCGTCAGAACTTGTGGAGCATCGAACACTACCGCGCTATTACGGAGCGATTCTTTAAGTTTCAGGGAAGGGTTGAACACTACACCTTTTAGGCGCGGCTTGTCTTCCGGATTCCAGTACTTCAAGGCGGCTTCGAGATTGTCTTCCAGAAAATAGATCGTCGCGAGAAATTCGCTCGAATAAGGATCCCGCGGATTTAGCTTAAGCGTTGCATGAAGGTGTCTTTTTGCCGTTCGAAAATCTTTTTGCTTGTACGCGACGCCTGCCAGCTCAACCAAAAACCGGGAATCGCCGGGGGTCTTTCGGAAACCGGCGTCAAATGCGAGTTTGGCCTCGTCCCATTTTTCTAACCGGGCCAAAGCGAGTCCAGCGAGAAAATCGAAATCCGGCGATTGATCTGCGGGACCTTGCGCCAGCTTTGCGGCTTGCTCCCAATGTCCGGCGTCAAATGCGCTCTGTGCAGCGGGAAGACGAGCTTGATCGGAAGCGGAATCCTGCGCGAACGCGGAGAAGCCCAGCGCCAACACTGCGATTAGATGAAAGATCACGAAGCCTTTTCGGGAAGAGCCAGCAGCATCCAGTTGCGGTTTGGCCGCCATTGCTTTTCGAAATCCTCGCGTGCGATACGGAGAAGTTTCCCGCGTGCCGGATCGTTGATAAAGACGGCCCCGTTTTGCCAATCGATGCCCGTCACCACCACGTAGTGTAGCGGGGTTTTAGAGCTGCCAGGCTGAAGAGTAGCGATCAGGGGACGTCCCTGCTTGAGTTGTTCGAGGAGATCTTTCCAATCTCCATTAAGGGGAAACACGCGAAAGCCTGATTCCTTGAGATAGCTTTCCATATCGGAAGCTTGGATTCCGCGGACTTTGCGCGAATAAAGGTGCTTCTGGATTGCCGCCGTGTCGGCGCGCTGCGAGTCAATCACAGTGCCATGAGCGTTCCAATATTGCAGGAGCATGGAAATAGAGGCGGACCCGCAGCCATCTTGAGTCTGTCTTACGTACGGAACGTCCAGCCAGATTCCGGCTCTTTCCTGGGGCCCCGTTCGAGCCGACGGCCCCAGGAAGAAAAGCAGGAACAGACCGAGTACGATCCGGCTTATTAGAATGATGAATGACTCCAAATTGCGAGTATTAGCGGAGCGCGAGCGCCAGAACAACGATGGCGAGCGCGATCAGGATAATCCACAGCAGATCGCGGTCCGAAATGCGTCCCGCGGCAAAATCACTTTGCGCTTGGCGAGACCGCTCGGCCAGTTTGGCAAGGTCTTCATCGCTGAGTTGGCCGATGGCTTTATCGACTTTTTGATAGTCGAGGTTTGCGGATTTCAGCGCCTTTTGCGCCCGGTCGGAAGAAAGAAGCGATCGAACGGCTTCTTCGTTGGATTGGCGCGTCTGGGCGGGCCGCGCGGCGTCTTTGGTCAGGTCGCTCAGAGAAACAACGTGCTGCTTGTCTTGGGCCCTTGCTGAGACTGCCGCCACACCAAACAGAAGGGCAATCGCCAGCATCGACACACACACCTTCACGCGAAAATGCATTCTTCCTCCTATTTTTGGCTGGGAAGAATAGTTTACGAATTGCATTGCGGCGTGACAAGAAACTTTCTGACGAACGTTCTTCGCGGTCAGTCGTCGCTTATTGTACGGCAGTCACTTTGCCGGCAAGGGTTGCTTGTACTTCGTGGCGTCGACCGATTTCCACTCACCCTTGATAATGCCGGCTCGAATCTGCGCGGCGCTCTTCCCTTTGCCGGACTGCTCGAAGGTGTAGAAGTCTTCATAAATGCAGGTGCCGCATCCAGAACCGTGCTTGCTGGCGAAGCAATCCAGTAAACTCTTGTGGCCTTGGCTGCGGTCGCAATGGCAGTAGCAGGGCTGCTGGTAGAGTGCTTTCTTGATTTTTGCGGCGACCGCGTAGGCATTTTGCACAACGGGATCAGCGAAAAGTTCGGGATCCATCGTCGCGGGAAGATCGCCTTGCGGGGCTCGCGTATGAAATGCGGGCACCGAATCATCGGCTGAGGACTGCGGCGAATCCGCGCCTTGGGGCGATTGCGAAGCAGCCCGTTGCGGAACCAGCATTAGCCCGAGCGCACAGCCGAAGAGAATCGCAATCCCCACAAACCTTTGAATCGCAGCCATTCTTGCTACTCCTTTTTGTTCACGTGTTCCTGGCTCGTCTCTCGAATGGCCTCAATGGACGAGCGCGGGTGCGATCGGAGTATGCCTCGCAGGTGAAGATGGCGTAGCTCCCTTCAATCGCAGATGCTTCGCGCGAAGATGACGATGCACGCGGCGGCCCCAGCCCCTTACAAACGAAAAATTCAACGCGCCGCCGATGGCTGAGCTCGCGAGAGGAATCAATCGTCCAGCCCACTTTTCCGCCGCCTCGGCGCCAATCTTCGCGGCGAAACGCTCCGCAATACGCGGGACAAGTTTTTCGAGAATCTGTTTCTCGGCCAAGTCCTTGCCGTAATCAATGCCGGAAGCCGCTGCTGCTGCTTTCCACATTTCAATTCGTTGGTCCTGGCCGCGAGCATCGAATCCGTAGAGCAAAGAGAGGCGCTGGATGAGCCGCAATGTGATCACCGTCAGCAGGCTGGCGTCCGGCAAGAATGTGATCATGCCGCCGAGGCCGAGGCCCGCTCCTTCCGCAAGCGCCAGCCGTTCGGCGTCGCGAATCAGTGCCGCGGCAATGGCGTCCAGTTGCTCGGCGGGAACGTCCTTCATTCGCGCAAAGTCCGGAACCCACAAGCCGTGCTTGTCGGCAAGGTTACGGCGGAAGTCTTCCGGATCAATTTCGATCGAACGCACTCCGCGGAGAACGCCAAAGCGCAGAAAGCGCTTTAAGGTGCGTCCCGCCAGCGAGCCTTTAGCTATATTGTGTAACTCTGCCATGCCTATAAGCATCCTAAAGCGGTTAGAACCGTCTGGCAACCATGGCGTTGCACGGGTTGCGATGGTGGGGCCGGGCATCTCTCCCAAGAGGGGAGTTACCCGGAACGCGGCAGGAAAACAGTAGTCCTACTTGACGCAGCGAAACTTTTGGGTAAACTGCATTTTTCTCTATGGCGACGATGCCACAATTCGTTCCTTCCGAAGTCGTGCACGATCTCGACTTCCCGCAGCGTGAGGCGGCGTTTTTCTACGGCCTGTTCCTGCGTGGCCATTCCGCGGACAAGCTACGGCGGGACATCGAAGTCCCCGCGGTGGTTATCGCGAAGTGGCACCGCGAAGCGGAACGCGACCCGCAGCTTCGCGATATTTTCGCGCGCATGGTGGATTACCGGCGTCACGTCCTGGCCATCTTCGATTCCCTTGTGGGTTCAGACACTCAACCGCAGCGCGTTCAGTAATTCTCCTGCCTGTACTTTCGTTCAGGTCAAAAACTGTCAGGCAACCAAAGCGTCTTTCGGGCGATCTAACCGATTCCGGGGGACAAGTCTCTCAAAATGAAGGAGATTGCGCTGATTGACGGGGAGCTTGTCCGGGGTTAGAATCTCAACGTCCTAGAGCTTGAGGTGTCTTCATGTCAAGGGTAGTACGCACCCTAGTCGCTTGCATTTTTTCGATTGCCATTTCCGTTCCTACGGTTTTTGCCCAGCAGGCGCAGGATCCTAATGCGCCCCCTGCACCCCAAAAGTTGGATAAAGAAACAAAACGGAAAATGAGGAGGACGCTGAAAGAGCTAGACAGCGCCTACCGGCAGTGGCTGACCGAGGACGTCACCTACATCATTTCTCCGGATGAACGCAATGCCTTCCTGCAATTGGATACCAACGAAGAGCGCGAACAATTCATCGAGCAATTCTGGCTGCGCCGCAGCAGCAATCCGGACCTGCCGGAGAACGATTTTAAAGAAGAGCACTACCGCCGCATCGCCTACGCCAACGAGCATTATGCTTCCGGCATCCCTGGCTGGAAGACGGATCGCGGCCGCATGTACATCATGTGGGGACCGCCGGACGAGATTGAATCGCACCCGACGGGGGGCACGTACGACCGGCCGATGGAAGAAGGCGGCGGATCCACGAGCACATATCCCTGGGAAACATGGCGCTGGCGCTATTTGGAAGGCATTGGCGAAAACATTATTTTGGAATTCGTGGATCCCAGCGGCTCCGGCGAATATCACATGACCATGGATCCGTCGGAAAAAGACGCGCTCTTGCACGTGCCCGGCGCGGGGCTGAGTTTGATGGAATCCATGGGTATGGCGTCAAAGGCCGACCGTTTCACGCGTTCGGACGGCACCAACCTGCCGACGACCATGGGCGGCCAGCCAGCCAGTATGAATGAGTTCAACCGTCTGGAACTCTACGCTAAGGTGAATAAACCACCCGAGGTGAAATTCAAGGATCTCGAAGCGGTGGTGACCTCCCGCATCGTCCGCGATCAGGTGCACTTCAATTGGCGGACCGATTACCTGAAAGTGACGAATGACACGGTTTTGGTGCCCGTGACGATTCAGATTCCCAATAGTCAGCTTTCTTTCCAGTCTAAGGACGGGATTCACTCCGCGACGATGAATATTTTCATGCGTGTGAGCACGCTTACCGGGCGAGTCGTGCAAACGCAGGAAGATCCTGTCTCAAAGGATTTTCCCGATTCCCTTTTTCAGCAGTCGTTGAAGCTCCAGTCGATCTACCAAAAGGCCATTCCACTTCGCCCGGGCTTGTATCGCCTGGATATGGTGATCAAGGACGTGCAGAGCGGAAACATCGGGGTAGTGAACACGCGGCTGCAAGTGCCGAGGTACGAGGATGACAAGCTGGAAGCCAGTTCCCTGATTCTTGCCGACCAGATCGAGCATGTTCCAGCGAAGCAAATCGGCGCTGGACAGTTCGTGCTCGGTTCTTCGAAAGTCCGGCCGCGCCTTGAAGGTGACTTCACCACGGCCGACAGACTTGGCATTTACATGCAGGTTTATAATCTGAAGCCAGACGACAAGACGCACAAATCCAGTGCGACGTTCCAATACACCGTCAAAAAAGGCAAAGATCAGGTCATGCAGTTTAAAGAAACTTCGGAAGAAATGAAGCAGACAGGCGACCAGGTTACCATCGAGCGCCTCCTTCCTCTCGCGACACTACCGCCGGGGAAGTACAGTTTGGAAGTGAATGCAACGGACACGCTCTCGAACCAAACTATTTCGCGCTCTGCAGAGTTTACGGTGAAAGCGCCGGCGGAAACAAAAACCGCGGCGAATGCTACACCGGGGAGGTAAAGAAACGTGAAACAGGAAAGGCTCCGAACCCTGGGGGCCCTGGTCCTGACCGTCATGGTTTCGTCCTTTGTGGCGACTCCGGCGGCCGCGCAAGCGAAGCCTGTCCCGGGCAAGCTTGCAGGAGTCGTGCGCGACGCTGCGGGCACACCGCAGTTGGGCGCGAGCGTGGAGTTGATTTCCGAAGCAGTAGGAGTGGCAGCTACCCGCAGCTTTTTGACGAATACGCAAGGCATGTTCCGGGGCGACAAGCTCGCTCCGGGTTTTTATACAGTTCGGGTAACTCTCGCCGGTTTCCTTCCAACACTTGAAAAGCACATTCGTGTTACTTCGAATCTGACGACCGTAGTTCGCATCGAACTGGAATCCATGTTCGCGTCTCTGGATCAATTACGACGTATGCCTGCAAGCAGCATCGCCGAAGGTGATGATTGGAAATGGGTGTTGCGGTCCGCTTCAGGAATGAGGCCGGTTCTGGAGTGGGTAGACCACGGCACTCTGACCGCCTCGACTGTTGCCGGCGAGGTAGTTGGCCCCCGCGCGCCTAGAATGCGAATGGAATTTACGGATGGGGCGCGACGCCCCACTTCGGCTTCGAGCATTGCCTCCGCACCCGCCACAGCTGTGGCCTACGACCAGAAACTGGGCGGCACAAGCAGAATGATTTTAGCCGGCCAGGTGAACTATGACAGTGATGCCCCTGCCGGCGGCATTGCCACCGTGTGGCTGCCCACAGGAACCCTTGGCGCGGGTCCGCATACGGCGCTGGTCCTTCGCGAAGCTAAGCTGGGACCCGTAGGGCCAACTTTCCGCGGCGTCCGTTTTGATCAGGGCGGTGCGCTGTCGCTTGGTGAGCGCACTGTGCTGAGTTACGGCGGAGAGTATGTTTTGGTCGGACTCGGAGCCGCAGCATCTTCACTCCGTCCACGGGCAGAATTGAACGTGCGACTTACCGACGATTGGAGTACGGCGTTTGTTTTCGCCTCCATGCCCAACGGGCCCGGTCCGCTGGAGGCGAATGACGCGCAACCAGGCGGCGCGCTCGGTGCGGCTCTCAATGAACTGGATGCCTTCCCCGCGCTGCTTTGGCGCCAAGGACATCCGGTTTTGCAGAACGGTTTGCATGAAGAAATTTCAGCGGAGCGAAAAATTAGCAGCCGCGGCAAGTTCCAAATCGCAGGTTTTCATGACGACAACCGGCACGTTGCGGTCTTCGGAAAGGGCAGCGACCTCCCCACTGCGGACTATTTTCAGGATTTCTTCTCCACAGGTTTTGCTTACGACGGGGGATCTTCGAGCAGTTGGGGAACGCGCCTCGCATTTCGCGAAAAGCTCGACGGCGACCTGGAATTGACCGCCGTTTATTCCTTTGGTGGAGCTCTCACGCCTTCGGACGATGCCGATGGATTGCTTCGGGACTCCCTTCGGACGGCGCAGCGGCACTCTCTTGGAGCCGGAATCTCCGCGAAAGTGCCTCACATCGGCACGAAGGTCCAAGCCGGATACAAATGGGTGAACGGGGTTACTGTTTCCTCCGTGGACGGCTACGGCGAATCCATCTTCCGGATGGACCCCTACTTACATCTGGTTTTCAGACAGCCG
>Ga0209577_10006840_pt1 | contig 10524 bp, 8 predicted proteins | sample GraSoiAngelo_109_FD_185874 | JGI IMG/M metagenome (GOLD analysis project Ga0209577, IMG submission 185874) | Grasslands soil microbial communities from the Angelo Coastal Reserve, California, USA - 14_0903_12_20cm (SPAdes) (version 2) | ecosystem: Environmental > Terrestrial > Soil > Grasslands ...
GTGGACCCCGCATCCCTCCTATAAATCCGACAACCCAGGTCTTGCCCCTGACTGCGGAATGCTGCTTGTCCAGGTCTATGCCGAGGATGGCGGGAATGCACAGCCATCTTCGCTCCTGACGCAATTGCCCGCTGGGGCGGTCAGCATTGACGGCGCTACGCAGCGGTTAATCCCGAAACGGTTTGCGCACACCGCGCTGCTGCGAGCCGAACCTTCGGCGCCCACCAAGAATGATCCACTCGTGCTTGTCTGAAGTGACCCAGACTCGGAACGGGATTTGGAACACCGAGGACGCGTGGGAAGAGACGACAGATCATCCCACGCCGGAGGCGTGGCTGTTTCGGAGAGGGATGTGCGCTCAGGCGGAGTAAGAACGCTGAAGTTTGGCGCGGACGTAGCGAAAGTAATCCGGACTGATCTTGAGTTCGAGCACTTCCTCGACCACGGGGAGGAAATAAGCCAAGGAGCGCACTGTGACCAGAGGGGGAGCGTCGGCAGGACGGAAGAGGCGGCGTGCCGCGGCCAGCAGCAGAGCGTTCTCGACGGTTTGCAGGGGCACGCCGCGTTCGTGCAGTTGGGCGGCCAGCCGGCGGTCGGGCTGGCGCACGCGGCCGGTGGTGCCCGGAGTTTGGCAGTAGGCTTGGAGAACTCTCCGCACGTACGCTGGCCGTCCGAGTGCTTCCTCCACGGCTGATCCGTTTACCCTTGGGGCTCGCGCAGCTCCGGGCCGTTGATTTGAATGGTGTGGCAGTAGTGGCGGACGCGGCTCAGCAGGGCGTCCACCATCGCTGGGTTGCCCAGGAAGTTCCGCCATTCCTCGTATGCCAAATTCGTGGTAATGATCGTGGAGTGGCGGTGGTAGCGCTCTTCCATGAGTTTGAAGAAGATGTTGGCCTGCTCGGCTTTTACATTGATGTAGCCTAGCTCATCGACCAAGAGCAGATCGAGGCGAACGAGGCGATTGAGCAGTTTGCGCGAGGAGCGATCGGCGAGCGAGGCATAGAGCTCATCGAACAGGTCCTGGGCGCGAATGAACTGACAACGGTAGCCATTCTCCAAGGCCTTCAGCAGCAGGCCCGTCGCTAAGCCCGTCTTCCCCACGGAAGTTGGACCGATAAACACGATATTCTCTGCTTTGGCTACGAAGTCGAGTTCGGCCAAAGTGTGAATCTGTTTGCGGCTGACTCCGGGTTGGCGAGCGAAAGGGAAGGTAGCCAGCGACCAGTTCTCCGGCAGATTGGCACGTCTAATGCGCCAAGCCAGAGCCGTTTCCTGCCGGTTGTGCCACTGGGCGCGCAGGAGCCGGGTCAGGAACTCGGAGTAGGAGAGGTCTTCTTTTTCGGCGGCACCGACCTGCTCGTCGTAAATCTCCAAGATGCGTTTCAGGTGCAGGCTCTTCAGCAGCTGATCTAGTTCGTCACTCCGTTTCATCGGGACCCCCTCCGTTCAGCCGGAAGTAGTCCTGGGCCACGCGGCGCAGGATCATGCGCTCGACGCGGTCCAGATCGTAGAGTCCGTAGTGGGCCGCTTCGCGCACGGCGGCCAAGAGCGGTTCGCGCGGATACTCGCGCACCAGGCGCAGGAGCTGGCGGAGGGCCAACACGACCAGCTTGCGGCTGCGTTGCTTGAGAGCGGTGACGTATTCGGCGATTTCCGGAGCGGTCTGAACGATGAGTTGTTCTTCCGGATGAGGATTGGGACGCGGGCTGCTCGCGCCGCGCGGCGGGCGGTGGGCTGCCACCGTGATGCGCTGATGCTCGGCTTCAGCCACCCGCTGGTGGGTAACCTGGTTGCGGGCGTCGAGTTGGATGACCACCTGGTCTTTGGTCTCGCGCACCTCGACGCGGCGGCCGATCCAGGGGAAGGGGACCGAGTAGCGGTTGCTATTCAAGGCCACATAACCTTCCACGTCTACGATCCGTTCCTGCAGGCGATAGACCTCGGGAATCCACACGGGCAGCGGTTTCAGATGTGGTCGCTCCACCGCAAACAACTCGCGCGGCACGGCACGGATATGTTTCTTGTAGGTGGCGTTCACGCGATCGCACCACTGGCGAGCCTGTTGGTTCAAATCCTGCCAGTTGGCGAAGCGGCGTCCGGCCAGGAAGTTTTGCTCAACGAACCAAAACGGCCTTTCTACGCGGGCCGAACGGTTGGCATCCCCGAGCTCGTGAGCCACGAACTGGAAGCCGAAACGCTCGGCAAAAGCCGCCATCTCGGGGACGGGAACCATCTCGCGCCCGGTGCCATGCAGCACTACCAGGTGAGTGTTGTCGATCACTACGCGAGAGGCCACGCCCCCGAAATAGCGCAGGGCGTCGGTGAGAAAGACCTTCGCGTCGAAGCGGGTGAAAGTGGGATACATCTGAAAGAACAACATGCGCGAGTAGCACAACACGGCCGAGGCCGTCTGCACCTTGCGCCGCTGGCCACCCAGTTCGAGTTCGTGTGGAGAGGTGTCGTGCTGAATTTCTTCGCCCGGCTGAAAATGATAGTTTCCGGACGGCACGATGGGCTGTTGTCCGATGCCATGCCGGCGGCAGAAGGCGGTCAGGGTCGAGTAGGAGAGATGCGCTCCGCTGACTGCCAGTTCCTCCTGCACCCGCACCAGATTTCCCTTGCAGCTGTCGAGCAGTTCCAGGATCTGCTGGCGGTAGGGCTCGGCCTTCTCGGGGCGCGAGAGCGTCGGGACGGCCGCCGAGTTCGCGCGCAGAACCTTGCGCACCGACAGCCGGCTGATGTTCAGCACCCGGGCAATCTCGCGTTTGCTCACTCCTTGGGCACGCAATTCCAGAATCGTGGTCCGTTGGCTTTGGCTCAACACGCTCTTTCTCCTCCTGTGGAATTTTTGGGATTTTGGTGGCCAAACGGCGGAGTTCCTGTTGCGCCTGATCGATCTGGCCATGGATCTGGGCACACTCGAGGGGATCGAGAGCGACCGTGGCGCCGACCAGGCGCCGGTTCTCCCGGCGCGTGATCGCCACCACCATCTCCAGATCCCGCAACAACTGGGTGATCAGGGGCGCGGAGGGATCCGAGGGCCGCTGCCGCTGCACTTTCAAAAACAACTCGGGTTCTTCCAGGATTCGTTCCCGAACCGAAGCCGGGGCGTCTCGCCAGGCGGCATACAACTGCCCGGCTTCACGAGTGGTGAAGCGGTGTGCCGCCAACACTTCGGCCAAACGCTGGCAGTTCTCGGGGCTGGAACGCGCCACGGGCACCAGGAATTTCATCGCCACATGGGCCGAGATCGCACCTCGGCGAACTTGCTGTTGCACGGTTTCCGGGAGCAATTCCACCAGTGCCAGACGGCCTGCCACCCAACGCACACTGCGATCAAATCGGCACGCCAACTCCTCCAAGCTGTAGCCGAAACGTTGCTCGAGTTCCGCCAGCAGCCAGCCTTGTTCCAAGGCGCTCGCTCGTTCCGACCAAAGCAGCGACCGATTCAGCACCAGAGCTTCTGCTTCGCTCAGGGGCCAGATCGTGGCCTCGACCGTATCCCGGCCGAGTTGTTCGAGAGCCGCGATGCGCTTGTACCCGTCGATGACCCGGTACCGATCCGGCTGATCCGGAACGGCGATGACGATGATTGGTGTTTGTTGCCCCGCGGTGGCCAACGAGGCCAGCAACTGCCTTTGCCGTTGCCGATTCCGCACCCGCAGAAATTCATAACCGCGGTCCAGTTGGTGAAATTCCAGCTTCATTCCCCGTTGTCCTTACCGGCAGCGATTCTTGAACAGGTCGCTTCTGGGATTGCGCCGAGGAAGGGGGAAGTGTGTCGACAAGCCTTTTTGAATCAGCCAGATAAGCCTTGAACTGGGATTGCGCGTCCCGAAGCAAGACTGTGCCTAAAAGCCCAATGAAATCAGTGCCTTGCCCCTTGAACTCGGATTGCGCGCTATCCCAGGGAAGTCGGTTCAAAGGTGGCGGTAACCGGGAGCGGTTCGGGCGTTCGATCTTCTTTCCTACGATCCAAGATCCGGCGTGCGATGAAATAGTCGGGATGATGCTCCCGCCATCTCTTCTGCTTCTTCCGGCGACGGGCCGACTGACAATCGGGATTTCTGCAAGCTCGTTGACGGGATCCAACTCGAGGATGGGGACGAAACCATCGACGGCAAATGCAACACGGTCTTTTTCGGACATCAGGCATGGTGAACATCATCACCACACCAGGAATTGAATGGAGAGAACCGTCAGTTCAGTTTTCGTCTGGGTGGGTCAATCCTGCCGAGCAAAGGTGGGTCACTTCAGGAAAGCGCCGAAGTTTTTTATGTCTTGCGGACATCTCACCGGACGAACCAGGACTTTCCGTTGGAGACGACTCTAGGTACACTCTTGCGAGGAAGTTGTCAGGCTTTCGTCAAATGTCTGCACATTTTTTGTTACAACCACATGCGATTTAGTGTCATTTCCAGGTACGTTGGCAACAAACGGGAATGAAGAACAAGGTTTTGCCGTTGTGTACTCCAACTGATGGGGACAAAGACGCGACAGAAGTTGTGGAAATTAAAACATCTGTTGCATGGATTAGGGACCGGCGTTGGGTGGGCCGTACCCCAATTTTTCGACCGCTGAGGCGACTAACTGATCTTGGCGAGAACGGCCCGTATAAAGTGGTTTTTCATTTGCGGTTTGAGAGGCGATTTGCGCCGTAATCCGCAACGGTACTGAGAAGTGCAATTGAGGGGCAAAATCTTAAAAGACAAGGCGGGAGCCGAAAGCGAAAAAACTGGTAAAGAATTTGGGGGCATGCAACGCAGGATGAGGAATCATGGAAAGAAAAAGGTCTTGGAGAAAGAGGAAGAAAAGGGAAGTTTACGAACGAAAAGAAGGAGTCATGGAGAGTGAGAGAGCAGCGAGGAGAAAAGATCATAAGCGAATTGGATCACGAAGGAGGTGAACTCTGTCATCTCCGCGCTCGAAGAGCACAAGATTCAGGTTACAGCGCTGCACAACCACATGCTGACCGAGCAGCCGCGGCTTTTCTTCATTCACTCTTGGGAGTCGGCACCCCGGAAACGGTGAGCGACTCACCGGTTCCGGAGAATCGGAGGGGAATATTTTTCCGGAGCCGCGGGAGCGGCGCTCGTTCACGTTAACCGGGTTAACGAGGATTTTACGTCGCGATGAAGTGTCCATGCTTCATACTGCACCCACTTCCACGGATCAAGATCGGATGGTGATCGGTGCTCACGAGGCGGTGCTTTCTCATAGGGAGTATGGTTGCGCTACTCGCGTTGGCGCTCTCGCCAAGCACAGCGGTGGCGCATAACGTATCGAAGCGGGACGCGTCATTTGTGCAGTCCAACAAAGGAACCGCGATTGGTCCGTTCCTTTATCTCGGCGCGAAACACATGGTAACGGGCTATGACCACATCTTGTTTCTCGTGGGAGTCATCTTCTTCCTCTATCGGCTGAAGGACATCGTTCAGTACGTGAGTCTTTTCACTTTGGGGCATAGCACGACGCTGCTGCTCGGCGTTTTTGGACACGTGCGCGCTAATCCCTATCTGATCGATGCGGTGATCGCGCTGTCGGTGGTGTACAAGGCTTTTGACAATATGGGCGGCTTCCAGCGCTTCCTGGGCTTTCAACCCAATACGAAAGGCGCGGTGCTTGTTTTCGGCTTGTTCCACGGCTTTGGTCTGGCGACGAAGCTTCAGGAATTGACCCTATCCCAGAATGGGCTGGTCACGAACATTATCAGCTTCAACGTCGGCGTGGAGATTGGCCAGGTTCTCGCTTTGACGGCCGTGCTCATTGGCTTGAGTTATTGGAGGATGCAGGGCGGATTTCTCAAACATGCCTTTGCCACGAATACGGCGCTAATGACGGGCGGATTCATTCTCTTGAGCTATCAGCTTGCGGGGTATCTGGCACAATGACAAACGGAACCAGCATCGCAGCGGTTGAAGCCCCATCGAGACCGCAGATTCTCAAAGCTGCCGGCCTGGCCGCCTTGATCGCGGCAGTCATTTTCTTCACCGTCGTAATGCCCGCGGAGTTGGGAAAAGACCCGCTTCATACCGGGGCTGCACTGGGCCTGATGAATCTGTCAAAGCCGGCAAACGCTGCGCCGGCTACGACTGATGCCACTCCGGCGGCTCCGGTGTTTGAAGCGGGAGCGGAGGGCGAAGCGCCGATCATCAGAGGCACATTCGTGACGCAATCCAACGGTTACAAGATTGACTCCCGCGAACTGAAGCTGGGCGTGGGCGAAGGCATTGAAATCAAGTACCACATGCTAAAAGGAGCCGGCATGGTGTACTCGTGGACAGCGAATCGCAACGTCCAATACGAATTGCACGGAGAACCTGACGTGAAGCCCGCGGGAGCCGGGGAAGACTACTTCGAAAGCTACGAAAAAGACGATGCGGAGGGGAAGAAAGAGTCGCATGGCACGTTTATTGCGCCAAGCACGGGAATCCAGGGCTGGTTCTGGGACAATGAATCTGGCGGACCTGTCACTGTTAAGCTTGTCACCGCAGGTTTTTACGACTATATTTTGCAAAACAAAGACGACGTCAAGACGCGACTTCGACCAACTGATCCAAAGTAATGTTTAGCAAAGATTACAGATTTTAGACAGAGACTTAAGATTGGCTAAGTCGGATTGCGGTAAAATAATCTCCGAGGCTAAGACGATCCCGCAATTTGCAACAACCATTCTACTCCTCTCGTTTTTAGCGGCAGTCGATGCGGTGCCGTTGCGCGGTCAACAAGCGCCGGCACAAGTACAGCAGCCACAAACTCAGCCGCAGCTCACGGCGCGTTACGTCGGCTCGCGGGCCTGCCAAGCCTGCCACGCCGAGATCTACGCGCGGTGGCAGAAAACGCCCATGGCAAATATCGTGCGTGATCCGCGCGAGCATCCCGAAGCCATCCTTCCCGATCTGGCCACCAACACGGTAAAAAAATTCACGCGGGACGACGTTGGACTGGTTTACGGCAGCCTTTGGAAACAGCGCTACTTCACTAAAGTCGATGACGATTATTACCCGCAGCCGTCTCAATGGGACATCATGAATCACGTCTGGCGCGCCTACTTCGTACCCAACGATGGCGACTGGTGGGCGCCGCTCTACCCACCGGATAATATGAAGCGCCCCACGAGCGCTCTCTGCGACGGCTGCCATTCCGTCAACTTCAATATCCGCGATCATAGCGTCACCGAGTGGAACGTGGGCTGCGAACGTTGCCACGGGCCCGGCAGCGAGCACGTGGCGAATCCCTCGCGCGCGAATATTCAGAATCCCGCGCGCATGGATTACGTGCACGCGACCGACACTTGCATCCAGTGCCATTCGCAGGGCCGCCCGCTCACCAATCCGATCGAGGGGAAATATTACGATTGGCCCGTCGGCTTCCACGTCGGGCTGAATCTTCAGGATTATTGGCAACTTGAAGAGCATACGCTGGGTCAGACGAGCTTCACGCATTTTGCCGACGGCACGGCGCACAAAAATCGCATGCAGGGCAACGATTTCGTCCAGAGCGTGATGTATCGGCGCGGCGTGACCTGCTTCAGCTGCCACGACGTGCACGGGACTTCGAATTACGCGGAGTTGCGCCTTCCTCCGGCTCAAATTTGTCTCACCTGCCACGGCCCCGGAATGCCCAATGGGCCTCGCACGGCGACGTTAGAGGAACACACGCATCATCGCGCGGGCACGCCGGGCAGCGAATGCGTGAGCTGCCATATGCCGGCAATCGAGACGACCATCGCCAACGTCAACGTGCACGCGCACACGTTTGCATTCATCACGCCGGCCGAGACGGAAAAATACAAGATTCCGAATCCCTGCACGTCCTGCCATACCGATAAGACGACCGCTTGGGCCACGGATGCGCTTCGTCATTGGTCCGAGCGCTCACCTTGGAGGGTCGAGTAACACTTGTTCAGGCCGCAAAGTTGCGGCCCTTTTTCGAGTGTCTGCCGCCGCTTGACGCATGAGTCTCTGGTGCGATACCTACATTACCGGCTCCGAGTGATCCTGATGCCTGATTCCCCGACCATCGGCGAAGCGCTTCTTGAGATTATTGCTCCCAATGGCTCGCGTCGCTCCGTCCGCATACCAAATGGCCTTTTTATCAGTCGTGGGCACCTTCGAGTGCCTCCGCAGTCTGCTTGCACGTGCCGAGGGCTTCCTCAAGTCGATGGTTGTAGGAACAATGTGCACTAGTGGAAGGCTGGATGGCGCCAGGGGTTTTGCGGCTGCGCATCGGAGGGCTAACGATCCGGTTGTCACTCGGGCCACCGAACTAGTTCACTAAAATCAGATCCGTTTCCCTTATTGCCCCCTTTTGCCGCCTCGTTTCTTTTGCAACTTCCGTCAAAACAAATAGATATGGCGGAAGCGTGTGGGAGTCGAACCCACCGTCCTCAACCTGCGAAGAACGAAGAACAAGACCCGTTACACAGATCGAAATGACTAACGAAGTGAAATGGTAGCGCGCCTGCCTCGTGAGCAGACGCTCTGCTCTTATTATTAGGTATAGAGAGAGGAGCCGCTCCGTTGGACTGGGGGGAAGATGATGTCAAATACAAGTACGCCGTTCTTATTTCAGCGGTGAGGACAGCCTGGCCAGCAACAAGGCCGGCGCATTCCTTCTTTAAGTTCCGTGCGTACGCGCTCAATGTGCTGCCTTCTGGTTTCTGGTTTTTTGACGGAGATAACCCAGCAGATCCACTCATTGCGCGCGAGGGGCGTAATATCCTCCCATTGTGCGCGCGCGGCAGGGTCAGAAATGAGAACCTTTCGTAAATCCGCCGGTACGCTGTGTACCGCACCAGGTGGGATCGCTTTCTTGGTCATGGATTTCATTCTATATCGTTGCGCAATCGGTCTAAGGAGTAGCTCACACAGATAGCACCGAATGATCCGGTGGCGGGAGTCATGGAGTCATGGAGTCATGGAGTCATGGATAGACTTTAGGCGGCGCAGCAATTCCTTTGGCGGAATAACGATGGAGTAGCATAGAAAATCAGGACTGTCACTATATTATGTGATACTCAACAGTGTCATGCACGGTTTCAAAGCCTCCCGATCTCACCCGCAACCAAGATTGTGTTTCTCTACCATTCAGGATAGTGGCCCAATTGTGCAGCACGCTAAACTCTGGGCACAAGCCGCGCCGAACCCCGACACATTGGGTTAACGCTGTTCGGATTCTGTCCAAAAGTTTGAGACGCCAATTAAAGCCTGTATGACGCAATTGGCGCGTCAGAACATCCTATCGAGTGTGGACCGCTCACTAGCCTAGTCTCAGCGAAACCCAGCACCCCGTAGGGCTAAGGATTATCTACGACTGAATCTCAGCCAACACGTCTTCTATTCGTCGAGGATGAGGAAGGTATTTGCGTCACACTCGGTGCGCTCCTCACAAAAAATGGCTTTGATGTGACCGCGGTAGCGACTGTTGGGGATGCGCTCACGAACATCAATTCCATGCTTTATGACGTTTTGCTCTGCGACCTGAATATCGAGAAGCCGGGAGATGGATTCGTGGTCATCAGCGCGATGCGGTACGCACAGCCACATTGCGTCAGTTTGGTCCTAACGGCCTATCCATCGTTTGAAAATGCAATGGAAGCGATTCAGCATCAGGTGGATGAATTCTTCACTAAGCCTACAGACGTGAATACACTCTTGACGAGAATCAAAGAAAAACTGGAGGTCCGCAGATCGAGAGTACCATTGGCCTATAAACGCTTGGCCACAGTACTGCGCGAAAATTGTGCGAATATCGTGGCAAAGGTCGCGTCCGCGATCACATTTTCGCGTCATAGCCTTGCTTTTTTCGGCGGCGCACAAAAGCGGGTGTCGATGACTCTACCGCCGTCGGGGGCGGTGAGCGGTGGGTGTGTCAGTTTTTGTGTCAGTTTTTATTTCCGACGAATGCTAGCGGATGCCTGGCCGTGCCTGATCGTGCAAAGTAACTAAGGAACTTCCAAGTTAACTGCCTTTGTTTTTGGTGGCCTTCTCTAGAGTGACAGGGCAGCGTTCTAACCAACTGAACTACGTCCCCTTCAATAACTTACAAGCCTTCTGTCGAACAGAACTGACACATTTTAACACCGCTTCCTAAAAAGGGCAGTGGTCAAGCGATTCGCGTCGTATTTTCAGTGAGTTCCGAGGCGAGGGGAATTCGGCCTCTTAGCTGAATGAGACACCGAGCTGTGCTTGGTTGTTGACCCGAGGGCATTAACCATCTAAACTGTAGATGTTAATTGGAGCTGCCTAATGACTGGACAAGCGCTAAAACTAAAACAAGCGAGTGCGGTCCTGCAGGTTCCGCCGAAGGAACTGCAAAACTTGGTTCAATTCGGTGTCGTGAAGCCCAAGAGGTCAGAAGGGACCTACTTTTTCGACGCCAACACTCTATTGAAGGCCAAATTCGCATTCTGCTTAAAGCAGTCTTTGGGAACGCCGGCAGCGCGCCTCTCGAAGTGGATGGATGTGTTCAGCGCCTCTGAGGAAAGACTTAAGATCGAGAATCCGACATATGTGCTGTTCG
>Ga0209577_10006842_pt1 | contig 10523 bp, 9 predicted proteins | sample GraSoiAngelo_109_FD_185874 | JGI IMG/M metagenome (GOLD analysis project Ga0209577, IMG submission 185874) | Grasslands soil microbial communities from the Angelo Coastal Reserve, California, USA - 14_0903_12_20cm (SPAdes) (version 2) | ecosystem: Environmental > Terrestrial > Soil > Grasslands ...
AGCGCCTGTGCGGCGAGGGTGTGAACATACGTGCGCGTGCCGAGAGTGTCCTTTCGCACGTACGCCCATGAGAAGTTAGGTTCAACTCCCGACGACGTTTCTGCCACGAGGGAAATAGTGCCCGTAGGAGCAATCGTCGTTACTTCATAGTTACGCGGGGTGAGCGGAACTTCACGTGAGATGCCGATTTCGTTGTAGAGAAAGTCGGCGTAGGAATCGCGGTTCGGTTCGAGTTCGGGAAAGACGCCGCGTTCGGCGCCGAGACGCATACTTTCGGTCCAGGCTTCGCGACGAATAAAGCCCATCACTTCATCCATCAAATCGATCGAGGCCGGCGAGCCGTAGGTGATCTTAAGATTCAGACAAAGATCGGCAAAGCCCATGATGCCCAAGCCCACGGGACGAGTGCGCTTCACTACATCATTGATTTCCGCCAGTGGCCAGGCGCAGGTGTCGATCACATTGTCGAGAAAGCGCGTGCACTGATGTGTAACTTCGGCCAAACGGTCCCAGTCCACTCGATGCTCTCGATCGTAGAACTTGTTCACATCGATCGAGCCGAGGTTGCACGAGTTGGCGAAGTGCAGGAACTGTTCGCCACAGGGATTGCTCGCCATGATTGGGCCCATCGAGTTCATCATGTGATTGTGGCGGTTGACTTCGTCCATGAACGCAATGCCCGGCTCGGCATGGCGACGTGCGCTGGCCACAATTCGGTTCCAGATGTCCGGAGCATACGCCATCCCGGGAGCAGGCGGCTCTTCAATCAGAGCGTCGGAAAGATCTGCGGTCTCGAATGTCTCCTTGTCGCGGAACGTCACGGTCGAGCCATCGGGCCGCCGATAGACAACGTAGTCGCGCCCCGTGACTGGATCGAAAATCGGCTCCGTCCACGGCTGGCCATCGAATTCGAGCTGATACCATTCATTATGATCGACCGCTTCCAAAAACTTATCCGTCACGTTCACCGAAATGTTGAAGTTAGTGAGCGAGTGCTGATCGTTCTTGGCATGAATGAAGCGCAGCACGTCGGGATGCGCGACGCGCATCATTCCCATATTCGCGCCGCGACGAACGCCACCCTGCTTCACAGTATCGGTGGTCGTATTGAAAATGTTCATAAACGACACCGGGCCGCTGGCCACCCCGTGAGTCGAGCGCACCATCGCGCCACTGGGACGAAGCTTTTCAAAAGTGAACCCAGTGCCGCCGCCGGTCTGATGAATAATCGCCGCGTCAGTTGCTGTCTTCATGATGCCGGCGATTGAGTCAGGCACGTCGAGCACAAAGCAAGCGGCGAGCTGGCCGTTGGGCTTTCCAGCGTTGACGAGGCAAGGCGTGTTGGGAACAAACTCCCGCGCCAGCATAATATCCGACATCGAGTTGAAGAATTCGTCGCGCTTCTCGGGATCGGATTCCGCAACTGAAACATGTGCGACTACCCGCGCTACGATGTCCGGCCATTCTTCCATTGTGACGCCGCGCGCGTCTTTCAGCGAGTAACGTTTGGCGATCACGCGCTTGGCATTGAGACCCATTGGCGTGATTCGGCGCTGGTAAGAAACTAGGGGTTCGGAAATTTCGTTTTGAGACACCTTCGTCATCTTCGCACCACTCGCTGTCTTCATTCTAGTTTACCTTTCCCGCGCGCAGGACCGCACGCGAGCCGATTTGGGGAATAAAATACCACGACGATGCATGATCGCCTTCTCGATGAATCAGTTGTCAGAGCAGGTACTACGGTTGGTTACGCGAAGTCACAGAAAACCCTGCGGAGTCAGGTCTGAACCCCCTCTGCCGCCGCCGCCAGCCGCCGCAACCACGAGCAGGCCGCACTATACACCCGCACGTAGCGGATGTCAATATGTTGTGGTCATCTTTTTTTTCAACGCGATAGAGTGTATTTGCTGAGGCATAACTTTAAGAGCTAAGTGGCTGGAAATGAGGCCGTTAAGACGCCTGGCGCTACGAAGATTTGCCACAGATGCCGGAGAGACAAAGCCGGAGAAAGAAACCGATCCGTCGGCAGCCTTCTCTGTGGCTCTGTGCGTTTGTGGCTAGTTAGGTTCATTTCGAAGACGAGCCACTGGCGAGAAGCAAATCCAGCTCGCGATTCTGATGATCGAGCATGCCGAAAGTGTCTGCGGTTTCTTCCAACATCTGGCGGGTCATCGCAATCGAATCGCTTAGTTCTTCGAAATGCAAAGCCGAGACCCGTTCGGGCGTCGGCAGGGTTACAACCTGATCGTTTACGAGGCCGAAGAAGTTTTCGATTGACTGTAGTTGTCCCTCGACCAAACGCACGGAGCGGTCGAGATCACTGAAGGCTGCGAGACGGCGTTTCAGAATTTCCGCGTTCGCCTGTTGAATTCGCTTTTGACGATCGTCAGAAGCGGTTTGGATTGAGTGCTCGGCCTGCTTCAATTGATTCTGCACGGCTTGGCGATTGATTGATCGCAGGTGATGTTTGCGCCGACGATAAACGTCGAGCAGATCGACAAAGTCTTCCCAACGCTGATCGAGTGTTTGCAGGTTAGCGGGAATCTGCTTACTGGTGGTGAACTTCTTATAGTTGGAGTAAATCTGATTTTTCATCCAGCGCAGGTATTCGACAGCTTCGCGCTCGCGCGGATCGAATGCCTTTATGGCGGCTTCGCGCTGGGCATCGCGAAGCTTGCGCGCCCGCTCTTTGTTGCGCCGCTCAACCAGACGACGATAAAAAGGGGTAGCAGGTACCACAGCTAAATAGACAGCTTCGGCCGCCAACGCGGCGAGCAAAGGCGTCACGTCCTGGACGTAAGCCGCCGCAATGGCAAAACCGGCCATGCCCCAAAAATTGAGAGGCTCCTTGAAGGCCTCTTTCAGATACCGAAAATCGATTTTGGGCACGTCCATTGAACTTACGAAACGAGAGGCTCAGTTGTTCGGGGCTTCCGTTGCCGACACCCGACGATTCAGTTCCGAGATATCAGCCACCACATCCATATGCCGCTGCAAAACATCAAGAACCTTGGCATTCAATCGGCGAAACTCGATGCGAACTTCTTCGCGAAATTGGTTGAATTCTTCACGCAACTCTTGTTGCCCTTTGAGCAGACTCTCCTGCCCTTCGCGCAATTCCCGAATCTCAACGCGAAAAGCTTCTAACGTCTCGTTGAGCGGCTTGGTCTCGCGATCGCGCGCATCGAGCCGGTCGCGAAGTTGAAATACTTCAATTGTCAGCCCATCGACTGTCTTTGTCAGTCCATTGACTGTCTCTGTGACTCCATCGACTCTTGAAATCAAATATCTTACCCATTCGGGCTGATCGTCGAATTTTCGCGTCGTTTCTTCTTTGTCATTCATGGGATGGTTTCGTTGTACGTTTAGGCTAATTGTCCATAATGACGATATGCGATCAATGGCCGCCCGACGAACCTTCGGTGACACTGCTCTCGCCTTGAGCCGGCAGCGCCTGCGGTGATGATTCACTCGTGGCGGCAGGTAACAATCCCATCTCGCGCTTGTACTGAAGCAGCTTGTCCTGCAACTGCATGTCCATCGCCTCGCGCTCGATCTCTTGCATTTGAGTATCAACCGAAGCCGTACCTAGCTGCATCCTCGCTTCAGCGGCAGCCGCGCGGCGGTCGATCTTGTCCCGCATCTCGTCAAACGTCGAAGCATCATCGCCGAGCTGGAAAGACGCCATTGTCTGAGCCAGTTGCTCCTGCAGCTTGGCTTGCTTCGACTGATTGATAAGCTGCATGGCCTCGGCGGTACGCCGCTGCATTTGCAGCACATAATTGTCGCGCGCCTTGAGCGCCTGTTGAGATGCCAATTGCGCATGCTCAAGTTGGTGTCCGGTCTTTTGAAGATCGACCTGAGCCTGCTGAAGCTGACCGATGTAGGCCGTGGCAATATCGTCGCGGCTCATCTTGACCGAGGCTTTGATCTTCGAATCGAGATCGACTACTTGCCCCTCGAGCCGGTCTTTATTCTTAGCCAGCAGTTTTTCGGTAGCCATAACCTGCGCGACGGAGTTGTTCAGGTCGGGTATGCGGTCGCGCATGTCGCGGATCGTTTGTTGGAGTATCAACTCGGGGTCTTCAGTCTTTTCCACGATTCCGCCAAACAGGGCGCGCATTGAGCGCTTGATTCTAGTCCACAGTCCCATTTCGTCCTCCGGCTAATTGAGATTCGAGATCGGATCAGATTTTACACTGTTCGTCGAAAACGCAGGCAACTCGCTCGAAATTGTACGTATGAGCAACGCGCACGGTTGCATTTTCAAACGATTTTCATGTGAGTATAGCAGAAGGCGACACGCCGAAAGAAAAGAAAGTGGGCAGTAGGCAGCAAGCAGAAGGCAGGAAGAAACGCGGTCGTTCTAAAACCGACAACCTCATCACCTCACGGGGCCCGACGTTCTGCGTTGCACCCGATATCGCGCCGGTACTGCATTCCGTCCCAATTGATATCCGCGATTGCCCCATAGCAGCGCGTTAAGGCGAGATCGAGGTTGTTTCCGGTGGCCGTAATTCCCAACACGCGGCCACCGCTAGTCAGCCATTCTCCCTGCTCACCTCGCTCGGTAGCCGCATGAAACACGGCAACGCTTTCATGACGCTTCGCGAGATCGAGGCCGGCGATCTTCGTGCCTGTTTCCGGGGTTCCAGGATATCCTCTCGACGCGAGCACCACACACGCAGACGAATCGCCAGACCAATCGATTTCAAGTTCACCAAGTCTCTGTTCCGTAATCGCTTCGAAGATTTGGGCGAGGTCAGTCTGCAATCTCACCAGAATCGCCTGAGTCTCAGGATCTCCGAAACGGACGTTATATTCCAAGACGCGCGGACCATCAGCAGTCATCATCAGCCCGATAAACAGAATACCGCGGAATGGGAAGCCTTCATCACGCACTCCCTGTATTGTTGGCTCGACTATCTCGCGGACAATATTGTCTCGCATTGCGTCGTCCAACACGCTTCCACCTGTAATTGATCCCATGCCGCCGGTGTTAGGGCCGGTGTCATTCTCACCTATCCGTTTGTGATCGCGCGCGGCGGGCATTAAGCGAAAATCCTTGCCGTCCGAAAATAACAGCAAAGATACTTCACGGCCGGAAAGCGCTTCTTCAATCACGATTCGATTAACTGCCTCGGCACTAACGGCTCCACCTGAGAGTTCTTTTACCGCATGGACGGCTTCTGAACGCGATGGCGCGACGACGACACCCTTTCCGGCAGCAAGTCCGTCGGCCTTAACAACTACAGGAGCTTCTTTGCCCCCAAATTCGCCGCTCTGCAATATCGCGATAGCTTCGTTTGGTGAGGAAGTGATGCGGTAACGCGCGGTGGGAACATGATGCCGACGCATGAAGTCCTTGGCGAATGCCTTGCTTGATTCCAACCGAGCTGCTTCTCTTCCCGGTCCAACGATTCGCAATCCTCGTTGTTCGAAGTCATCAACAATGCCGGTGGCTAAGGGCGCCTCGGGGCCGACCATCGTGAGATCGATTCTTGACTCCTCAGCGAACCTCGCGAGCGCGGCGATATCATCAGCTTTGACGCGGACGCGTTCAGCTACTTGCGCGATGCCCGCGTTTCCCGGCGCGCAAAACAATTCCGATCGTTTGGTCGCATTCTTTTGCAACGCCCAAACAAGCGCGTGCTCTCTTCCACCTGAACCGACGATTAGAATTCGCATTAGCTTAAGTGGTCCGGGTAATCGCCCCGATGACTAACGGCATGGATTCAAATCAGTGACACAGACATTAACGATCACAAAGGCTTCGCTTTCGACGCAAAAAAAGTTTACCAGAAACCTTGACACAAGACTGTCGCAGTCATATAAGTGCAACCGCTGTGGCCGTCGCTCCGGTGCGATTCTTCAACCGTGCAAGCGATCAGCGTTGGTTTGGGCCTCGTCATACAGCCTTCAGCAGTTACGCGTTGACGAACCGGGCTTCCTGACTGCGCCCAGGGCGCTAAGAGTACACTGGGAGGGTAACCAAATGTCAGACAATCAAAGACCGGAGCTGAGTACAGAACCAGCGTCTGACTTTCAAGATCGATCTATTTCCTGTATCGATTGCGGCGAACAATTCGTCTGGAGTATCGGCGAACAAGTTTTTTTTACCGACAAGGGCTTGCGAAATGAACCGAAACGCTGCAAGCCATGCAAGCAAGCCAAGACCCAGCGGCTGGCGGCGATTTCCCTGGCCCGAGACTCGGGGATTAGGCAAAGAATCGAAGTGACGGTTACCTGTGCACAATGCGGTCAACAAACCACAGTACCGTTTTACCCATCACAGGGAAGACCGGTCTATTGCCGGTCATGTTTTCTGGCGGCGCGCACGATGAGCGCCACGGCCTGATGAGCCGGTTCAGTGCTCGAGGTGATAGGGGACATTGGTAACCACAACTTCTCGTTTGAAAAGGAGTGCTCCCTTCAGAAACAAAGTATTCTGATTATGCAATAAATTCTGCCACCATTTGGCGGGCACGAATTCAGGAAGCACGATTGTTATCACATCGCCTGGCGAACTGCGCTTCACCCGATCAATATAGTTAAGCAAAGGCCGTAACAGCGAACGATAAGGCGAAGCTACCACCACCAGGTTGACTCCCGAGCCCCACTGCTGCCATTTCTCGCGCAACTTTTGCGTGCTCTCCTCGTCAAGGTTAACGTAAACCGCTGTCACATGATGCGGCGCGATCGATTTCGCGTACTCCAACGCAGCAATCACGCCACGATGAATGCCCGAAATTGGCACGATCACCTCGTGATGAATCGGCCGCAACGGTTCCAGGCCTACGGTTGACAGTTGTTTCGCGACTTCGAAGTAATGATGGTGAATTCTCAGAAACATCAAGACCAGCAAGGGAATCAGTACCACAACTATCCAAGCGCCATGCACGAATTTCGTCGCGATGAAAACGAATAGCACGATGCAGGTCGCAATAGCACCAATCCCATTAATCAGGAGAGACTTACGCCAGTGCGATTTCTTCTCGAGCCGTTCTACCTCATGAAGCGATCTGGGCTGGTCGCTTGCGAGTCGTCCGGCAATAAGGTCTCGGCTGAGATTGCTTTCCAAGCGCTTCGATTCTTTCGCTAAACTGGGTGGCGATCCCTCTCCGGGTTGAGCTTCAGCCGTCGCGCGCAAAGCCTGCAACGATTTGCCCTCGCGCCACCAATGAACAACCATGCCTGCCTGGGACAGCGTAAACGAAAGAAATACGCCAACCGCGTACAGCGGAATTAGCCTGCTAGTGTCACCGCCAAAAGCCCAGACCAACAGACCAGAGAAAACCGCCAGCAAGACGACGCCGTTTGAAAAAACCAGCCGATCTCCCAGATTCGCGAGCTGGCGCGGGAGAAATCGATCACGCGCGAGTAGTGATGCAAGCCGCGGAAATCCGGCGAACGAAGTATTTGCTGCCAGGATGAGAATGGCCGCGGTAGTCGCCTGCACAACGTAATAAAGCCAACCGAGATGACCAGTAAAAACTACGCGCGCAATCTGCGAGATGACCGTCTCGTGTTCCAGCGGATGAACATTGAAAAAGTATGCAAGTATGCTTGCGCCCATAAACATCGTGATCAGAAGCAAGGCCATCCATGTGAGCGTGGTAGCCGCATTTTTGGCTTCGGGTTGCTTAAAGGCCTGTACGCCATTCGAGATTGCTTCGATTCCCGTCAGCGCGGCGCAGCCATTTGCAAACGCTCCGAGCAGCAGAAACAAGTGCAAAGGCTGAGGGTGATAACCTTCGGCAATCTTAAGGTCAATGTCGTTAGGAACCGCGGTTAGGCCGGGATTCATGAAATAACGGAACAGTCCAAAACCAATAAGGAACAGAAAGCTAAGAATAAATGCATAGCTTGGAGCGGCGAAGAGGGCACCTGCTTCTCGTACGCCTCGCAGGTTGGCGATTGTAACGAACGCGATAAAAAAGAGGCATAACCAAACACGATGATTGTGCAGACCCGCGAAACGGGTTCCGACCATAGCCGAAGTTATGGCCTCGACTCCGGCAGCGACCGAGACCGATACGGTAAGGATGTAATCAACGAGCAGCGAGGCGCCGGCGACTAGTCCCGGCAAGGTCCCCAGGTTCTCCTTGGCGACAATGAACGCACCGCCGCCTGAAGGATATGCATGGATCGTTTGTCGGTAGCTGATCGCAACTATTACTAATAAGATGCTGATCGCTGTCGAGATTGGAACAACTTGCCTAAATGCGTTGGTCTGCCCAGAGAGATAGGCTGCGGCGAGAACTAACAGGATTTGTTCGGTCGCATACGCGGTAGAAGAGAGTGCGTCCGAAGCGAAGATCGCAAGTGCGGTCTTCTTAGTGAGTCGTTCGTGTGCTAAGCGCGCAGTTCTGATTGGGCTTCCAACCAGCAGACGCTTTAAAGAGGCCATTTTTCTTCGTCCGCAGTAGCCGATTCATTATAAAGGAGCGCGCAAAAATGCCACAGCTTGCAACTTTGCGAAAAGCGCCGACTGTGGCGAAGCGCTCACCAAACGGTGGCTTGCTGCTTCATTGTGCTAAACAAAACTCCAGCTTCTATCCGTGCCGTATATACGGGCTCTTCCTTTGAAAGTCAATGGGGCGGATGCCAAGAGTACGTTCGCGGGAAAGTTATTAGCACTGAAAAGAAGGGGGCCTAAAAAGAAAAGCGGGCGGGGCCCTCCCACAAGCCCCACCCTAAGGCCACGTGTCCTCACCCCACGCGACCACTTCGCCCACCGGGGAGGCGGGCGCGCGATGATTATGCACAAGTCGAACTCAAGATGCAACCCCAACTTTGAAAAAAATTTGAGAATTTTTCGAGTGCCGGCAACAACAAAAATAGCAACGCCTGCAAAGATTCTTTCGCTTCCGAAATTTACGCTCAGGCGAGCAGAACGACGGACTCGATACTGTGAAGTAAGACAATTACCTCATCGTCGTCAGTTCCTGGGCCTTTCATTTTTAGAGTCACATAATCGTTAGTTACATCGCTGATTGTGCCCTCATAGACGCCGCCCGAAACCGTCTTAATGTTCACCGCATGACCCCGAACACGAATCAATAGATTTTCGACGTGCTGAAAATTCATCTTCCTTTTCCCTCCAATGCGGTTCTTCAATTTTGAGGTTCAAATAACCGATCAAGACGCATCAATACTCGACCTTTCGGGAGGCGGTTCCCAAGCGACAAAGAACAAGCGATAACCGTCGGGGTCGTGCAAGCTTACGAATCGTCCGCCCCACCCTTCATCTCGTGGCTCCGTGATTTCAGCTCCAGCCGCCGTCAACCGATCATAAAACTCATCGACGTCGGCGAGTCCAAAAACAAAGTGCACCCCGCGGCCCCTTTTCAGCATCGTTTCTATCTGCTGAACCAGATTGATGCGCAACGAACCGGCGCGCAACGTGGCGATTGGTGGCTCGGCTTCAGCTTGGTGCGATTCGATTTCCAGCCCTAACGTTTGATGATAAAACGCCACGGATTCCTCCAGATTGTTTACTTCAAGAAAGAGAAGATCGAGATCTTTTATCATTAACAGTACTTTCAGCTTCAGAGCCAAGTGAGAATCAGATAGATTCCATAGCCACTACCGCAGACCAGCGACCAAAAGGCAATCTCCTGAGCGACCCAAAAACGGCGGATCGGATGCGAAGCGGCCAGTGATTCGCGCGCATTGCTCATCGCTGAGTGTGCAATCAGGACACCGAACATGATCACGCCCAGAGCTAGAATCGAAAGCGGCCAAAGAAACCATAGGCCATTCGAGCGCACCAGCAAGAGCAGCATCAGGCCCAGAGCCAAACAGAGCAGCGCGCTCAACAACTGACCATAGACACCGACCTCGCGCGCAGCGGGCGCGGCGCGAATTGCCGAACCTTGTTTGACTGGCCGCCGCCTTTGGGAGTCATAATCGCTTCGAGTCTGCTCATCGCGCAGCACTCGGTATGCTTCATTCAGCGCTTTCATTTCTTCTTCCGTGCCGCCGCGATCCGGATGCCGCTTATGCGCCTGTCGCTTATACAATCTTTCGATCTCGCGCGCAGAATCGTCTTCGCGCGCGCCGACAATCGCATAGTAATCTTTGTCAATGTCGAATTGATCCAACTTGGTTTCGGCATTGTATGTTCGCGGTCGTCGAAAATTCAATTCACACATCTCTCCCATGCTAGAGTTGCTTTCACCCACTGTGATCACTCGGATCTCCTGTGGTACCTTTCTGAAATCAATGTGTCACCAGTTCAATTCGGGAGATGACTTAATTTTCCAACTTGAAAGTGGGTTCGGATTGCTCCGCGTAATCGCCGTCGAAGAAAATGAATCTGGCACGGTCTGGCATTTGATGGCTTACGAAGAGTTGTTTCCGAGTGTTGAGGCGGCGGAGAAATCTTTGTCTCAGGCAGAAGTCCTGCACGTCAGGAAGGCCCATATGGCATTAACCAATCGCGCTTTTGAACGGACACCCGCCGCGCGCCTTGGCACTCGGCCGGTCACCGAAAAAGAGCGCGCGGGTTATCAACAATG
>Ga0209577_10006844_pt1 | contig 10521 bp, 9 predicted proteins | sample GraSoiAngelo_109_FD_185874 | JGI IMG/M metagenome (GOLD analysis project Ga0209577, IMG submission 185874) | Grasslands soil microbial communities from the Angelo Coastal Reserve, California, USA - 14_0903_12_20cm (SPAdes) (version 2) | ecosystem: Environmental > Terrestrial > Soil > Grasslands ...
TTTCAGCTCCCGCGCTTGCAGCCAGAGCGCGCAACTCATCCAGAGATTCCTGTGCACTGAACTCCGGAATCCTGGGTGTTTTCGAGAGCGCCAGCGCGGTGGTGTCGCGAGCAGCCTGAGCGGCAGCCGTGAGCGAGCTTTTCACTCCCTTGGATCCCGCGCGCGAGCGATACTCTAGCCCGACAAGAAAGGCGCGCTCCTTGGGGACGCTATTAGGCGCTCGGTCGCGGTTTGACCGGTGTCTGTTACGGGAGATTCTGGATTGCGAACTGCTCAAGCGAAGTTCCCGGCCCTGATCCTTTCCTAACCTTCGGTCCCGGTGCCGGAAACGTCCGACTCAGGCATCGGTTCCGTGCTCTTTGCGGTTGCTGTTGCCGGAGCCGTGATTGCGGTCGGCCTTTCACTATGGCCATGCGACGTCCTGCCCATGGCCACCGTGGAGATGGCGTGCTTGAAGATCAACTGCTCTTGGTTGTTGGTCTCGAGCACGACCGAATATTTGTCGAAAGAGCGAATGCGGCCCGTCAACTTCACGCCGCTGAGCAGATAAATGGTGATGCTCGTCCGCTCCTTGCGAGCCGTATTGAGGAAGGAATCTTGAATATTTTGCGCCGGCTTATTTTCCATAGCCGATCTCCTTAGCTCTCATGTGCAATTTGCTCCTTGGGCGGCTTACAGACCGCGTGGAGCTCAACTAGCCTTGCACTCCGCGAGCGCCCCCTCGATTCCTCATCTCAGCGCAGTGCAGTGGCTACGTTCGTACAATACGGCCTAAGTGCTCAGTTTTTCAAGGCAGACTTGAATTTCTTCGGTTGACAGAACAGCGGACAAAGTGCAAACATTCTCCGCCTTAAGAACGCAACACGCGTCAAGCAATAGCGTCCTTCAGGTGCTATGCCTTTTCGATGTGAGCTTTCCTGATTCTTTTCTGCGCGCGAGTATCTGTCCGGCGCGTGTGGGCCTCAAACTTCGCCGTCCGTTGTTGAGGAGGAATCGCAATGCATCATCTGACAGCTTTCGCAGGGTTGTTAGTCATGCCGACGCACACGTGGACAGAAGCTTTCGCGCTTCTTTTGCGTTGGGTTCACTTCCTAGCAGGCATCACCTGGATCGGATTGCTGTACTTTTTTAACTTGGTCAACGTCCCCTTCATGAAGCAGGTGGACGCGGGTATGAAGCCAAAAGTCTTCCAGTACATGACGCTGCCTACGCTGCAATGGTTCCGCTGGAGCGCCCTGCTGACTGTGTTTGTCGGCTTCTGGTATTGGGCGCAAATTTATGTTGCCGCAGATGCCGCGCGCATGGGAGTAAGCCCGGGGAGCACAGTCTTGCTGTTTCTTCTGATCTGGATTGTGTCCTGGGGAATTCTCTATTTTGTGGTTTTGAAAACCCCACCGGGTTATGTGGTTGGACTGGTCACAACTGTGGTGGTGGTCTTGGCCGCCTGGCTGTTCGTGAAATTCACCCCAGTGGGACAGGACGACAATCATGTCCTCTCCATCGGAATCGGCGGAGGATTTGGAATCATCATGCTTATGAACGTCTGGGGGATCATCTGGCGGAACAACAAGAGGATTATTCAAGGAACCCTAGCCGGCTCGCCGCCGGCAAACGCATCGGTGCTGGCGCGACAGGCATTTCTGGCCTCGCGGACGAATTTCTTTCTCTCCGTGCCGATGCTGTTTTTTATGGCCGCCAGTTCACACTACACGATATTGGGAGGATAGATCCACCTGAGCTCAACAAAAAGGCCGGCTCAGCCGGCCTTTGCAATCCGCAATCGGTCCCACTAAAACGCGATCTTGATCCCGAAGCGAATGGCACGGTGGCCGCCATCGAACAGCTTAGGATTACCAAAGCCGGTCGCCAGTCCGTGCAAGCCAGCGTCGAGATCGATGAACGGATCGATTCCGCCAAAGGTAGACGCAGGATCGGCTCCGGCAAGGTTGTAACCGTAATTCGGGTGGTTGAAGACGTTCACCATGCTCATGTGCCAGGTAACACTGGCCCGCTCTCCCCACTTAGTCATCTTGGAAACTTGGAAGTTGCCGGTGTTGGTTATAGCGTCCCGCACCTGGTTGCGGCGGACATTGCCGAACGGCGTACCAAAAACCGTGTCCGCTTCGGGGCCATTGAGGATGTATCGAACTTGGCTGGCACTGACCGAGTTCACGGGGATGGAGGTAGCACCGTTGGTGATGGCTGCATTATACGGCGAGTAGTCGATTAACTGATTTGCCGCCAAAGCGCAGCTACCAGCATCACCGTTGAACGAACAGGCGTCTCCCGCGAACACCCCTACCGATGCGGGCGGAGCACTCGGATTTCCGTAGAACGGCCGCACGCTGTCGAAGAATGCGAATGCTGAGTTGAAGAAGAAGTCCCCGCAACCACCGCCGCCGCAGCCGCCCGTAAAGGTGTTGAACAGGAACTGCGTCGGAGTGTAAGGCTGACCGGATTGCCAAATATAGCTGCCGGCGACCGTCCAGCCACCCAGGGCGTGTCCCAAAATCCCATGTTGGTTGCGGAACATTGGGAGCGATTCAGAGAAGGAGACCGTCCAGGTGTGGCGGAAGTCCAGACCAGAGAGCCCATACTCACCGCGCTTGTTATCGAGCGGGTTTTGCGAGAACGCGTTCGTACCACCCGCCGCACCCGTGGCAAAAATCTCGCTAACATTATCCAACGTCTTGCTGAACGTGTAGTTGGTTTTCATGCTTAACTGCTTAAACAGGTTGTTGGTGCGGAACTCCGTTTGGACTCCGTTGTAATAGGAATAGCCAGTGTTGGTGCGCTCACGATTGACTGCCGGTGCGGTGCAGCTGACGCGCCCAGTATCATCTGGCCTTCCGGGCACCGGATTAAGTGGCACAAAGGAGTTTGCGCATGGCGTGACCCCTGAGGGCAGCAATTGGGGGAAGCTGGACGCCAACCAGGAGACATCTGGATTGGCGTTGATTGACTGGAAGAGATTCTCGCCGCGGTTGCCAACGTAACGCGCTTCTGCGGCTGCATGCGGCCCTAATTCACGTTGCACACCAAAACTCCATTCGTGCACTCGATCGGGACCAAAATTCGGAGGCACAGAACTCTGATTGAATTGGCGCGGATCAAAAACTCCCGGAGTCGCCACCGACGCCAGTGCCGCACGCACGTTAGGTCCCAGGGGCGCGGCAGGTATCGGACTGGCTGTCGCAGTGGCGCCTGTAATGCTTTGCAATAGAACCTGCGGAGCAGCGCTGGAGATGTTGAGATAAATGTTGTAGTACGGCGGGTCGTAGGCGAGCCGGTATCCGCCTCGAAACACCGTTTTTCCATCTCCGAAGAACTTGCCCCCTGGTGAGTAGGCAAAACCGACACTCGGCGCCCAACTATTCTTTGGGGCAGGGATGCTGGGGAAGACTGTGACCGACTGCGGCAGGGTCGGATCCCAGAGAGGGTTACTACTCTTCTGCTGTTTGAGATCATTGGTATGGAACAGATTTGCCGGCTGCCCGTAGTACGAGTAAGTAATACCAAGATTCAATGTCAAATGGGTTGCCAGCTTCCAATCATCGCCGACGTAAAAGAAGGTATCGTGCTCACGGAAATCCAGGTTGTCATTACCTAATGCAATCCGAATCCGATTTGGCTCGTTTAAGGCGTATGCCGTCCAGTCGTCAAACCTGTATTGGCCATTAACGTTGGGAAGGAAAAGGTTCGGGGATCGTTGATAGGTGTAGTTGATGCCTGCCTTTAGCTGGTGTTTCCCAACCACGTAGTTCCAGTTGTCTTGTACCTGATAGGTGTTGACGATTCGTCCTTGCGGGGAATTGGTAGCAGGCCCGTAACCAGCGAGACCGGCGCCAGAAAAGATGATGTTGGCCACCGCATCTTCCAGCTGACCCTGATGGGGAACCGTGTCTCCAATGGTGTTGCCGCCAAATTCCACCCGGAGTCGACCGTAGTTCAGGCGCAGCTCATTATTCATGTAATTGCTGATCTGGTGCGTCCAGCTAATTCCCATTTGCTGGCCGGTGGAAGGAACGTTGTTGGGATAGCCTAGAGCGGCAAAACCCGACACAAAGCTGTCCTGGTCGAATGCGGAAATCTTCTGCCAGACGTATCTTCCATATACGTTGTCCTTGGCACCGACAACGTCGAGACGCGTGATCCAGTCGTACTCGTGCGTGCCATTTGGCAACGTGCGCTGGACCCCACCCATGTCGACATTGCAGACTGGAGCACCAGTCAACGGATCCGTGCCGTTTGGCACGTCCGGGCTGAAGGTTTCCACAGGCGCCGGGCTCAACGACTTTGGGTTACCACCTCCTACACCGTAAGGACCGAACGTGGATAGCGCCGCAATCGCTTGCTGACTGGCAGCGCCGGTGTAGCAGCCGGACATTTGTGCGATACCGGCCGGCGTTGGCGTTAGGTTGGTGTTTTGGAAGAGGAACTTTGAAGAGAGGATTTCAGTATCGTAGCCACCGAAGAAGAACACTTTGTTCTTTACCCATGGCCCGCCAATCGTCGCGCCAAAGAAAGAGTCGTTAAAGTGCGGGACCTGCTTCAAACCCTCGCCATAGCCTGATGACACAGGCGCCTTCTGTATGTTGCTCAGAGTGTTCAGCACCGAGTTGCTCTCATTGGCAAAGATCGAGCCATGCCACGTGTTACTGCCCGACTTGGTGACGATGTTGACCACCGAACCCGCATTGCGCCCGTATTCTGCGCCGAAATTGTTGGTTGTAATCTGATATTGATCAACAAATTCCGGGTTCGATAAGAAAATGGCAGGGCCGGCAACCGAGTTATCGTTGTTGTTCTGTCCATCGATCTGCTGATCGTTTTCACGGCCGCGCAAGCCATTCACCGAGAAACCAGTACCACCATTGGTATTGGAAAAGAAGAGGTCGCGTGATGCCGAAACGCCAGGCAGAAGCACTGCCAAATTGTCCAAGCCCTGGTTTTCTTGGATGCCGGGAAGGTTGTTCAGATAAGTGGCCGAGAAGGTATCGGTAATTTGTGCCTCTGTCGTCTCCACTATCGGGGCACTGCCAGTCACTTCCACCGCCTCTGTGGCCACGCCTACTTCCAACTTCACTGCGGGGAGCGCGTTGTCGACGTTCGAATTTACAGCCACATTCGACACAGCCGTTTTGCGGAAGCCCGACTTCGTGACCTCAACGGTGTAGGTTCCTACTGGCAACAGGTTGAGCCTGAACGAGCCGTTGTTTTCGGTACTCGTGGTAAATACCTGGGCGGTGGCCGTATTGACGGCTCTGATTTGCGCCCCCGGCACAGCTGCGCCGGATGGATCCACCGCTGTGCCAGAAATTGAACCTTTGATCACCTGGGCGGAAACCGGCACCGCCACCAACATAGCCAGCACGGCGATGGTGATCAGGAAGCAAGCCTGAGTCGGTCGGAACGCATATTTCATTGGCTGTCTCCTAACTTTTGGGCAATTCGGGGAATTTAATTGCGAAGGGTTCTCGCTGCAAAATTGACAATTCGCAAATCACTGTGGTCTTTGTTAAAGCAACTGACATTCCACAACTTCACCCGTTAACAACTAATCGTTCCAACAGCTTACGTTGACTCAAATCGCGTGTGATATAGGAATGTGGAAAGGCGTGAAATAGGTGCTATGAAATCCTGTAGGGGAGATCCTGTATGCCTGTGACACAATTAGCTGTGGACTCAGCCCGCTTTCGCGAAGGGATCAAACTGTTCAACAGTGGAGAGTTCTTTGAGGCACATGAAGTGCTGGAGGACGTCTGGTGTGCGGCACCGGCTGCGGAGAAGAGATTCCTACAGGGGTTGATTCAAGTTGCAGTCGCGTTACATCATCACTCAAAAGAAAACCGGGTCGGGGCGCGATCTTTGCTGGCGCGGGCGCGGCGCAATCTTTCAGGCTATCCGGATGAGTTCGGGGGAATTTTTCTAAAGCCGTTGCTCAAGTCATTAGCTGAATGGCAAGAAGCGCTGGAGGATGGCAAGCCGACGCCTCCACTGCCGCGGATTTGATTCCGGGCACCGATTGTCAACCGTTCGCCCTGCACATCGCAGGCCGTACTTAAATCCGGAAGTTTCGTGTCCGAATGCTAGAATTTTTCTTTCGTGACTCACCCCGTCAAACCGGAAGCCAGACACCCCAAGCAATCAACCGCCGTTCCGTTATTGGATCTTCAGCGGCAATACCGGACAATTCGCGAGGAGATCCTGGCTGCCATCGAGCGTGTATGTTCGTCACAGCAGTTCATCCTCGGAGCTGAAGTCGAGGAATTCGAGCGCGAAATCGCTACATTCATCGGCGTACCTTCGGCGGTGGGCTGCGCTTCCGGCACGGACGCGCTCTGGCTGACGCTGGTCGCGGCGGTAGTTCAGCCTGGCGACGGCGTCATCACTACAGCATTTAGCTTTTTTGCTTCGGCCAGCGCGATTGTCAGGGTCGGGGCGCGTCCGGTGCTGGTGGATATCGATCCACGCACGTTTAACCTTGATCCGGAAAAAGTTGCGGCCAGATTGCGATCCGGCGGATCGCACAAAATTCGCGCGCTGCTGCCGGTCCATCTTTATGGACAATGCGCGGACATGGACGCGTTGCAAGAGCTCGCGGAAGAGTCCGACTTAGTGATCATCGAAGATGCGGCACAGGCGATTGGGGCGAAGTGGCGCGGGCGTCAGGCAGGATCGCTCGGCACCGCCGCTGCATTCAGTTTTTATCCCACAAAAAATCTAAGCGCTTTTGGCGATGCGGGGCTGGCCATTACGGGTGATGCCGCGCTAGGAGAACACATGCGCCATTTGCGTAACCACGGCAGCTCCCGGCGCTATCTGCACGAAGAAGTCGGCTGGAACTGCCGCATGGATGCGATCCAGGCGGTGGTGCTACGCGTGAAGTTGAAATATATCGATACGTGGAACGAGCAGAGGCGTGAGCGCGCTGCGACCTATGAGCGTCTATTTGCCGAGGCGGGACTGAGTCGCGCGCCAACTAATGTGGACGGTCGCTCTTCTGTAACACTGCCGCAAACGTCAGAGCACGCGCACCATGTCTTCCATCAGTATGTGATACGTGCTCAGCGCCGGGACGAACTGCGGGCTTTTCTTGTGCAACGGAGCATCGCGACCGGAATTTATTATCCGATTCCGCTGCATCTGCAACCCTGCTTTGCTTTTCTCGGATACGGCGAGGGGGACTTGCCCGAAGCCGAGCGGGCCTCCAGGGAAGTGCTCGCGTTGCCAATGTTTCCGGAGCTGACCGAGAGCGAACAAAGGTGGGTCGTGGAAGCGATTGCGGACTTTTATTCTTAAACAGCCAGTTCGGCGGCGGCAATGTCCACGCCTTTAGCCGGTTTGCGCCCGATCGGCGCGGAATCGAATCCTCAGTGTAACGGCACGCATGAATGCGTACCCTCCCACAAATCGCCCTGCACTGACCGTAACGCCAGTAGACAAGTTTTATTGCTGACGATTCGTGGCGACGCCTTCGCTCAAAGCTTCAACGGCGGCGCGTCCTCTTGCGTGTTGCTGGAGGTTGCTCGCCAGGCGCAAGAACCCTCTTCACGATCGGAGTTGCCAGCTTATATTTTCGCTCAGTGAGGTTTCCGTCCTCGTCTTTTACGCGGAGTACGAAAACCGGCAGCTCGCCTTCTTTGTCGAAGTTCTCTTTGGATACCATCACTGGCAATACGCCGTTCAGATTGCGTTCCCGGTAAGCAGTCTCATAGCGGTGCCGCCGCACGTTCCAGGTGAAGACGCGGATGGCATTGTAGTCGAAAGGCATGCCGTCTTTGTTCTCGCTAAGCAAAGCGAGATACTGCGGCACCCTTTTGTCTCCATCGGCCACTTCGTTGAGAACGAAAGAAGCGATCGTGCGTTGCCCCTCCGCATATTGTGCGATTTCGAGCGGGACATCCACATCCACCATGCGCGCCAGAACCCAGCCGACGTGTCCTTGAGCATCACGCATGAGCCACCAATCTTCCATCGCCGGACCTGGCGGCTTCGCGGGCTTTTGTGCTTCTGCGATGACCGGCTTGGCGGTGCCGGGCAAAACCTTTTCGCTGGTGGCGCGCTTAAAAATGGAAATCTTAGCGCCTTGATCGAGCAGGTAAAGATGTTCGGAGTCTCGATTTGGCTCGAGGTGAATATTTGTAGCATTGCGGGTTATTCCTGTCGCCTGCAGAGGATCGTTCTGCTCATTTCTTGCCAGCTTTTGGAACTGTTCATAGGTTTGTTTGCTGATCAGGAAACGCTGCTCGATCCATCCTTCTGTACCATCAGACGTACGCACGCGCGCGAAGCGGCGCTCGCGCCCCAGGATTCGCACAGCATCTCCGTTTTTGACAATGCCGGTCTTGCTGTAGACGGTTGCGACTTGATCGCGTAGAAATGCCTGCGGTGCGGAAACGTAGGCAATCTCCTGGGCCCGGCCACCCCCGCGATTGCATGCCGACAGGAGCGATGCCGCCAGGAAGAGCAGAAAGAGCTTGCAGCGGGAGTCCACGAGCACAATATAGCAGCCGTTGCTTTCGCCTTGAACCAGCCCAGTAAGACTTAACCGCAAAGTTCGCGAAGGATAGCAAAGAATGCCAGAGACAAATGCCTCGTTTTTCGATGCGTGCTTAGCTACTGCTTTGCGTCCTTTGCGGTTAAAAATTTTCTCCGGAAAGCATCGTGCAGCTTCTCGACCGCAGGACACGACTAATCCCCGAAGCAAATCCCAATTGAGCGCGCGGTTTCCACGAACTGCCCATGTGGATCAACAATTTTTAGGCGCCCAATGGCATCAGCGATGTCAACCGCTTCAATACGCCCACTGCGCAAGCAAACCATTTTCCCGAAACTTCCATGCGCAATCAGATCAACCGCGGCCACACCGAAGCGCGTTCCCAGAATGCGGTCGAACGGCGTGGGTGAGCCCCCGCGCTGGATGTGTCCCAGTACGCTGACCCGCACTTCTTTGTTGGCTAGTGTGGCGATGGCATTTCCGATCAGGTTTCCAACTGCCCCGGCGCGGCGATTTTCGCTGAGCTCCGGCGGCAATTTGACGCCTTCCGCGACGATCACAATCGTAAAGCGCTTCCCATAACCCTCTCGCTGAGCCACAAATTTGCAGACATTCTCAATGGTGAAAGGAATTTCAGGAATGAGAATTACGTGAGCACCCCCCGCGATGCCGGCCTCGAGCGCAATCCAGCCCGCGTCACGGCCCATGACCTCGACCACCATGATGCGGTGGTGCGACTCTGCCGTGGTATGGATTTTGTCGACGGCATCGGTCGCGGTGGCCAGCGCCGTGTCAAATCCGAATGTCACTTCGGTAGCTGAGAGATCGTTGTCGATCGTTTTTGGTACGCCCACCAGCTTCATCCCTCGATGAAAAAGTTCGAGGGCAATTTTTTGCGAGCCGTCACCCCCGATTGTGATTACGGCATCGATGCCCAGCTTGCGCGCGTTGGCAATAACCTGATCGGAAATATCGCGCACAACTTCTTTCCCGTTCTCGACCGTGCAGTAGCGGAAGGGATTGCCCCGGTTCGTGGTACCGAGGATTGTTCCGCCACGCGGCAGAATGCCGCTCACATCTTTGAGCGTGAGCTCGTATGATTTTTCCGGCCAGATCAGGCCATCGAAGCCATCAGGAATGCCGATCACCTTCCACTTGTATTTGAGAAAAGCAGCTTTGACCGCAGCGCGAATGACGGCGTTGAGGCCGGGAGCGTCGCCGCCCCCGGTGCAAATGCCGATGCGGCGGATGGAAGTCATTGGGCGCGAAGGTTATGGACTGATTGCCAGTTTAGCACTCGCTAAAATTTGCGGAAGAGTGGTTGAACTTCGATAGCGCGCTTGTCGGCGCTTCATTGCACCGTTATTTGGAGCGTTCCCGTAGCGGAACTCGTTGTCGCGGTTATTGTCGCGGTGCCTGTACCGATAAAGCTAGCCAAGCCTGGCGTCACGCTCGAAAACGTGACCTTAGAGGTATCTGAAGTCCAGGTTGCAGTGCTTGTAACGTCTGTGCCACTGAGATTCGCGCTGAACTGCTGCGTGCTTCCGTTGGTGAAGGTTCCGCAAGGACTGATTGTTATTCCGGTTGGTGCCGTTACCGTTGCCGTGCCAGACACTCCATTAAAGGTCGCCGTGATCGTAACCGCGCCACCAGTGCCGACATCCGTGACCTTCCCTGCTGCGCTTCCTCCGGTCGTGACGCTCACAGCGCAAGAATTTGAGCTCTGCCAGAAGGCTGAAGTGGTTACGTCCTTGCTACCGCTATCAAAACTAGCCTGAGCAATCAATTGCTGCGATTGTCCCTGCGTCAACGACACGGTGCTCGGGGTAATGCTTACAGACGTCGGCGCGTTAACAAAAAAGCCGCGGCAGCCCACCGCCAAGGCCAGCATTAGAAGCGCCGCAAATGCAAGCAGGAGTTGGATTTTCCGCGTGGTACTAGACCTCATGAAAGACCCGTCGCTCATGATTGTTCGATGTAACTCAAATTGTAGCAGAGAACATTCTGTCTATAACTCGCCT
>Ga0209577_10006847_pt1 | contig 10517 bp, 10 predicted proteins | sample GraSoiAngelo_109_FD_185874 | JGI IMG/M metagenome (GOLD analysis project Ga0209577, IMG submission 185874) | Grasslands soil microbial communities from the Angelo Coastal Reserve, California, USA - 14_0903_12_20cm (SPAdes) (version 2) | ecosystem: Environmental > Terrestrial > Soil > Grasslands...
GTTCGGCCGCTTCTTCGCCGCCGGCGTGGGTGACGTAAACGGCGACGGCGTGCCCGACATCTACGCCGGTGACTACGCCGCCAACACCCGCGGCACCGCCGGTGGGTTCGCCGGCGTCTACTCCGGCGTTGACGGGTCCCCCATCCACCTCTGGGCCGGTGCCGCCGGTGAGGGCCTCGGCCCGGGCCGCGAGGCCGGCGACGTCAACGGTGACGGCCGCGTCGACATCATCGCCGGCTACTACACCAGCAGCGACGGCGCCTCTCAGGCCGGCAAGGTGCGCATCTTCTCCGGGGCCACCGGCAAGCCGATCCGCACCATAACCAGCACGACGGTGAACGAGAACTTCGGGTTCGATGCCGTCGGCGTCGGTGACACGAACCGCAACGGCTCGCTCGACTACCTGGTGTCGGCAGCCAGCCTCGACACCGTGTATCTGATCGACGGCCGCCGCTAGCTCGTTTGGTCCGTCTCCTCCGCCGCGTCCTGTTCCTGGGCGCGGCGGCGGATGCGGTCCCGCGTCTCGTCGATGCGCAGACGGAGCTCCTGGGTGTCGTCGTCGGCGGGCGGCACGGCGTCGTAGGACGCGAACGCCGTCGCGGGGCGGGGTGGGGTGGGCACCACGGCTGCGGGCGGCTCGTCCCACTGCTCGAGGTCGAGCGCGTCGGGTGTGCCCAGCCATCCTGCCCGCAGCGATGAACGCCCCCGCCGTTGCGGCCGCTCCCACAATGAACCATCGCATCCGTGCCACTGGCCCTCCCCTGGAAAGGGCGCCAGTATACTGACGCCCACAACCGAGAGCTTCCTGCTCCGGCGCGGCGCCCGCCACTGATCCTGATCGGCGGGGCCTTCGGCCGCCGGGGCTGCACAGACCAGAGGAGGTGATCAGGATCAACCCATACGAGATCATGCTGCTGATCGAGCCCGAGGCCGCTGAGGAGCGCCACCGGGAGATCATCGAGCGCATCCAGCAGATCGTGGAGAAGGGCGGCGGCAGCTGGAAGGCCGTCGAGCCATGGGGCCGTCGCAAGCTCGCCTACGAGATCAGGCACATGGGCGAGGCGTGGTACTACGTGCTCACGTTCGACGCCGAGGCGCCCGTGCTCCAGGAGATAACCCGCGTGCTCGCCATCACCGACGGCGTGCTGCGCTTCATGGCCACCAACCGCATCCCGGGCAGCTCGCCGGCAAAGCCGGTGGAGAGCCGCTCCGAGGCCGCCGAGGAGCCGGTCGAGGCCGGCGCCTGACGGCGTCCGCACATCGCCCTACACTTACGAACATACGTTCGATAAGAGGGTAGAGGAGGAACCATGGCAAACATCAACCGGGTCATCCTGACCGGCAATCTGACAAGTGATCCCGAGCTCTCGAGCCTTCCCAGCGGCACGCAGGTGTGCAAGCTGCGCCTGGCCGTGAACCGCCGTTACAAGGATCAGTCCAGCGGCGAGTGGGTCGAGAAGCCGAACTACTTCGACGTCAAGGTGTGGGGCGCGCAGGGCGAGAACTGCGCCACCTACCTCTCGAAGGGCCGCCCGGTGGCCGTCGACGGCCGTCTCGAGTGGCGCGAGTGGGAGGCGCAGGACGGCAGCAAGCGGCAGGCGGTCGAGATCGTCGCCGACACCGTGCAGTTCCTCGGCTCCCGCGGCGACGGCGAGGGCGGCGGCGGCCAGGCGCGCAGCTTCGAGCCGCGCGGCGGCGAGCTCACCCCCGACCCCGTGCCCGCCTTCGGGCCCAGCTCGGGCGACGACGATATCCCCTTCTAGGAACGAGACGGAGGTTCCATGGCTTCGAAGCCGAAACGGCGGCCGACCAAGCCGCGCACCGGCCCAGGCGGGTCGACGCGGCGCAAGTCCTGCTTCTTCTGCAAGGACAAGGTCGAGCAGGTCGACTACAAGAACTACAACCAGCTGCGGCGCTACGTGTCCGAGAAGGGCAAGATCCGCTCGCGGCGGATAACCGGCGCCTGCCGACGGCACCAGCGGCAGGTCGCGGTCGCTGTCAAGCGGGCCCGCGAGGTGGCGCTGCTGCCCTATGCGGTGAACTGATTCTCCGCTCGCAGCGGCTTTTCTGTTCCCGCGCGGCTGGCAGTTTCCAGCCGCGGCTGGGACGATGTTCGCGGCCTCGGGCCGCGTGAACGACGAGGGGTGTGATGGCACACAAGGGAACCCAAGCGATCCTGCTGCAGGACGTCGACAAGCTTGGCCGGAAGGGCGACGTGGTCAACGTCGCGGCCGGCTACATGCGCAACTTCCTCGAGCCGCGCAAGCTCGCGCTCGCGGCCAGCGACGGCATGATCGAACAGGTGCGCCGGCAGGAGGACATGCGCCGCCGGCACGAGGCGCAGAGCGAGGAGCAGGCGCGCGACATCGCCCATACCCTCAACCGCACGGTGCTCACGATCAAGGCCCGCTCGGGCGCCGAGGACCGGCTGTACGGATCGGTCACGTCGAGCGACATTGCCGACGCGATCTGGAAGGCGCGCAAGATACGCGTCGACCGGCGCAAGGTGGCCCTGGAGGAGCCGATCAAGGCGCTCGGCTCCTACCGTGTCGGCATCACCGTCTGGGGCGATGTCGAGGCCACGATCAAGGTGATGGTCGTGCCCGGCGCCGCGGGTGAAGAGGGCGGCGTCGAGGCCTTCGAGGCAGAGCCGGACGACTACTGAGTTCGCGTTCGTTGGCCGTCGACCAGCAGCAGCACCAGGCTCCCACCGTCCCTCCGCACGACCTCGATGCGGAGGAATCGGTGCTGGGCGCCATGCTCGTCTCCCAAAACGCGATCGCGATCGTCTCGGAGATCATCCGTCCGAACGACTTCTACCGCCGGTCGCACTCGACCATCTACGAGACGATCCTGCAGGTGTACGCCGAGGGCGGCACCGTCGACTCGATCACGCTGATCAACGCCCTCCAGAACCGCGGGCTGCTGGACGAGGTCGGCGGCAAGGCTGCCGTGCACACGCTCGCCTCCACCGTGCCGGCCGTGGCCAACGCCCAGCGCTACGCCGAGATCGTCCGCGACTCGAGCACGTACCGCAACCTGATCCGGGCCGGTACGCAGATCGCGCAGCTCGGCTACGAGCGGCTCGGTGAGCCGCAGGAGCTGGTCGACCAGGCCGAGCAGGTCGTCTTTGGCATCGCCGACCAGCGCATCACCAGCGACTTCAGCCCCATCGCCACGCTGCTGAACGAGTCGTTCGAGCGGATCACCCAGCTGCACGAGTCGGGCCGCGAGATCACCGGCGTCGCGACCGGGTTCCGCAAGCTGGACAAGCTCACGGCCGGGTTTCAGCCCTCGAACCTGATCATCCTGGCCGCGCGGCCGGGTATGGGCAAGACGTCGCTCGCGCTCAACGTGGCCGCCCACGTCGGCATCCGCGAGCGGCTGCCCGTCGCAATCTTCTCGATCGAGATGTCGCGCGACGAAGTCACGCAGCGCCTCATGTGCTCGGAGGGCAAGGTGGACTCGAGCCGCCTGCGCACCGGCAAGCTCGCCCCTGAGGAGTGGCCGAAGCTGACGGCCGCCTGCTCGGCGCTGCAGGAGGCGCCGATCTACGTCGACGACACCGCCGGCATCACCGCACTCGAGATCAAGGCCAAGACGCGGCGGCTGAAGGCGCGCCATCCCGACCTTGCCCTGGTCGTGATCGACTACCTGCAGCTGATGTCCGGCGGCGGCCGCTTCGACAACCGCGTGAACGAGATCTCCCACATCTCACGTCAGCTGAAGCTGATCGCCCGCGACCTCGAGGTGCCGGTGCTGGCGCTGTCGCAGCTGTCGCGCGCCGTCGAGCAGCGTGGCGCCAAGGATCGCCGGCCGCAGCTCTCCGACCTGCGCGAGTCGGGGTCGATCGAGCAGGATGCCGACCTCGTCATGTTCGTCTACCGTGACGATTACTACGACCCCGAGAGTGAGCACAAGGGGGAGGCCGAGGTGATCGTCGGGAAGCACCGCAACGGGCCGCTCGATACCGTCCAGCTCGCCTACCAGGGTCGCTACACGCGCTTCGCGAACCTGGCACAGGGCCCTGCCTGAGGATCGACCGATGCCGTGCACCGTCATCGTCGGCGCCCAGTGGGGCGACGAGGGCAAGGGGAAGATCGTCGACACGCTGGCCGAGCGGGCTGACGTCGTCGCCCGCTACCAGGGCGGCAACAACGCCGGCCATACGCTGGTGCTGGGAGAGGAGACCTACAAGCTCCGCCTGGTGCCGAGCGGCGTGCTCTGGCCGGGCACCCTGTGTGTGCTCGGCAACGGCTGCGTGATCGATCCCGAGGTGCTGATGGAGGAGCTGGACGGCCTCGAGGAGCGCGGCGTCGACCTGTCAGGTGTTCGCATATCTGGCAACGCACACCTGATCATGCCATGGCACCGCATCATCGACGCGGACTCCGAGCTGATGCTGGGCCGGCTGCAGATCGGCACGACGCGGCGCGGCATCGGCCCCGCCTATGCCGACAAGGCATCGCGTGTCGGGATCCGCGTCCAGGATCTGCTGGACGAGAAGATCCTGCGGCAGAAGATCCAGACTGCGCTCTCGGTCAAGAACGTGCTGCTGCGCAAGATCTACCACCAGCGGCCGCTCGACAAGGACGTGCTCACCGAGGCCACGCTCCGCTATGCCGAGCGGATCCGGCCGTTCATCGCCGACACGTCGCTGCTCGTCAACCAGGCGCTCGACGCCGGGCAGGTGGTGCTCTGCGAGGGCGCTCAGGCGACGCTGCTCGACCTCGACCACGGCACCTATCCGTTCGTCACCAGCTCGAACCCGATCGCGGCCGGCGCCTGCGTGGGGCTCGGCTTCGGGCCGACGCGGGTGGACGCCGTGCTGGGAGTGGCGAAGGCCTACGTCACCCGGGTGGGCGCCGGCGGGTTCCCGAGCGAGGCTGACGAGGCCGACAGCACGCGGATCCGCGAGCACGGCGGTGAGTACGGCACGGTCACCGGCCGGGAGCGCCGCTGCGGCTGGCTGGACGTCGTCGCGCTCCGCTACGCGGCGCGGCTGAACGGGCTCACTCAGCTGGCGCTGACGAAGCTGGATGTGCTGTCGATCTTCGAGTCGATCCCCTACCGCCTGCCTGATGGATCGGTCACCGAGGACTTCCCCTGGCACCAGAGCGACTTCCACCACGCTCAGCCCGTGTACGAGCGGCTGGAGGGCTGGAGCACCGACATCTCGGCCGTGCGCGATGCCGGGCAGCTGCCGCGCGCGGCGCGCGATTACCTCGCGTTCATCGAGGAGCGCGTCGGCGTCGAGGTGGCGATCGTCGGCATCGGCCAGCGCCGCGACCAGATCATCACGCTGCGCGACGTGCTCGAAGCTGCCTGACCAGCCACCGAGGGTTCCCAGACGCGGGTGGCCCCCTCGCGCCGATTCCTCATGGCGACAGCCGAAGCAGCGTGCCACCGGCCCGCTGCACCACCCACACCGCGTCTCCCGTCGTCGCGATCGCCGCCCCGGCGGCGCCGACATCGACCGGCGTCGTCACCTGACCGGTCGTCGGATCGATCCGCGCAACGCCGAAGCTGCCGCTCACCCATACGCCGCCCGCGCCTGCCGCGATCGACCCGCCGCCTCCGAGAGGCGGTCGACCAGGCGGGTCGTCCGCAGCAGCAGACGCACCACCGACGACCCCTCGTACACCCAGATCGAGTCGGCGTAGACGGTGATCTGCGACGGCGGTCCGGCGCCCGAGGCGGCGATCGTCACCGTGTCGGTCACCCGCCCGGTGCCAGCCCTCGCACGGATCAGGTCGCGCGCGTGGTCGTCGGTGACGAAGACGCTTCCCGGCGAGGTGGTGATCGCCTCGGGCGAAGGGGTCAGGTGCAGCCGGGCGCGCACCGCGAGCGATGTGGGGTCGAGCCGCAGCACCGCCCCGTCGTCGAGCGTGACCCAGAGCGAGCGCCGCGAGAGCAGCACCGCCCGCGCGGCCGCGCCGAGGTCAGAGCTGCGGGCGATGTGCCCGGTGGCCGGATCGAACTGGAGCAGCTGTCCACCCGCCACCACATCGATGGCGTCGGTCGATGCGGCGATGAGATAGGGCGTCGGGCTCGGCGGCAGCGCGACCGCATTGCCCGCGCGCGCCGTCGCCGTGTCGACCGGCACCAGCGATCCGATCAGGTGCGGCCCGCCCGCCCATACCGCAGCCCACAGCGTGTGGCCGCCGTCCCAGCAGATCGCCGGCACGCCGCCCAGCGGCACCCTCGCCGTCACCTGTCGTGGCAACGTCTGGCCTCCGCCGCCGGCGGGCTGCGTCGAGGTGGTGGGGACGACGACGTGCACCGTGCGGCCGCCGTTCTCGACATGCAGCCCCGACTGGGCTCCGCACCCGGCCGCGAGCGCGGCCGCGAGCGCCAACGCGATCCGCCTCACCGGTCGCGACCGCCCCACCGCTGGGGTCGTTCGCGAGCCGCAGCCGCCCGCCGATCACCCGAGCCTGGGCGGCCGCGATCGCCAGGCCCAGCCCGACGCCGTCGCCGCGGGCCGAGTCGCCGGTCGCGAACCGCTCGGTCGCCCGCTCCATCATGTCCGCCGGAAAGCCCCGCCCGCCATCGTGCACCCGCACCGACCCGGGCGAGACCTCCACCAGCACGGGTGGCGCGCCGTGCCGCTCGGCGTTCGCGATCAGGTTCTCCAGCACCCGCTCGAGGCGCCGCGGGTCGACCAGCGCCCGGCAGGGGCCGGCCGCGCGCACCTCGACGCCGGCATGCCGTCCGGCGACGGACGCCGACAGCGCCGCGACGTCCACCCAGCGCAGATCCGCCGTCGCCGACCCGTTCTCCAGCCGGGCGATCTCGAGCAGATCCTCGACCAGCTCGCTGAGATGGCCGACGCGCTCCTTGATCGCCGCGCCGACCTGATCGCTCTCGAGCAGGCTGGCCGCCGTCACCAGGCCCGTCACGGGGGTTCGCAGGTCGTGCGCCACGTCGGCCACGAACCGCTCCTCGCGCTCGATTCGCAGCTGCAGCGCATCGGCCATCCGGTCGACGGCCTGACCGAGCGCCGCCACCTCGTCGTGGCCGCGGGCATCGATGCGGGCATCGAGGTCACCTCCGGCCACCTGTTCGGCCGCGGCGGCGGCGCGGCGCAGGCGCAGCGACAGGCTGGTCGCCAGCACCGCTCCGAGCAGCGCGCCTCCGATGGCGGCTGCGATCGCCGCCTCGATCAGCTTCTTGCGCAGATCGTCGAGCGAGCTCTGCTCGGCGAGGTAGCTCGATCGCACGAACATCGGCGTGCCGTCTGCGGCCGGCCGGCCGGCCCAGATGGCCGGCTGGCCGTGCCAGCTACCGCGGTAGGTGGCGACGTGCCCCGACCTCACGGCCGCCCGCAGCGCCGCCGGGACGGACGGGTCGCCTGTCCGCAGCGCCGGATACGGAGGGAGCGGCTTGGTCAGTGGATACAGCCGCGCGGCCGACCTGACGTTGGCGACCGCGCGGGCGCGGGCGCGGTCGAGCAGATCCTGCGCCGACAGCTCATAGACCACCACGCCGACCGAAGCCGCGACGAGCGCGGCCAGCAGCGCAAAGGCGACCGCCAGCCGCACGCGCAGGCTCACGGGCGCACCATCTTGTAGCCGGCACCGCGAACGGTCTCGATCGCCTCATGGCCGATCTTGCCGCGCAGCCGGCGAACGTGCATGTCGACCAGCCGCGTGTCCCCCGCCCAGACATAGCCCCACACCTCCTCCAGCAGACGCTCGCGGCTGAGCACGATGCCGGCGTTCTCGGCCAGCATCAGCAGCAGCCGGTACTCGGTCGGGGTGAGTGACACCTCCTCGCCGTCACGGCGCACGACCATGCCCAGCGGGTCGATGTCGAGCGTGCCGAAGCGAAGCGGCGCCGCTGCCTCCGGCCGCGTGGCTCGTCGCAGGACGGCTCGCAGCCGCGCCGCGAGCACGGCCGGCTCGAACGGCTTGGTGACGTAATCGTCGGCGCCCGCCTCGAGGCCGACCACGACGTCGAGGGCGTCGGAGCGGGCGGTCAGCATCACGACCGGCACGACGCTCGACTCCCGGATCGCGCGACAGACCGACACCCCGTCCAGCCCGGGGAGCATCAGGTCGAGCAGCACCAGGTCCGGCGGGTGGTCACGGAAGGCGTCGAGGCCGGACGGGCCGTCCGCCGCGGTCTCCACGCTGAAGCCGTCGCGCTGCAGCGACAGCTGCGTCATCTCGCGGATCGTCGCGTCGTCCTCGACCAGCAGGATCCGGTATGGCTCCACGTACCAAGCCTATGAGATGGCCCCGCCGGCGCCAGTCCGCGCGGGTCGTTGTTACATGATCGTTAGGCGCGGATCCGCTCGCCGGCGGGATCCCACAGCGGCTCCGCGGCCACCCGGGCGGGGATCCACTCGCCGAACACCTCCACCTCGACGTCCGTCCCCGTCTCGGAGGCGCTCGCAGGCAGGTAGGCGTAGGCGATCGACGCTGCGACCGCGAAGCCGTACCCGCCCGTGGTGACCCGCCCCGTGATCTCGCCGCCCACCCTCACCGGCTCGGAGCCGAGGCAGACCGAACGCGGGTCGTCCAGCACGAGGCAGCAGAGGCGGCGGTCGGGAGCCCGCAGGCGCGTGGCCAGCAGCGCCTCGCGCCCGACGAAGTCGCCCTTGTCCGGCTTCACGGCGAACGACACCCCCGCCTCGTCGGGCGTGTCCTCGGGCGTCATGTCCGAGCCCCAGACGCGGTAGCCCTTCTCGATCCGCAGCGCGTCGATTGCGCGGTACCCGCAGGCGCGCATGCCGTGCTCGCGGCCGGCCTGCCAGAGCATGTCCCACAGCCGCTGACCGTACTCGGCGGGGCAGTAGATCTCCCAGCCGAGCTCGCCGACGTAGGTGACGCGGACCGCGAGGCAGGGCACGGAGCCGATCGAGATCTCCTGCGCCGTCATGTATCGGAACGCCTGGTTGCTGAGGTCGGAACGGGTCAGCGGCGTCAGGATGTCCCGCGCGCGCGGTCCCCACAGGCCAAAGCAGGCGTAGGCGGACGTGACATCGTGCAGCTGCACGCTGCCGTCGCCGGGCATGTGCTTGCGGACCCAGGCCATGTCGTGGTTGCCGAAGGCGGTGCCGGTGACGACGCGAAAGCGATCGTCGCCCAGCCGGGTGACGGTGAAGTCGCACTCGATGCCGCCGCGGCGGTTCAGCATCTGCGTGTAGGTGACGGAGCCGGGCGGACGGTCGACGTCGTTGGCGCAGAGGTGCTGCAGGAGCTCCAGCGCACCGGGCCCCTGCACCTCGAACTTCGCGAACGAGGTCTCGTCGAACAGCCCGGCGTGCTCGCGCGTCGCCATCGCCTCGGCATGGATGGCCGGCGACCAGTTCTCGCCCGCCCAGCCTCGTGGGCGGAGCGCCTCGTCCCCGTCCGCGGCGTTCGGCTCGAACCAGTTCGCACGCTCCCATCCCGACTTCTCGCCGAAGGACGCCCCCAGCTCGGCGACCCGTGCATACGCGGGCGACAGGCGCAGCGGCCGGCCGGCCCGGCGCTCGTGGTTTGGGTACTTGATGTCGTAGTAGGTGGCGTACACCTCGGTGGCGCGGGCCAGCGTGTAGCCCTGGCTGCGGTACTGGCGCCCGAACCGCCGGATGTCCATGTGCCAGAGGTCGAGGCTGGGCTCGCCGTTCACGATCCACTCCGCCATCTGCCAGCCCATGCCGCCGGCGCCGGCCAGCCCGTGCGCACAGAACCCGGCGGCAACCCAGAACCCGGGGACGTCCGACTCGCCGAGGATGAACTCGCCGTCCGGCGTGAAGGCCTCGGGGCCGTTGAACAGCTTCTTGACCTCGGCGCTCTCCATCGCCGGCACGCGCCTGATCGAGTTCCCGAGCAGCTCGTCGAACCGCTCCCAGTCCTCGGGGAGGAGCTGTGCCTCGAAACCGTCCGGCACGCCGTCGAGCGCCCACGGTGCCGGGTCGCGCTCGTAGCCGCCCATGATCAGCCCGCCCACCTCGGTGCGCCAGTAGACCAGGTTGTCAGGGTCGCGGAGCGTGGGCAGCGGCTGCAGCGGCGGGTCGAATGCCTCGGTGACGAGGAACTCGTGGGCGTAGGGGATGATGGGCACGTCGACCCCCGCCATCCGCGCGATCTGGGGGGCGTACATGCCGCCCGCATTGATGACCACGTCGGTTCGGATCGTCCCGTTGTCGGTGACCACCTCGTGGACGCGGCCGTTGCGCAGGGTGATACCCGTCACCCGGGTGCGCTGCTCGATCTCCGCCCCGCGCAGCCGGGCGCCGTCGGCGAGCGCGAACGTCAGCTGGCTGGGGTCGAGGTAGCCGTCCTGGGGCAGGAACAGGGCACCCTCGACGCCCTCCGTGCTCATCAGCGGGAACAGCTCCTGCGCCTCCTTGGCCGAGATCAGCTCGACCGGAAGCCCGAAGCTCTTGGCCCAGCCGGCCTGCCGCTGGAGCTCCTCCATGCGCGGCTTGGACGATGCAAGGCGCAGGCCGCCGAGCTCGTGCCAGCCCGGATCCTTGCCCGTCTCATCCTTGAGGTCGGCGTAGAGCCCGACCGAGTACTGCA
>Ga0209577_10006848_pt1 | contig 10517 bp, 9 predicted proteins | sample GraSoiAngelo_109_FD_185874 | JGI IMG/M metagenome (GOLD analysis project Ga0209577, IMG submission 185874) | Grasslands soil microbial communities from the Angelo Coastal Reserve, California, USA - 14_0903_12_20cm (SPAdes) (version 2) | ecosystem: Environmental > Terrestrial > Soil > Grasslands ...
TGGTCATGTGGGAGAAAGGCGAACTGAGCTTCAAACGCCTCAGACGCGACCGCACAGCCGATGGTCGCGAAGCCCGCGAGCTGGTAGGCTCTCGCAGGTAGTTTTCGATCGGATAACACAATGTTGACAGCACTTGACCACGTCATCATTGGCGTGAATGATTTAGCACAGGCAACATCAGTCTTCAGCGAAAAAATTGGACTGGTCCCCCGCGGCGGAGGTAGCCATCGCAGCGGGGGTACCGCCAACCGCATCATCCTTATTGGCGACACCTACCTCGAATTGATCACTATACAAAGGCCCGCAGAGGCGCAGCAGAGTATGCGAGACAGGTTGGCCAAAGGCGATGGCTACCTCAATTTTGCCCTCTCATCCAACGATATCGAGGCTGATACCAGGGATATGGTACTGCGCGGCGTCTCCGTTATCGGACCGATACCGGGGCAACTCAAAGCATCCAATGGTCAAACACGAGGCTGGTCCCGCACTCACGTCGAGCGTCCCGACCTGGCACAACGCTATCCATTTATCATCCAGCATGACAGCTCGGGTGAAGAGCGCCGCTTCCGTCTTGCAGGCTGGACGGAGCCGCCACCGCACCCCCTCGGTGCCGTGCAGATACTGAGCGTCACGATAGCAGTGTCGAACCTGGCAGAGGCCACCAGCCGCTTTGAACGCATCTATGGCCTGACTCCATCTGCCCCATTTACTGGAGATGCCGACGACTGGGAGGCAATGCTCGTTGCCTTTCCAATTGATGAGAGCGGACAGAGTTTTGAACTGGCAGAACCCCTGCCGCTTTCGACCACCGATACCGACATACCAACCAGGCTGCTTCCCGAACCCGGAGCGCTTTCCCAGCATCTCCAATCCTTTGGCGAGAGCCTTTGCCGCATGTCGCTTGCGGTAGAGAATATGGAGGCCGCTCGCCGCTATCTCGACGAGCACGCTGTGACGTATATGTACCAGGAGCAGCCGCACCTGTCGTTGTGGATTCATCCTGACCAGGCCTGCGGGGCGGCAATTGTGCTGCATGAGATTACAAGTTAGCAGCACTTTACCCTCTCTTGACTTGACATACCACATAATTCTATGGTACGCTTCTTTTACTCAATTATGCAAATATTCGCATAGTTAAGAAAGGAGTGATCCCATTGGCATATTCGCTCTCTTCTCATCAAGCTGTCCATGTGGAGGTCGGCCTTGAGTCGGTGTATAACGCCCTGAACAGCTTCTCCTTGCTCAGCGCGACCGAACGCTTGCGAGGGCTCAACGCGTGGGTGGTGCGAACGTCAGCAACGCTCAACCCTGAACGCCTCCACACCAATCAGCTGGTGTTCGAGGGCCTGCGTGATGCTCTGGCACCAGGACATGATGACCTCGACTTTCCTACCTACTTGAAAAACTTGACCGAACAGGACCCCAACGTGTTACGCGATCGAGTCCTTGAACGCCTGCGCTCCCGTTTCTCTCAGCGTGTCCCATCTGAGAACGCGCCTGCCGGGCCGGATTCGGCGCGCTTGCTCAGTGATGTGCACGCATACCTGACCTGCGTCGAGTATGTTCAGGTTGATACACCCTTTGACCCGGCGCTGCAGACCGAGGTTCATGCATTGCTTAATGACGCACCAGCCTTGTACCACCTGATCGTTTCGCATCTCGAAGAACTGTGGAAGACAACGTTTGCTGCTGAGTGGAGGCGCGTGCAATCCTCCCTGCGCTGGCAGGTCGAGATGTTCACACGCAGCCTCGAAGAGGATGCGACGATTGAGGATACCTATCACACATTCACCGGGCGCGAGCTACCTGCTGATACCCGTGAGCGGTTGACCCCTATTCCGGAAATCGTGCTGGTCCCTTCGTGGCACATGGGGAGACACGTCGCTCTCTGGGAGAACGAGGCGAGCGCCAGGCTGTTCTTCAGTGAGCCGCCCAACTATGATATCACCTTGCTGCGCTCCGCTCCCGTGGGACGCGCCGAGTTACGAGCGCGACTCGATGCCCTTGCCGACGAGACGCGTATGCGCATACTCGAACTACTTGTGCAGCAGGATGAACTGCACGCCCAGGATATTATTGCCGCTCTCGATCTCAGCCAGTCGAGCGTCTCGCGGCACCTCAAGCAGCTCGTCTCCATGGGGTACCTCTACGAACGTAGAGGCGAGGGAGCGAACAAAACTTATCGCCTGAGTTCTATCTACTTTGAGCGAACTGCTCGCGCCATTGAGCAGCTTGTGTCGGTGGAGGACACACAGAAGATGCCCATGACAGAGACTCATGATGAAGCTCAGCCACAGGAACTAAGGCGTTTCCTGGATAGGAGCGGCAGGCTGACTATGTGGCCTCCTGCTAAACAGCGGGATAAACTGCTCATCCTGGAATACCTGGCAGGCTTCTTTGAGCAAGGGCGTATGTATAGCGAGAAAGAGGTGAATGAGCTGCTCCTCCTGCACAGTACTATCAAAGATAGCGCGGCTTTGCGACGAGCATTATACGAATACCGCTTTATGAACCGCGCGCGTGATGGTTCACGCTACTGGCTAATAGGGTCAGAGTTCTCGGATTTCGCTGCTCAATGAATCTGTGATAAGCAAACGTAACTTTCTCTTGAAGACTTTCTCAAAAAGATCAGCCTTCTCGTTGGCATGCTCTAGCTCAGCATCAAGATCGGAAAGCAGGCGAATCTCCAGGCCAATGGTCCACGTAGCATCATCACAGAATTCGGGTTCAGCGGCAAGCCGCAACACACGGCCGTCGTGACTATAGTCGAGGGCATCAGCGATACGCAATAAAGCGGCCAGGGCAGAAACACGTTTGCGCGCCTCGCGACTCAGCACAGCATATTCTTCATGGTCAGTACTGGGCAGGGCGCGGCGATGGTAGCGTGCGATACAGGCGATCTCGTGCCGTTCTTCGCCGGTAAAATCAGGTAACTTCGTCTCTTTGATCAGGCGAAAAGAATGTTTATGGTGGCGGCGTGACTCGATCATCATACCGGTGTTGTGTAAAAATGCCGCGCGCTCCAGCAGGCGTAAGCTCTTCTCATCTAGTTGATGCAACGGTTGCGTCGCTTCAAAAAGCTGTACCGAGAGACGCTCTACCTGGCGAGCATGCGGCCAGTCTTCTACAAGAAGACCACCGCTCAAGCGGAGTTCTTCAGGGGTGGGTTGAGGACGTTGCCACCAATCCATGTCCTCTACTGAATAAGATTTCATCTGTGATCCCGCCTTTGCTTTGCAAGTTGCGTAGGAAGGTTCCTACGTGTCAACGTGAATCTAAAATATCGAGAATCTCACGGCGAAAATCTCGCGCCTGCAATTGATACCAATGCTGACGAAAGTCACTATACTGCTTCTCGCGATTTTGCTGCTGCCTGAGCAGCATCCGCTCCAGTCCATAACGCTGCTCAGCAGAGGGAGCAATCCCCGGCTCCAGTAGATCCGCTACTAATTCAGCCGGCAGCGTAAAGCCTTTTTTACGTTGATACTTCTTTGTTTCCACCAGCGCTTCCTCATATGCCATACCACTATCCTGGCTGCCCAGGCAGAGCCGCAATAAAGCAATCATCACATCACTGTCATGCAGCGTGCCAATCTCGTCCTGTATACGACTCAACTCCTTGACGATGGCCTGGTTAGCGGCGGGCAGCACATCCTCAAATACTTCCAGCGTGTAGCGCAGGCGCTTGGCCGCAATGCGCAGGTCATGCAACTCTCGCACGTGATAGGGATTGTCGACGTATTTTGCCCAGCTATACAGCTCATCGAGGCGTGTCCTGGCAATAATCCGTGCATTGTCGCCCGTTGAGGCCTGGCAATCAAGGCCTCGAATCGGTTTAGCCTTTGCCATGCTGCACCGCACCTTTCTGAATGCACGACTCGACCTGTCGCCGCAAAGCTGCCTCATCGAGCTTCTCGAAATAGGTTTCCAACGCCTGCTGTCGCTGCTGGCGGTAATCGCTCAGCCGGTCAATCAGCCATTGCACACCAGGCTGTTCCTCAATCCCCACCTCTTCATACTGTTCACGCAATCCCAGCAGCATAACGTCTGTATCACGCACGGTCCCTAACAGATCGGCCATTTCTTTGACACTTCTGTAGGCATTCTTAAACTGTTTCGGTTTACAACACGGTTCAAACGCATCAAGCGCGGCGCGCAGGCGCCGTGAGGCCACACGCATCTTATGGATTGCCTCAATATCGTCGTTTTTGAGTACCTCATCTCGCCAATCCAGCAGCTTCTCCACGCGCTCCCGCAGCATACGCTGACCGGTCTGCGCGAATGTTTCCTCGCCCACATCTGTTGTCGCGCCAGCGCCACTTGACTTTCCAGCCGTCGAAGCCTCCTGATTTATGCTCTCTAACCAGTTCTCGCCGTAACGCGCATAGGCAAGCAAAACTCCCTCGCGAATTCCATGGGGGCTGACGGTAATCTCATCGAGCTGGAGGCGAGACATCATCTCAAGGATAATCAAAGCCCCGGCGGGTAAAATACGCGCACGCGCAATTGGCTGCTTGTAGCGCTGGGAAATCTCTCCAGCCGTAAGCGCAGTCAATAACCCCTCGCAGCGCATGAGATCATCGCGTGTCAACCGCCTGCTGGACTGCTCCAGCCGAAAAGCCTGCTGCGCCAGTAGTAACAGCGAATTTGCGCTGCCCCCCGTCACAATCAGTTTCGAGGGTGGAGATTTTATCGGCATCCCTTGAATATACGTCTGTAAGAAGGCGCGGGCGATGCTCAACTCATCTGGCGTCGGTGGGTCCGAGGGGAGATAGCGATCATGCAGCCAGCCAGAGCCTATCTGAATAGAGGTTCGCCAGGTGATATGTCTATTTCTGGCTGTAACCAGTTCGGTACTGCCGCCGCCAAGATCCATCACGCCCGACGTCGCCGCAGGACGCGATTGCCGCAGTTCCTCGTACGTTGCGCCATAAAAGGTCAGTATCGCCTCGGTATCGCCATTGATGAGATGGATTTTGAGGCCCGTCTCTCTCTCTACGTCCTCCAGGAACTCGCTGCTATTGCTGGCCTGGCGAATGGCCTCGGTGGCTACCACCAGTATTTGGCCGGCCCCATGTTGTTCCGCCAGAGCTTTATACTTGCACAACGTTTCAATTGTTTGCTGCCGCTTCTGCTGAGAAATCTCCCCTGTTGCCGTAACACTTTCACCAATGCGCACCAACTCAACCTCGTCCTTGATAATGTTCAGGTCATCTGGCGTACAGTGAGCCACAACCAGGTGAACAGTATTGCTACCAATATCGATAGCGGCATGAATGGGTGCCTGTTGCTTTTGCATCAGTGGTCCTTAAACAACACTAAATATTACTTCTACCCGTAAACCCATCCCAGGAGCATACTGCCAGAGAGATTGAGCCATGCAAATGGTGTGAAATCAGGATATTACAACAATTATACCATCTTTCATCGCCAATTGAGTACAGGCGCGCAACAAAGCAACAAACAGGGCCCAAAGACCCCCCTACGTGGTAACGTGGTTGACTATTATGGTATTATGATGGTGATGCACCAGTAGCTCAATGGATAGAGCACTTGACTTCGGATCAAGGGGTTGCGAGTTCGAGTCTTGCCTGGTGCGCCTCATAAATCCAGGTTTGGCCTGGATTTCCTTGTTTTGGTATGTAACGAACTAGCATCTTGACATCCGTCAAGTACCCGAATCACTACCTAATTTATAGGTCAAGAAAAGACCCATCTTTCGTTGCAGTATAATGTATATTGCCTATCCTTACTCATGATCTATCGGCTCTCGCTACATTAACCACTTGAAAGTGGTTCTTTGGATGGCCTCCTTTTTTCTGTCGCTATCCTCAACTCTACAAATATCAAACGGATAATCAAACTCTACTAAAAGCGTTCAAGCAGTCCCGCTTCATAAAGCAGACGGTACGAGTGTTCCTACCTAAGCAATCCGGTGATGAATAGCATAACGTGTTGCTGCACTACGTGAGGAAATACCTAATTTGCTATAGATCGAGCGCACATGCGCATGAACTGTACGAGGACTGATAGTAAGCTGTTCGGCAATCTGAGCATTAGTAAGTCCCATGGCCACCAGGTGCAGCACCTCAACCTCGCGTTCTGTCAGTTCATCGTATATGTCTACGAGTGATGCCGAAACTTTTGTCAAAGTCGCCTCAGATGCATCTAGAGAGAAACGTTCTGTGTTGGATAGAGGATGCTGGCTGTCCCGGTGAAGTGCATGAGAGGGGAAGATGGACAACTGAGGAAGCGTAAGCAGGTAAGCTTGCTCTAACGCCGTGGCAAACTCTTGCACGTTAGCAAAGCGTTGCTGCGGATCTTTCGCCAAAGCTTTGAGTACCACGTTCCCGATAGCAGGTGATAGAAGCGGAACATACTGGCATGGTAGTGGAGGAGGCGCTGCCAGGTGCTGCACAACTATTTCGAGGGTAGAACCTTGAAACGGTAAACTCCCGCAGAGCCATTCGTAGACAACGATGCCCAACGCATACTGGTCACTCGCTGGCAGCGGCATACCCTGTAACTGTTCTGGAGCCATATATGCAACTCGCTGAGCTTCACGACCCGGGTCATCAGAGTTTCTCGGCAGGGCGGGGAAATTAAAATCGCTGAGCAGAATCTCGTTGCAAGAGCCAAGCAGCATATTCTCCGGTTTCACATAGCGATGCACAATCTGTTTCTCATGTGTGTAGAGTAGCGCCGCTGCAATTTGCTTGACGTAAGAGACAATACATGCAGGTGATAGGGTTGTTCCCTCGGGGTGCAGCTCACGTAACGTACCGCCTGGTGCATAATCCATAATGAGAAATGGCGCGGTGTTCTGGATACCAAAGTCTAATGTACGGATGATATGAGGATGAATCAGGTGAGCAATAGTGCGTGCCTGGCGCTGAAACTGCTGAAGATCGTTACTGCTTATCCCACTGTGAATTATTTTGATAGCTGCGTTTGTGTGCAGGTGAACGTGTTCGCCCAGGTAAACATCTGTGAAAGCGCCCCGCCTGAGAAGACGAACAATGGTGTAGTTACAAAGCTGCTGCCCTACATAGTCTGCCATCCTTGCAGTCTCCTTGAGAGATGATACATAGATCAGATCCAAACAGTTCATTTTTGAGCGACTACTACAACTCCTATCTACTTACGTAAGCGAAGAGTTATAAAGGTTCATTATTAAAGACGTCAGATCAAAATATTTTTTGTTTACTACCATACGCCCGGACATCCGTCTCGAAATCGTTACACCAAACGCTACGAACTATTGATTCTCTATGCTCCAATGATTTTTCCCAATCCCGGCCGAGAATCAAAGGCGAAGATAGACATACCTGAGCATTGATGCCTAGGCATTCTTGCCATCCTCCGCTCTGCTTTACCTTTTCCAGGGAGTATTTGCAAATACCCCGTTCTGCCGATGTACTTGCTGATTTGTCTGTGTAGACTAACAGCAAAAGATAAAGGCGTTGAACTTTCAGAACAGGTGAAAGCACAGGTATAGAAGCTAACACATCTTCCTCGTTCTGCTAGTGACCCTCTCTTTTAACGAATGGTCAGGGTATCAACAAGCGATGCCCGGCAATTAAAAAGTACCGAGAAAGGAAAGACAACCATGGCACAATTCATCAGTACCCTCAAGTATGCCCGTTACGCAATGGGCTCTCTGACGGCAGTGCTCTTCGCGGGTTGCGTTGGCGGGTCTTAAGTAACTTCGGAGGGACAGCATTCCAGGCACCTGTGCCTGGAATGCTGTCCCTCCTTCTCTCGCTGGAAACAAGATTGAGGAGGATCGCATGTTCGAGACAGGTATTCGTCAATTTCACATGGCTATGTCGATGGTGTGGGGCAGGCCCATCAATCCACGCAATATGGAACACCTCGTTGAGGATGCTCTAAAGACGTTGAAAGAGTTTGGCACACCAGGAGATGATGTTCAGCAACTGCTGGAGGGCCCGTTCTCTGATTCCAGCGCTCGCAAAGAGTTCCAAAACCGCGCGCTTCAACGAACCGCACGTCGTCTCATGCGTTTCTCCCCATATTATCAACAATTCTTTGCCCCACTTGAGATCGACCCGGGAAAACTCACAGTAGAGGATATGCCTCTTCTGCCTGTCACCCGCAAACAGGCGCTTCAGGAGCAGCAACAAGATTTTATTACGACTGATTCTCATCCATATATAACATCACGTACTACTGGCACGACCGGACGTCCTGCTGAAATATGGCTCTCTAAATATGAAATTGAACTCTGGCCCGCGTTATCTGCACTTAGCGGTCTGCTAAGAAACGAAATCAACCCCCAGGATTGCCTTCAGATAAACATCAGCTCACGCGCTACCGCCGCTGTGCAGCAGAATATCGCTCTATGCCGTCTTGTAGGTGCGCGAACAAGCGTGTTGGGTATTATTCCCCCCGATGAGAGTCTCGATAACCTGATCGGCGAGAAGGCCCCAACTCTCTTGAGCACCTACCCCAGTTACCTGGCACAGTTGGTAAAGGCTGCTCGCCGTCGCGGTTTAGGACCATACGATTTCCGCTTGCGCCGAATCGATTGTGGGGGGGAGGTCCTTTCCAGCGCATTGAAGCATGCCGCCCAGGAGACATTCGGCACAAGTTTAGTGAACGATACTTTTGGAATGACAGAAGTGTTGCCAGTCAGTGGGCGCATTTGTACTCAGAATCACCTTCACATTGACCTCAATGTGGGCTTTGTAGAGGTGATTGATCTCGAGACTGGAATGCCTGCTGCGCCCGGCAATCTGGGCACACTCGTTATCACCCCTTACTATCCTTATCGAGAATGTATGCCAGTGTTTCGCTATGACACGCGTGATGTTGTGAAGCGTTTGCCTGACGAACCGCTCACCTGCGAGTTAGCCGGCGTGCCAGCCACATCGCGCATTTTGGGCAAGGCAGATCACCTGCTCCGTATCAAAGGAAACATAGTAACGCTCCGAGACCTGGTAGAAATCATTGAGGCTTTGCCATCACGACCCTGGCCTGCACGTTTCAGTGCGCAAGCGGTTGATGACCATATCGAACTCGTGTTGCCAGAGCAGGCGCTTAATGGTGTGACAACAGAAGAGCTGGAGCGGCGCTTCCAGGCGGCGGGTATTGATCTCCATCTTATGGAGAGTGTGAGTCAGAAACTGGAGATGGACCAACTTCGCCCACTACGCGCGGACCTGTTAGAAACTACCTTCGTCGCAAGGAGGAACTGATATGCTCGAACAAATCATCTTCCAAATCATTACTGTATTGATTGGGACATCTGCATCTATTCTTTGTGCCTTACTCTACTTTCGACGGGTACGCCTGGAACGGCCAGCGATAGGCGTTTTCAACGCCCGGGATATTCTGATTCTCGCTTTTTTCATCGTTACGCTACCCTTGTTGTACCTCATCGTGCCAGAGGTGGTACTCACGGGCTTTCTATTACTGACATTCGTCAGCGCCCTCTATATGGGGTTGCGACCGCTTCTGCCTCCTCGCTACCTCTGGCCTTTGATTGTTTTTCTATTGGTGGCAAATATTGTAGTGACGGAAACCCTCCTTGGCACGCGGGCAGGTTGGCAACTATACTGGGTTTTGACCAATATTGTGGTCCTGCTAGCTGTAGTGGGGGTCTCTAACCTCTATGTGCAGGGTGGAATGAGCCTTCGGCATATCGCCTGGTTTGCGCTATTCCTTGCATTTTATGATGCCTTTTTTGCCCTGGTGATTCCAATAACGCAGAAGCTCGCGGACAGCTTTGAAGGTCGTCCACTTGACCCATCCATAGGTTTCTCTATGTGGTCTTTCAACGCCAATATTGGTCTGGGTGATCTGCTTGTATTCTGCCTCTTCATCGTCGCAGCCTACAAAGGATTTGGCAAAAAAGGAGTTCTTTCCTCCTTTGTAATAATCAGCATTTTTGGCATATTGATACCCAGCTTAGCTCCACTCGTCATCGTCTCCTTTGTCCGTGGTACTACAGGCATCGTTGTACCTGTGCAGATGTTTTTCGGTCCAGCCGCATTCGTCACCTATCTCTGGCTCTCGCGTCACACGCCCGAGCGGAGCATGGCTCAATGGCTCAATATTCAAGCAGCAGGAGAACGCCCGACGACCCGAACTTCACGGGGCATACAATCGAGGGCAGAGAGAAGCGTTATATAACTCTTACTCTGATGGGCACACTCAGTTCCGGAAAGGAGATGCAAACTGTGAAAAAGATGGTTCCGATCGCAGTTTTTGCCCTGTTGCTCACTCTGCTGATTGCATGTGGAGGCACTTCCAATTCACGCAGCAACACACCAGATAAGGTTACTATGGGTGCAAGTACCTTCAACGTCATAACAATGACAATTCACAAGGGCCATACTCTCACCTTCGAGAACAATGCCGACAGCGGTTCGCTTCATATTCTAGCAGTGGGGAAAGATGGGCAGAACGATACTGAGAACGGCGCGCCGAACTTTGGAGGCTTTGCCGGACACAGGTCGGAGGTAGGAGATAGCTGGACGACACCTCCCTGGAAC
>Ga0209577_10006849_pt1 | contig 10515 bp, 9 predicted proteins | sample GraSoiAngelo_109_FD_185874 | JGI IMG/M metagenome (GOLD analysis project Ga0209577, IMG submission 185874) | Grasslands soil microbial communities from the Angelo Coastal Reserve, California, USA - 14_0903_12_20cm (SPAdes) (version 2) | ecosystem: Environmental > Terrestrial > Soil > Grasslands ...
GATGTAAGCGGTTCTACAAACGCTTAGGTTGGAGGTTTGACGACGACGTCTCGCCAGTCGACGGCGTTCGCATCGTCCAGTTCACGCCCCCGGGCTCGGCATGCTCAGTCACTTTCGGCAAGGGCATCACGGCGGCCGCGCCTGGCTCGGCCGAGGGTGCATTGGTCGTCTCCGACATCGAAGCGGCCCATGACGATCTTACAGGCCGCGGCATCGACGCGAGTAACGTGTGGCACGGTCCCCCGTTCCCGCGTGAGGCGCGGCAACCCGGCCCCGATCCGAAGCGCACCAGCTACGGGTCGTTCTTATCCTTTAACGATCCCGACGGCAATACGTGGCTAGTCCAGGAGGTCACGACGCGGGCACCCGGCAGAGCCTGATACGGCACTCGTGATCAGCGTAACTATGAACCATCCACCCAAAACAGTTATCGTAACAGGAGCGTCGCAAGGCATTGGCGCTGGAATCGTCCGGGCGTTTCTCGCGCGCGGATACAACGTGGTAGGGACCGCCCGGAACGCGACAAAATCGAGGGAGCTTTCAACTTCCGACCATCTCGCGTTGATCGACGGCGACATAGGTCAATTTGAAACAGCACAGAAAGTTGCAAAACTCGCCCTCAAGAAGTTCGGCTCAATCGATGCGGTCGTCGCGAATGCTGGAATTTTCCTGGTAAAGCCGTTCACTGAATATACGGCAGAAGATTTTCGCGCACTGGTTTCAACCAACCTCGCCGGCTTCATTTACATCGCACAACTCGCGGTCAAGCAAATGCAGGCGCAGAAAAACGGTGGAAGCATTGTTAGCATCAGCGCAGCGCTGGCGGATAACCCAATCGTCGGAGTGCCAGCTTCCGTTCCAATGATCACCAAAGGTGGTCTGAACGCGGTCATAGGAAGCCTGGCTCTTGAATACGCAAAAGAGCACATTCGATTTAACGCCGTAGCTCCCGGCGTCGTCGACACGCCGCTGCATGCGGACAATTCGAATGATGTTCTGAAGACGCTTTCGCCAATGGGCACGATCTCCACGGTTGAGGAGATTGCCAGCGCCGCGGTCTATCTGACAGAAGCGAGGCAGATTACAGGGGAGGTGCTGCGCGTAGATGGCGGTGCGCACGTTGGCAAATGGTAACTCCACAAACTAGTGCCGAACAACGGCTGAAAGCGCTGAAACCATCGTATGTCTTATCTTTTCTTTTGGGGGTCACATTAATGTTCGCCTTCAGCAAACTCGGTGCGTCCAACGCACAGTCGCCGTCGCACGTTTATGAATTGCGCTTGTATCACGCCAAGGAGGGAAAAATGGATGCTCTGAAAGCGCGTTTTGGTGATCACACTGATTCGATCTTCAAGCGACACAACATGAAGAGCCTTGGTTACTGGTCGCCCGAGGATGCGCCGGATTCTCAGAACCTGTTCATCTACATTCTGGAGCATCCCAGCCGACAGGAAGCGGAGAAAAATTGGGCTGCTTTCCAAGCCGACCCGGAATGGCAGAAGGTGAAGGCCGAATCGGAAGCTAACGGACCATTGGTTGATCATATCGACCACTACTACATGGATTCGACCAGCTTTTCAGCACTCCAGTAGTCCAAACGCTGACACGCTGAATGGAGCGAACGGATCAGTTATGCCGGGCTGCAGATTACGTTCGTCTTCGAGGTCGCGGATTTGCCGGCTGCGAGACGTGAAGCTTTAGCGCCGCGCGCGATACGTTTTCCATCTCGGCCACGGCGACGAAATAGCGCAAGTGCCTCAATTCCACGGCCGGTCCTAGTATGCCGAGTCGGCATATCGAGACAAGAAACATCGTCTTTCCCAAACGCCAGGTGCGAGGCGGATCGTGTTAGCACGAAAACTTCAACTAACGGAGGACAGAATCTATGAGCAGAACAATTGAAGCAATCATGCGGCACATGGCGTCGCCGGCGAGTCGTGCGACACATCCAAGGAATGGAGTCGAGAAGCTGGAAAAGGAAATCACGGTACAAAAGCGGCATCACATCTGGGCGGAATCGAGGTTCGTGCGCACCATGCTCCCGTTTCATTCCAATGTCCGAGTCGGCTACAATGGAACGGAAGTGGACGGCAAAAGCGTACTAGACCTGATGACGCTGGCCCCACCGGAAGGGACAAAGGTGTGGATTCGTATCGAAGGATCCGATGCGGCAGAGGCAATGCACGCTGTCGATCAATTTGTGCAATCGCGCTCTGACGGTGGTTAATGAACCGTTGCGAGATTATCGCGATGCTACTTTTTCGGAAAGACTCCGATTGACGCGGCGGCTTCCTTTGCGCATTGCCAGAACTTCTCGGTGGCTGGACTGAGTCGTCCTTTTCGCGCAGCGATGCCGAAGGAGATGGGCTTTGGCTCGGGAGTGAGTCGCACTAACTTCACCCGATTGCCGAAAGCGTAACCAAGCGCTTCCACCGCAACGGCCACACCTGTGCCCGCTTCGACGGCAGAAACAACGCTGGTCATGCCATCGTGTTCCTCTATCACTTGCGGCTTATTTTTTACCGAAGCAAAGAGCGTGGCGAGATACCCGTGATAATCCGGAAAATCTTCGCGCGTAAGTCCTATGAATGGTTCCTGCGCGGCATCAGCCAGCGAGACGGAACGACGTCGTGCAAATGGATGGTTCGGCGGCACCGCCAGCCGAACATGCTCGCGTACCAATTCTTCAAAACGGAAATCACGAAATGGGCCACGCTCCAGCGCACGCGCGATTAAGGCCACGCTTAGTCGTCCATCTCGCAGGCCAACGGCAATTTCCTCGTTGCTCCAATCGTGCAGTTTCACGTGAACGTTAGGCATCGCCTTTTGAAAAGCGCGGATTGTTGCTGACAAGATGTGTCCGCTTGGTGTCGGCGCATAACCAACGTGTAGCTCTGTTTCACCGGCTTGCGCAAACGCGCGCGAATTCCGCACGGCTTCATTGGTTCTTTCCAAGACCGCTCGTGCTTCTTTCAGAAATAAAAATCCCGCATCAGTCAGGCGAACCGATTTGCCGGTGCGCTCGAACAGCGTAAATCCAAGTTCGTCCTCGAGATCTCGAATCTGCGTGCTCAAGGTCGGCTGCGATACGTGGAGCTTCAACGCCGCGCGCGATACGTTTTCCATCTCCGCGACGGCCACGAAGTAGCGCAAGTGTCTGAGTTCCATATGCCCTCTCAAGCATTGCTTTAACCTATATCAAGGCAAGAAACATCGTCTTTACTGAAGCGGCGCGACCGATGGGATGTTGTCGGTGGTGAACGAATTTGGATTCACTGGAAATTTGAAAGGAACAAAATGAAGAATGGGAAACTAAACGGGAAAACAGCAGTGGTAACGGGTGCGTCTAAGGGTATCGGGGCGGGAATCGCCAAGGGGCTGGCCGCGGCCGGAGCATCGGTCGCGGTGAATTACGCTTCCGACCCGCGCGGCGCGGAAGCCGTGGCGGCGGCGATCACCGCCTCCGGCGGCCAGGCAATCGTGATCCAAGGCGACGTTTCGAAGTCAGCCGATGTGGCGCGGCTTTTCGTCGAAGTCAAGGCCGCCTACGGTGCGCTCGACGTGCTCGTAAACAATGCCGCGGTCTACAAGGTAGAGCCACTTGAGAAAGTGACCGAAGAAGAATTCCACCGAGAGTTCAATACGAACGTACTCGGCCCCCTTCTGATGATTCGTGAGGCCGTCAAGTATTTCGGGCCGAGCGGCGGCAGCATCGTCAACATCGGGTCAACGGCGTCACAATTGAACCCTCCTAACCTTTCGATCTACACGGCAACTAAAGGCGCCGTCGATGCAATCACACGGGTGCTCGCAAAGGAGTTGGGGCCGAAAAAGATTCGAGTGAACTCGATCAACCCCGGTGCAACGGCAACCGAAGGCGCTCGCGCGGCCGGCGTAATCGGAGTCGGAGGTGATTTCGAGAAACAATTGCTTGCCATGACGCCACTCGGTCGCATCGGGCAGCCCTCGGACATTGCACGGATCGCAGTGTTCCTGGCCTCCGACGAGGCAAGTTGGCTGACGGGAGAAATAATTTTGGCCTCTGGCGGTCTGCGCTAGGTCACCATTCGCAAGAAGAAACTGAGTTGAGAAAAGGAAAATCTGTGAACATTGGATTGATTGGACCAGGAGATATCGGTGCAGTGATTGTCAAAAAGTTAAGAGATGCGGGTTATCCGGTGAAAATGGCAAATTCGAAAGGGCCAGACTCACTCAGAGAGCTCGCGGCGAAAACGGGAGCAATACCTGTTTCAGTCGAAGAGGTCGTTCAAGATGTCGATATCCTTTTTCTAGTCCTTCCTCAAAAGGCGTTTCCAGTGCTGCCTAAAGGGCTTCTAAATAAAGCGAAAAAAGAAACCATTGTTATTGATGTCGGCAACTATTATCCGTGGCGCGACGGGCGTATCGACGAGATAGAAAGTGGACTTACGGAAAGTGCGTGGGTTGAGAAGCAGATTAGGAGGCCCGTCTTCAAGGTCCTCAACTCGATTGTAGCGAAGGCTTTGGCCGGGGCGGGACGCCCTACGGGAAGCAGAGACCGTGTTGCTCTTCCGATCTCCGGAGACAATCCCAAGGCGAAAGAAATCGTCGCTCAACTTATTGATCGAATTGGATTCGATTCGGTTGACGCGGGAACAATCGCTGAGTCGTGGCGACAACAACCTGGATCTCCCGTTTACTGCATCAATCCGACGAAAGAAGAACTTCAGCAGTTGTTAAAAAACGTGGACCGTTCTTCGCTGGTCACCAACCGAGAGAAGTCAACGAAGGCACATCGCGCCGTCGAGAATGAGGATTACCAAACGCAAGTAAACGCCCATCGCTCGGTGCATAATGAAAAAATGAAACAGTAAGGAACGAAGTAGAAATCCCATATCAGTCAGGCGAACCGATTTGCCGGTGCGCTCGAACAGCGTAAATCCAAGTTCGTCTTCGAGATCTCGAATCTGCGTGCTCAAGGTCGGCTGCGATACGTGGAGCTTCAACGCCGCGCGCGATACGTTTTCCATCTCGGCCACGGCGACGAAATAGCGCAAGTGCCTCAATTCCACGGCCGGTCCTAGTATGCCGAGTCGGCATATCGAGACAAGAAACATCGTCTTTCCCAAACGCCAGGTGCGAGGCGGATCGTGTTAGCACGAAAACTTCAACTAACGGAGGACAGAATCTATGAGCAGAACAATTGAAGCAATCATGCGGCACATGGCGTCGCCGGCGAGTCGTGCGACACATCCAAGGAATGGAGTCGAGAAGCTGGAAAAGGAAATCACGGTACAAAAGCGGCATCACATCTGGGCGGAATCGAGGTTCGTGCGCACCATGCTCCCGTTTCATTCCAATGTCCGAGTCGGCTACAATGGAACGGAAGTGGACGGCAAAAGCGTACTAGACCTGATGACGCTGGCCCCACCGGAAGGGACAAAGGTGTGGATTCGTATCGAAGGATCCGATGCGGCAGAGGCAATGCACGCTGTCGATCAATTTGTGCAATCGCGCTCTGACGGTGGTTAATGAACCGTTGCGAGATTATCGCGATGCTACTTTTTCGGAAAGACTCCGATTGACGCGGCGGCTTCCTTTGCGCATTGCCAGAACTTCTCGGTGGCTGGACTGAGTCGTCCTTTTCGCGCAGCGATGCCGAAGGAGATGGGCTTTGGCTCGGGAGTGAGTCGCACTAACTTCACCCGATTGCCGAAAGCGTAACCAAGCGCTTCCACCGCAACGGCCACACCTGTGCCCGCTTCGACGGCAGAAACAACGCTGGTCATGCCATCGTGTTCCTCTATCACTTGCGGCTTATTTTTTACCGAAGCAAAGAGCGTGGCGAGATACCCGTGATAATCCGGAAAATCTTCGCGCGTAAGTCCTATGAATGGTTCCTGCGCGGCATCAGCCAGCGAGACGGAACGACGTCGTGCAAATGGATGGTTCGGCGGCACCGCCAGCCGAACATGCTCGCGTACCAATTCTTCAAAACGGAAATCACGAAATGGGCCACGCTCCAGCGCACGCGCGATTAAGGCCACGCTTAGTCGTCCATCTCGCAGGCCAACGGCAATTTCCTCGTTGCTCCAATCGTGCAGTTTCACGTGAACGTTAGGCATCGCCTTTTGAAAAGCGCGGATTGTTGCTGACAAGATGTGTCCGCTTGGTGTCGGCGCATAACCAACGTGTAGCTCTGTTTCACCGGCTTGCGCAAACGCGCGCGAATTCCGCACGGCTTCATTGGTTCTTTCCAAGACCGCTCGTGCTTCTTTCAGAAATAAAAATCCCGCATCAGTCAGGCGAACCGATTTGCCGGTGCGCTCGAACAGCGTAAATCCAAGTTCGTCCTCGAGATCTCGAATCTGCGTGCTCAAGGTCGGCTGCGATACGTGGAGCTTCAACGCCGCGCGCGATACGTTTTCCATCTCCGCGACGGCCACGAAGTAGCGCAAGTGTCTGAGTTCCATATGCCCTCTCAAGCATTGCTTTAACCTATATCAAGGCAAGAAACATCGTCTTTACTGAAGCGGCGCGACCGATGGGATGTTGTCGGTGGTGAACGAATTTGGATTCACTGGAAATTTGAAAGGAACAAAATGAAGAATGGGAAACTAAACGGGAAAACAGCAGTGGTAACGGGTGCGTCTAAGGGTATCGGGGCGGGAATCGCCAAGGGGCTGGCCGCGGCCGGAGCATCGGTCGCGGTGAATTACGCTTCCGACCCGCGCGGCGCGGAAGCCGTGGCGGCGGCGATCACCGCCTCCGGCGGCCAGGCAATCGTGATCCAAGGCGACGTTTCGAAGTCAGCCGATGTGGCGCGGCTTTTCGTCGAAGTCAAGGCCGCCTACGGTGCGCTCGACGTGCTCGTAAACAATGCCGCGGTCTACAAGGTAGAGCCACTTGAGAAAGTGACCGAAGAAGAATTCCACCGAGAGTTCAATACGAACGTACTCGGCCCCCTTCTGATGATTCGTGAGGCCGTCAAGTATTTCGGGCCGAGCGGCGGCAGCATCGTCAACATCGGGTCAACGGCGTCACAATTGAACCCTCCTAACCTTTCGATCTACACGGCAACTAAAGGCGCCGTCGATGCAATCACACGGGTGCTCGCAAAGGAGTTGGGGCCGAAAAAGATTCGAGTGAACTCGATCAACCCCGGTGCAACGGCAACCGAAGGCGCTCGCGCGGCCGGCGTAATCGGAGTCGGAGGTGATTTCGAGAAACAATTGCTTGCCATGACGCCACTCGGTCGCATCGGGCAGCCCTCGGACATTGCACGGATCGCAGTGTTCCTGGCCTCCGACGAGGCAAGTTGGCTGACGGGAGAAATAATTTTGGCCTCTGGCGGTCTGCGCTAGGTCACCATTCGCAAGAAGAAACTGAGTTGAGAAAAGGAAAATCTGTGAACATTGGATTGATTGGACCAGGAGATATCGGTGCAGTGATTGTCAAAAAGTTAAGAGATGCGGGTTATCCGGTGAAAATGGCAAATTCGAAAGGGCCAGACTCACTCAGAGAGCTCGCGGCGAAAACGGGAGCAATACCTGTTTCAGTCGAAGAGGTCGTTCAAGATGTCGATATCCTTTTTCTAGTCCTTCCTCAAAAGGCGTTTCCAGTGCTGCCTAAAGGGCTTCTAAATAAAGCGAAAAAAGAAACCATTGTTATTGATGTCGGCAACTATTATCCGTGGCGCGACGGGCGTATCGACGAGATAGAAAGTGGACTTACGGAAAGTGCGTGGGTTGAGAAGCAGATTAGGAGGCCCGTCTTCAAGGTCCTCAACTCGATTGTAGCGAAGGCTTTGGCCGGGGCGGGACGCCCTACGGGAAGCAGAGACCGTGTTGCTCTTCCGATCTCCGGAGACAATCCCAAGGCGAAAGAAATCGTCGCTCAACTTATTGATCGAATTGGATTCGATTCGGTTGACGCGGGAACAATCGCTGAGTCGTGGCGACAACAACCTGGATCTCCCGTTTACTGCATCAATCCGACGAAAGAAGAACTTCAGCAGTTGTTAAAAAACGTGGACCGTTCTTCGCTGGTCACCAACCGAGAGAAGTCAACGAAGGCACATCGCGCCGTCGAGAATGAGGATTACCAAACGCAAGTAAACGCCCATCGCTCGGTGCATAATGAAAAAATGAAACAGTAAGGAACGAAGTAGAAATCCCATATCAGTCAGGCGAACCGATTTGCCGGTGCGCTCGAACAGCATAAATCCAAGTTCGTCTTCGAGATCTCGAATCTGCGTGCTCAAGGTCGGCTGCGATACGTGGAGCTTCAGGGCCGCGCGCGAGACGTTTTCCATCTCGGCCACCGCCACGAAGTAGCGCAGGTGCCTCAGTTCCACGGCTGGTTCTAGTATGCCGAGTCGGCATATCGAGACAAGAAACATCGTCTTTCCCAAAGCACAGGTGCGAGGCGGATCGTGTTAGCACGAAAACTTCAAATAACGGAGGCAAAATCTATGAGCAGAACAATTGAAGCAATCATGCGACACATGACACCACCTTCGAATCGCACGACCGATCCAAGGAATGGAGTCAAGAAGCTGGAAAAGGAAATCACGGTACAAAAGCGGCATTACATCTGGTCGGAGTCGAGGTTCGTGCGCACCATGCTTCCGTTTCATTCCAATATCCGAGTCGGCTACAATGGAACGGAAGTCGACGGCAAAAGCGTACTGGACCTGATGACGCTGGCCCCACCGGAAGGGGCAAAGGTGTGGATCCGTATCGAAGGACCCGATGCGGCAGCGGCAATGCACGCTGTCGATCAATTCACACAACCGCGCTCTGACGATGATTGATGAACCGCTGCGAGATTATCGCGATGCTACTTTTTCGGAAAGACTCCGATTGACGCGGCGGCTTCCTTTGCGCATTGCCAGAACTTCTCGGTGGCGGGACTAAGTCGACCTTTTCGCGCGGCGATGCCGAAGGAGATTGGTTTTGGCTCGGGAGTGAGTCGCACTAGCTTCACTCGATTGCCGAAAGTGTAACCAAACGCTTCCAGTGCAACGGCCACACCGGTGCCCGCTTCGACGGCAGAAACAACGCTGGTCATGCCATCGTGTTCCTCTATCACTTGCGGCTTATTTTTTACCGAAGCAAAGAGCGTGGCAAGATAGCCGTGATAATCGGGATAATCCTCTCGCGTAAGTCCTACAAACGATTGCTGCGCCGCATCAGCCAGCGAGACGGAACGCCGTTGGGCAAATGGATGGTTCGGCGGGACCGCCAGCCGGATATGCTCTCGTAACAATTCTTCAAACCGAAAATCGCCAAATGGGCCGCGCTTTAGCGCACGGGCGACTAACGCCACCTTTAGTCGCCCATCACGCAGGCCAACGGCGATTTGCTCGTTACTCCAATCGTGGAGCCTCACATGAACGTCAGGCATTGCTTGTTGGAACGCGCGCAAAACTACCGGCAGAATTTGTGCGCCAGGCAGTGGCGAATAGCCAACGTGCAATTCCGTTTCGCCTGTCTGCGCAAAAGCGCGCACATTTTTCACGGCTTCGTCTGTTCGCTCGAGCACCGCGCGCGCTTCTCTTAGGAAAACACGGCCGGCGTCGGTCAGACTAACCGCTTTGCCGGTGCGTTCGAATAGCTGCACACCGAGCTCGTCTTCCAAGTCGCGGATTTGCCGGCTCACGGCCGGTTGCGAAACGTGAAGTTTCTGGGTAGCCGCGCGCAGAACGTTCTCAGCTTCTGCCACCGCGACGAAGTAACGAAGATGCCGTAGTTCCACTGTCACTCCAACTATGCCCCGCCGGCATATCGAGACAAGAAACATCGTCTTTCACATCGGCACAGTGGCAAGTGGATCGTTGGGCATGATGAAAACGGAAATTTCAACCAATGGCGAGGCACCGATCGAGGCAAGAGAACATCGCCGCGCCACGATAACTCAAGATCACAAGCGGACTGGTTCCGCGCACCTTGACGAGCCAAGTAATCGCTCGGGCGAAGAGAAGAAGCGCTCACTCTTTCGGCGACCCGGAGTGATTGTCGCCGCAGCGGCGCTCGCAATCGCGGGAATCGGTTATGGCGGCATTGTCATGTTTCATTCATTCACTCACGAAACGACCGACGATGCGTTCGTCGATGTGCACACAGTTTCTGTGGCGCCAAAAGTTGCCGGCCATGTGGCAGTGGTGCGTGTGGACGACAATCAATTGGTCAAAAAAGGCGATGTTCTGGTCGAGATCGATCCGAGTGATTTTCAAGTAGCACTGGCACAGGCCAGAGCGAACCTGGCAAAAGATAAAGCCACGCTAATACAAGCAAATGCAAACAAAGAGCGCGCTCAGGATCTCTTTACTAAGAAGGTAATCAGCACGCAGGAGCGAGATACTAACGTTGCGACTTCAGAGTCAAGCAAAGCAAGTGTCGAAGCCAATGAAGCAGCTGTCGAGCAAGCTCAGCTAAATCTTGGCTACGCGAAAATCAAAGCGCCGATCGATGGTTACGTGACTAAGAAAGCAGTTACTACCGGCGATTACGTGCAGGTAGGCCAGGCGCTCAT
>Ga0209577_10006850_pt1 | contig 10514 bp, 6 predicted proteins | sample GraSoiAngelo_109_FD_185874 | JGI IMG/M metagenome (GOLD analysis project Ga0209577, IMG submission 185874) | Grasslands soil microbial communities from the Angelo Coastal Reserve, California, USA - 14_0903_12_20cm (SPAdes) (version 2) | ecosystem: Environmental > Terrestrial > Soil > Grasslands ...
TCGCATTCCTTGATCTTCTGATTGACAGGAAGGAGACTGTAGGAGCGGCGAAAGTATGGTCGGCCCTAATGAAATCAACCCAGCGCTTCGAACCAGTTTACCTTTTCCGCTACGTCAAGTACCTCGTCCTACAAGGCGAGGCGGAGCAGGCACATTTGGTCTGGCAACAAGCATCGGGAATTCTGGGACTATCGTCTTATCTGGCGTCCCCCAATAATCTCATTGTGAACGGCACCTTCGGCCTTGACATCCTGAATGGTGGGTTCGATTGGCAGTACCTCAAGCAACCCGGTGTTTCGCTAGCTCTTGATCCCAGCGCCTTTCATGGAGGGTACAGATCGCTTTCTATTACCTTTGACGGTCCGGGAGTGACTGATGCGGGAATCTATCAATTCATCGCGGTTCAGCCCAATACGGAATACGAGTTTTCAGGCTATTTTAAAGCCGGGGAGATCGAGGGCGCGGGCGGCCCGCGCTTCGCCATTCACGACGTGTATTCAACGAAAACCTATTTCGAGAGTGACGATCTGAAAGACGCGGAGTTCTGGAAACCGGTGAATGCAGATTTTACGACTGGACCCGAAACAAAATTGCTCGTGCTGCGGGTGGCGCGCGTCCCTGCTGGCAGCCCCATCCGCGGTAAGCTTTGGATCGATGACTTCCAACTTGTTCAGAAGCAGTCTGGTTCAAAGTAGATCGTGAAATGGCGTTCAAAAATCGTCGATAACAAGAGCTGTTCGTGACATCTCCGATTCTTGTAGCTGCGGAACCGACATTAGTATCGCGAAGGACTTTTAAACCCTCTCGCGTCGACTCCGTTGTTTTCTACGGAATCATTGGCCTTCTTCTTTTCGGTCCTTTGGCCTTTGGAGCTGTTGAGCCCTGGTCAATCTTCATTCTGGAATTCGGCGCATCGCTGCTCTTCCTTGTTTGGATGATTCAGCAGATCAGATCGAGTGCGCTCAGAGTCACGCGAAATCCGCTATTCTTGCCGATGTTCGTTTTCGCGAGCTTGATTCTTGTCCAGCTAGCCACGGGTCGAAGCGCCTATAAATATGAAACTTCCTCCAAGGCACTGTTGTACTTCGCGTACGGAATGCTTTGTTTCCTTGCGGTGCAATGTCTGCGAAGAGCATCGCAGGCGAAGAAACTCGCCCTGATTCTGTCGATCTACGGATCCTCGGTGGCGTTGTTCGCGCTAATCCAAAGCCTTGCCCCGAATGGAAAAATCTACTGGCTCCGCGAAGCTCATCTGGGTGGTTGGATTTATGGTCCGTACGTTAATCACAACCACTTCGCCGGGCTCATGGAAATGCTGGTGCCTATTCCATTGGTGTTCTGTTTCACGCGCTACGCCCATGGAGTAAAGAGAACCATCGCCGGAGTTGCGGCTGCGGTAATGGCAAGCACAATTTTTCTTTCCAGTTCGCGAGGCGGAATGTCCGCCCTGGCGATTGAGATGACATTCTTTGCCGCTGTGGTGATGACTGGACGTAAACGTCCCAAAGCTGTCATTGTGGGCGGAATTTTTCTCCTGGTCGTCTTTGGGCTCCTCACTTGGGTTGGCGGTGGCGAACTGGCGAATCGCATGGCAAGTATCCGAACTGAGGCAAAAGCGGAGATGTCGGGAGGAATGCGGCTGGCCATTGATCGAGATAGCCTGCACATGTTCATGCAAAAGCCAGTGCTGGGTTGGGGGCTAGGAGCTTTTCCCGTCGTTTACCCACAATTCCGCAGCTTTTACACGAATTTCTTCGTCAATGAAGCCCACAATGATTACCTGCAGTTGCTGGTCGAAATGGGTGCGCTCGGATTCGCAACCATGCTGTGGTTCCTGGTAGCGCTATGGCGCACCGGCCTTAAGAAACTCCACGATTGGGCAGTCAACATCAACGGCGCGGTGACACTGGCCGCATTGCTCGGCTGTACCGGAATACTGGTCCACAGCTTCGTGGATTTCAATTTACATGTTCCGGGTAACGCTGCTCTCTTTTACGTCCTTTGTATCGTGGCGGCCTCCGAGCCTCTGCTTCAATCAACTCCCCGCCGACGCTCCCATTCGAGAGAACCTTGGACGAGTGACGAAGCTCCCCAGCCAACGAGCTAAAGAATGACCTGGACAACCAGCTTTTGAAACCTCCATTCTGCTCTGAGGGTCTGCGATTTCCATTTTCAGGGTGATACGTCCACCGACTGCGGCTCATCTCTGTGCTAGCATCAAGTGAACCCAATGGCATCTGGAAAACTTCACGTTGTGCCCCTCGGCGGGCTTGGCGAGTTCGGTATGAACTGCATGGCCTTGCGCTGGGGCGACAACATTATCGTCATCGACGCCGGCCTGATGTTTCCCGAAGCGGAGCTCCTGGGCGTAGATATAGTTGTTCCAGATATCTCCTACCTGATTGAAAATCGGCAGCGGGTGCGCGCAATTGTATTGACCCATGGACACGAAGATCACATTGGAGCGTTGCCTTGGATCCTGTCCGAGCTGAACGTGCCGGTGTGGGGCACGGAGTTCACGCTCGCCTATGTGGAAGACAAGTTGGAAGAACACGGGCTTCTGGACAACGCCGAGTTGCGCGAAATCAAGCCGGGGGAGCGCTTCCGCATTGGACCCTTTGCCATTCACCCGATTCAGGTAACCCATAGTCTTGTCGATTGTGTGTCGCTGGCGATCCACACTCCTCTCGGGGTCGTCATGCACACAGGTGACTTTAAGGTTGACCCTACCCCGACAGATAACAAGCTTTTTGATCTCCATTCATTTGCTGAATACGGCAAAGAGGGTGTGCTGGCGCTCTTCCAAGATTCGACGAACGTGGAGCGCAAGGGCTACACCCCGAGCGAGCGAGCTGTGCGCCGTAAGTTCGATGAGGTATTTGCGCGTACTCAACGGCGACTGTTCATTTCCTGTTTCTCGTCCTCCATACACCGCATCAAGTTGGCCATTGAATTGGCATGGCAGCACGGTCGCAAGGTGGCATTTATTGGACGTTCCATGAACAGTTCGGCCGAGATCGCAGAGGATCTAGGCTACATCGAGATTCCCGACGGTGTGTTGATTCATCCCGGAGAGATGAAGAATTTCGCACCCGAAAAAGTATGCGTGCTGATCAGCGGGACGCAAGGTGAGCCGATGTCGGCGCTTTCCCGCGCCGCTGTGGATACTCATAAGCACGCCAAGATCGAGAAGGGTGATACGGTGATGCTTTCTTCGCGCATCATCCCAGGAAATGAGAAAGCGATTTACCGCATGATCGATCACCTGTTCAGGCGAGAAGCCCATGTGATTTACGAAGATGGCTCCTCCCCGCCCGTACACGTCAGCGGGCACGCCAGCCAGGAAGAACTAAAGCTGATTATCAATCTGGTAAAGCCCCGCTATTTCATCCCAATCCACGGTGAATATCGACAATTGAAGCTGCACGCCGAGTTGGCGGCTGCCATGCATGGGTCAGTCGGCAAAGTGGTTCTCCTCGAGAGTGGGGATGTTCTGGAGTTTGATGAACTGGGCGCGCGGAAAACGGGACGAGTAAACGTTGGGCGAGTTTGTATCGATTCCGGCTCGCGCACCGACGTGGTTGAAGATTTGATTATCAAGGATCGCCGGCACCTGAGCGAAGATGGGATTGTTCTCCCTATCATCGCTATCAATAAGTTAACCGGCCGCGTGGAAAGTACCAGTCCGGAAATTGTTACTCGCGGCTTTGCCCCAGGTGAAGACGGTTTTATGGCGGGAGCGCGCCAGATCGTGTTGCAAACTCTCGAGCTATCAAGCGCCGAAGAGAAGGCCGATTACGGCGTGATCAAAGAAAAAATCCGTTCCGATTTGAAGCGCTATATTTCAAAACAAACGCAAAAGAGACCACTGATCATGCCCGTGATCCTGGAAATATAAACTTCACAGATATTCTTGGAGAACTCTAATAGTCACGCTCGATGACGTTAAACAGGCGCAAGGGCGTCTTCGCGGGATAGCCGCACGCACGCAGTTGCTTGAATCCAGCATTCCCCAAGCAGTTGCGGCTCAAGACGAGCGTCGCCTGTTTCTGAAATTGGAAAATCAGCAGCCTATCGGTTCCTTCAAACTTCGGGGAGCTTACAACAAGATCGCATCACTTTCAGAAGAGGAGCGGGGCCGCGGAGTAATCACCTACTCCAGCGGCAATCATGCGCAAGGCGTTGCTTATGCGGCAAGGACGCTGGGCGTAAAAGCAATAATAGTGATGCCGAACAACGCTCCGGCAATCAAGCGGCAAGCGACGGCTTCCTTGGGTGCCGAGATTGTTATCGTGGGTCCGGGCAGCGCGGAACGTCAGGCCAAGGCGGAGGAACTCGCCGAGACTCACGGTTATGTCATAGTGCCCCCCTATAACGATGAAAAGATCATAGCCGGCCAGGGTACGATTGGTTTAGAAATTCTTGAGGACCTGCCCGAGGTGGAAATGGTGTTAGTGCCGGTCGGTGGCGGCGGCATGATTAGCGGGATCGCGAGCGCAATCAAACTGAGTAGCCCCGGTACCAAGGTACTAGGTGTCGAGCCCGAACTAGCGGGAGACGCCCAAGCAACTCTGCGATCTGGAAAACTTGTCCACTTCGATGCTGAGAAAGTCACCCGCACTATTGCCGACGGGCTACGTACCCAGAGCATAGGTGCGATTAATTTTGAACACATTCGCAAGTATGTGAACGATATTGTCACCGTCACAGAAGATGAGATTCGAGAGTCCGTCCGAAGGCTGGCCCTTGATCCGAAGACTATCGCTGAACCGAGCGGCGCCGTGGCCGTCGCGGCATTTCTGTTTCATCGCGATCAGTTACCAAGCACCAAGTTGAATGTGGCTGTGATCAGCGGTGGGAATATTGAGCCGAAACTGCTACAGAAGATCACCGGGAATTCCGCTACTAATTTCGTCGCACGCTGACTGAAATCCCACAAAGTTCCTAGAGTTAGACTGTCCCCGCCGGCACAACTATTACAATAGGCACAGATGCTTCAACAAGTCCGTTTTCGCAGTGCGAGGCATGCGCTTCGCTACATGGAAATTCATTTGAGGAAGAGCGTGATCAACAATTATCGTGGGATTATCCTTTGCTCCCTAATCGCTTTGTACAGTGCCGCGGCTTTTGCTGTGGCTGAGCATGCCACTCTCGTCCGCGCCGCGAGCCTTTACTTGTCGCCGGATACGAATTCGGCAAAGCTCAGTGCGGTTGAGCGCGGACGCGAACTGATAATCCTGGAAACGAGTCGCGATTGGGTGCACGTCGAGGCCATGCTCGGGGACACGCGGCGGGACGAGGCTATGGATGAAGAAGATGTTCCAGCAAAGACCATTACCGGGTGGCTGTTGGGCAAAGGAATGGTGCGATCCTCCACCGCTGATGGCGATAAGATTCTATTCGGCGAAGCAGCCGATTCCGAAGATCAAGCCAGCCAGCGAAATGGACGTAAGGGAGCAGCGCAAGATGCTATGCGCCTCTACTACCGTATCTATGATTTTTTTCCAACCTCTCAGCTCGCTGGAGAAGCATTGTACCGGGCAGGTGATATTCGTTGGCAGATAGAAAAAGCCGACGTCTCGACGCGTCCTTCGTCGCGTGAGAAGGAATCCTACTTGCGCCAGGGCATGGACGAGCAGTGGATGAAGCTCGTGATGAAGAAGTTTCCCGGCACGAAATGGGCCGATCTCGCTGCGTTTCATCTTATCGATAACAAACTGTGTGGCGATTGGCAGGGTTCTCCCAAGTGTCCCGACAAGGAAGCGGACCTTTACGAGAAATATGCCAAGGAACACCCACAGTCCCCGGCAGCGCCCCAGGCCCTCTACGACGCGGCATGGCGACGCTCAGCCTTGATTGAAATCTACAAGACCGAAGAGCAAGCCAAGAAATCAGAAGAATCCAAAAACCGAGCATTAGCGCTGGCCCAGCAGGTGACGGCGCAATATCCGCAAAGTGACTGGGCATTGCGAGCCCGGCGCTTGGTTTTTTTAATCCAGCAAAATGTGCCCACTTATGGCAATTCAGTCGATTGAGACTTTCATCTTTCCACATCTACATTCATGGGTTGTGACCCTGCGAGAGATCGCAAGTTCTCACAGGCTATTTCGCCAACAACCCCTAGTTGGTTCTCCAATTGACATGACGCTCTGAAGCGGCTCTAATATGCGCCCGTAGGTCTGGGAGGTGTTTATGTCGACGGCAGGAAAATATGCGCTCGTCACTGGCAGCTCGCGGGGCATCGGCAGGGGCATCGCAATAAAGCTGGCTGGAAAGGGAGCCCGCGTGGCGGTCCACTACTACCAGAATGAAGATGCGGCCAAAGTCACCTTGTCAAAGGTCCGCGAGTGCGGATCCGATGGCTTTCTGGTTCAGGCTGATGTGTGTCGTCATGAAGATGTCGGCCGAATGTTTGGGCGCGTGAAAGCGGAGTTTGGGAAACTCGATATTTTTGTCCACAACGCGCGTCCTGATCTCCCCGGCTTCTATACAGGGCCCATGAACATCACGCTCGAGCAATGGGACACCGCCCTCAATTCCCAGGCCAAGGCCTTCTTGGTCGGGGCCCGGGAGGCGAGCCAGTTGATGCGGGACGGAGGCAGAATTATCGGCATCACTTATGCTCCGGGTGGCAGATTTGGGAGCTGGCAGCCCTGGGTGGCTATGGGGTCGGCGAAAGCCGCCATGGAGTCGCTGTGCCGCTACTTCGCGGTAGCTCTCGCAAGACGGCGAATCACGGTGAACGCCATTAGTCCGGGCTGGATCGAGGATAGCGTTTTAAATACTCTACCCAAAGAAGCCCAACAGAAAATTCGGGACTGGCATGAAGGGGGATGGATACCGATGGGACACCTGGGTACACCGGCGGACATTGGGAATGCCGTTGCACTGCTTTGCTCGGACGAAGCAAGTTGGATTACAGGCCAGACCCTCGCCGTGGACGGTGGCGCCTCGCTGATGGAAACCGTCATGCCACTCGACATGCAGCAGGCGGTGCCGAGAGCGGCGGAGGTTGCGTAGGTAAGTTTCATGGCTTTAGAGCAAGATCGAAGAACTCCGGGGAAATTCTGTGCCACAAGGAAGCGTTTGCAAACAACAATAAAACGCTGCGCCGCGAGCTAGGTCCGGCTACTCGAACCAACTTCACAAGCAGTCCCACTCGTAATTTCTGCGATACTCACTCCACTTACCTTATGGAGGAAGCTTGAACGAATACCTGCTTTCCCTGCTGCTGGGGATTATCGAAGGACTGACTGAGTTCCTTCCGGTCAGTTCCACGGCGCACCTGCGCATTGCCGAAGCATTGCTGAACATCAGCCTTACCAGCGGCTATTGGAAGATGTACACCATCGTCATCCAGTTGGGAGCGATTCTATGTCTACCGGTTTACTTCCGCGCAAGGATCGCAAAATTTCTCTCCACCTTTCCTGGAGGAGAGCACGGAGACCGCACTGTACTAACACACCCCTTGGGTCTCACTCTCGTCGCCTTTGTAGTGACAGCCGTCCCCGCGTTCCTGCTCACCAAGGTAATTGGCAAACATCTCGAAAGCCTCTACATCATTGGAAGTTCACTTTTCATCGGCGGAATCGTGATGTGGGTGGTGGATGCCATGAACGCTAGATGGGAAAAAGCAGGACCGGAAGCGCCTCAGAGCCGCATCCATACCTGGAGAATGGAGGATATGAGCCTCACTCAGGCCGTCTGGATTGGAGCTTGCCAGATTCTTTCAGCCGTTTTTCCCGGTACTTCCCGTTCGATGTCAACCATCGTAGCAGGGCAATTGGCAGGCATGTCACGCGCCTCGGCATTGGAATTTTCCTTTTTCCTCTCAATCCCCACCATGGTAGTAGCAACTTGTTACGATCTGCTGAAGTCCCTCCGTCATGGAGCCGCGAACCCGATCGGAACATCCAGCATCGATACTCATGGCTGGACACTGCTAGCCATCGGCTTTGTAGTCTCATTCATCATCGCCTACGCCTCGGTCGCGTGGTTTATGGCGTGGGTACGACGGCGCGGATTCGCACCGTTTGCGGTGTATCGGATTATTTTAGGAACCGCCGTCCTAATGTGGATGTCCAGGGCCGGATAGCGGACATTTCGTACGGACCAGGCGCTCATCGGCAGGCTGCAACCTTTGCTCATCATTCGCCCGGAAACCAACTCGATACCCGCCGCCGAAATCCTCGATTGTCGCGCCGCGTTGTTCTTGGCATAATCGACTGGCTCTGGTGTGCTTCGGGCATCGCGGGTACGGGTGTCGTTTGGTGCCAGTGATGATACTGAAGACGCCCACATGACGTTTTTTGCGCGCATTTTCGTCCCCACCAACAACCGCCGGCTCAATGAGCTGGTCGGATTTCTGTTGTGCGTTTCCGCGCTCCTTCTTTTCCTGGCGCTAGCCTCATATTCTCCTCTCGACCCTTCGCTGAACAGTGCCTCGGTACTAACCGGCTCGCACGCAGCACGCAATTGGATTGGCATTGTCGGAGCCGTCCTTTCTGACTTGCTGCTGCAATTCTTCGGTGTTGGTGCATTTCTGTTACCGGTTTTTTCTCTACTCCTCGGTTCGCGCTGGTTCCGCTCGCGTAGAGTTCAATCCCCGGTTGCTAAGACCCTGGGAGGAATCTGGTTGATAATCTTCGTTCCGGCGCTACTCGCGCTCGTGCCGGGACATCTTCGCTGGTACGACCTGATTCCAGTCGAGGGATTGCTGGGGCGAGTCGTAGGCGACGCTCTCATCCATTATTTCAATGCCGCGGGTGCATACATTGTCTGCGCAACCGTGCTGGCAGTTGCGCTGTATCTATCGACCGCCTTCTCTTTCTCTTCGTTGCAGGTGTGGGTTCCCACCAGGTTCGCCTTCGCCATCGCGCTCTGGGACAAATGGAAAGACTGGCAGCAAGTTCGGGCAAAGAAGAAGATGCAGAAGGAACTGGAGAGGCGGCGCGCTGCCCGGCCCGTCGTCAGTGCGCAACCACAATACGAGAGAGTTCCCTTCAGTTCACAGCCGCGAGCGCCCGTGCGCACCGGCATCGAGCGCATGGCCGTGGACCACGAGGAAATCGACGAAGAATTATTGCCCGCACCAGCACCAGCCATGGGTCCCGGGCTAGCGACAACTACCCCCGAAGTTACGGAACGCGCCGACAGCGGGCTAAAGGCGAAGACCACCATGCCGCGCATCGCCGGCAGCTACAAGCTTCCTCCCAGCAGCCTGCTGCACCGTCCCGATGGACAACAGGCGATTGACGCAGAAGAACTCAAGCTGCTGGCGCACGTGCTGACCGAGAAATACGCCGAATTTGAAGTGCACGGGCAAGTGACCCAGATCAATCCCGGCCCGGTGGTTACAACATTCGAATTCAAGCCGGAAGCAGGCATCAAATACAGCCGCATCACGAATCTGACCGATGATCTCTGCCTCGCATTGAAAGCCGAAAGCATTCTGATTGAACGCATGGCGGGCAAGTCGACGGTAGGCATTCAAGTACCGAACCGCGAGCGCGAGATCATCTGGCTACGCGAGAACCTTGAATCGCAGGAATTCATCGGCTCGAAGTCAAAGCTCACGCTGGCTCTGGGCAAAGACATCAACGGACGTATCGTAGTGGCCGACCTCGCCGGCATGCCACATTTGTTGATCGCCGGCTCGACCGGCGCCGGTAAGAGCGTCGCCATCAACGCCATGATCATGTCGATTCTTTATAAGTCGACACCCGATCAGGTCCGGCTGATCCTGGTCGATCCCAAGCGGCTCGAACTGGGTAACTACGAGGGAGTGCCGCATCTGTACACGCCTATCATCACTGAACCAAAGCTGGCGGCGAATGCTTTGCGCAATGCGGTGCGTGAAATGGAGCGGCGACTGAAGCTATTGGCGGAAAAAGGCGTGCGCAATATTGACCAGTACAACCGCCTGTTTGACGAAGATGCTTCTTTGAATCTCTTTGGAGAAAACTCCGAAGAACGTCCCTTGCCCTACATCGTCATCATCATCGACGAGCTCGCCGACCTTATGATGCTCGACTCCGGGAACGTCGAGGAATCGGTCACGCGGTTAGCACAGATGGCGCGGGCCGTGGGAATCCACCTTGTGCTAGCTACGCAGCGCCCCTCCGTGGATGTGATCACTGGTCTTATCAAGGCGAACTTTCCTGCTCGCATCTCATTCCGCGTCGCAACAAAAGTAGACTCACGCACTATTCTCGATGCCAACGGTGCCGAAGCCCTGTTGGGACGTGGCGACATGCTGTATCTGCCATCGGGGTCAGCGCGTGTGCACCGGTTACACGCACCGTTCGTCACGGAGAAGGAAATCGCCGGCGTGGTTGAATTCTGGCGCTCGCAGGGCACCGCAGAATACCAGCAAGCTTTCCTGGAGGCGCCGATAGAAGAACGAGGGGGCGGTGAATCGGGTGAGGATGGCGGAGAGGAAGGCGAACATGATCCGCTTTATCAGGATGCCGTCAGGCTAGTGGTGGAGTTTGGCAAGGCGTCCACTTCCCTGC
>Ga0209577_10006851_pt1 | contig 10514 bp, 10 predicted proteins | sample GraSoiAngelo_109_FD_185874 | JGI IMG/M metagenome (GOLD analysis project Ga0209577, IMG submission 185874) | Grasslands soil microbial communities from the Angelo Coastal Reserve, California, USA - 14_0903_12_20cm (SPAdes) (version 2) | ecosystem: Environmental > Terrestrial > Soil > Grasslands...
AGATCGTCGATGCGTATCACCAGCGGACGGAAGTTCTCAAACGTGCGGATGGTTTTCCAATTGAGAACCAGAAGACCCGCGGCGATGAGGCAAACCAGCGTCAGCGCGATCTTGAGGTAAGTGTTGGTCACCATCGGATCGCCGTATTGTTCGAGATAGAGCCGCTTGGCGTCATGAAAGCTCTTCTCCGTAGTCACGGCAGGAGCCTCCCGGGCGCCGGATCGAGAAGCACGCCAGAAGAAACGCCCGAGGCGCCGCTGAAGACGTGATTCGTGAGGGCCGGTATTTTCAGGAGCGCGTAGATGGAGGCAAGGAAGGTGATGAAGAGCACAGGAAAAGCCTCCCTGAGCTCGAGGGTCGAAATGGTGCCCTTTGGCTGAAGGTCCATGATTCCGAGGATCAGATTGGCGATGACGTAGACCACCGCCGCGGCAATCACCTGGTAGAAGGCGTACTGGATAAAGCACCGAAGCCAGCCCCAGAAAAGCCAGTCCATCCTGGGAACGATGAAAAAGGGCACAAAAATCGGCCCCACAAGCACGCACACCGCCGTGGCGATGAATCCATAGGCGATGACCACGATGCCGATGGCCTGCGCTGCCGCAAGCAGGATGATGATGACGGCGTAGATGATGGTTCCGAGGATGTCGGCCACGCCGGGCGAATCCATTCTGACTTCGAAATCGGTGATCCGCTCTTCCACCGTCTGGAGCTCAGTCTGGTTGATCTGGTTGGCCAGAAACTGGGCCTCGTCGGTGACCAGGTTGTGGAAACTGGTTCCTATGCCGGGAATCGGGTTGCTGTAGTAGTTGGCCATTCCAAAGCCAAAGCTGATGGTCAAAAGAAGCGCGGCAAAACTATCGAACTCAAAAAGGGGCGTGCCGCTGGCAGAGGAGAGAGCTGACTTCACGCCCTGCCAAACCACAAGAATCGTGGCGCAGGCACGGAACAGGTTTTGTCCCATGGCATCGAAGAATCCGAGATTCTGGGTGAGCAGGTTGTTGATGGCCCGAAAGATGAACTCGAGATAGTCCATGCGGATCGCTCCTTCGACGCGGCAAGGTAGCCGCGGCTACCTCATCCGGAAGTTCTCAAGGGAATCCGAGAGCGTGCTGGTGAGCCGGGCCATGTGCCCGGCGAGGTTTCGACGCCGCCGAATCTCGGCATTGATGGCATTCGCGGTTGCTTCACGCTGCTGCTTCGAGAGGATAGTTTGTTGCTCCAGGAGAGAGGCGAGGAGCTTGTTCGAGTCTTGAACGGTGCGGAGCGTCAAAACGCTGGCGGCATTGATCTTGTTGAGCACGGAGACTTCCGTGTTCAGATTAGGGTCATCGGAGAGGGAGTCTTCCTCGAGGTTCCAAATCCGGCTTTCGATCCTCTGGGCATTCCCGCGGATGGAACCGATTGTGGCTAGCGCCGTGGTGTTTGCTCCGTCAGCTAGCTCGACCGAGGCATACTGGGATTTGACTCGCTCCAGTTCTGCGGGAGTCATGCTGCCGAGTGCCGCCGGGTCGTAGGGGAGCAGTTGTGTTGTCGCGCGCTCGTAGCCGGCAGCAACGCTTGGAAACTGCCCTGAATTGACGCCGTTCGTCCAGGCACCGGTATTCCCGTAGACGTCCCGGGCCGCCGTGTTTCTCCATTGCGAAAACAACGCGCGGTAGCGGGCCGGCATGTTCCGGATGTTCTTGGCCATGCGGATGGCCAGGTTGTATTGCGCGACCAGCTGTGCGTAGCTGTTTCGAAGCTGAATGAGCTGCTGCTGCAACTGGAAGTAACGCAGCAGGGCGTTGTGATAGTTCGCCGGGTCGTAGACCACTCCGCCGAAGCCCAATTGCGCAGACGCCGTTCCGGCCGAGAGTGCGAGGACAAGCATTACCGCCAGAGCCTTTTGTTTCATGCGTTTTTCTCCCTTTTTCTGAACTTTAAGATTTATAGGCACCGACCTTCAGAGGTCTCGGGCCAGTTGATGGTGGTGGTAATCGGGCAAGGCGAGGTCGCCTGAAAGATAGACTTTGACGCGGTGACCTTCGCGGATCGTGACCGTGGGCAGGAGGTTCAAGAATTTGTTGAGGATCTGGGCTGAGGATTGCGCTGTGCTTTGCGCGAACTCCTGGCGCGTGACGTCCGTGCCGGAGGCCGTAAGCGGGCCCGCCGCGCCGCTCTGGGCCACGGCCCCGAGGGCGCCGATGGCCATCGAGACTCCGAAAATCCGCAGGTAATGGTTGTTCACCTGATCGCGCAGGCTTGCATCACCCGCCTGATTGAGGCCCTTGAACTGGTCGAGGCTCAGCGAGAATCCATCCGGCATGATGAGGCGGTGGAATAGAACGGCAAGCCGGGTCTGGCCAAAAGCGTCCACCTTGCGCGTCTCGCCGAGAATCTTCGAGCCTGCCGGTATGAGAAGGTGCTGTCGGTCGTGTGAAAACACATCATTGGTTAACAGGCATTCGACTGGACCGGTAAACTGCCCGTCGAGCCGAGTGAGAAGTACAGCCTCGAGAATTGTCCCTTCAAAGAGAATGTAGGTTTTCCCGGCCGCCGCGGAGGAGAGATTACTCGGCGCGGCGGCAGGGTTGTGGACCTCCTTGGTTGGGCGGCTGGTTTCTGGGATCGCCGAAGCGTTGGGGGGTTGGGGCCGCGTGCTGGTAGTAAGTTCTGCAGCCGGGTCGGATTGCGGCGAAACGCCAAGCGGAGCATCCTTTAGCATTTGCGAGAACAGGGCTGCGTCTTGAGGACGAAGAGCAAGATCTGCGCGTGGTTCTTCGGTTACCGGAGAGGCGGGCTCGGGCTGCCCCGGCTCGGTCCGGTCCGGGGCCTTGCGGTAGCTCAAGGCGAGGTTGGAGGCAAACAGCGACAAGTACTCGCGCTTCCTGCGCTCTGCTTTGATGGTGTCCTCGGTGTGTTCGCCTGACGGATTGGGAGATACGTTGGCCTGCTGCTCGCCCGAAGGCATCCCGCCAAGCAGCCGACTCTGTTGCCTAAGAGCGCTCTGGGCGACAAGTTGCTCGCGTTGGAGCTCTTGGATGCGATTCTGCAGCTCCGCAATCTTGCTCTCGTTGACTTCTACGGATTGCGGCTCGGTGGCCACGGGAACCGTTGCCTTGGTCGCGCTCTCGTGCTTCTTGCCGCCCGTGAGCCACATGATCACGATCATCAGCACGGCCAGCCCCAGGATCAGCCAGGACTGCAGATGCTTTGGGAGAAGCCCAGGCGGTTTGGGCGCTTTGTCTGCGATTGGCTCCTTCATCTTTTTCCGCTCCGTTGCTCTTTCCTTTGTTCGCGGCTCCTTAGCGGCGCCGCCTAAAGGTGACCTTCTTTTTCCCGATGACGAGATATCCGTCATCGATGATCTTGGGGGCGATATAGACGCCGTTTTCCAATTGGAAGTTGAGGAGGTTCGGCTTTCCGTCTTTGATTTCGTAGAGGGCGGGTTTCTCGCGGGCGCCGGACTTGATGTAGGTAAAGGCCTCGTCGTGGTAGATCATGGACACACGAAAAGGCTGGTCGGAGGCCTTCTTGTCCAGCTCATAGTCAAACTGCAGCTTCTGAGGGTAGTCGGCCCTGAACTTCGCTACCTCGTTGGCCGCGCCCGCCTCGGCCGCGTGAATTTGGCTGTCGGTCTCGCTGCGGAGAGCGTCCAGCTCCTTCTTGTAGGCTTCCGCCTCGCCGGCTCTCACGTAGTTTTCAGAGCCCGTCGAGCCCGCAATGGCCGATTCTTCCTTTGGCTCAACGAAAAGCTTGAGGTCGGGTTCGCTCGAAGGGTCGTTGCTGACTTCGGTCAAGAGAAAGGAGTAGACGCGTCCGGTAGAGGTAACCAGATGCAGGTCGCTTCGAATCCCCGCCTTTGCGGGATGGACGTAGCAGAGATTGTGCACGCCGTTGATGATCCAGAACTCTTTGTCGCCTGTCGCAAAATCCAGAATGTCTTCGTTCGGCGGCAGGACAATGAGCGTGGAAAAGCGAATTTTGGCGCGGATCGGGATGATATCCTGCTGCGAATATTTCACCGTACGCCCGCTGCCTGGTTCCGCTTGTGCAGGCAGCATGGCCAGAACGGTGAAACTGAACGCCGCGAGACTGCCTTTAAGAACGGACTTGACCTTTAAAAGAATGTGCACGCTTTTTCTCCTGGGTTGAATTGGGGTGTCGCCGATTTCTTGGAAAGAAATGGGCGCACGAACCTAAAAGCGGCCCGAACCAGAAAGGCCCCCACACCATCGTGACGACAGCCAAGGCGAGCGCGAACGAGGCGGCGGCGAAATAGAGGTCGGGGAGAAACGCCGCGATAAAAGTGAAGAGCAGGAACAAAGCCACCAAAGCAGGCACGATCAAAACCCAAACGACAAACGAAACCAGGAGCGTTCTCATGGCGCCATCCCTGCCAGGACTTCGAGTCCTTTCTCGAATCCATAGGTGTCGAAGGCTTCCCGGCGCTTGCGGTTGTCGAACGGATCGTTTGTGTAGAGCCAGTAGCTCTTTCTGTCCACGGTGAGGTTTGCGACTTTGGCGCGCTCGGGCGTTTTGAGAAGAAATTGTCGCTTGGGAACGAGCGCCCGGATGAGTTCGATTTCTTTTTCGTTCAGATGAAACTGGCGGGCGTAGAGTTCCCGGTCCATGTCGGGATTGGCAAGGAAGAGCTTGGTCGGGCAGCTTTCGATGATTACGTCGAGGACCTCCGAACGGCGCAGTTCGTCGAGCGACTGCGTGGACAGAATCATGGCGGCGTTTGCTTTTCGCCAGGTCTTGAGCGCCTCCACAACGTATCTCTGAATGCTCGGATTCTTCAGGAAGACCCAGGCCTCGTCGATGAAGAAAGCCTTGAACGTCGTGCTGATCTGGCGGTTGGCGATGACCGCGTTCGCGCGATGCAGGATGTAGAAAAGCAGCGGTTCGAGAAGCTCGGGATACTGGCGCAAGCGCTCGAAGTCGAAGCACTGGAATCTTGAAAACGAAATCGTGTCTTCCGAGTTGTCGAACACCAAGCCGAACTGGCCTCCTTGTATCCACTTCGCGAGCCGGTCCGACAGGCCATGAGGGAGAGTATTGGCGAGCACTCCCAGAGTTCGGAGCGCCGGATCAACGGAGTAGAGGTTTTCGATCTGCTGGTAGAGGTCGCGCTCCTCAGAAGGGTCCAGTTCGAGCGGGGCTCGGCCTTGCAGCAGAACCTTCAGGAAAAGGGCCAAGAAATCGAGGTTTTCCTTTGTGGGCGGTAGCGAGAAGGGGTTGATTTTGAAGTCCGGCGAATGGATTCCAACCTTTATATAACTCCCGCCAAACAGTTCGGTCAGACTCTCGAAGCTTCCGCCCAGATCGAAGATAAAGGTCCAGGGATCGTACTTCTGGAGGTTGGTGGCGAGAAAATTCAGCAGAAACGATTTCCCGGCGCCCGTGCGGCCAAGAACCATGGTGTGGGCGACGTCGCGGTGATGGAGGTTCAAAAAGTAAGGCGTGTGGTGGTTCGTTTCCAGGACCGCGAGATACTCCTCCTCGAGATGGCCGTTTTGCGGCTCGCCGCAGTCGAGGGTAAAGAGAAAGGAATAGTCCGCGTAGTTCGAGCTCAGGAGATAGAGGGAGCGGAGATTCCAGGCGTAATTGCCGGGAATGGTCGCAAGAAATGCGTTCAGAAGGTTGTATTTCTCTTCATAGAGCTGCGCGTCGTGGACGCTAAAGACCTTGTAGAACTCCGCCGACGCGCGGTCCACTTTCCCGACGTCGAGATCGTAAATGACCACGCTGAGAGAAAACTGGCCAAAGTAATTTCCTTTTAACTCGATCTCCTTGATGCTCTCTCCGAGCTCGCGGACCCGGGACTCTTTCGAGTCGTCCCATAGAACATCTTGCGCCGGCTGGTCGCCGAGGTTCACCTGGCCCAGGAAAGATCGCTTGGTGTTGTGAAAATGCCTGCGCTTGGCCTGAATGATTCGCCGGGCTTTGCCCGAATCTTCCCTCTTCCATTCCGTTACCACGTGGTAGTTGGCCTCGACTTCGAGCAGGCCTCGGAAGATGAGCGGAAAGCTCTCGGCGGAGGGTTCCTTGAGCGTCAGAACCTTGACGTAATAATCGTCCAAGCGGAGGTGCCCTCGGTGGCATTCCAGATGGGACTCGGAAAGGGAATAGTCCAAAAACGTGTCGTGAAGGAGTTTTGAAAACTCGATCTTTGCCGGGGTGAAGTTCAGGGTCTGTTTGAGGATGCGGAAGGCTTCTTGCTTGCCGAGCAAGCGGGCCGGCAGAAAATCGCTGACCTGCAGGAGGAAGCTTTCGGCCTTTTGGCGGAGGTTCGCCTGGGCCCGGCTCAGTTCGCGGTCGAGGAGCAGGATCTGCTTTCTCGCTGAGAAATGAGCCCGCAATTCGGAAAGCGCTTTGGCAGGCTGCTTCGGAATGGCGACGAGCGTAGCCGCGAGCGTGCGCGTGTAGCGGAAGCCTTCGAAGAGAATGACGTAATAGATCGACAGCGAGAAAAGCGTGTCCGCTTTGCCCGCAAAATACGCGAGGCGATTCTTGATGGCCGTGTCCACAACAGGCTTGCCATAGAGCCTGTACGGGATCGTTTTGTTGTTCCGCTTGAAGAGGTACTGATAGATGCGGTAGTTGTCGTCAAACAGCTTGAACGCCGATTCAAGCCGCTTGGTCAGGCCGTCGAGCGTGGTTCCCTCCAGGCATTCGTAATCGACGCCCCGCACTTCCACCACAACCCCGAGGTCTCCCGTCTTGGTGAGGAACATGTGGGTGTCGACGAAGCCGTAGAGGTTCACCTGCTCGTTGAGAGAACCCGTCTCTTGGTAATTCTTGAAAATCCGTTTCAGCTTAAGCATGGGGGATCCTGCGGACCGCGATCGGGCTGAACTTTGACGGGTCGTATTGGGCGCGCAGCCTGCGCGATGAAAGCAGGAAACGAAGAATCTGCGGGTCTGTTTTGGTGGCCCAGCGCGCGACCGAGTAGAGCAACAAAAACATAAGGACCCCTCCCAGCAGACTGCCGAGCAGGTTGAAGGTTCCCGCGCCGATGCACATGGCGAAGAAAAAGAGCTTTCTTTCCGCGCCGAGAATTGTCAGAGGCCGCGAGATCGATCTATAGACTGGATTCACACGCTCGCCGCTTGCCATGCGCCGCTCCCGCGAAAGTATCTGGAACCGCTCCTCACTCACGGAAAGAGCCAGGCGAGAAAGTTGACGGCGGCGATGGCCATGCCGACGCCGAAAAGCACGCCTGCGAGCACTCGCTTTGAGCCGCCTTCTCCGAAGGCGAACGTGAGGCCGGATACCACGATGGCCACCAAGGACAGGCCGCGGGCGATGGTGCTGGTGAACGCGGCTTGCAGCACGTTAACGGCGTTTTCCCACGGAGAGCTCCCGGACACTTGCGCGAAAGCAGGAGCCGCGAGAACGAGTCCCGTTGCGGCGGCGACCAGTTTCCTCAATGCTTTCTTAAACCTAAGGACCTTCGTCCAATGGGGTCTCATTTTCCGGCATCTCCTCGTTTGCGTGCTTCGCTCGTCGATCAAGTTCGGAGAGTTCTCGCCTGAGCGGTGGGCCCCCAGGAGGCATCACACGTGACTAGGCAAAACCGTATCCCTGCTTCCAGTACGCGGAGCCAGACCTCCAGGCAGTTGGTTTCTACCTTAGTACCCGGCGGGTTGCCCCCTGGGGCTCTAAGAAGCAGCCAAGCTCCCAGGAAAAAACCGGCGAGAACTCTCCTCACTTACTAGGGAGCATCGGGGAGAGAGAGAGTAAGAAAACAGTTTGAGAGAGCCCTCCGGTGATCGCTACGTCGCCTGAAAGGCGACGGCTTCTCGCGGCAGGCATGAGACGACATCCTCTGCGTTATGCCGAGAACGCCCGATCCGGGCGCGTTGCAGAATGACTTGCGCGGAGACCACGTCACGAGGCGCCGACAACATGCCGTAGGACAACACAAAAAAGAAACCCACTTTTGCCTCACGCCCCTTCCTATGCGTACCACGGTCCGCCTAGACCTAGATCCGCGCTCAAGGCAAAAGCGAAGGAAGAGAGCGCTCGTACCGGCGAGACACTGACGGCGATGATTCAAAGAATCTCTGCGCCTTCGATTTCAGGGAGACAGTCTAGCGCCTGATTTGTCGGATTTGCGCTAGGACACACAATTTCATTATTTCCCACAAGTCCATGAACAGTTTGACCGTCCCTGGCGCATGCCCGGCGCCCGGCATAGTGCACGGAGCGCACGGAGCGAGCGACAACGCCCGAGCCGCTAGCTACAATCAGGAGGACAGCCCAGGGGGGCCTCAAGAACTTTTACATTTTCCACGACAAGCAGGAAGACCCATGAGCGCCCAAGAAAAACTCAAAGTTTGGTGGATTGATACCGAAGACACGACACGGCGAGTATTCGCAATATCCGCGGTCATCTCGTTGGTACTTGCCGTACTTCTCTCTTATTCGGACATCAGGGGTTTTCTCTCGGCGCATCCGCTTTGGCAGGATTTTCTGGTTGCGCTCCCTGCTATCGCACTTCCCGTTCTGGCTTGGTTCGAGCTGGGCCATTCGGCCGAAGCAAATCGTTTGCGCTCCGTGGCAGACGGCTTGCGGCGTGAGGAAAATCGTCTTCAGGAACAGATCGGTCAGCTTATGGCGAGACTCCTCGAACAGATCGCCTCAAATACGCAAGGACGCCAGGCTGAGAGGAATGCCGAGATACTCCGCAAGTACATTGGGGCCTGCGTGCCGGTTCTCGAAGGACGAGGAATTTGGTCCAGCACGCCACTAATTGTAGAAGTCAGCGACGCCAATATTGTGACGTTGTTCACCCCAAGCGCAGGCTCATCGCCGCAGGCGTGGTGCGTGAAGGTTCATTGCGGCGACGTAGAGATCGCCGAAATCCCTCATGGTTCTTGCCCATTGAGGATGAAAGTGCTCAAGAGATACGGGCCTGATGTCCAGCTCGGGGAAATCACGAAATGGGAAGATCGTATGCTTCCGGCAGCCGCCCCTACCTTCAACAAGGGCGGCTACGTCTACCACGCCACGTTTTCCAAACAGGGGTCAGCGGAGACCCGGAGACTGTACGTTTACGCTTCGGCTGACGAAACCAATTCATTCTTGCTCGAAGCGTCGACGGGAGAGCGGGTCGTGGCAGATAACGTCGAAATTTCGAAACGATTCATGCTGTTGGACGTCGATTACGAGTCCGCAGGGTTCAGCCGCAGCGGCTCCGGGGCAAGCGGAGACTCACGTTATCGAATGTACATTCGTTAACGGTTCTACTTTAGCGTACAGCTCTCGTTTGTGCGGGAGGACGGGCCGAGCGTTCGTGCCTCCCGGCCTTAATTAAGTTACACGCCCGGTGGGTCATTGCTGTATCAGGCCCCACTCGCGTGCTCTTTAACCACGCTGCGAGTTCTTTGTCCCACGTAGTCGGACAACGGGAATCAAAGCCGTGTGGCCCAGGAATGTACGCGCCGATCACCAACTCTTGCCCCGATTCACCCGGCACTTCGTCCCAACTAAGAACTGAATATTGAGTGCTGAAGATTTCTTTCAGCTTTGACCTAGAATGGCGTCAAAGTAGGCAAGCATGCCCGGCGAATCCCATTGTTGAGGGCCATAGGACTTGCGCGCGATTTTTCCGTTGCGGTCAACGATGTATGTGTCTGGTATAAGCGGGCTGCCATAGTCCAGTGAAAGTTTGCGCGGCTCTCGACAAGTCGGGAAGACTATGCCCTGGTCTTTTATGAATCTTTTATGAATCTTTGGTAAGCGTTGGGATCTTCATCCACGCTGACGCCCAACACCATGGCGTTACGCGATTCAATATATTTCTGCAATTTATTGAGCGAGGGCATTTCTTGTACGCACGGCGCGCAGTATGTGGCCCAGAAATTTAGCACCACAACTTTGCCTTTCAGGTCGCTGAGGTGACCTGGCTTGCCCGAAATGCCCATGGGAAAGTCCTCCGCCCGCTTGCCCGCAACCGTTGGTTCACCCTGTCGGTACATCGGCAGCGCAAAAAACACCACAACCAGGCAGGCAAAAACCACTACGCCCCAAGCCACAATTTTCCTCAGTGTCATCATTGAGATTTTGAACTGTTCACCTTGCATGACTCTGCCCACGACGTTTTTGTGAATGTGATCCTGAATCCTCCTGCTCCCAATGCAGCCGCCCGGCGCAGACAGAAACGGAGCGTTCCAAGGTTGCCAGGATACAGCCAGCGTTCGAGAGCCAGTGAAGACCACGGCGCAGTTTAGGATAGAATGCTCTGACCGTGCGGAAACGGTTCTCGACATCAACGCTCATCGACTCTACCCGCTGCGTGCCATGGCTAGCGGCCGATGGTCCGCTTGCGTACACGCCCGAGAACCCGCCGGCTCCTAGCGGCGCGCAAATCGTTCAAACTTTGCTTTGGATTCGTTGGCCTGCCTGGCTCGCTTCGTTCGAGGGAACTGAGCAGCACTTTACGGACGACGTGAATGGGTTCGATATACGCTCTGGCTTAGCGTCAGCGTTCAAGAAATTCTCCAAGAGCGAGAATAGAACCG
>Ga0209577_10006852_pt1 | contig 10513 bp, 10 predicted proteins | sample GraSoiAngelo_109_FD_185874 | JGI IMG/M metagenome (GOLD analysis project Ga0209577, IMG submission 185874) | Grasslands soil microbial communities from the Angelo Coastal Reserve, California, USA - 14_0903_12_20cm (SPAdes) (version 2) | ecosystem: Environmental > Terrestrial > Soil > Grasslands...
CATAGAGCGCTGAGTATATAAAGTCTCAGCTCGCGAGCTTCGCGTCTTCGGCGGCGATGGCATCGAGCTCGCGCAGGAGCGCGGGGACCAGCTCCTTCTCGGGAAAGCTGCCCACGATCTTGCCGTGCTTGAAGAGGATGCCCTTGCCCCGGCCGCCGGCGATCCCTATGTCCGCGTGCTGTCCTTCACCGGGGCCGTTGACCACGCAGCCCATGACCGAGACGTTGATCGGGCGCTTGATCCGCTTCAGCGCCTTCTCCACCTCGGCCACCATGGGCAGCATGTCGATCTCGAGCCGGCCGCACATCGGGCAGGCGATCAGGTTCGGCCCGGTCTGCTTCTCGGAGAGCGCATTGATGATGCCGTAGGCCACCTCGACCTCCTCCACCGAGTCTCCCGCCAGAGAGACCCGGATGGTGTCGCCGATCCCTTCCTCCAGGAGCACGCCGATCCCGACCGCGCTCTTGACCGCACCGGTGCGCGGCGGGCCGGACTCGGTCACGCCGAGGTGGAGTGGATAGGGAAACTTGTCGGCGATGGCCCGGTTGGCGGCGATCATGGTCGGCGGGTCGGAGGCCTTCATCGAGACCTTGATGTCCTGGAAATCGAGGGCCTCGAGGATGCGGACGTGGCCGAGGGCCGCCTGGACCATGGCCTCGACCACCTCCTGTGTGGGCGGCCGCCTCCCCTCCCCTTCTTTGGCCCGTCCCGGCAGCGACCCGGCGTTGACGCCGATCCGGATCGGTACCTCCCGTTCCTTCGCCCGGCGGGTGATCTCCTTGACCTTCTCCGGATCTCGGATGTTGCCCGGGTTCAGGCGCAGCCCATCGACGCCGGCGTCGAGGGCCGCCAGGGCGAGCGGGTAGTCGTAGTGGATGTCGGCGATGATCGGCAAGGGCGATCCCTTCTTGATCTCGATCATGGCCTGGGCCGCCTCCTTCGTGGGCACGGCGACCCGCACGATCCGGCAGCTGGCGTCCTTGAGGCGCGCGATCTCCTCCAGGGTCGCCTTGACGTCCCTGGTGTCGGACTTGCACATCGACTGGACGACGACCTCGGCCGCCCCGCCGACCACGACGTTGCCGACCCGCACCGGCCGGCTCTTGCGCCGCGCTTTCACCATCCGATTCCTGTTGTACCCAACCGGGCGCTAGCGCAATACGTCGTTGTAGGTCACCAGTCCGATCAACGCGAAGAGTATGGCCAACCCGACGTAATGCACCATCTGCTCCCGGGCCGGGTCGACCGGGCGCCCCCTCACCGCCTCGAGGAGCAGGAACGCCGCGCGCCCACCGTCGAGGGCCGGAAAGGGCAGGATGTTGACCAGCCCCAGGCTCAGGCTGAGGAAGCCGACCCAGAAGATGAGCGTGGAGCCGCCTCCCTGGGCTTCGGTCGCCGTCTGCTTGACGATGCCGACCGGGCCCCGCACTCCGTTCGGACCCAGAAAGCCGCCCAGCTGCTTGTCGGTCGCCAGCTGGTAGAGCCCGGCGAAGGTCCCGCCGATGAGCACGCCGACCTCACGCACCGAGGCGCCCACCGCGCTCACCGGCGCCATCGGCTTGAGACCGCCGGTCACGCCCACGCCCAGGGCGTAACCGCTGGCCCCCTTGAGCCCGAGTATGGGACGGACGGTGTAGGTGTGCGACCGTCCCTGCCGGTTGACCGTCACCTGGATCGGCGCGCCCTCGCTGGCGTTGACCGCCGAGCGCAGCTCGCTCAGCTGCTGGATGCGATGGCCGTCGACCGCCACGACCACGTCGCCGGGCATGATGCCGGCCTGCGCCGCCGGCGTCCCGGGATCGACCTGGTCGACGCGCACCGGGGCGCCGCTCATGAGCAGGACACTGAAGAGCAGGACCGGCAGCATGAAGTTGAAGAGCGATCCGGCCACGATCACGATGAAGCGCTGCCATAGTGGATGGGCGTTGAAGCTGCGGGGCCCCGCCTCGTCACTGCCGTCCATCCCGGCCAGCTTGACGAAGCCGCCCAGGGGAATTGCCCGGATCGCGTAAAGCGTTTCACCGATCTTTCGCCCGAACAGCATCGGACCGAAGCCCACGCTGAACTGGTCGACGCGGATGCCGACCGCCTTGCCGGTCAGGTAATGGCCCGACTCGTGCACCACCACGATGCCCGTGAAGACCAGCGCCACCAGCAGGGCGAGGAGGATCGGGTTCATGCTGGCAGCTTACCCGCACTCGCCCGCCGATCGGCGCTCGCGAGTTCACGAACGTGGCGTCGGGCCCAGGCGTCGGCCGAGAGGACTTCCTCCAGGGCATGGCCCCCGAACCCAGGCATGCTCGAGAGCGCGGCCTCGACCAGCCCCACCACTCTGTTGAAGCCGATCCTGCCCTCGAGGAAGAGGGCGACCGCCTCCTCGTTGGCGGCGTTGAGCACCGCCGTCGCGGTCCCGCCCCGCCGTCCGGCGTCTCGCGCGAGTGCGACCGCGGGGAAGCGGCCTGGATCGAGCGCCTCGAAGTCCAGCCGGCCGATCGCGGCCAGGTCGGGGGGCGGAACCACGCTCTCGATCCGCTCCGGATAGCTGAGGGCGACCGCGATCGGCAGATGCATGTCTGGAATTCCCAGCTGCGCCTTCACGCTTCCGTCCCGGAACTCGACCATCGAGTGGACCACGCTCTGCGGATGCACCAGGACCTGGATCCGGTCGTACTCCACGTCGAACAGGAAGTGGGCCTCGATGATCTCGAGCCCCTTGTTCATCATGGTGGCGGAATCGATCGTGATCTTCGGCCCCATCTTCCAGCGCGGGTGGGCCAGCGCCTCCTCCACGGTCGCGGCGGCCAGGCTGTCGACCGGCCGGCGCAGGAACGGACCCCCGGAGCCGGTCAGGATCAGCCGGCCGATACTCTCCCGCTGCTCGCCCCACAGGCACTGCCAGATGGCGCTGTGCTCGCTGTCGATGGGGAGCAGGCGGGTGCCGTGCCGGCGCATCCGCTCGCGGACAAGCTCGCCGGCCATGACCAGGACCTCCTTGGTGGCGATCGCGACGTCCTTGCCCGCCTCGAGCGCGGCCAGGGTGGGGGCCAGCGCCGCCGCCCCCATCGCCGCGACTATGACCAGGTCGACGTCCGGGTCCTGGACCGCCTCGGCTACCGCGCGCGCCGCCCGGTCCTCGGGCTCGCCTGAAGGATGGGCCAGCAGCCGGTGCGCCCCGGGATGCCGCCGGCCGGCAGCGTCGAGCGCCGCCTGGTCGTGGCCCGCGATCAGGGCGTGAAGCCTGAAACGCTCGGGGTTGCGTTCCACCAGGTCGCAGACCTGGCGCCCGATCGATCCGGTCGCCCCCAGCAGCGCCAGCCGGCGAGGCGAACGGCGGGCGGGGCTCATGGGCTGCAGCAGCAACGAGGGCGGGGCGCCGTCATTGCTGCCCTTTCAGGCTTCATGTCAGGTGGTTGAGGCGGAGGTAATAGTAGACGAGCGCCGCCACCGGGAGGACGGAATCGATCCGGTCCAGGATCCCGCCGTGGCCGGGGATCAGGTGGCTCGCGTCCTTGACGCCCGCGGTGCGCTTGAGCTGGGACTCGATCAGGTCGCCGACCTGGGAGAAGGCGCCGATCAGCAGGCCGAGCACCAGGTTGTGGGGAAACCAGAGGTTGACCAGGGGGGCGAACAGAGCGAACAGCAGCGTGCTGCCCAGCAGGCCGCCCAGCGCGCCTTCGACGCTCTTGTTGGGGCTTATCCGGGGGAAGAAGCGATGGCGGCCGAAGCGGCTCCCCACCACCATGGCCGCCGTGTCGCCGATCCAGACAGCGCCCAGTACGAAGATCACCAGGCCGAAGCCCAGATGGTTGGGATCGGGTTGCCGGAGCAGGTAGAGCGCCGGGTAATAGCCGAGCAGGTAGCCGAGGTAGAGGCTGCCGCCAACCGCCAGCGCCCAGCGCAGCAGGCTCATCCGCCAATCGCGCAGGAAGACCATGGCCGAAAGGCCGCCCACTGTCGCGACCGCGAGGATCACCTCGAGCGAAAGCCACCCCGGGAGCCGATCGCGCAGCAGCAGCGCGAAGGCGAGCGGGAACAGGATCCAGAGTGGAGCCGGCGCCTGGAGCAGGCGGGTCAGTGACCAGTACTCGATCAGGGCGGCGCCGAGAACCACGGCGAGACCGGCGTAGACCCAGAGCGAGCCGGCCAGGAGCACGGCCAGGAGCAGGGCGATGAGCAGGGCGGCGCTCCCGATCCGGGGCAGCATGCTGGACCGCTCCCTGCGGCTGGGGCTGGCCGCGCCGGGGTCAGCGGCCGCGATGCTCAACCTCCTCGGGACGCGAGCCGAATCGCCGGACCCGACGGTTGAAGACGTCGACCGCCTCGGCGAGATCGGCTTCACCGAAGTCGGGCCAGAGTGTGGGGGTGCTGTAGAACTCGGCGTAGGCTGCCTGCCAGAGCAGGAAGTTGCTCAGCCGCATCTCGCCGGCCGTCCGGATGATCAGGTCGGGATCGGGCAGGTCGCGGGTGTAGAGATGGCGGGCCACCATCCCCTCCTCGAGCCGGGACAGGTCCACTCCGGCGCGCGCCATCTCACGAACGGCGTCGACGATCTCCTGCCGGCCCCCATAATTGACCGCCACGTTCAGGACTGCATGAGAGTTGGCCCGGGTCCGCTCGTTCGCCTGGCGCATCTGCTCACGCAGCCCGCTGCTGAGCTCGTCCAGGCGGCCGCAGAAGCGCATCTCGACACCCCGGCGGACGCAGGTTTCCACCTCGCGGCGGATGGTCTCGCCGAACAGCTCCATCAGCGTTTCCACCTCGTCCTGAGGCCGTTTCCAGTTCTCCGTCGAGAAGGCGAAGACGGTGAGGATCCGGATTCCCAGCCGGTCGCAGGCCTCGGCCACCGGCCGGATGGCTTCGATGCCGGCCTTGTGTCCCATCGCCCGTGGAAGGAATCGCTGCCGCGCCCACCGGTTGTTCCCGTCCATGATGATGGCGACGTGCTCCGGAGGGGGGAGCTGGGCCATCAGGGGGAGCGGTCGCGACCCGCCACTAGACCTCCATGATCTCGCCTTCCTTGCGGGCAGCGAGTTCGTCGACGCGCGCGATGTAGCGGTCGGCAAGCTTCTGCAGCTGCTCGATGGCGCGGCGGCTCTCGTCGGCCGATACCTGCTTCTCCTTCTCCATCGCCTTGAGGCGGTCGTTGTGGTCGCGCCGGATGTTCCGAACGGCCACGTGGCTGGCCTCGGCGTGCCGCTTGACCAGCCGCACGTACTCGCGGCGGCGCTCCTCGTTCAGCGGCGGGATGGGGACGCGGATGATCTGGCCGTCGTTGGCCGGGTTGAGGCCGAGCTCAGACTTCTGCAAAGCCTTCTCCACCGCGGAGATGACGCTGCGGTCCCAGGGCTGGATGATGATCATGCGAGCCTCGGGTACGCTGATCGTGGCCAGCTGGTTGAGCGGCGTGGGATTGCCGTAGTACTCGACCGCGATGCGATCGACCAGCGAGGGGCTGGCCCGGCCGGTCCGGATGGTCTGGATCTCCTTGGCCAGAGCATCGACGCTCTTCTGCATCCGGCTCTCGGCCTCGGCCAGCTGCGGCTGGATCATTTAGCCAGGCTCACCGTGGTCCCGATCGACTCGTCGCCCAGGACCACCCGTTCGATGTTGCCCGGGCGGGTGAGGTTGAAGACCACGATCGGCAGGTCGTTCTCGTTGCACAGGGTGATCGCGGTATGGTCCATGACACGCAGCCCCTTGTTGATGACGTCGAGGTAGGTCAGGTGCGTGAAGCGCTTGGCTTTCGGATCCTTGTTGGGGTCGGCGCTGTAGATGCCGTCGACCATGGTCGCCTTGAGCACGACCTCGGCTTCGATCTCCACCGCTCGCAGGGCGGCCGTGGTGTCGGTGCTGAAGTAGGGATTGCCGCTGCCAGCCGCCAGGATGATGACCCGGCCCTTTTCCAGATGCCGCACCGCCCGCCTGCGGATGTAGGGCTCGGCCACCTGGGGCATGCTGATGGCGGTCTGAGTCCGGGTCGGCTGCCCCATGTTCTCGAGCGCATCCTGCAGAGCCAGGGCGTTGATCACGGTCCCGAGCATGCCCATGTAGTCCGCGGTCACGCGGTCCATGCCTCGCCGGCTGGCCGCGTCGCCGCGGATGATGTTGCCGCCCCCGGTGACGATGGCGAACTGGGTGTCGTGGCTGCGTTTGACCCGGACGATCTCGGCCGCTATCCCGTGGACCACGTCCGGGTCGATCCCGAACGCCCCTGAAGTGGTCAGCGCCTCGCCGCTCAGCTTGAGCAGGACGCGTTTGTAGCGCGGGCTGACCACCGGATTGCTCGAGATCACGGGGTCGGGATCGTGCTCACCCTGCGGGCGCTTCTCCGACCTTGAAACGGGCGAACCGCGAAATCGTTATGTTCTCACCCAGCTTGGCGACGGCCTCCTTCACCAGGTGCTCGATCGACTGCTTGTCGTCCTTGGTCCAGGGCTGGTCCAGGAGCACCTCGCGCTTGAAGAAGTCGTTGAGCTTGCCCTCCACGATCTTCTGGATAACCGCATCCGGCTTGCGCTGGTCGCGTGCCTGGGCCTCGAAAATCGATCTTTCCCGATCCAGGACTTCCCGCGGCACGTCCTCCCGCCGAAGGTAGTGCGGGTCAGCCGCGGCGACGTGCAGGGCGATCTCGTGAGCCAGGCCCTTGAAGACCTGGTTGCGGGCCACGAAATCGCTCTCACTGTTGAGCTCGACGAGCACGCCCACCTGGCCGTTGTGGTGGATGTAGGCCTCGACCAGACCCTGGCGCGCCGCCCGGGAAGCCTTGGCCCCGGCCTTGGCGATTCCCTTCTGTCGCAGCCAGTCCTTGGCCTTCTCGACGTCTCCCTGGGTGGCCTCGAGGGCCCGCTTGCAGTCCATCATTCCGGCCCCGGTCGCCTCCCGCAGCACCTTGACCTGATCCGCGCTTATTGCCATTACTTTCTCCATCTCACTTCTCGTCGTCGAGGGCTTCATCCTCGTAGAACTCGGCTTCGTCGATCTCGGGCATCCCGGCGAAACCCTTCTCGTCCTCTTCCTCTTCCGCTTCCTCCTCGACCCGTAACTCGCTCACCGGAGCCTCGGGCGCGGTCGCCAGCTCCTCCGGGCTGATCAGCTGGCGCGCCTCCAGCGCGGCGTCCGCGACCTTGCTCGTGATCAGCTTGACCGCTCGGATGGCATCGTCATTGCCGGGAATCACCTTGTCGATCTCGTCCGGATCGCAGTTCGAGTCCACGATGGCGACGATCGGGACGCCGAGCTTGCGCGCCTCGGTGACCGCGATGTGCTCCTTGCGCGGATCGACGACGTAGACCGCGCCGGGCAGCTTCTTCATCTCTGCCATGCCGCCGAAGAACCGCTCCAGCCTCTGGAGCTCCTCCTCCAGCTGGGTGATGGCCTTCTTGCTTCCGGTGAAGCCACCGTTGTTCTTGATGGCGCGCAGGCTGTTGAGCCGGTCGATCTGCCGGCGCATGACCTGGAAGTTGGTCAGCATCCCGCCCATCCAGCGGTGATTCACGTAGGGCATACCCGAGCGCCTGGCCTCGAGCTCGATCGATTCCTGAGCCTGCTTCTTGGTGCCCACGAAGAGCACCATCCGGCCGCCCGATACCACTTCCTTGACCCAGGCGCAGGCGTCGTCGAGAAGGCGCACCGTCTGCTGCAGGTCGATGATGTGGATCCCGTTGCGGGCGGTGAAGATATACCGCTTCATCTTGGGATTCCAGCGGCTGGTCTGGTGACCGAAGTGGACGCCGGCTTCGAGCAGTTGCTTCAGCGTGACGAGGGGCATCGCGGGTAAGTACCTCCTGAATCCTGGTTTGGCCTCCGCCCCCATCAGCCGGCCGGCGGACCTGGCGCTTACCCGGCGCACAGGCAACCCGTCGTGCCGTCAGGAGACGTGCGGATTTCGCGAGCGGTAGTATACCCCAGCCCAACCGGATCGAATCGGGCGTCAGGCGGCCGGCAGGGGCGGCTTCTGTGTCCGGCGCGAGGCTCGCGGCGCCCTGGCGGCGGCCGCCGTCCGGCCGGTGCGCTCCGGCTTGCAGTTCGGATAGTCGGAGCAGCTCTTGAAGTCGCCGTAGCGGCCCTGGCGCATGACCTGCGGCTTGCCGCAGCGGGGACAGGGGTCGTCCTTGAGAAAGGTGCTCGGATCCGGCGGGGTCACGGTGCGAGCCCCGGCCTCCAGGTAGCGGCAGCTCGGGTATCCGGAGCAGCCGACGAACTTGCCGAAGCGGCCCGTCCGGTGAAGCAGGGGTTTGCCGCATTTCGGACAGGTGCGGCCTTCGACCACGTCCTGCGGCTGGACCTCGCGCTTCACGTAGCGGCACTTCGGGTAGCCGGAGCAGGCCACGAACGGGCCCCGCCTGCCGCTGCGATTGACCAGCGGCTTGCCGCAGGTCGGGCACATTTCGCCGGTCGGCGTGGGCGCGGCGCTCTTGTCCTGGCCGTCCTTGCCCTGGATGTAGTCGCACTCGGGGTAGAGGCCGCAGCCGATGAACTCGCCCAGGCGACTCATGCGGTAGACGAGCCGGCCGGTCCGTCCCTCCTGCTTGCACTTGGGGCAGTCCTCGCCGGTCTCCCGGAGCGGGATCTTCACCTTCTCCGTGGTTTCCGCCCTGGCCAGCGTCTTCTCGAAGGGACGGTAGAACTCGCGCACGATGGGAACCCAGTCGCGCCTGCCCTCCTCCACGTCGTCCAGCTCCTCCTCCATCTCGGCGGTGAAGGAGACGTCGACGATGTCGGGGAAATGGTCGATCAGCCAGGCGTTGACAGTCTTGCCCAGCTCGGTGGGCTGGAGGCGCCGCTCCGCCTGCTTGACGTAGTGGCGAGCCTGGATCACCTCCACCGTGGGCGCGTAGGTGCTCGGCCTGCCTATGCCAAGCTCCTCCAGGGTCTTGATCAGCGAGGCCTCCGTAAAACGCGGCGGCGGCTGGGTGAAATGCTGCTCCGGCTTCAGCTCGTGCAGCGTCAGCAATTCCTCGACGCTGAGCGCCGGCAGATCCTTCTCCTCGTCGTTGTCGCTGTCCCGCTCCCAGACCGCGTAGAAGCCGTTGAAGACGAGGACCGATCCCGTGGCACGGAAAAGGTAGTTGCCCGCTCCGACGTCGACCCGTGTCTGAGCGAAGCGGGCCGCAGACATCTGGCTGGCGGTAAAGCGCTGCCAGATCAGCCGGTAAAGCTTGTACTGGTCGGCCGAGAGGAAGCCCTTGACGCTATCCGGCGTCCGCCGCACGTCGGTCGGCCGGATCGCCTCGTGCGCGTCCTGGATCGACCCCTTCGCCTTCCATTCCGGCTTCTCCCGGCGGACGTAGGTCGGACCGTACTGTTCCTGGATGAATCCGCGAGCCGCTGCCATTGCCTCCTCGGAGACGCGGAAGGAGTCGGTGCGCATGTAGGTGATGAGACCGACAGGGCCCTGGGCGCCGAGCTCGACGCCTTCGTAGAGGTCCTGCGCGACCCTCATGGTGCGCCCCGGCTTGAGCCGGAGCCGGGTCGAGGCGTCCTGCTGCAGGGTGCTGGTCCGGTAGGGCGGCAGGCTGTTGCGGACGGTGTCCTTGGTCTCGATGGCGAGGACCTGGTAGGTCGCCCCCTCGAGCTGGGCCACGATCGCCCGCGCCTGCGCCTCCTCCTTGACCTCGAGCTTCTCCTCGGCGCCCTTGAGGCCGTAGAGCCGGGCGGCGAAGATCCGGTCCGAACCCTGCCGCTTGGAGAGCATGGCGTCCAGGGACCAGGACTCGACCGGGACGAAGCGCTCGATCTCCTCCTCGCGTTCGCAGACCAGGCGGACCGCGACCGATTGGACCCGACCGGCGGAAAGCCCCTTGCGGATCTTCTTCCACAGCATGGGGCTGAGCTTGTAGCCGACCAGCCGGTCGATGACCCGGCGCGCCTGCTGGGCGTCGACCAGGTCCTGGTTCATCGGACGCGGCTCCTTGAGGGCGCGCTCGAGCGCGCCGGGCGTTATCTCGTGCAGCTCGATGCGACGCGGCTCGCTCAGCTTGAGCACGGCCGCCAGGTGCCAGGCGATCGCCTCGCCCTCGCGGTCCGGGTCGGATGCCAGGAGGATGGTCCCCATGCCTTTGGCCGCGGCCTTCAGCTCCTTGATCGTCGCCTCCTTGCCCGGAATGGTCACGTACTCCGGCGCGAAGCCGTGTTCCACGTCGATACCGAGCGTGCTCTTGGGCAGATCGCGGACGTGGCCCATCGAAGCCCGGATCTCGTAGTCACGGCCCAGGAACCGGCCAAGGGTCTTAGCCTTGGCTGGCGATTCAACGATGATGAGAGACTTTGCCATTTTTCAGATCTCTTAAGGGCGACGGGTGACGGCGCCGCAGTCGCCGATTATATAGTTGCCCATCTCCAGCAAAGTCAAGCGCCGGCTCACTTCTTGCACTTCGAGACCGAGACTTGCCGCCAACTCATCATGATGGCGCGGTTCTACCCAGTCGAGCAATTCCCAAACTGCGGCAAGGTCCGGCTCTTGCGGCCCCGAGCGCGCGCGCGTACGCGCGGGGGCGCGCGCGTACGCGAGAGC
>Ga0209577_10006853_pt1 | contig 10513 bp, 9 predicted proteins | sample GraSoiAngelo_109_FD_185874 | JGI IMG/M metagenome (GOLD analysis project Ga0209577, IMG submission 185874) | Grasslands soil microbial communities from the Angelo Coastal Reserve, California, USA - 14_0903_12_20cm (SPAdes) (version 2) | ecosystem: Environmental > Terrestrial > Soil > Grasslands ...
CGTCATAAGTCCGCCGTCGCCGCCCTTCTTGACCATGAACGGCAGCTCGGTGACGACGATCGCCTCTTTGCCCTGCTTGAGCGGCTCGATGTGCGCACGCGCCTGCACGCGCACCCGCCCGCGGCCCGTCTCGTACGCTTCCTTGATCCCGCCGCGGCCGAGGATGATCCCGCCGGTGGGGAAGTCGGGTCCTTTGACGTGTTTCACGAGGCCCGCGGTATCGATCTGGGGATCGTCGATGTATGCGATCGTCGCGTCGATCACCTCGCGGAGGTTGTGCGGAGGGATGTTCGTCGCCATCCCCACGGCGATGCCCGACGAGCCGTTGACGAGCAGGTTGGGGAAGCGCGCCGGCAGCACGACAGGTTCGCGGCGCGAGCCGTCGTAGTTGGGCCCGAAGTCGACGGTGTCCATGTCGAGATCGCGCAGCATCTCGGTTGCGATTCGCGACAGACGCGCCTCGGTGTACCTCATGGCGGCCGGCGGATCGTCGTCGACCGACCCGAAGTTGCCCTGGCCGTCGATGAGCTCGGCGCGCATCGAAAACTCCTGCGCCATGCGCACGAGCGCGTCGTAGATCGCGGCGTCGCCGTGCGGGTGATAGTTGCCCATCACCTCTCCGACGATCTTCGCGCACTTGGAGTAGGAGCGCGTGGGCCCGATGCCGAGCTCGTTCATCGCGTACAGCACGCGCCTGTGGACCGGCTTCAGGCCATCGCGCACGTCGGGCAGGGCGCGCCCGACGATGACGGACATGGCGTAGTCGAGATACGCCGTGCGCATCTCCTCCTCGAGCGCGCGCGGTTCGATGTTGCCGCCGCTGATCACATCAGCGGATGCCACGTGTCACCTCCTCATATGCGCGAGCCATCGCGTCAGACATCGAGGTTCGCGACCGCGCGAGCGTTGTCCTCGATGAACGCGCGCCGCGGCTCGACCTGGTCGCCCATGAGCATCGAGAAGATCCTGTCGGCGGCTGCGGCGTCCTCGAGCGTCACCTGCGCGAGCGTGCGCGTCGCGGGGGCCATCGTCGTTTCGCCGAGCTGATCGGCGTTCATCTCGCCAAGTCCCTTGAAGCGCTGCAGTTTCACCCCGCGCTGTGCGACATGCAGCACGGCGTCGTGCAAGGCCTCGAAGCTCGCGGCCGCCTCGCGTCCATCACCCAAGCGAACGTCGAACGGCGGCACCCCGGCGAGCTCGATCAGCTGCGCGTGCACGCGCACAAGCGACCTGTACTCCTGGGAGTCGAACAGCGACGCGGCGAGCAGGTGGGTCCGCGCAAAGCCCGTTCTCGACTCGACCGCGCGCACCTTGACCTCGCCGTTGTCGCGACCGACGACCTCCGTGGCGTGCGTCTCGCCCTCGAGGCCCGCGCGGCCGAGCAGCTCGACGGCCGCGTCGACGCCGAGCGCGCCTTCGCCGAGCAGCGAGGACTCCTCGAGGAACTGGACGACCTCGTGACCGTGGACGGCGCGCAAAGACGATGCCCAGCCCTGGTACTGCTTGAGCAGCCGCGAGAAGCGCTGCCAGCGCGCTTCCGTGAGCTTGAACTGCGTGCCGTGACGGTCGAAGACGTCGAGCTTGTCCCACTTGTCGGCGAGCAGGATCTCCTCGAGCTCGGACTCCTTCTCGATGTAGCGTTCGCGCGAGCCCTGCTTGAGCTTGTACAGCGGCGGCTTCGCGATGTACACGTAGCCCGCCTCGATCAGCTCCTGCATCTCGCGGAAGAGCAGCGTCAAGACGAGCGTCCGGATGTGCGCGCCGTCGACGTCGGCATCCGCCATGAGCACGACTTTGTGATACCTCGCTGAGTCGAGGTTGAACTCGTCGCGCACACCGGTGCCGATCGCGGTTATCAGCGCCTGGACCTCCGCGTTCTGCAGCACCTTGTCGATGCGTGACTTCTCGACGTTGAGGATCTTGCCGCGCAGCGGCAGGACGGCCTGCGTGTTGCGGTCGCGGCCTTGCTTGGCGGAGCCGCCGGCGGAGTCGCCCTCGACGACGAACAGCTCCGCGAGCGCAGGGTCCTTGACGGAGCAGTCGGCGAGCTTGCCGGGGAGAGTGGAGTTCTCGAGCGCGGACTTGCGCCGCGTGAGGTCACGCGCCTTGCGTGCGGCTTCGCGCGCGCGCTGCGCCTGCACCGCCTTGGAGATCACGGCGCGCGCCTCACTCGGATTCTCCTCGAGAAAGTCCCCGAGGCCGGTGTTGACGATCGACTCGACGAAACCGGACATGCCGGGGTTGCCGAGCTTGGTCTTGGTCTGCCCCTCGAACTGCGGGTCGCGCAGCTTGACGGATACGACCGCGGTGAGGCCCTCGCGCACGTCCTCGCCGGAGAGGTTCTCCTCTTTCTCCTTAAGCAGCGCGTGATCGCGCGCGTACTTGTTGAGCGTGCGGGTGAGCGCGGAGCGAAAACCGCTCAGGTGCGCACCGCCCTCGCGCGTGTTGATGTTGTTGGCGAATGAGTGAACGGACTCCTGATAGGAGGAGTTCCACTGCATTGCGACCTCGGCGGCGCCCTCGTCGCTTTCGCCGGAAAAGAAGATGACCTTGCGGTGGACTGTCTCCTTGTTCTCGTTGAGGTAGGAGACGAAATCCTCGATGCCGCCCTCGTAGCGGAACGACGCGGAGTGGCCCTCGCCGCGCTCGTCGACGATCGATATTTCGAGGCCGCGCGTGAGGAAGGCGGTCTCGCGCAGACGCTCCTCGAGCGTGCGGAAGTCGAACTCGAGCGTCTCGAACACGTCGGCGTCGGGCAGGAACGTGATGGTCGTGCCGGTGGCCTCTCCGGCGGAGAGCTTTTCGCCCTTTGCGAGCTCGTCCTGCGGCTCGCCGCGCGAGTATTCCTGGGTGAAGCGGTGCCCGTCGCGGCGGATCTCCACGTTGAGGCGCTCGGACAGCGCGTTGACGACCGAAACGCCGACGCCGTGCAGGCCTCCCGAGACCTTGTAGCCGCCGCCGTCGCCGAACTTTCCGCCCGAGTGCAGGACCGTCAGCACGACTTCGACGGCAGGCTTTTTCTCCTTCGCCATCACGGCGACGGGGATCCCGCGGCCATTGTCGACGACGGTCACCGAGTTGTCGGGGTGAATGATCAGCTCGACCTTGGTGCAGAAGCCGGCGAGCGCCTCGTCGACGGAGTTGTCGACGACCTCGTATACGAGGTGGTGCAGGCCCAGCGGTCCGGTCGAGCCGATGTACATGCCGGGGCGCTTGCGGACGGCCTCGAGGCCCTCGAGGACGGTGATGTGTTGCGCGTCGTAGCCGGACGCGGCCGCCTTCGACCGGGTGTTCTTGCGGCCCTTTCCGGGGGCGCTGTCTGAGCTTTTGCTGGGTCCCGCCAATGGACCTCCGATGACATGGGAACGCCCCGGAGTCCGGGGCGCATTGTCCACGGCTTAGGGGCGGCTGATTACGTAAATCATGATAGCACGACGGGGGGCGGAAACCGCCACGGCCAATGCCCGTAAATCCCTGCAAACTCTGGCAAAAACGCCGTTTTGAGCAACTCTTAAGTTGGCGCGCTTTCGCTCATGCGAGAGCTGGCTCACGCGGTCCTGCAGCGCAGCTTGACGACGGCGTCGAAGCCGAGCTCCGAGTTCAGCGATTCGACGAGCTCGGTGGAGAGCATTTCGAGCTCGTGCGACCAGACGGAGGACTCGCAGCGAACGGTGAGCACGCCCTCGCGCTCGGCCACCGGTGTGGCTGCGGCGGCGATCGCGGGACCGGTCGCGCGCTCCCACACCGTCTGCACGCGCCCGAGCACGGAGATCGGTGCGAGCTCGGCGGCGAGCGCCTCGAGCGCGCGCGCGAGCGGGCGAGGCGCGCGCGCTCGCGGCAGTCCGACCTCGCCCTTCACGTGGCCCAGCTCGCTCGCTTGACGCCGGTGACCCCCGGCGCACACACACACGCGCGCGCGCGCGCAGCACTCCCGTCGAAACAATCCCGCCGCGGCCTCACGCGGCGGCGGCCTCACCGAGGATGGTGCCGCCGCCGACGCGCAAACGGGCGACGTCGGGACGGGAGGCGTGCGGGACGTGCGCGAGGTCGGTGGTGGCGATGACGGTCTGCCCGCCGGCGGCGAGATCCTCGACGAGCAGCTCGCGGCGGTCGCGGTCGAGCTCGCTCATGACGTCGTCGAGGAGCATCAGCGGGAGGCGCCCGCGCTCGCGCTCGAGGACGGAGCGCTCGGCGAGCAGCAGCGCGAGGAGGGCGAGGCGCTGTTCGCCCTGGGAGCCGTACGTGCGCAGCTCGCGTCCATCGCGGACGATGGCGAGCTCATCGCGATGCGGTCCGTAGCTTGAGAAGCCGCGCTCGAGGTCGCGCTCGAGGCGGTCATGCAGCTCGGCGAGGAACTCGTCCTCCGTGCGGGCGGGGCTGCGCGGGCGATACGAGAGCTCGAGCGGGCCGTTGCAGCCGAGCTGGGCAGCGCGCGCGGCAAAGGGCTCGGCGAGCAGGCGGACGGCGGCGGCGCGGTCTGCGCCGACGGCGATGGCGCTGCGGGCGAGCTCGCGGTCCCAGCTCGAGAGCGTGGCGCGGGAGGCGGAGCGGGAGCGGATGCGGGCGAGTAGCGCGTTGCGCTGCAGGAGCACGCGCGAGTACTCGCGGCGGTGCTGGGCACGCGTGGGCCACAGGGCAGCGACGAGCTGGTCGAGGTGGGCGCGGCGGGAGGCGGGCGCACCCTTGACGAGCTCGAGGCGGTCGGGCTCGAACACGCTGAGGAGCGGGCGCACATCGAGGTCGAGCATGCGCTCGACGGGGGCGCCATCGCAGCGCATGTGCTTGGCGGCGGGACGGCCGCCGGCGGGGGCTTCGTAGCCGATGCTGAGCTCGTGCGAGTGGGTGCCGTCGCCGAGCTGCACGACGACGCGGGCGGCCGGGGCGCCGAAGCGCACGAGCTCGCGCTCGCTGCGGGTGCGCGGCGAGTGGCCGGTGCAGCCGTAGTAGACGGCCTCGAGGAGGTTGGACTTGCCGGCCCCGTTGGGCCCGTGCACGACGGTGAGCCCGGGCCCTATGACGGCGCTGGCGCGGGCGTAGGAGCGGAAGTCGCGCAACTCGACGCGCTCGACGAGCATGGGGGCGGGATCACACGTTGAGCCGGATGGGCATGAGCAGATAGACGAATTCGCCGGGCTCGGGCGATTCGATCAGCCCGGGCCGCAAGGGGCTGATGAGCTTGAGCACGAGCTCGTCGGACTCGACGCTTTCGAGGCCGTCGCGGAGGAACTCGGGATTGAAGCCGATCTCGAAGGTGTCGCCCTGGAAGGGCACGGGGATCGACTCGCTGGCCTCACCGACGTCGGGCGTCTGCGCGGACAGCGCGAGCGCGCCCTCGGTGAAGGTGAGTCGCAGCGGCTGGTTCTTCAGCGCGAGCAGGCTGATGCGGCGGGCGACGTCGGTGAGCTCGGCGGTGGCGATGCGCATCTCGTGCTCGACGCTCTCGGGAAGCAGCTGGCGATAGTTGGGGAACTGACCGTCGATGAGCCGGGTGGAGAGGACGACGTCGCCGACCTCGAACACAGCCTGGTTCTGCCCGACGCTGACGGCGACGGTGTCGCTGGCTCCGGCCTGGGCGATGCGCACGAGCTCGGATAGCGCGCGTGCTGGCACGTTGGCCTCGAGGGCGCCGTCGAGCTCGTCATCGAGCGCGGTCTCCTTGACGCTGAGACGGTAGGAGTCGGTGGCGACCATGCGCAGGCTCTGCGCGGAGGCGGACATGAGGATGCCGGTGAGGACGGGGCGCGTCTCATCGTGCGAGGCTGCGCGGGCGACTCGGGTGACGGTGTGGACGAATGCGTCGCCGGGGAGCGTGACGCGGTTCTCGGCGGAGGGCGCGGGCAACGTGGGGAAGTCCTCGGACCGCAGCAGGCGCAGGTGGAAGATGGCGGAGCCGCAGACGAGCTCGACATCGCTCTGGGCGGCGCGCAGCTCGAGCGTGAGCTCGGGCGCGGGGAGGGCGCGGACGACGTCGAGCAGCAGGCGCGCGGGGAGCACGGCGCTGCCGGGTGAGGCGACGTCGGCGCTCAAAGGGACGCTGACGCCGACGTCCATGTCGGTCGCGAGCAGGCGGACGGAGTCGCCGTCGGCATCGACCTTGACGCCAGAGAGCGCCTGCACGGCGCTGCGCTGCGCTGCGACGCGGGTGACTGTCTGAAGCTGCGCGAGCAGATCGGGTGTGGCAAGAGAAAGCTTCATTACTGCTGTCTATTGGGAGAGTGTTAGTAGGGGGTGTTGATGTTGTTGATAACGCCTTACGGCGTTTGAGGACGCGCGTCGCAGTATGAGGCGAGCGTTGTGGATGGAACGGTGGAGTCTTTCAGTCGGCGCGGTCGGGGGCGTGGCGCGTGGCGTGCGGTGGTAGCTCGAGCTGCAGGTGTGTGCACAGCTGCTCGAGAGTCGCGCGCATGGTGCTGTCGATGGCGAGCCTCGCGCGGGTGCGCTTCCACGCGTGCAGCACGGTGCTGTGGTCGCGTCCGCCGAAGTGGCGGCCGATCGCGGGCAGCGACTCGTGCGTGAGCTCGCGCGAGAGGTACATGGCGAGCTGCCGCGGCCAGGCGACGCGGCGCGAGCGGTCGGTGGAGAGGAGCTCGTCGGGTGAGAGTCCGAATTGCTGGCAGATCGCGGCCTGGATGTCGGCGAGTGAGCGGGTGCGCGAGGCGCGCGGGTAGAGCGAGTCGAGGACGTGGTGCGCCAGCTCGGCGTCGAGCGCGCGCCGCGTGAGCGAGGCGAAGGCGACGACGCGGATGAGCGCGCCCTCGAGCGCGCGGACATTGGAGTCGACGCGCTCGGCGATTGCCTCGAGCGTACCTTCGTCGGCGAGCTCGATGCCGTCGTGGGCGGCGCGCTTGCGCAGGATGGCGACGCGGGTGCCGAACTCGGGTGGCTCGATCTCGGCGACGAGGCCGCTGCAGAAGCGCTCGCGCAAGCGTTCCTCGAGAGCTTGGAGATCGCGCGGGGGCCGGTCGGAGGTGATGACGATCTGGCGCCCGGAGTCGTGCAGGGCGTTGAAGGTGTGGAAGAACTCCTCCTCGGTGCGCGCCTTGCGCTCGATGAAGTGGACGTCGTCCAGCAGCAGCACGTCGATGTGGCGGAAGCGGGCCTTGAAGCGGTCGGTGTGGCGAGAGCCGAGCGCGCCGATGAACTCGTTCGTGAAGGCCTCGCCGCTCGAGACGCGCACGCTCAGCGATGGGCTGTGAGATCGCAAGAGCTCGGCGATGGCGCTGAGCAGGTGCGTCTTGCCGACGCCGGGAGGCCCGCAGATGTACAGCGGGTTGTACGCGCTCGCGGGCATCTCGGCGACGGCGAGCGCGGCGGCGTGGGCGAGGCGGTTGGAGTCGCCGATGACGAACTGCTCGAAGGTGAGTTTGGGGTTGGCGACGATGCGCTCGCGCAAGAGCTCGGGCGCCTCGTCGGGCGCGCGCAACAGCGGCGTCGCGCCTCCGCTGTCGCGCCGCGCGACGAGCTCGATGAGCGTGCCGGCGCCGGCGACGAGCGAGACGGTGTCCTGCAGCAGGTGTCCGAAGCGCTCGCGGATCCAGCGCTCGGCGTAGGCGGGCGTCTCGATCACGAAGCGGCTTTGGCTGAGCTCTTGTGCGCGCAACGGCGCGAGCCAGATGCGGTAGGTGGACTCGTCGACGGAGAGCTCGAGCTGTGCGTGAACGCGCGCCCAGATCTGGTCAAGCTCGGTGGTCACGGCAGCATGCGTCCGCTTCCCTCCCGGATAGGAAGTTGACTGCTCTTATCGAGGTGGGGCCCGGACGGACCCGGCGGCAGCGACTATACCGCTGGGGTTTGGGGCGTCGAGACGAGTGCTCGCATTTGGCGGAAAATTCCGCGTGTGCGCTGACGAAGCCGCGTGCGAGCCTATACTGGGGCGGACCGCAGCGGCCCGCACCGAGACGACACCACCGGGGTTGTGCCTCGCGCGCACGGAGACGATGAAGCGCACCTATCAGCCAAAGAAGCGCAAGCGAGCTCGCACGCACGGCTTTCGCGCTCGGATGCGCACGCGCGCGGGTCGGCTGACATTGAAGCGCCGCCGCAACAAGGGCCGTAAGCGCCTCTCGGCGTGAGGTGAGGCGCGCATGAGCAACGCACGCTCGGCGCGCAGCGGTCGGCTATCGCGCAGCGCGGAGTTCGAGCGCGTGTATCGCCACGGCCGCTCGACGGCGAACCGGCACTTGGTCCTGTACGCGTTTGCGAACACGGCGGCGACGCGTCCGCGGCTGGGGCTGTCGGTGTCGCGCAAGATTGGCAACGCGGTGCAGCGCAACAGGGTCAAGCGGCTGCTGCGCGAGGCGTTCGCGCAGGTGGAGCCACACCTTTCGGCGGGCGAGGACGTGGTGGTGGTCGCCCGCCCGCCCGCGGGCGAGCTCGCGGAGCGCGACGGGTTGCAGGGCGTCGAGGCTTCTCTCAGTGAGTTGATTGAAAAAGTCGGGCTTATGGCGCCGAGCGGAGCGGACGGGGAGAGCGGCGAGTCCGCGGCGGCGGGGAACGGGATGGGCGCATGAGCGCGGACGCGAAAGCGGGTGCAGGCGCCCGGCTGAGCCCGCCCGCGCGCGCGGCACGCACGATCGCGATCGCGCCGCTGCTGCTCTACCGGCACGTGATCTCGCCGGGCCTTCCGAGGCGCTGCAAGTACGAGCCGTCGTGCTCGCGCTACGCGCTCGAGGCGATCCGCGAGTACGGGGTGCTGCGCGGGGTGGTGCTCGCGGCGTGGCGCGTGCTGCGATGCAACCCGTGGAGCGACGGGGGGTACGATCCGGTGCGCGCTCAGCGGGTGTTCAAGCGCGCGCAGGGTGCGAGCGCATGAGCGGCTTTCCGCCCGCCCGGCGTGAGGCAGCTCGCGCGCGATCGCGACTACGCCGGCGGATGCGCGCGAGCGGCGGTCACGCGCGGGCGACGACGACGATCTAGACGATGCTCCTCGGCAACATCATCGAGAACGCTTTTTCGCCGCTGATCAGCGCCTTCCAGGCGGTGATGGTGTTCATCCACGCGCACCTCGTGGGCGGAAGCTGGGGCCTCGCGATCGTCGGGCTGACGGTCGTGATTCGCGCGGCGCTCGTGCCGCTGACATTCCGGCAGCTGAAGGCGATGCAGGAGATGCAGCGCCACGTCCCGGAGATGCAGGCGCTGAAAGAGAAGTACAAGGACGACAAGCAGCGCCAGCAGCAGGAGCTGATGAATTTCTACCGCGAGAACAAAATCAACCCGCTCGCGTCGTGCCTGCCGCTGCTGCTGCAGCTGCCGGTGTTCATCTCGCTGTTCTACATGCTGCGCAGCGACCTGAAGAAGCACATCTGCGGCCCGCAGCTGGTCAACGCGTACAACACCCTCGGTGCGCATGCGAAAGCGGGCTTCGGCGGCCACGCTCACGTCGTCGCGCGCGTCGCCGAACTGCCGGGCAAATACGTCGAAAAAACGAGCTGCAACAGCGTCGCGCCGCACTCGGCGAAGTTCCTCTTCCTGCCCGACATCACGAACAAGGCGACTGGCGCTGCGCTGATCGTGCTGCTCGTCCTGTACGTCGCCTCGCAGGTCATCTCGACGGCCGTCGCGACGGCGACGGCGGACCCGAACCAGCGTCGGATGATGCTGATTCTGCCGTTCGTGTTCGTGGCGCTGATCTTCAAATTCCCGGCGGGGCTGCTCGTGTACTGGATCACGACGAACCTGTGGACGATCGGCCAGCAGCTGGTGGTACGCCGCTTGATGCCGCCTCCGCCGAAACCGCCGGCGAAAGGCGACAAACCCGGCCGCGGTGGCTCGCCGAACGGCAGACCAGACGCGCCGTCGGGCGGCGCCGTCCCCAAGGCCGAGCCCGCGCTCGCGGGCGTCGGCAGCGCGCGCCCGAGCGCGCCGCCGCCGCGCCCGCCGCGCAAGAAAAAGAAACGCTCGGGTCGGCGCCGATGACGAGCTCCGGTCACGCGGAGGACAACCTGGTCGAGCCGGCTGTGGCGCTCGAGGAGCTGCTCGAGGAGATCGCCGAGGGCCTGCGCCTCGACGTCGACGTGGAGGTCGAAGAAGTCGAGGGGCAGCTGGTCGGGCGCCTGGAGGGCGATGATGTGGGCCTGTTCATCGGCCGCCACGGGCAGACGATCGACGCGGTCCAGCACCTCGCGCAGCGCATCGTGTTCCCCGAGGGCCCGTCGGACGTCCGCGTCGTGATCGACGCGGACGGCTACCGTGACCGCCGCGCCGAGCTGCTCAAGGCGGATGCGGACGACGCGGCCGAGGAGGCGCTGCGCTCCCGGCGCCCGGTGGAGCTCGACCCGATGCCACCGTCGGAGCGGCGGGTGGTCCACGAATACCTCCGCGAGCGCGAGGGGATCTCGACGCACAGCGAGGGCGACGAACCCGACCGCTACATCGTCGTCGCGGCGGACTAGGACCGTTTCACGTTTTACACGCGCTGGCACCCTCGCGGGCGGCTCGGGCGCGAACCGTTTCACGTTTTACACCGGAGGGCACCTCGGGAGGCCGTCGCTAGCCTGCTCGGGGGTGTTTCACG
>Ga0209577_10006855_pt1 | contig 10512 bp, 12 predicted proteins | sample GraSoiAngelo_109_FD_185874 | JGI IMG/M metagenome (GOLD analysis project Ga0209577, IMG submission 185874) | Grasslands soil microbial communities from the Angelo Coastal Reserve, California, USA - 14_0903_12_20cm (SPAdes) (version 2) | ecosystem: Environmental > Terrestrial > Soil > Grasslands...
GGAGTGCGCCGCGAGCGGCTGGATGGCGCTTCGGCGCGTTGAAGTCACCGTGTAACTGTGCTCGCTGGAAGAGCGCTGGCCTCTGACCAGCTCGGGCGGCGGAGCCGCGCTTCATAATGCACGTCGATGCCCCGCGGCTATGCGCGCTACGTGCTTGCCGTCATGGTTGGCATCAATTTCCTGAATTACCTGGATCGCTACGTGCTCCCGGCGGTGGCGCCGCGGATCCAGGCCGAGTTTCACCTGACGGACAGTGCGCTCGGCCTGCTCGGCAGTGCCTTCTTGCTTGTCTATGCCCTGGCGACGATTCCCTTCGGTATCTGGGCGGACCGTGGCGTTCGCAAGACCGTGGTGGCGGTCGGGGTCACGATCTGGAGCCTCGCCACCCTTTTCACCGGGCTGGCTCGCAACTATCTGCAACTCTTCAGCGCTCGCGCGGTGCTAGGGATTGGCGAAGCGAGCTACTACCCGGCGGGCACCGCCCTGCTCGGCGACTACTTCAAGAAGGAAGGACGGGCACGGGCAATGTCGATCTGGGCGGCCGGCACCGCGGTCGGCATCGCGGTCGGCTTTGCCGGTGGAGGCATCGTGGCCAGCCGTTTCGGCTGGCGAGCCGCCTTCTATATGACGGCGCTCCCAGGGCTCATCCTCGGGCTCCTGGCCTTTCGGTTGCGTGAGCCGCTGCGCGGCGCGGCCGAGGAAGGAGGCCCGCGTCGGCATGCCGCGGCCATCATCACCTGGCGAACAATGGTGCGGCTGCTGACGATACCAACCCTGCGCGCCACCATCGCCGCGGAGACCGCCCTGTTCTTCGTGCTCGGCGGCGCCGCCTTCTGGTTGCCGACCTACCTGACCCGGCGGTTTGGGCTGGACACCGGTGCTGCCGGCACCCTCGCGGGTGGCGTGCTGGTGATCGGTTTGCTGGCCGGGTCACTCCTGGGAGGCACGATCGCGGATCGCCTGACCCGGCAGCGGCGATCCGATAGCAACCTCCCGGTGGGGATCGCCGGCTTCATCGCCGGCGCGGTGTTTGTCGCCCTCGCGCTACTGATGCCGACCGTGGTGCTCTTTACCCCGATGTTCCTGCTGGGAGCGGCCTGCCTCTATCTCTACAACGGCCCCTATACCGCGGTCAAACAGAACGTCGTCGTGCCAACGATGCGCGCGACCGCTGTCACGGTGGCGCTCCTGATCGAACATCTCCTCGGTGATTCCTATGCGCCGTGGGCGATCGGAAGGGTTTCGGACGCCCTGCACGACCTTCGGCTGGCGCTCCTGCTGCTGCTCCCACCGCTGCTCTTGCTAGCGGCGATTTTCGCCGCCACCGGGCTGAGGCATGAGGAGCCCGACGGTGCGGCCATGGAGGCGCGCTGGGCCGACGCGGTCAGCCGGCCCTAAGCGGAATCCAAACCTGCAAAGAGATCGTCCTCTGAAAGGTCGGCGGGTGCGCCAACCAGCGAGAAGACCTCCGTCGCGCCCTGGGACTCGACGAACTTGCGCAACGGTTCCCACTCCTGGGTCTGCGTCTGGTGATGGGCGAAGGCGCGGAGCTTCGCCTCCTCGAAACCGCGAATGGAAATCCGGGTCGTGATCGGTGGCTGCGCGGGCAGCTTGAGGGACTCCACCGCCATGGTGGTCGCCGTCTGGAAATAGAGCTTGCTCGGTGACCAGGGCGAGACTCCGAGGGCGAGCGCCTCGAGCTCGTAAGCCGCCGGATCGCCGCTCAGCGTGCAGGCCTGCACCGTCAATCGGCTGACGACTTTGTGATCGGGGTGACCGTAGGCGCCCTCCGGCCCGAAGCACATGGCGACCTGCGGCCGCTGGACCCGCAGGCAGCGAACGATATCGCCGATGAAACGCTCGCGGACCGCGTCGACCTCTTCGACCTTTTCCAGGGCACCGTCCGGGTAGTCGAAGACTTCCAGAACGTGAACGCCGAGCTCGGCGGCCGCGTCGCGAAGCTCCAACTCGCGGATGTCGGTCAGCCGTCGAAGGTCCCCGGCGGGGCGTCCGTTCCAGAGTCCCGCTCCGCCCCGCGTCATCGTCACCAGGCTGATCGTTGCGCCCTCGGCACTGTAGCGGGCGATCGTCGAAGCGCAGCCGAAGCACTCATCGTCGGGATGCGGCATCACCACCATCAGGCGCTGGCCGTTGCGCGTCATTCTCACCACACCATAATGGTCAGATGCGGGTGACCTCCTGAACTTCTGGCTCTCCGCGCACCAATACGTGTTTCGCGTGGGGCTGCTGATCACGGTGATCGTCGGCATCTGGGGCCTGGTGACCTATTTCCGCCGGCAACCGACGAGTGGTGGGTACCGATCGCTACTGGTCATTACCGAAGGCGTCTTCATCCTCCAGGGCCTGATCGGCCTCGGCCTCTTCCTCGGTGGTCGACGCCCGCACGACAGCCTGCACTGGCTCTACGGCGTCCTGCTGGTGATCGCGCTGCCGATCGCGGCGACCTATGCCTCCGGGCGCGAAGGCCGCCGCGAGTCGCTTGTCTATGGCATCGCGGGCCTGTTCATGGCTGGGCTGACGATCCGCGCGTTCGGCACCGGCGGCTAAACCAGCGACGCAAATAAAAAGGGGCCCCTTGCGGAGCCCCTGGTCACCGCTGTCTAGCGGCTCTTACGGGTCGACTTCTTGGCCTTCTTGGTGGCCTTCTTCCTGGTCGCCATGCGTCACCTCCTTATCGCGTGAGCGGCGAACCGCTGCGCACCGCGTGGATGTGCGCTTGGGGAGATAACGCTCCGTCCAAAACGATCTTGCAGAATTACCTCAGGGGCGGGTCAAAACAGTCGCAGCTGGTCCACCGCGCCGAGCGCTTTTGCGCGCAGGCCGCGGCGGCGAAGATGCATCGCGAGCTCCTCGTCGAAGCCCAGCACCGTGTAGGTCAGGCTCGCACCAACCTGCTCCGCGTAACAACAGAGCTCCTCGAAGTCGGCGTGATCCGACAGCGGAAAGACCGCGTCAACCTCCAGCCGATCCTTGAGGCTGCGGTCCATCGCCCATCCGGTGAGGGCCGCCGTTTTGAATTCGCCGACGAGCTCTTTTAGGCCCTGACGGCGCGCTGACGGCGGCGTTATTACGACCGTTGGATGGAGCGCCGGGTCACCCAGGCGATGATGATCGGGGAAATCACAGCCAAGCTCTCGATACACTTCCGTCACGCCGAATAACGACGGATGAAGTGCGATGCGGAGGCCTTCGGCGGCGAGCGCGGAAAGGATCTCCTGGCCTTTCCCCAACGAGTAACCGAGCAGCACCGGCGTGGCGTGCCCGTCCAGCACCGAGCGACACCAGTCCACCATCGAGGCGATCACCTCCGCGGCGTCCGGAAACCGATAGTGCGGCTTGCCGAAGGTGCTTTCCAGCACCAGGACGTCAGCCGGGACGGCCTCGGCGGGGGCACTCGTGAACCCGGTGCGGGTCTTGAGGTCGCCGGTGTAGAGGACACGGCCGAAATCCGTCTCGACGAGGGTCTGCGCCGACCCGAGGACATGGCCGGCGGAATGGAAGGTGAAGGAGCAACGATCGAGCGTCATCGGCTCTCCGTAAGGGACAGCCTCGACCGTCCCGAGCGACGGGCGACGATGGGTCACGAGCCGGCGGGTGGCCGGGGTGGCGTACGCGAGTGCGTGGGCCGCCACGTGGTCGCTGTGCGCGTGGCTGATGATGGCGCGCGGCCGCGGCTGTCGCGGATCGAGCCAGAGCTGCTGCTCGGGAAGGTAGACGCCGCTGTCCCAGAGGATGGGGTAGCTGAGCACGGCGTGTGGCGTTACTCGGTTGCGGCGGCGCTACGCTCGAAGAGCTCGTCGCGGAGCGCGCAATAGGTGCAAAAGCGCTGCCCGGGCGGACCCGCGAACACACTGGTCCGACCGCAGGTGGGGCACGTCTCCTTGGCCTCAGCGTCGGCTGGAGCCTCGGGCAATGGCACGACCGCCGGCGCCTCGACCGACGCCGCCAGCACCACCGCCTCGCTCGTTACCGGCTCGGCGACGGCAGGCGCTGGCGTTTCGAGCGGTGGTGCCGGCGCGGGGGCGGTCTCAGCCTCATCGCGCTGCCGGAATAGCCGGCTCAGCCAGTGGTGCCGGCGCGGGGGCGGTCTCAGCCTCATCGCGCTGCCGGAATAGCCGGCTCAGCCAGCGGAGCACTCGCGGCTACGGTAGAACACTGGAGCGGCGAAGTCAATTGAATACATGCGGGACTCCCGTAACCCTCACAAATGGGGACGGCGACTGGGCTAGACGGCCAAATCGAGTTGGATCGGCTCCGCCGGCGGCTGCACTCGCCAGCCCCGGCGATCACCCACACCGTAGCGACGCCGGAATTCGTCAACTCGCTGGACGACCGGCGCTTTGACCGCGGACGGGGCATAGGCGCCCGGGAACATGCCCCGGTAGCTTGCCAGCAGCTGTGGATAATCCCGTCCCAGGAATTCCATGAAGTGCTCCTTCGTCCCCGGCTTGAGATACACGATGTTGGCCCAGAGGAAACAGGCGCCAGCCTCGGCAGCCGCCGCGACGGTGCCCTCTAGCTGGCGAGCTGAATCGGAAAGACCGGGTAGGATCGGGGCCATACCGACGCCCGCCTCGATGCCGGCGTCAACCAGCGTCTTGAGAACCTTGAGTCGCTTCGCCGGTGGCGGCGTCCCCGGTTCCGTTCGAGCCCATACCTCTTCATCGATGGTGGGGATGCTGAAGGCGACCGTCGTCTTCGCTCGCCTCGAGAGCTCGAGCAGAACGTCGATATCGCGGACCACCATGGTGCCCTTGGTGATCAGCCCGATCGGTGTCCGGTAATCCCGGAACGCCTCGAGGCAGCGGCGGGTGATCCGATAGCGGCCCTCGATCGGCTGATAGGGATCGGTCGCGGTTCCAAACGCCACCGTCTCGCGCTTCCAGCTTCGTCTGGAGAGTTCCTGGCGGAGGAGGTCGGGCACATTCACCTTGACCCCCACGCGGCCAGAGAAGCCCGCACCAGGATCGCGCTCGGCGAGCTTGGCGTGGGCGCGGGCGAAACAGTACACGCAGCTGTGGAAGCAACCCTGGTAGGGGTTGAGGGACCAGTTGAAGCCCATGTGCTGCACCCGGTTCAGGGCCGATTTCGACACGATCTCGAAGTACTCGGTGCGTCCCATTTGGGGCTTCGATCATAATACAAACATCCGTTCGATAGGGGGGAATTTCTCCATAATGAATGAAGCCAGCCATGAACGTGCTCGTGTGCGTCAAGCAGATCCCCGATCCCAATACACCCGGCAAGCTCGATCCACGCACCAAGCGGCTCGTCCGGGAGGGTGACCTCGTTCTCGACCCTGGCGACGAGCACGCTGTCGAAGCCGGGCTTCAGCTGGTTGAACAGGATGCGGGCGAGGTGACCCTCGTCTCGATGGGACCGCCGCGGGCGCTGGAGGCGATCCGCCGAGGCCTGGCCATGGGCGCCCACCGCGGCAGGATGCGGGCGAGGTGACCCTCGTCTCGATGGGACCGCCGCGGGCGCTGGAGGCGATCCGCCGAGGCCTGGCCATGGGCGCCCACCGCGGCATCCTGGTGACGGACCCAGAACTGGAGAACTCGGACGCGCTCAGCACCGCGAGGGCGATTGCCGGCGCCATCAAAGGGCAGCAATTCGATCTCATCATCTGCGGCACCGAGAGCACCGACGGCTCGTCGGGCGCGGTGCCCGCCCAGCTTGCCGAACTGCTGGGTTGGCCATTGCTCAGCTTCGCCAAGAAGCTGGAGGTGGCAAACGGCAAGGCCACCATCGACCGGCAGACCGACGAGGGCTACGACGTCGTGGAGGCGCCGCTCCCGGCGGTCGTTACCGTCACCGGAGGGATCAACGAGGCACGTTACCCGGCGCTGCGCGGCATCATGCAGGCCAAGAACAAGGAAGTCAAGCAACTCGCGCTGGCCGAGATCAAGCTGGATGGCCAGGTGGGGAAAGCGGCGCTTACGCAGGAGGTCGTCGAGGTCGCCCCGGCCGAGGCGCGCAAAGCCGGCGAGGTCATCGAGGACAAAGGCGACGGGGCCAAACGCGTCGCCGATTTTCTCAAAAACTTGAAAGTGATCTAATGGCCGGCACCTGGGTCTATGCGGAAACGGTCGAGGGCACGCCAAAACCGATCGCTCTCGAACTCCTGACCAAGGCGCGCGTGATCTGATGGCCGGCACCTGGGTCTATGCGGAAACGGTCGAGGGCACGCCGAAACCGATCGCGCTCGAACTCCTGACCAAGGCGCGCTCGCTGGGCGAGCCCACCGCGATCGCCCTCGGCCCGGGCGCCTTAAAGGCCGCCGAGGCGCTCGGCCGCTACGGCGCGAAGAAGGTTTACGTCCACGAAGACCCCGCTTTTGTCGAGGTGCTCGCCTCCCCGGCCGTCGACTTGCTCGCCCGGCTGATCGAGAAAGAGCATCCCGACCTCGTTCTCTTCGGCATGACCTACGAAGGTCGCGATGTGGCTGCGCGCCTGAGCGCGCGGCTTGGCACCGCCTTGATCGCGAACGCGACCGATATCACCAGGAAGGATGGCGGCCTGGCCGTGGTCACGCCCGTGTTCGGTGGCAGCATGCTGGTGACGACGGCTCCCCGGGCCAAGGCGCCGACCCTGGTCTTGCTCCGCCCCAAGGCGGTGACGGCCGAGCCGGCCGGCTCATCCGGCGCGCCATCGCTGGAAACGCTGTCGGACCCGGTCGATACCGGCAAGCCCGGCGCTCGGGTCCTGCGACGCGAGAAAGAAAAAGCCAGCGGGCCAAGGTTGGAGGACGCCGCGGTGATTGTGAGCGGCGGCCGCGGCCTGGGTGCGCCCGAAAACTTCAAGATGCTCGACGAGCTGGCGGCCGAACTGGGGGCGGCGGTCGGCGCCAGTCGGGCGGTGGTGGACGCCGGCTGGAAGCCATATGCCTTTCAGATCGGACAGACCGGCAAGACTGTAAAGCCCACGGTCTACATCGCCCTGGGAATCTCGGGGGCCATGCAACACACCGTCGGCATGAAAGGCGCCAAGACCATCATCGCCATCAACAAAGACCCGGAGGCGCCCATCTTCAAGATGGCGGATCTCGGCGTCGTCGGCGACGTGCACAAGATCGTGCCGCAGCTGATCCAGGAAGTTCGCGCGCGCAAGGGGAAGTGATGGCCAGCGAGCTCAGCCTGCTGGCGGTTCACCCGCACCCCGACGACGAATCGATCGGAATGGGTGGGACGCTTGCCAGGTACAGCGCCGAGGGCGTGCGCACCACCCTGGTGACGGCCACCCGCGGCGAGGTGGGCGAGATCCTGGACAAGGATCTCGATCCCAAGGAGGCTGCACCGAGGCTAGCGAGCATTCGCGAGGCCGAGCTCCGCAATGCCGTGAAGATCCTCGGCGTGACCGAGCTGGACTTTTTGGGCTATGAGGATTCGGGCATGGCCGGCCTGCCGCGGAATCGGGAGCCGGCGACCTTCTGGCAGGCTGATGAAGAAGAAGCGATCGGCCGCCTGATCCAGGTGGTGCGCCGGGTCCGCCCGCAAGTGATGGTGACCCAGAACGAGTTCGGCGGCTACGCGCATCCTGACCACATCAAAACCCACCGGGTCGCGATCGGCGCGTTTTTCTATGCCGGCGACGTGGAACGATTCCCCGGGGGTGAACCGTTTCGCCCAAGCAAGCTCTACTACACCGCGTTTCCGAAGTCCCAGTTGAAGAAGATCGCCGAGGCGATGGAGCGGGCCGGCGTGGAAAACCGATTCTCCAGTGACGGTGAGCCACCCCCGTTCGCGGTCTCGGACGACCGGGTGACGACCTGGCTCGACGTCAGCCCCTACCTGGAGAAGAAGCTGGCTGCGATGCGCGCGCACCGGACGCAGATCCCCGAGGACAGCTGGTTCATCAAGCTGAGCGAGGTGCTGGGGCCACAGGCCTGGCGGCTGGAGACCTTCGAAAGAGTTCGCAGCTCGGTCGACGCGCCGGTTCCGGAAGACGACCTCTTCGCCGGGCTTCGGTGACGACGGCTACCGACGCCGCCGTCACCGAGCTGGCCGGCCTGCTCGGGCGGGCTCGCGCCGGCATCGCCTTCACCGGGGCGGGCATCTCCGTCGAGAGCGGCATTCCGCACTTTCGCGGTAAGGGCGGCCTATGGACGAAGTTCGATCCGTACAAGGTGGCGCACATCGATACCTTTCGCCAGGACCCGGCGCAGTACTGGACCTACAGCCTCAACCGCGGTAAGGGCGGCCTATGGACGAAGTTCGATCCGTACAAGGTGGCGCACATCGATACCTTTCGCCAGGACCCGGCGCAGTACTGGACCTACAGCCTCAACCACCGCCGCACCGATGCGGAGCCGAACCCCGCGCACCGCGCGCTCGTCGATCTCGAACGCCGCGGTCACCTACGGGCCGTGGTAACTCAGAATACCGACGGCCTGCACCAGAAGGCAGGCAGCAGCCAGGTCGTGGAGCTCCACGGCACGTCCCACGGGGTCGTCTGCCTCGACTGCGAGCAACGCTTCCCCCGCGCGCAGATCGATCGCTTGAATCGCGAGCACTGCCCGCCCAGCTGTCCGGCCTGTGGCGGTGCTTTTCTCAAGCCGACTGTCGTGCTCTTCGGCGAAGCGCTGCCGACGGAAGCCCTCCAGGAAGCGCAGTCGCTGGCTCTTGCGGCAGACGTCATGCTCATCGTCGGTAGCTCACTGCAGGTCTACCCCGCGGCGGCAATCCCACGCCTCGCCCTCGAGCACGGCGCGGAGCTGGGCATCGTCAACGCCGAAGCGACGCCCTTTGACGGGCGGGCCTCGGTCGTCATCTACGGCAAGGCCGGCGAGGTCCTGCCGCAGGTCGTCAGCCAGATCGCTGCCGGTTAGGGAGCCTCCGGGACCGGAAAGGTCTGGCCGCAGCTCGGACAGACGATGAGCGTCTGGTCCTTGGGCGCGCTGAATAGCTCTTCGCAGTTCGGGCAGGCAAACTCGCGCGGCCGGTTCTCCAGCACGGCACGGTCAGCGGCCATGGCGCCGGCCACCTCACCCAGGTCAACGGCTGGGCTGCCGCACTCGCTACAGCGGTAGAGCGTGGCGTCGACCGCCTGGTAGTCCAGGTAGCGGCCCTGGCTATCGACGAAGACGGAGGCGTTCCAGAGCTCGAACCGGTTGGTGCTACACCGGTTCGGACACGCCAGGAACATCAGACGACTCGCTGCAGTTTCTTGAGCCGGTCAGCGGCACGGCGGAGGGTCTCCATCTTCTTCGGAAAGGAGAACCGGATCTGGTGGCGGCCCCGCTCGGGTTCGAGATAGAAGCTGCTGCCCGGGACCGTGGCCAGGCCGACCTCACGCACCATCCGGTGGGCCAGCCGGACATCGTCCTCGCCAAAGGCGGCGATATCCGTCATCACGTAATAGGCGCCGTCGGGCGGGTAGGCCACAAAGCCGGCCTCGTCAAGGATCTCGAGCATGAAATCGCGCCGCTCCCGATACGCGTTGAGCAAGTCGACGTAGTACTGGTCGGGAAAGCGGAGTGCCGTCGCGGCCGCCACCTGCAGCGGATGCGGCGCGCCCACGGTAACGAAGTCGTGCACTTTGCGGATGGCGTTGGTCATCTCGGCCGGCGCCATCGCGTAGGCCAGCCGCCAGCCGGTGACGCTGTACGTTTTGGACAGGCCGTTGATCGTGACGGTCCGATCACGCATGCCGTCGAGCGTGGCGATGCTCACGTGCTCGCCCCGGTAGACGAGATGCTCATAGATCTCGTCCGTGATCGCCAGGGCATCGAACTCCTGGCAGAGGCCGGCGATGAAAGCCAGCTCGTCCCGGGTGTAGACCTTCCCCGTCGGGTTGTGTGGGGTATTGACGATGATCGCCCGGGTTCGAGGATTGAACGCCTTGCGGAGCTGATCGCGATCGAAATGCCAATCCGGTGGAACCAGCGGAACGACCACCGGCGTGGCGCCCGACAGGACGCAGTCGGGGCCGTAGTTCTCGTAGAACGGCTCGAAGATGATGACCTCATCACCGGGGTCGACCAACGCCAGGATGGTGGAGAGCATCGCTTCCGTCACGCCACAGCAGACCGTGATCTCCGCCTCTGGATCGACGCGCATCTGCCGGAAGTGGCGGGTCTTATCGGCGATCGCGTCGCGCATAACCTTCGCTCCCCAGGTGGTGGCGTATTGGTTGAAATCCTGGCGAATCGCCTCGACCGCGGCTTCTTTGAGCTCGGCCGGCGCGGCAAAGTCGGGAAACCCCTGGGCCAGGTTGACACAGTCGGTGCCGTGTTCCGCGATACACAGCCGGGTCATCTCTCGAATCACCGATTCCGTAAAGGCCTTCGACTTCTGCGAGACGACCGGGCGTGACATCTGAATAGAATGCCAGAAGTGTCGCGGCTTTTTGACCAGGTCGACGGCGCTGCCGGGTTTCGGAAACAGTTCCCCATCTTCGACGACAAGGTGTACCTGAGCAGCTGTTCGCAGGGCGCCCTGGCGCGCCCGGTGGAGGCGGGGCTCGAAGAGTTTCTCGAGTCGTGGCACCGGT
>Ga0209577_10006857_pt1 | contig 10508 bp, 6 predicted proteins | sample GraSoiAngelo_109_FD_185874 | JGI IMG/M metagenome (GOLD analysis project Ga0209577, IMG submission 185874) | Grasslands soil microbial communities from the Angelo Coastal Reserve, California, USA - 14_0903_12_20cm (SPAdes) (version 2) | ecosystem: Environmental > Terrestrial > Soil > Grasslands ...
AAATGATCAGGCGGCACATGTTGCAGGCGAAACTTCAAACCGCCTCGGACAAGATCGACAACTAACGGCCATTCAAAATCGCTGTCGCAATTCCCTCGCACGACAGTGACTCGAGGCCCGATCGCGCGGAGCTCATCCAGAATGCTCTCTGCACAGACATCACCCAGATGCCAGATTTCATCAGCAGTCCTGGCGATTTCTCTGACCGTTTCCGGTAAACGATTGTGCGTGTCGGCTAAAACGAAAATGCGCAGAGATTTTCTCCGGATCTCGTCCGCGTTCATGTCGTTTACGCTTAAAGTCGCTGAGGTGCGCAATAGAATAGTCACGATGCGCCACGCCTAAAGCGCACAGCTCTTCGCAGCGAAATAAGTCCCGCCTCAGTGTCGATTACATCATGGTCCGCAAGATATGTTGCCCATGACAGCATATGTTGCAGCCGGATGACCGTTGTCTCGCTGTCCTTTGACGAAGGTATGGTCGACCAGGAGAGTTGAACGCTCCAGGTTTTGGGTCTCAGCTCCAAGCAGATCGCCGGGAACCGGGTTACCAACTGCGGATTTCGGTACGATGAGAGTAATCGTTCCATTCGCGTTAAAGCCGCTCCCCGGCAAGGCACCGATGGGAGTTTCCGTAGGAATGCCAATGACCAAGCCAACGACCTGAGTAGCAATAGTTCCATAGTCAAATGAGGCCGTGCCATTTTGGTCCGTCCTCATACCGACATAGAATTGCTCGGCTGCCGGATCGTACGATTGGGCAGCATAGGAGTTCCACACCACTCTCCACCTGCTATTGGGAGGTACGCTGGCCAGGTTTGTTACTTTCAACTTAAACATCAGGTTGGTTGTTCCTGGAGGCTCACCTACGGCGACGGAATCAATAGCGAGCGAGGCGGGTGCTAGCCCCTGCAATTCTTGCTCCGGATGCCCCGGCGGTGTCTTTTGAACAATCAAGCCATTACAAGTATCGCCGAGATATGGCGCGACGACCTCATTGTTTCCACACGACGTGCCGGCGCCACTTACTGCCAGCACCTTGTAGTAATATGTCTTGGTGGGGTCAGTGGCAGTAGTGTCGTCATACGTTGTGCGATTTCCAGAAACACTTGTCAGTTGAGTCTCGGCACGGCTGGCCGTGCCTCTCATGATCCGATAGCTGGTGATGTTAGCGTTGCCTGTATCGGCCTCAGACCAGGCGAGATGAACGACTGAATTCACTCGTCGCAGCGTCACCGATGGCATTCCAGGCGCCGATCGCGCGTGAAGCGGGTTCGGCGGATCAAAGCTGGCAATGAGTCGGCGACCACTTGACTGCCGCGCGATCACCCCTCTAGCCGTATAGGCGTTCCCCTTGGCCGTTGGCGCTGCCTGAGCACAGGCGCCATCAGCGCATCCATCAACGTAGCCGACCTGTACCCGTCCCTGCTTGTCAACCGTCATGTCAAAGAAGTCGAGCAGATTGCGGCAAATATCGGCGCCGCCATGGCTCCATATGCAACCGCGCTGCATGGGATCCTTCGGTGTCACGTCTGTAGTTGTCCAATGAAGCCCTCCATCAAACGTGCTTGCAACATAAAGGTGCCAGATACCATTGAAGCTGTTCGCCGATCCATCGCCCGATGTCGTCGAACCGTAGAAAGCAACAGCCGCACGACCTGCACCGGCTGCTACCGCGGCAGGGAAAGCAATGTTCTTCAGACCATAACCCGCGCCTACGTCATAGATGTTCTGCCATGTCTGGCCGCGATCACTTGATGTAGCCACGACTGCGTTCGAACCGCCAGTAGCGGTGTCAGCCACCGTGCTGCTAGACATCGCAAAGTAGACCCGGCCGTTATTATCGACAGCTACCGCAGGGTCTTGAAGATTTGCGTTAGCATGTGTTTGGCTGCTTGCGTTTTGGACGGGACGTATGCTCCACGTTAAGCCGTTATCTTCTGAAACGACGACCGCGCCAGTGCCGCCACAGCTATTATTAGGAAGGTAAACCGTTCCGTCCGGTGCGACTTTAACATGACCATGCAATCCACCGCACTGCGACGTGTAGGTAGGCACTGGTGGGCCATAGCTTGCGCCTCCGTCGTCGCTGCGCAAACAAAAGGCAGTAACCAGGTCTTGTGAGCAATAGTAAACAGCATTCGGATATGGGCCGTGAGCCGGAGCAGGTGAGTGATACGGGCCGCCGCCAATTGTCTCGTGATCAATGCCCGACCCAAGCGGACCAGAACTTGGTGACCAGCCAGCATAGCTGGGATGACCTAATTGATCGAGACCGTCGGTGTCTGTAAATGAAACTTTGCACGTCGGCGAAGTGAGGGTGAGCTCTCCTGCGAACACTCGACCAGTCTGACGATCCGTGAAGCCGATCGGATCAGAATCAACAAACTGTGACGTCGGCGCAGCACTGTTGTACCAGGTCGCACTCTGACTATTTGCGGGGCAGCTATCGTCGAACTTGATGAAGAGTGTTTGAAGGTCTGATTGGAAATTCGTTATGCCAGTCGCGGAGTTTGGCGAATTCCAATTAACCCCGATGGAAGGTTCGCCCGCATCGTGCGCCATGTATTCGACCGTCTGCACGGTGGGCCCCTGACTACTGTCGGTAACCTGTACCAGTGTGCCTGGCGCCTCGAAATTTTGAAATCCGATCTTCGGACCGCGATCTTGGGGCGCCGCAGGAGCTAACGCGGTTCCAGCTGATGCCGATACCGGACTGGCGCTTCCGGAATACTGGAAACCAGCCGTCGCACTGAAGTAAACTACATGCACAGAAAACTGGCCAGTACCAATGTCCGGATTGTTGGGGTCCAGATCGACAACTTCCGGCGGCGTGCCCCCGTGTGCCGACGTCCCACCGGGTACGATTGGACCGCCATTGTCGCCTTTGTGAACATAAACATCGTAGTCACTAAGGCCAGAAGGGTCCGCGCAACTGATGACAATCCGCGCCTTAAGGCCGGTCCAATTAGTCCGTGTGCCGGATAACGTCAGCACGAACGTATCGCAGTTTACGCCTTCGACACAGGTGCTTTCATCCACCGAAGTGCCGCCAGCCGCCGTGCCCACCCAATTTACGGCTGGGCCGCCGGAATTGAGTGTGCCAGCATTCGGCATCGCTGAGTGTAAGCGAGCTGTGAAGAGTCCGAATACAATCAGGAAAATACCTGCAACAAAAAAAAGCGCGCCGATGGTGGCGCGCGCCGTCATTGAGTGATAGGGAACCTTTTTCATAGGCAGATGGGTTGATAAAGTCTGCTCTAAGAATCGGGAAAATGTTCAAGCGTGGTCGCCTCAGATTGCTTGGTAAATCCCGCGTGTCGGAAAGGCTTACAGCCTTTGAACCGCTTTTTGCGCGAGCTGTTTGGACTTCTCGATTTTAGTATGCTCGTCATCTGCTCCGCCCAAGCCGATCGAGATGAAACAATCTCCCTTTAAAACATAAAGAATGCCGCCGAATCGATTGCCGAGCCAATAGGCATCATCTCCGAGGCCCGGGATCTTTTTTGGCGGACTTGTTTCCTTCTCTCGTTCCTCGCCAGCTTTTGTCTCCGCTTTTTCATCATGCTCCTTATCGACCGAGTCATACTTACCGAACTTCTCTTCCCAGAAATCTCTTGGACTGCGCTTATCTCGTTGATTCGGGTCTTTCTGCACTAGCGCCAGATTCACTGATTTACTGAATTCCGCCGCTGTGTAGAAACATTGAGAAACAAGGAAAACCCCATCTGCCTGTTCGCTGCTCTTTGTCTCATTCATCGGCGCGTCCTGCACCGATTGAACTTCTTCTTTCGAAAGGAGGCTGCAAGCGTTGCGCCTGCCTATCGTGCTTTCGCCCTTTCTGCATCCATCAAGAATCAACAAAACCGACAGAAGGCATACGACCAGCAGAATGCGCACGGAGGAACTTTCGCCTAACGAACTCGCTCGGACAAGATGGCCGCGACAGTCTCCTGGATTTTGGCGATCTTACGTAATACCCGCTACATTGCTTTGCCAATTGACGAATGTTAGCGTCGCCGGCCTTCCATGAGCCAGAACTACAAAAATACTCTTAATTTGCCGCGCACGGAGTTTCCGATGAAGGCGAACCTCGCCGCGCGCGAACCGGAAATGCTCCGAGCGTGGGAGGAGACCCGGCTCTATCGGCAAATACAAAAATCGAGAGAGGACCGCGAGTTGTTTGTACTCCATGACGGACCGCCGTTCGCCAACGGAGATGTGCACATGGGCACCGCGCTCAACAAGATTCTTAAAGATTTCGTGGTGAAATCGCAGACCATGCTCGGTAAACGTTCGCCGTACGTGCCGGGATGGGACTGTCATGGTCTGCCCATCGAATACAAGGTGGTAAAGGAATCCCGCGGCCTTTCTCCGCTCGAGATTCGCAAAAGATCGGAAGCGTTTGCCCGAAAGTTCGTCGACATCCAGCGCGAACAATTCAAACGTCTCGGCGTCTTCGGCGACTGGGAGCATCCGTATCTGACCATGGATCCCAAATATGAGGCAGAAATCTTGCGCGCCTTCGCTGTATTTGTTGAGGAAGGCCTCGTTTATCAATCGAAAAAGCCGGTTTTTTGGAGCACAGGCGCGCAAACCGCACTGGCCGAAGCTGAGGTGGAATACCAGGAGCGCGACGACACCACGGTTTACGTGCGATTTCCGCTTTCTCCCGACCAGGTGGCGAAAGCCGATTTACCAACTGATAAGCCGGTGAGCATCGCGATCTGGACAACCACGCCATGGACATTGCCCGCAAATCTCGCGATCGCGGTCGATCCGAACGCTGAATATGAAATTTTGAGCAATCGCGGCGAGCGAGTGATTGTCGCTCGCAAGCTGCGCGATCAATTCATTCAACAAACTGGTTTTGCGGCCTCCGAAGAATCGATTTTTCGTCCGGGGAAACAGCTCGCCGGCCTTCAGACGCAACATCCATTTCTCGACAGGAAATCAATCATACTCGCCGCCGATTTTGTGACCATGGATACGGGAACGGGCCTGGTGCATATCGCGCCAGGTCACGGCGAAGATGACTATTGGTTGGGCCGGGCGAACGGCTTGGAAATTCTGTCTCCGGTTGATGACCATGGACGCTTTACCGATGAAGCCAATTTGCCAAATCTCACTGGGAAATATGTCTTCGATGCCAATTCGGACATTGTCGATTTGTTGCGTGAGCGGGGAATGTTGCTTGGGCAACAGAATTTTCATCACTCGTATCCGTATTGTTGGCGCTCAAAAACGCCGATCATCTTCCGCAATGTTGAGCAGTTCTTCATTCGGATCGATGAGCTGCGCGCAAAAGCGCTCAATGCCATTCACAATGAAGTGAAATGGATTCCGGGATGGGGTGAAAATCGCATCGCGGGCACGGTTGAATCTCGTCCCGATTGGGTGATTTCGCGCCAACGAAGCTGGGGCGTGCCGTTGCCTGTTTTTTATTCCAAGGAAGGAAAAGCAATTCTCGACGCAAAGATGATTCGGAAACTGGCCGATCTTGTTGCTGAGCGAGGCTCTAATGTTTGGTTTGAACTAAACGATGCCGATCTAGCCAAGGAACTTGGTCTTCCGCCCGGTACAACAAAACGCAACGATACGATCGACGTTTGGATCGACAGTGGTGTCTCGCACAAGGCGGTCTGTGCGTTGCATCCCGAACTGCGCGATCCGGCCGACATGTATCTCGAAGCAACCGACCAGCATCGCGGCTGGTTTCAATCGTCGCTCATGACGAGCATCGCGTTGAATAATCGCGCGCCGTACAAAACCTGCGTAACGCACGGGTTCGTTGTCGACCTCGACGGAAAGAAAATTTCCAAATCCAGCGCTTACGAGAAGCCGGTAGATGCCGGCCATTTTGTGAACGAACATGGCGCGGACCTGGTTCGTTTGTGGGCGAGCAGCATCGATTACACTGCTGATGTTCCGTTTTCGGAGGAAATGTTTACGCGTCTCGGCGACACCTATCGCCGGATTCGAAACACGCTGCGCATTTTACTGGGAAACCTTTACGATTTCCCTGCAAATGCCTTGTCATCCCGAGCGAAGCGAAGCGAAGTCGAGGGATCCCGTGATGAAACCTTAAAGGTAACGCAACGGGAATCCTCGACTTCGCTCGGAATGACGCTCGTCGATCGCTGGATTTTGGAGCGTTTGAACAACGTGATCGCCGATTGTCGATCGGCGTACGAAGCGTTCGAGTTTCACAAGGTTTATCACGCTCTGAACCAGTTTTGCGCCGTCGATCTAAGCAGCCTTTATATCGACATCATCAAGGACCGGATGTATTGCGACCCGGCAGATTCTCCCCGGCGTCGCGCGGCACAAACGGTTATGCATGAAATTTTCGGCGCCTTGTGCCAATTGCTCGCGCCGGTCCTCGTATTCACCGCAGAGGAATCGTGGCGATATTCGGCCGTCGGCGGATCAGTTCATCTGCAGGAATTTCCGCAACCGATCCAGCGGGGGCAAGAAGCCAGCGAACACGTTGCCGAGCTTTTGAAATTGCGCGGCATAATCGGCCAGGCAATTGAGCGGGCGCGTCAAGAGAAGCTGATCGGAAATGCTCTGGAGGCGGCGGTTGTCTTACATTCAAACTCCGATGTCACGTCGAAAATCAGCAAGGAAGAGCTGGAGGAATTTTTCATTCTGAGCGATCTGACGATTCGCCAGGGAACCGAGGCGAGCGCGTCCGTCACCAAGACAGCATACAAGAAATGCGCGCGTTGCTGGCGCCACCGTCCAGCTGTTGGCACAAGCAAGGAGCACCCCGATTTGTGCGATCGGTGCGAAAGGGTGGTGAGAGCGATTGGGAAATGACGAAATCCGAATGACGAATGACGAATTAATGACTAAGCCCGATTGCCAAAATCCTAACAGGTTTCGTCATTTGAGCATTCCGGCTTCGTTCGTCATTCGACATTCGTGCTTCGTCATTTAACCAGCATGAAATTCATCCTCTTTCTTTCACTTCCGCTCTACGCACTGGATCAGTTGACCAAGCAGATGGTTCTGCGGTTCATCAGCCCTGACGAGCCGCATATCCTGATCGCCGATTTTTTTAGTCTGGTTAACGTCACTAACACGGGTGCAGCGTTTGGATCTTTCAGGGACAACAACACCTTTTTCATTGCGATTTCGGCTGTGGCGCTGGTGGTTGTTTTGGGCCTCTTGTTGCGAGCGCGAACACCTGATCGTTGGCGTGATCTTCCGCTGGCTCTTCTTCTCGCCGGAATCCTGGGGAATCTTACGGATCGACTTCTATACGGGCACGTGATCGATTTTCTTCTTTTCGATTTGCATGTTCCCTATGCGCATCCCTGGCCCGCCTTTAATGTCGCCGACTCCTGTATCTCGGTTGCGGTGGTCTTGTTCATCATTCATTCGTTCTGGAAGCAGAAGGGCACCGACTAGAGACGCCGCGTCCGGTGATGCGTTGCGCTTCACGTAGTCAAGCGACTAGAGTGACCGGATGAGATCTTCCCCGATGCAAGAGGCAGCGCGCAAAGTCGCTGCACGCTTGCGCGAGGACGGTCACATCGCGTACTTCGCCGGTGGTTGCGTGCGCGACATGGTGCGCGGTTTAGCGCCAAAGGATTACGACATTGCCACCGACGCGCGACCGGAAGTGGTGCAGAAACTTTTTCCACGGACTTATGCGGTCGGCGCGCACTTTGGCGTGATCATCGTGCTGGAAAACGATTTTCAATTCGAGGTGGCAACATTTCGGTCCGACGAGGCTTACATCGACGGACGGCGCCCAACCGCTGTGCAGTTTTCGTCGCCCAAAGAGGATGCCCGGCGCCGGGATTTCACGATAAACGGAATGTTTTACAACCCGGTTGCGGAAGAAGTGATTGATTTCGTCGGCGGCCGCACCGATATCGCTGCGAAATTGGTGCGCGCTATCGGCGACCCGACGCAGCGTTTCGCGGAGGATCGGTTGCGAATGTTGCGTGCAGTGCGGTTCGCGACAGTGCTGGATTACAGGATCGATACAAAAACATGGGACGCTCTGGTGACCAATGCTGTATCAATCCATGAAATCAGTGCGGAACGAATCCGCGATGAGTTGGTACGGATTTTTCTGTCACCGAACCGCGGCCGTGGCTGGGACTTGCTGGATGCAAGCGGACTAATGCGAGCCATTCTCCCTGAGATTGAGGCTATGAAGGGCTGCGAACAACCCGAGCAATTTCATCCTGAAGGCGACGTTTTCAAACATACGCGATTGATGCTCGATTTTCTGCCGGAGAACGTTTCGGTGCCGCTCGTTTTCGCGGTCCTGTTTCATGACGTGGCAAAACCACGCACTGCAACCGTGGATGAAACAGGGCGAATTCGTTTTAGCGGGCATGACCGATTGGGTGCAGAGCTGACTGAGGAAATCATGCGGCGCCTGCGATTTTCCCGCGTTGAAATCGAGGACACAGTCGAAATGGTACGCCAGCACATGGTTTTTAAGGACACGCCCAAGATGCGGGTGGCGAAATTAAAGCGTTTCATGGCGCGGCCAACGTTTGAGGACGAGCTTGAACTGCATCGGGTCGATTGCCAGGGCAGCCATCGAATGCTCGACAATTATGAATTTCTCCTCCGGAAACGCGAGGAATTCGCCAACGAGCCGATTATTCCGCCGCCACTTGTACGAGGAGACGATTTAATCGCCCTCGGTCTTAAGCCCGGCCCCAAGTTCAGCGAGATCCTTGAAGCGGTTGAGACGCGCCAGCTCGAAGGAACGTTGCGCAGTCGGGAGGAAGCGCTCGACTGGGTGAAACGCGAATACTCGTTAGAGCATAAACATTAACGTCGAATGAGAATTCTGATGATTAGCGCCGAAGGACCGCCGCTGCAGCGAACGGGGGCGTTGATCGATGTGATGGACGCGCTGCCGGCTGCCCTCCGCGTCCGAGGGCACGATGTCTGTGTGGTTCTTCCGTTCTACCGAGAAATTCGAGAGAACCGCGCATTCAAGACAAAGAACACGGGGATCGCTGTCGATGTGCAGGTCGGCGACAAGGTTTACGGTGCCCGTTATCTCGAGGGGCGAAGTGCCGGCGGCGTGCAATTGTACATGGTTCGCTGCGATGAATTTTTCGATCGCGACGGAATTTACGGCGAACGGGGCAAGCCGTATGAGGATAACGCCTCACGGTTTATCTTTTTTTGCAAGGCGGCGTTGGAGCTCTCTCGCCGACTGACGCCGCAAGTACAGATCTTGCACGTGCACGACTGGGCTGCGGCTTTGGTGCCGGTGTTTGTGCATGCGCAAGGGCTGCCGTTCAAGACCGTGTTGACCATTCATCATGTCGCTGATCAGGGCAGTTGCTGGGGACTCGATTTCGGACTTACAAATCTCCCGGAGCGGTTTTTCACCCTCAATGGAGTCGAGTTTTTCGGACGCCTGAATTTTCTCAAGGGCGGAATTCTCTATGCCGATAGGATCACAACAGTAAGCGAACATTACCGGCGCGAAATCTTGACGCCCGCCGGCGGCTACGGCCTCGATGGAGTATTGCGCGAAAATGCGCATCGCCTAAGTGCCATTTTGGACGGCGCAGATTACAAGCTTTGGAATCCAGCGTCGGATCGCTTGTTACCGGCACGCTACGATGAAAAACGGCTTCGTGGAAAACAGGTTTGCCGCGATGCCTTGCTAAAGGAAATGAAACTCGCGTCCGGGCCGCGGGGTCCGGTCTTCGGCATGGTAACTCGTGTTGTTCAGGAAAAAGGTTTCGAGATTCTAGTGCCGCTGCTTGATCGACTCTTATGGGATGATGTGCGCTTGATCATACTCGGGGAAGGCGATCCTGCCTACGAAACAGCACTGGCGGTCGCCGCCAGAAAATTCCCGACGAAGTTCGCATATCAAAAAGACTATGACGCGAAACTGGCGCACCTAATTGAGGCAGGGATGGACATCAGCCTGATTCCATCACAGTTCGAGCCTGCGGGTTTGAGCGCGATGTACAACTTGAAGTACGGTGCTCTTCCGGTCGCGCGCGCGACTGGCGGAATTCACGAGATCATCGAGGACTACGATCCGATCTCAGACAGCGGTTACGGTTTTCTCTGTTACGAATATTCAAGCGAAGCTTTCTGGGACGCGATTAAGCGTGCGCGTCAAATCTTCGGTGGCCGTAATCTCTGGACCAAGCTGATGAAACGGGCGATGTCCCGCAATTTTTCCTGGGACGTGTCTGCACAACGCTACGAAGCTCTATACAAAGAGCTCGTTGACGCCGCCGCCAAAGCGGCAGCGTAGTCACTTGGACACCCGGGGGTGGATTCGTCTCTTCCCTCGGGAAAAGGGGAGAGGATTGAGGTGATGGGTCGGAGCCGCGCCGGCTTCGTTTCCCGAATCAACCCTCACCTCGCTCCTCTCCCTTGCAAAAGGGAGATGCCACCCTTTTGCGCGCCAGCGAAATCAAGCTTTCTGTTTGCCATTCCCGCCGACCTGTGGAATTTTGCACGGCTTTTTACCCTTAGGCACTTATGGCTTACGCA
>Ga0209577_10006859_pt1 | contig 10508 bp, 9 predicted proteins | sample GraSoiAngelo_109_FD_185874 | JGI IMG/M metagenome (GOLD analysis project Ga0209577, IMG submission 185874) | Grasslands soil microbial communities from the Angelo Coastal Reserve, California, USA - 14_0903_12_20cm (SPAdes) (version 2) | ecosystem: Environmental > Terrestrial > Soil > Grasslands ...
CAGCATCTCGATCACCGCGGCCGTGATCACGCTGGCCCCGACGGCCACCCATGCACCCTGGGCGACGTGGCGGCGGCGCTCGACCGCCCCCGCCCTCGCGAGGAAAGTCATGAGCGCGGCCACCAGCAGGATCGCCTCGAACCCTTCGCGCAGCAGCAGCACGAACGATTCCATGAACAGGTTCGCGGCCGAGCCCCGATCGGCCACGAGCCGCTCCGCGCGCTCGAGCCCCGAGAGCAGGCGCGCATGGATCGCGTCCAGCTCTTCGCCGCCCGCCCCGCCGGCGGCGCGGGCCCGCAGGGCGGCGAATGCGTCCTCGAGGTCGCTCGCGAGCGCGGAATTCCGGGCGCGGACGTCCGTCTCGACCTGCTCGAAGGTGATGTACGCGTCGAACGCCAGCTGGCTCGATCGCAGCGTCACGGCCGAATCGACCTGACTTCGCACCGTGGCGAAGATCGCCCCGGCGGGCGATGCGACGTAGTGTTGCCGCTCGGCCGTGGGGAGCATGCGCAGAAACGCGACGAGTTTCTCCGCGCTCGCCGGGTCGATCGCGCGCGCGAACCCCGGCATCGGCGAGCCGGGACGCCCCCGGAGGATGAGCTGCACGAGCTCGTCGTCGCTGAAGCGCGCCTGGGCCGCGAGGTCGCGCAGCGCCGGCGGCCGGACCGAGAGCGAGGCGGCGAGCGGCCCGTCGCCGCCCCCGGTCGCGCCGTGGCACGACGCGCAGTACGCGGCGTACAGACCCTCCCCCTCGCGCTCCTCGCCGTTGGCCGCGTGCAGCGTCCCGATGTAGATCGCCACCGCCCAGCGGTCCTCGGGTGAGAGCGTCTCCTCGAACTGCGGCATGCCGGTGCCCGCGACCCCGATCGTGACCTTGCGGTAGACGTCGACGGGGGACGCGCCGCGCATCAGCTGTCGATCGGCGAGGTTCGCGGGCGCGGGGCCCTCGAGCTGTTTCGCCTTCGGGCCGTCGCCGCGGCCGGCCAGGCCGTGACATGCGAGGCACTGGTCGCGATACACGGCCGCTCCACGCACCAGGGAGGGCGGCCGGGCCGGGAACGGATCGAGCGCCCCCCCCGTCGCGGCCGCGATGCGCCCGACCAGGGCGTTGGCCCGCGCCCCGACGGAGTCGGGCGGGGCGGCACGCACCACCATCGCCCGGAGCAGGGCGAGCTCGGTGTCGGCCACCGCGCGGACCTGGGCGGGCAAGCCGGCAGCGTCGAGGCGCGCCTGCTCAAGGAACTGGCGCGCCTCGTCCACTTCCGCGGCCGCGGTGACCCGACCCCCCTGCGGCGCCACGCCCGCCGCATACTCCTTGGCGGCAAGCGACGTAGCCGCGACCACGCGCCGCGATACGGTGAGCGAGTCGGTCGCCTGCGCCGCGGACCCGGTCGCGGCGCACGCACTCAACAGCAAGCCGACAAACAGCTTACGATGGATGACAGTGATTCTCAGTGAAAGGCCACAAATACTAGAGTGAAATTGTCGGGAATTCAAGGATGTGCGCCTAGCCGCCCTCGAGCACGGCGACCGCGACGGCCGCGAGATGGGTGTGTGAGAGCGACAGCAGCACCCGCTGCACGCCCAATGCCCGAGCGCGCTCGGTGGCGCTACCTGAGAGGCTCACATCCGGCCGGCCGTCGGGAGCGCGCGTCACCTCGATGTCGCGCCAGCCGATGCCGCGTGCTGCCTCGCTCCCTTGGAGCGCCTTATAGACGGCCTCTTTGGCGGCGAGCCGCACCGCGACGTGCGTCGCGACGTCCGGCCGGCTCTCGCAATAGGCCCGCTCCGCAGGGGTCAGGAGGCGTTCCAGCACCCGAGCGCCTTTGTCTTTCAGGAGCGCGCTCACGCGCGCGACCTCCACCAGGTCCACGCCGACCCCGATGGCGCTCACGGCCGGCGCACGAGCCCTAGAAGCCGAGGCGCGCGGCGAGCCATAGCGGCGCGGGAACGTAGCCGCCGAGCACCAGCCCCAGCCACAGCAGCGCCGCGGCGAGCGGAGCCCAGAGGACGAACACCGGCCAGAGCGACGGTCGCCACCGTTCCAGCGCTTCGATCTCCGGGCTCCAGCGCCGCTCCTCCTCGGCCGCCACCGCCTCGAGGGCGAGCCACGCCGCTTCGAGCCGGCGCGCCGCACCCCGCAGCGCTTCCTGCCATTCCGCGTGCGCCGCTTTGTCCAGCACGCTCGCCTCTCGCACGCGGGCGGCGACCGCCTCCAGCGCGTCGAGCGCGGCGACGAACGGCTCCCCGCCCGTCGCCAGGCGCGCGGCGACCGCCCGCTTCTCGGGCGTGGACAGCAGCCGGCGGCGCCAGCGGCGCTGCGGCATCCGCACCCGCCGGGCGGCCCGCTCGATCCTCACGTCCAGCGCCTCGATCACCCGCTCCGCCACACGCCGCACCGCCTGCTCCCAAGCGGCGAGCCACGCCCGGCGGTTCACCGCGTCGAGCACCCGCTCGCGGTCCTCGCGCGTGGCCGCGGCCCGCGCCTCCCCTGCGAGCTCGAGCACGCGCGTGGCCAGGGCTTCCCGAAGGTCGTCGATCGGCACCCAGGGTTCGGCCACGCGCCGCGGCACCACCACGCGCCCCAGCGACGGAGCCAGCTCGGGCACCCGCAGCGGCATCGGGATCTTCACCGTGCTCACGGGTGACCCTCCGCGATGCGGGCGGTCCGGCCGGTGCGGGCCTCGTACGCCGCCACGAAATGCGGGAGCGACTCCGGGAAGAAGCGGTCGCGCGGCAGGCCCGTCGCCGTGAGGGCGCGCTCGATCTCGGCGGGCTCGCCCTCGACCTCGAGCAGCACGTCCATGGCGGGATACCACTCGATCCGGAGAACCGCCTGTTCCAGCCGGTAAACCTCCACCGTGCGGTCGATGCGCAGCGAGACCGCGAACCCCAGATGCTCGAGCAACGAGACGACGGCCTCGGCGTCGCCGACGCGCGCTTCGACCTCAGGGCGGTGACGGTATTGCCCGCGCTGCGAGCGCGGCCCCTTCCAGCCCAGCACGCCGTACGCGGGCGTGCCGTCGGCCGGCCGGAAGATGCGCATCCGCAGCACCTCGTCCCGCGCGTCCAGCTCGCCCGCCCGGTCGAAGCGCCGGTCGAGCATCGCGCCGCGAAACTCGAGGCGCGCCCCCGCCCGCTCGAGCGCGCGCCGCAACGCCGCGGGGTCGTCAACCCGCGCCTTGACCTCCAGCTCGTCGGCTGCAGCAGAGCCGATCGCGCTCATGGGACGAAGATGGCGTCCAGCACCGCGCTGGTGTTCGCGAGATCGGGGAACACCCGGGCGGCGCCGGCGGCGCGCAGCGCGGCGACATCGTAGGAGCCGGTCGCCACGGCCAGCGCGCGCGCACCGAGCGCGCGACCGCAGGTGACGTCCTCCGGGGTATCGCCCAGGATGACGACGTCCGCTCCGGCAAATGTCCGGCCGGTGAGCGCTGCCGCGCGCTGCGCCGCCAGGGCGGGGAGATCGGCGCGGCGGTGCGAGTCCGATCCATAGGCGCCGATCCGGAACCGGGCAGGGTCGAGGCCCGCGGACCGGAGTTTGAGCGCGGCGCCCGGCTCCACGTTCCCGGTCAAGAGGCCCACGACGGCGTCTCCGGCTCGCTCGCGCGGCTCGAGCGCCAGGAGCAGCTCGGCGATCCCGGCCATGCGCCGCGTCGCCTGGGTCGGCTTCTCGAGCTCGGCCGAGAGCAGGCGGACGTAGCGGCGGCACACCGCGTCAATGCGCCGCTCGTCCGTGGCCCCCGGGTGGCCGGCGAGCGCCAGCAGCTCGCGCACGATCTGCGGATCGGTCTTCCCGTCGAAGCGGTAGGTTTCGATCGGGCCTGCCGTCCCCGTCTCCTCGAGCAACGCGCGATGGATCGCCCGCCGGCCGGCGCCGTCGGTCCAGAGCAGCGTGCCGTCGATGTCGAACAGGACCAACTTCATACGTTCAAAGATAGCCCATCCTTCAGGATGGGACCCCAGGGGCGCAGTCTCACCGATTAGCCTCTTCTACCCGTCGCACCGCCACGAGCAACTCGCGCAGCCGCCGCAGCGCCGGCGTGTCGGCGAGCAGGTTGTCCGCGACGACGCCGCCGCGCGACAGGGCCGAGTGCACGATGCGTCCCGCGCCGGCCCACAACGCCACGTGCGAGATGCGGCGCCCGTCGGCGAAGCACAGCACGTCGCCCACCTCATACGCTCCACCTTCCCGGCCGGCGCCGGACTGCAGGTCGGAATCCCGCGGCAACGCCACGCCGCGCGCGGCGTACGTCGCCTGGACCAGACCGGAGCAATCCACCCCCCACTCGGTGCGCCCGCCCCACGCATACGGCGCGCCGGAGAACCACCGCAGCGCCCACTCGGGCGCCGCCACGAGCCGCGCCTCGACCTGTAGCTCGATCTCCGGCCGCAGCACTCCGGCCGCCAAGTCCCACACGCGCCCGTCGGCCGTCTCCACCCGGCCGCCGCGCTGCGGCGCCGCCCGCGCGCCGACCGCCAGGCGGAACCGCGCGCCCTCGCATCGCAGGTCGGCGCCGAGCGAGCGCACGGTGGCGCGCCCGGCCCAGTCCTCGGCCCACGCCGTGGTGCCGAGCGAGACATAGCCCGAATGCACCCAGGCGAGGTAGCCGTCCCCGGCGCGCACCCGCAGCCAGCTGTCGCTGCGACGCTCGAGCACCTCGAGGGTCTCACCGTGCAGCGCCTCGCTCACGCGGTCGGCGTTGACGCGCGACTCGCGCACCAGCGGCGCCACGGCCGCCGTCACCACCGCCGCCTGCTCGTCGCCGACCGAGGAGTCGGGGAGCAGCCGGATGTCGGCGGCCAAGCGCGCGCCGGCAGCGATGCGACGCAGGGCGGCGAGGGCGTCGCGGCTCGTGGTGCAGCCGGCGAGCGCGCCGGGCTGCACCGTGACTTCGAACACACCGAGCCGCGTGTCGGGGACCCACTTGCTGGCGACGTCGGCGACGTCGCGCTCGAGATGGGCGGTCATCGACAACACCACTGAGTGCGCACGACGGATGTTCCCACGCTGAAGCGTGGGCTCGGCGAGGCGCAACGCGGAAGCGTGGCGTGCCTCATTACCCGCCCACATCCGCCAGTCCCGGGATGTCGCGCACCCCGCGCGCCAGGCGCACCGCCCGCTCGACCGCTTCCGGAACCGCGAGCGCGGCGAGCGCTTCCGGCTGGAGCGGCGTGGCCGCCGTCACCTGGGCGGTACTCAGCGCGAAGACGATGTCGCCGTCGAACGGCGTGCCGTAGGGCACGATGCGGCGGGCCAGCGCGTCGCCCGCCGCGTGCGCCAGGGCCTGCAGCGCCACGCGGTCGAGCCGGGCATTGGTCGCCACGATGGCGAGCGTCGTGTTCTGCCCGGCGCCGCTCCGATCGAAGGGCGCGCCGCCCTGGGCCAGGTACCCGAGGGCGTCGACGAGCCTCCCGTCCGCGCCGCGGGCGCCCGCGAGGACGCGGCCGTTCGCGTCCAGCACGTTTCCCACTGCATTCAGGACGACGAGCGCGCCCACCACCACGTCACCGGCGCGCGCCGCCCAGGTTCCCACGCCGCCTTTCATCGCGCCGCGGGGGCCGAGCGCCTTGCCGACCGTGGCGCCGGTACCCGCGCCCACCGATCCCTCGGGAATCTCCGTCCCGGCGGCGGCGCAGGCGCGGTAGGCGTCCTCGGCGCCGGGCCAGCGGTCGGCCTTCGATCCGGGCGCCAAGTCGAAGTCGAAGATCACCGCGGTCGGGACGATGGGAACCACTCCCGCCGGCCCGACGGGGAACCCGCGCCCCCGCTCCTTGAGCCAGCGCATCACGCCGTCGGCCGCGCCCAGGCCGAACGCCGAGCCGCCGGTGAGCAGCACCGCGTCGATGTGTCCCACCAGATGGCGGGGGTCGAGGGCGTCGAGCTCGCGCGTACCGCTGGCGCGGCCGCGCACGGCGCACGCGGCGCGCATCCCTCCCGGGGGCGCCAGCGTCACGGTGCATCCGGTGGCGGTCTGCGAGTCGGTCCAGTGCCCCACGGTGATGCCCTGCACTTGGGCGAGGTTCGATGGAGCGGCTTTGGTCATGGGAGCGCGAAGATAGCTTGGCTTGCTCGGGTTGTGGAGGGTACATACGTTAGCGCCATGACCAAGACCGATGCGCAGGCCGCTCCGACCACCGTGTTGGTGGTGGACGACGAGGAGGGGATCCGCCAGGCGCTGGACCGGTTCCTGACGCGCCTGGGCTTTCGCGTGTTGCAGGCCGCGAGCGGCGCCGAGGCGCTCGATCGCCAGGCGGCGGAGCAGCCGCAGGTGATGCTGTCGGACATCCGGATGCCGAACATGACCGGCGTGGAGCTCGTCCCCAAAGCGCTCGCGCAGGACTCCGATCTCGCCGTGATCATGTTGACCGCGATCGACGAGCCCCGCACCGCGATCGAGTGCATGAAGCTGGGCGCCTACGACTACCTCATCAAGCCGGTGGACTTGGACGAGCTGGAGATGTCGTTGCAGGGCGCGCTGCGGCTGCGGCAGCTCGAGGTCGACCGGCGGCAGCTCGAGCAATGGCTCGCCCGCGAGGTAGCGGTGCGCACGCGCGATCTAGAGGAGCGGACCACGGTGGCCGAGGAGGTCGCGCTCAGCGCGCTGGCGGCGGCGCAGGGTTGGGCGGGGGCGGACGACGCGATCGCGAAGCTCGCCAAGGAGCTCGGCACGTCACCCGAGGACGTGGCGCGGGAGGTCGAAAAGCGACGCGGCTAGGCCTGCTGCTTCGCTTTGGCCTTCTCCTCGCACGCCTTGCAGCGGGTGATGCCCCGGAACGAGCAGATCAAACAGATGAACGTCCCGCAGTCGGCGCAAGGGTAGCCTTCCGAGGCGCGTTCCTCGTTCCCGCAGTAGCGGCACACCATCGCGTCGTGCTCCATCAGCTTCGGCTTGTCTACCATAGTGGCCTCAAAGGTCGAGCGCGTAGGTTTTAATCTTATTGATCAACGTCGCGCGCGAAATCCCGAGCTCCTGCGCGGCGCGCGTGCGGTTGCCCCCGTGGAACTTGAGCGCCCGCTCGATCTGCTGGCGTTCCACATCGGCGAGCGTCAGCGCCGTGTGACGCCGCTCGCCGCTCCCTCCACCCCCACCACCTCCGCCCCCACCTCCCTTTCGCAGGTCCGCCGGGAGGTGCTCGACGCCGATCTGCGCCACCCCGCGGCCCAGGATCATAGCGCGCTCGAGCACGTTGCGCATCTCGCGCACGTTGCCCGGCCAGGCCGCCGACAACAGGCGGTCCAGCGCCTCGGAGCTGCACACACTCGGGCACCCCGGCATCTGCGGCCCCAGATCGAGCAAGATCCGGGTGACCAGCGCCAGCCGATCCTCGCGCGAGCGCTCGCGGAGCGGCGGCAGCTTGAGCGGCATCACGCTGAGGCGGTAGTACAGATCCTCCCGAAACCGCCCCGCTTGGATGTCGCTCGCCAGATCGCGGTTGGTGGCCGCGATCAGCCGCACGTTCACCGCCAGCTCACGCGTGCCGCCCAGCCGCCGGAAGGTCTTGGTGTCGAGCACCTTGAGGAGCTTGGGCTGCAGTTCGGGCACCAGCTCGCCGATCTCGTCGAGAAAGATGGTGCCGCCGTCGGCCAGCTCGAACAAGCCCTGCTTGCGCTCCTTGGCGTCGGTGAACGCCCCCTTCTCGTGCCCGAACAGCTCGGAATCGAGGAACGTGGCGGACAGGCCGCCGCAGTTCACCTCGACGAACGGCCCGCGCGACCGCGGGCTCAAGTGATGCACGATGCGCGCGACCCAGCCCTTACCCGTCCCGCTCTCCCCGGCGAGCAACACGGTCGAGCGGTCGCTCGCCGCGAGCAGCTCGATCTGCCGCGCCAGCTCCCGCATCGCCGGCGAGACGCCGAGCGAGTCGAGCCCCTCGCCCTCGTGATCGCGCGCGCGCAGCAGCGCGTTCTGCCGCGCCAGCCGCACCTTCTCGGCCACCCGCGCCGTCGCCGCGGCCAGGTGTGTCATGTCCACCGGCTTGGTGAGAAAGTGCTCGGCGCCGAGTTGCATAGCGCGGACCGCGGTCTCGATGTCGCCCTGACCCGTGAGCAGAATGACCGACGCGCCCTGCGGGCGCAGCCGCTCGAGCACCTCGAGGCCGCCCACGTCGGGGAGGTGCAGGTCGAGGATCACCACATCGGGGCGCAGCCGCTGGAACGTCGCCATGCCCCCCTCTCCCGTGTCCTCGCGCGCCACCTCGTAGCCGAGGCGCTCGAAGTAGTCCCCGACGGCGCGCACCACGTCGGCGTCGTCGTCCACCAGGAGCAGGGTCTCAGCCACGGCGGTCCACGATCACCGCGAGGGCGCCCGGCAGCAGGCGCGCCTCGAACGGCGTGTCCCCCCAGGGCTCGCCGTCGAGCTGCATCGGCCGCGCCGCGCCGTCGAGGACCTCGACCCGCACCACGCGGCCGCGGCCGAACCACACCCGGCGCATCCCGTTGCGCGGCCGGCGCACCAGCTCGAAGAACGCCGCGAGGCTCTCGATCGTCCCCTCCGCCCGCAGTACCAGCACGTCGAGCCAGCCGTCGTCCGGGGCGACGTTGTCGCGCAACCGCAGAAACGGCGGGACCAACTCGCCGCAGTTCGCGACCAGCACCAGGGCGGCCGGAAGGTCGTGGGCCACGCCGTCCACGGTCACGCGGTGCAGCGGGCTGGTCACGGCGGGAAGCGCGGCGAAGGCGCGCACGATGTAGGCCGCCATCTTCCAGCGGCGTTTCTCGTCGGATCCGGTCGCGGCCATCAGCGCCGCATCGAACCCGGTGCCGCAGCACACCGCGAAGTAGTGGGTCCCATCGGCGCGCGGCACGCTGCCCAAGTCGAGCGGCAACGGCTTGCCTCTGAGGATCGCGCGCGCGGCGGCCGCGGGGTTCTTGGGCAGCCGCAGATTGCCGGCGAGCAGATTGCCGGTGCCCCCCGGCACGATCCCCAGCGGAATGCCGCTCCCCACCGCGCCGGCCGCGATCTGCATCGCCGTGCCATCGCCACCGTAACCGACCAGGACGTCGAAGCCGTGGGTCCGCGCCTCGGCCGCGAAGCGGCGGGCGTCGCCCGGCCGGGTGGTCGCGAGCACGTCCACCGACCAGCCGCCGCGCCGCAGCGTGTCGCGGATCGCCGTGACGGCGCGCGCGTCGGTGCGCGCCGCCGCGGGGTTCGTGATGAGGAGGGCCCGGGTCATCGCTAGTAGCGCTTCTCCCAGAACAAGTCCAACCCCACCTGGCGCGGCACCGTCACGCCCTGCGACTCGGTGGTCGGGTCGGCGCACGTCTGCACCGGCTCGAAGCTCGCCTCGGTGCGCCACTCGGGGCTGATCCGGAACTGCAGCGACAGACCCAGTGTTTTCGCCACCTCCACCTGCCGTCCCTCGCAAAAGCCCGCGTTCAGCACCAGGAACGTCCTGGCCCCGAGCTGACGCCCGACCGCGAATTGCCAGCTCGAGAGGGGTGTGCCCTGGCCGCCGCCGCCCGGGCGAATCTCGACGTAATCGACGGGCACGCCGCCCGATACGATCGTCTGCTCGATCTCGCCCGACAGCACCGACAGCGCGCTCTGCAGCAGGGCGCGCTGGTCGGCGATGCCGCCCTGCTCGCCGCCGCCCAGATCGAGGCTGCTCTTCCCGAACAGCAGGTAGGAGATGATCTCGGTCTGGGAGAGGTCGCGTTTGTCGGCCTCGAGCGTGACGCGCGGCACGAGCAGGGTCCCACCGATGTGCGCCACGACGGTGATGTCCTCCGGATTCCGCTGGGCCGCCGTGGGCACGGGGTGGACGACGTGGCGCGCCTCGATATCGAGCGCGGCGTCCTGGTCCGGCGTGCCGAAGTACTTCACCGTCCCCTGCGTCACCACGAACTCCCGCGTCACCGGGCCGAGCTTGAGCCGGTAGGTGCCGCGCGCCGCCTGCAGCGTCCCGCTCACGAGGTAGAGGTTGCGCTGCTTGGTGAGGCGCACGCTGCCCGTGAGCTGAATGTTCGCCTCGGTGGAGCGCAGCCACACGTCGCTCCCCATCTCGAGCTCGAGATCCTCGATTCGGAGGCTGTCCAGGAAAACGCTCTGAAACTCCGGGCCCAGGCGTTGCTGCTGGATGATGGCCGCCAGCGACGTGTCGGCCAGCTCGTCCAGGTTCACGATGCGTTTCTGCACCAGGTCGGCAAAATACAGCACGCCGGACGTCACGCTCGCATGCCCCGTGAGCGACGCCCCGAACACCGGCCCCGCCAGCGCCAGCTGGCCGCTCGCCGTGATGGAGACGTTGTTCTTCAAGTCGAGCGCCCGGAACTGGTCGGCGGCGATGCGCAGGTCGAGCACCGGGCGGGTGAGCTGCTCCAGCCGCACGACGCCGGACACATCGATGCCGCCCCGCTCCCGATCGCTCCGCGCGGACAGCGTCTGGATGGCAATCGAATCTCCGGAGAGCGTGAGGCGGCCGTTCACGGCTTCGTAGCGCACGTTCAGGGCGGGAATGGTGGCCGCGCCGGCGACGCTGAGCGTGCCGCGCAGCCGCGGGGCATC
>Ga0209577_10006860_pt1 | contig 10508 bp, 8 predicted proteins | sample GraSoiAngelo_109_FD_185874 | JGI IMG/M metagenome (GOLD analysis project Ga0209577, IMG submission 185874) | Grasslands soil microbial communities from the Angelo Coastal Reserve, California, USA - 14_0903_12_20cm (SPAdes) (version 2) | ecosystem: Environmental > Terrestrial > Soil > Grasslands ...
CCTGAGGGCCTTCTGCGCCCAGCGCCTGGCCGACTACAAGGTGCCCCGCCACATCCGCTTCCTGGACGAGCTACCCCGCAACGCCACGGGGAAGATCCTCAAGCACCACCTGGGCGTCGGCTAAGGCCGCCCAAGGGATCGGGCCGCGCCATCCATCGCTCACCAACCCAACTCGGCCAGGAAGGAGACCACCAGCCCGACGGTGGACTCCGGGTTGTCCCCGGCGGCCAGGTGGCCGGCGTTGACAACGGTCGCCAGGCGGGCGTCGGGGATGAGGGCGGCCACCTCCTCCGCCCCCTCGTCGGACAGCACGTCGCTGGCCGAGCCCCGCAGGACCAGCACGGGGCAGCGCAGGCCGGCCGCATCCTCGCCCAGCCCGGCCAGGACCCCGCGCCAGTCGCCCGCCGTCTCGTCGCCCTGCTCCCGCAGGCGCCTTCCATAGGAGTGCTTCCACTGCCAGCGCCCGTCGGGGCGCTGGCGGAGGTTGCGGGTCAGGCTCGAGGCCCGTATCTCCTTGCGATGGGGCAGGTAGGCGGCGATGGCAGCCGCGGCCTCGTCCAGGGAGGCGAAGGAGTCCTGCCTGCTCATGAAGTCGATGATGCGCAGCACCCCCTCCTCCTCGAGGCGGTGGCCCACGTCGATGAGCACGATCCCGGCAACCAGCCCGGGTTGGGCGGCCGCCAGAGTGATGGCCACGATGCCCCCCAGGGAGGCGCCCACGACGGCGACGCGCTCCAGCCCGAAGTGCCCGAGCAGCGGGGGGAGGGTGGCGGCGATGTCGGTCCGGGCCATGCCGGCCAGGGAATCGGAGTCGCCGTGGCTGGGAAGGTCGGGCGCCAGCACGTGGTGGCTGGGAGCCAGGGCTCCTCCCAGCTCCTCGTACATGTAGGCCGTCTGGCCCCCACCGTGCAGGCACAGCACCGGTGGCGCCGAGCTGCGGCCCCACTGCAGGTAGTGCACCTGGCGTCCCTGCACCAGGGTGAAGCCGCTCCTCCCCCCGGCGGGCACGTCGTGGCGGGGCACCCCCGAGGCGTCCAGGTCGTCACCGCTCGCGCCCGCGCCCGCCGCTTCGGGCGCGCCGGCGACCGCGTCGGGGTTCACCGCACCGTCGTGCCGCACCGGGTCACGGGTGTCATCATGCCCGCCCATGGACGTGCTCCACACGCTGACCCTGGGCGACGTGCTGCGCGAGCATCGCCGCAGCTACCCCCGCCACACCGCGCTGGTGTGCCAGGACTCCCGGCTCACGTACCCGGAGATGGACGACCGCGTCAATCGTCTGGCCAACGCCCTGGTGGGCAGCGGCTTCGGGTCAGGCGAGCGCATCCTGTGGCTGGGACAGAACTGCCACCGCGTGCTCGAGGGGGTCCTGGCCGCGGCCAAGACAGGCGCCGTGTTCTGTCCCGTCAACTGGCGTCAGTCGGCCCAGGAGCTGGCCTTCGTCCTGGAGGACGTCAAGCCCGCGGTGGTCATCTGGCAGGAGGACGAGATCGGCGACGCCGTCCGCCAGGCCCGGAAGGAGACCGGTAGGGACGCCCTCTGGCTGCGCCACGACGACCAGGGACCTGGGAGCTACGAGGCCTTCCTGGCATCGGGATCGCCCGAGGACCCCGGCATCCAGGTCGATCCCGGCGCCCCGGTCCTGCAGCTCTACACCGCAGCCTTCACGGGCCGGCCCAACGGTGCCCTCCTGAGCCACACGGCCGTCATCTTCCAGGACCTGATCATGGCCAACCTGCAGGAGATCGGCTCTGACTACGTGTACCTCAACTCGGGCCCGCTCTTTCACGTGGCCACGCTCATGACCACGCTGGCCACCTTCCATCTCGCGGGCACCAACGTCTTCACCCGCCGGGTCGACGCCGAGGAGATCTGCAGGCTGGTCGAAGGCGAGGGGTGCACGGGCGCCTTCATCATGGGCCCGACCATGGACCAGATCATCGACGCCAATCAGGAGGGCCGCTACAACCTCAAGACCCTGAGGGCCTTCCGGGGCAAGCCGGAGTGGAACGACATGGTGACGGTGGACACCAGCCCCTGGGCCCGGAAGCCGGCCGGCTACGGGCAGACCGAGGTCATGGGGATGCTGACCTTCAACGCTGTCGGGGGCGCGGCCCAGGGCAACTCCGGTCGCCCCTCGCCGGTGGTGCAGGTGCGCATCGTCGACCCCGATGGCAGCGAGGTGGCCCCGGGCGAGGTGGGCGAGATCGTGGCCCGAGGCCCGACGGTGATGTCGGGATACCACGCACGCCCCGACCTCAGTGCCATCCGCCAGGCCGGCGGGTGGCACCACACCAACGACCTGGGCCGCCGGGAGGAGGACGGCTCGATCACCTTCATCGGTCCCAAGACCCGGCTCATCAAGTCGGCGGCCGAGAACATCTACCCGGCTGAGGTGGAGGGGTGCATAGCCCGGCATCCGGCCGTGGCCGAGTGCGCCGTGATCGGCGTTCCCGACCCGACCTGGACGCAGAGCGTCAAGGCCATCGTGGTGCCCAGGCAGGGAGAGACGGTCACGGCCGAGGAGATCATCGAGCACTGCCGGGCCAACATCGCCTCCTACAAGAAGCCCCGCAGCGTCGAGTTCGTCGACAAGCTCCCCCGGGACGGGTGGGTGGTCGACTACGACGCCCTGGACTCGCGCTTCGGGGGCGGGGGCTACCCGGGCGGCGGTGGGCGGAGGTAGCACCCGCCTACCCTGCGGCGTGGCCGCGGACCAGCCCCTGGAGGAGGTCCGCCGCCGGTGTCGCGAGGAGATCGGCCGGCTCGACCGGGCCCTGGCCTCCGGCCGGCTCGAGGAGGGCGACTGGTACCGGCTGGTCAACGCCAGCCTCGTCGATGCCTACCTGGCCTCGGACGACGCCTACTGGCGGTCCGGCTTCAGCGGCGACGCCCGGCGCTGGGAGCTGCACCGGCGCCCGGTGGCCGACGCCATCCCCGGCGACGGCGACTTCCTCGACGTGGGCTGCGCCAACGGGCTGCTGATGGAGAGCGTCCTGCGCTGGACGGCGGCCCGCGGCATCGCCGTGGAGCCCTACGGCCTGGACCTGTCCGAACGCATGGCCGCCCTGGCCCGGCGCCGGTGTCCGCAGTGGGCCGATCGGATCTGGGTGGGCAACGTCATGAGCTGGGAGCCGCCCCGGCGCTTCCACTTCGTGCGCACCGGCCTCGAGTACGTCCCTCCCCCGCGCCGGGGCGAGCTGGTGTCCCGGTTGGTCGAGGGGTACGTGGTCCCGGGAGGGCGGCTCCTGGTGGGCACCGACATCGCCGACGGCATCGGCGTGGCCGAGGCGGTGGCCCAGGCCGGTCACGACGTCGGGGGCGAGATCCTGGGCGAGGTGGACGACAAGGGCGGGCGGGTGCGCCTCGTCTGGGTCGACGTACCCGGGTGAGGGCCGGGGCGGCTCAGCCCCCGGCCACCAGCCACTCGGGCGGGGCGCCGAACCGGGCCCGGCTGAAGTCGGCCAGGGCCTGCCAGCGGGCCCGGGCCGAGAAGATGGGCGTGCGCCGGGCGGGACGGGCGAGCTGGACGGCCGTGCCCGCCACCGCGAACAGCATGCGGATGGTGGCCCGGTAGCGCCCGAAGTGCTCCCGGACGAGGAGCAGGGTGTTGCGCATCTGCAGGTACTCGGTCAGCTGCGAGGACACGCTCAGGCTGGGGTTGCGCACCACCGCACCCCAGACGATGCCGACCTCCCAGCCCGCGGCCCGGGCCCGCAGGGCGAGGTCGGCCTCCTCGCAGTAGGCGAAGTAGCGCTCGTCGAACAGGCCGACCTGGTCCAGGCAGGCCCGCCGGGCCAGCATCAGGGTGCCGTGGGGATGGTCGGCCGCCTCCCAGCCCGGCCTGGCCTCCGACCGGAGCTGGATGCCGCCGAAGTAGGGGTCGATGACGGGGCGCAGGGGCTCGCCGAACTCGGCGCTGGCCAGCCCGGCCCGGGGCCGGCGCCCGGCGGCCTCGATCATGCGCTGGAGGCACCCCGGCTCGGGGAGGGCGTCGTGGGGGGCGACGACGGCCCAGTCCCCCCGCCCCGAAGCCAGCCAGTCGGCCAGGCCCACGTTGGCCGCGGGGCCGAAGCCCCGGTTGTGGCCCAGGCGGACGACCTGGGCGTCGGGGGGAAGGCCGGAGACCAGGGCCTCGATGGCCTGGGCGCGGGACCCGTTGTCGACCACGGTCAGGCGGAGGGGGACGCCCTGGTCCAGGAAGGCCTGGGCCGTCCGCACGCAGCGGGCGGGCTGGTTCCAGTGGACCAGGACGACGGCGAGCTCGTCCATCCCCCGTGGCGTGGTCGCCGGTGCCGGCGCGGGCCGGATCAGTACCGGGGCCCGGTGCGGGGCATGCCGTCGATCATGCCCAGCGACAGGTAGTGGTCGTAGCCCAGGAGGCGGCGCAGCTCGGGCGTGGCCCTCCCCAGCACCCCGGGGTCGAGGGACAGGAACCAGTTCTCCTGCTGGCGCATGAAGGGACGGCAGTAGTAGGCGAGGATCCCGTGCCGGCGATCGCCCGCGGTGGTGTTTCGACCGGTCTGGTGCCAGAGCCTTCCCTCGAAGACCATGGCCGTCCCCGCCGGCCCGCACACCGCGGTGGTGAGGTCGTCCGAGACCGTGAACGGGGGCTGCTTGGCCTCCAGGTGGCTGCCGGGGACGACGCGGGTGGCGCCGTTCTCGGGCGTGAAGTCGTCCAGCATCCACATGGCGTTGGCCACCAGGGGGTAGGGCGGCCAGGGCTCGGGCATGAAGCTCTGGTCGGCGTGGAGGAACATGGGGTTGCCCCCGGGCCCGGCGACGTTGGCGTCGATGTTGGACAGCAGGTGGTCGTAGCCCAGGAGATGGCTCATGAGCTCACTCACGGTGGGATCCAGAGCCAGCTCGATGAAGCAGTCCCCTTTGTTGAGGAGGGTCCAGATCCGCTGGTTGGCGCCGTTCTCGTACACGTAGTCGGTGCCCTGGGCCACCTCGGCGGCGGCCAGCTCGACCAGCCGCTGCCGGACGGCGGCCACCCGCTCGGGCGGGAGGATCCCCTCCAGCAGGCAGTACCCGTGGTCGGCCAGGTCCGCCCTGGCCTGGCCCAGGTCGGTGGTCAGGGTGGCGGACATGGGCCAGGAGCATAGGCTGGGGTGGGCCGCCCGCCCCGGGCTCCGGGCCGGGCGGGAAGCTGCTCCGGGCCCGGCTGGCACGGACCGCCCCGCCCTTGTAGAGTGGGAACCCGCGTTCGGTAGAGAGAGGAAGCGAGCTGGCCCCTGATCACCGGCGTCGCCAGTGAATGGTTGGACGCCTGGGGGGGTTTACGTCGTACCCTTGAGGTAGGGACAAGAGCGCGCCGTCCCCCGTGGCCGCACGCCCATCCCTTTGAGGAGGTGCTGAACCAGAACCGTGCCGATCCAGGAGCAGCACGAAGCACACCAGGACCCGGTGCGGCTTTACCTGAACGAGATCGGCCGCCATGACCTGCTCACCAAGGCCGACGAGCAGGAGCTCGGGGCCCTCATCGAGGTGGGCCGGGAAGCGGCGGACGAGCTGGTGGCGAGCCGGGGAGCACTGGCGGCCCGGCGCCGCCGGGAGCTGCGTGCCCGCGTCGACCAGGGACAGCAGGCGAGCCAGCGGTTCGTCGAGGCGAACCTCCGCCTGGTGGTCTCGGTCGCCAAGCGGTACCAGTCGTCGGGCCTGCCGCTGCTGGACCTCGTCCAGGAAGGGAACCTGGGCCTGATCCACGCGGTCGAGAAGTTCGACTATCGCAAGGGGTTCAAGTTCTCCACCTACGCGACCTGGTGGATCCGCCAGGCCATCACCAGGGGCATCGCCAACAGCGGGCGCACCATCCGCCTCCCCGTCCACGCCGGCGATCTGATGGCCCAGGTCCAGAAGACCGCGGCCCGCCTGGAGATGGAGCACCACCGGGCCCCGACCCTGGACGAGCTGGCCACTGAGCTGGATCTCCCCCGAGAGCGCGTGGAGGAGGCGCTGAGCTGGATCAGCGAGCCCCGCTCGATCTTCGAGCCCCTCGGGGAGGACGGGGACGCCGAGCTGGGCGACGTGCTCGAGGACCGCCACGCCGAGGCCCCGGCCGAGGCCGCGGTGGTGGCCGCCCTGCCGGCCGAGATCGCCCGCCTCCTGGGCGTGCTCGACCTGCGGGAGCGGGAGGTCCTGAGGCTGCGCTACGGCCTCGACAGGGGCGAGCCCCGCTCCCTCGACGAGGTGGGCGAGCACTTCCAGCTGACCCGGGAGCGCATCCGCCAGATCGAGGCCCGGGCCATGTCCAAGCTGCGCCACCCCGCGGTGGGGATGGCCGGCCGCGAGCTCCTCACCGTCTGAACCGCGTCGGGCGCCTCGGCCCTTCCTCCGGAGCCTCGGGCCTTCCTCCGGCGCACCCTTCCTCCGGCGCGCCCTTCCTCGCCGCCCGCCCTTCCTCGCCGCCCTCCCGCCCGCCCGGTGGGATCCCGGGGCCACCGCCAGATCGAGTGGAGGATTCTTCGCGCCTGGCGCGAAGAATCCTCCACTCGACGCCCTCTGCCGTTCGACGCGCCACCGGCCACGACCCCCGGCGCCTGGGTCGACTCCGCGATCGCTCTCGCCCTACGAGTAGGTCCGGCGCAGGAGGAACGAGACGTTGCCGCCGAAGAGGCCGGGGGCCGAGTCCGGTGTCAGCCCGACCCGGGCGTAATCCTCAACCGGGGTGGCCGTGCCCTCGCCGTGGGGGTAGTCGCTGCAGGCCATGAACAGGTCGCCGGAGCGTGCCGTCAGGCGGTCGGGTCGCTCGTAGGAGAAGGCGGCCACCCTCACCTGACGCCTCAGGTAGTCGCTGGGCCGCCCGGCCAGGGGCCGGAGCGGAGCGCCGTTGAACCGGTTGGTGAAGTCGTAGCCGCCGTCCAGCATCATGAGGAAGAGCGGAACCCACACGGCCGAGAGCTCCATCACGCCGAGGCGAAGGTCGGGGTGGCGCTCGAGAACGCCGTTCAGGGCGAGGTCGGCCAGGGCCAGCGCCACCGGGGTCCAGATGAAGATGGAGCTGAAAAGCGAGATGACGGCGTCATCATCCGCCCCGTACCAGGCGTCGTCGAACACCCGGCGCTGGTTGGCCACGTGGAAGACGGGGGTGATCCCGTGATCGACGAAGGCGGCCCACGCCCGGTCCAGCTCGGGGGCGGACAAGGGGAGTCCGTCCACCAGCGCGGGAGCGATCATCGCCAGGCGGATCCCTGCCCCCGACAGCTCAGCCAGCTGCGCCTCCACCCAGCCCAGGTCCCGCAGGGTCAGATGGGCGACGGGATGGAGCCGGCCCGGGCCCTCCGCGGCGACCTCGGCGGCCCACCTGTTCCACGCCGCGAGGTTGGCCAGGGTGGCGGGCAGGTCGGCGTCCAGCGCTCGCTCCCAGAGCAGGCCGTAGTTGGGGAACAGGACGGCGCCTTCCAAGCCCAGCGCGTCGAGGAGGCGGAGCCGATCCGCGGGCGCGGAGTAGGGCCGGGCCAGTTCGTTGTAGTCGACGTCGGAGGGCAGCCCTTCACGTAGGCGCCTGCGGTGAGCGCCGATGGCATCCACGTTCCCGGGGATGTTGACGTCGGCCAAGGCCACGCGGCGGTCCCGCCAGGCGAGCCAGGTGTACCCCTGGTCATCGTCCTCGAGCCTCAGCGCCAGATCCCGCCGGGTGGCGTCCAGGTGGCTGGCCCACATGTCACGGGGCTCGAACAGGTGCATGTCGCAGTCGACGAACACTCCCCACCTCTCACACGGACCGCAGCCCGATGCTACGCGGGCGGGCGAGACCCGCGACAGCGGTGGGTCAGGCCGTGCTCTGCGAGCGCCGGTAGCCAGCCATCCAGTCGAGGAGGACGGCCCCGGCCAAGGGACGGCTGAAGTAGTAGCCCTGGGCCAGGTCACAGCCCCAGTCCCGCAGGTGCGACAGTGACATCTGGTCCTCGACCCCCTCGGCGACGACCCGGAGGCCCAGGGTGTGGCTGAGCTCAACCGTCGAACGAACGATGGCGGCGTCCACCGTGTCGGCGCTCATACCCATCACGAAGGACCGGTCGATCTTGATCTCGCGCACTGGCAGCCGCTTCAGGTAGGCGAGCGAGGAGTAGCCCGTGCCGAAGTCGTCGACCGAGATGGTGACCCCCAGCCTTGCCAGGTCGTCGAGGATCCCGATGGTGCGAGCAGGGTCGGCCATGATGCTGCTCTCCGTCAGCTCCAGCGTGAGCTGGCCGGGGGCTACTCCGCTCTTCTCGAGCTCCCGCTCGACCGTGTTCACCAGGTCGGCGTTGAGGGCCCAGGGCGAGACGTTGATGGCCAGCCCGAGGTCGATGCCGTCCTTGCGCCAGGCGGCGCACTGACTGAGCGACTGGCGGATCATCTCCGCCGTCAGCAGCTTGATGGTCCCGCTCTGCTCGGCGATCGAGATGAAGTCGTCGGGCGGCACGATGCCGTGCGTCGGGTGGATCCACCGGGCCAGCGCCTCCACCCCGACCACCACGCCGGTGTCGAGGTCGACCTCGGGCTGGAAGTGGGGAACCACAGCACCCATGGCGATGGCGCCCCGCAGCTCGGCCGCCAGGGCCAGGCGCCGGGGGCTGGACTCGTCGGTCGTGGCGTCGTACAGCTCGCAGCTCGTCCGCTGGCGCTTGGCTCGGTACATGGCCACGTCAGCTCGCTGGAGCAGACTCACCGCGTCGGCGCCGTGCTCGGGGGCGAGGACGATCCCGGCGCTGGCCTCGACCTCGAAGCTGAACTCCCTGACCGAGATGGGCGAGCGCAGCGCCGCGAGCAGGCTCTGGGCGGCCACGTTGGCCTCTTGAGCGTCCTTCACGCTGGGCAGGACGATCCCGAACTCGTCACCGCCCAACCGGGCCACTGTGGCCTCGCTCCCCAGGGCCCCGGAGAGACGGCGTCCCACCTGGCGGAGGAGCTGATCGCCGAGGCTGTGGCCCAGCGTCTCGTTCACGTCCTTGAACCGGTCCAGGTCGAGCAGGACTACCGCGCCCGAGCCCCTCGAGCTGGCTTTGCCGTGCACGAGCTCGTCGACGACCCTGCCGAAGAAGGTCCGGTTGGGGAGTCCGGTGAGGAGATCATGGGTCGAGTCGTGGCGGAGACGGTCGACCATGCGCCCGTTGGCCAGCGAGACCGAGGCCTGATTCGTCAGCGCCTCGAAGAGGGTGCGGTCGTCCTCGCCGAACGTCGTCTCGCGTCCCGGGCGACCTGTCACAAGCACCGCTCCCCGGACCCCAGACTCAAGTTGCACCGGCGCAACCATGGACTCGCCGTCGGCACGACACGTCCCATCTTCCATGACACCGAGCAACCGCTCCTCGTCCGGCAGCGGGCCGGCAGGTGTCTCCAGTTCTCCCTCGCCAGCTAGCAGATAGCGCAACGTGCCGCCTTCGCCTCTTATGACGAGCTGTGCTCGATCCGCCTCGAGCAGCTTGCACAAGCGGGCGAGGAGTCGTCCGACGACGGTGTCGAGGTCGGCCGACCGACCCATGTCCTGGCTGAAGCGGTGAAGGACGGTGAGGCGCTCGTAAGCCCGGCGCATGCGGGTGATAGCGAAGAACACCGACCGGGCGACAACAAGGAGAGTCACCAAACCCAACACGGCGACAATGCCGACGTGGGCGTAGAGGACGCCCATCCCAAATCCAGCAGCCCCGAATACCAGATAGTTTGGGAGGGCAGGCGCCATGTTCGCCCACACGTCGCGACTGGGGACGTCGCTGATCGAAGCGACGACGGGAAGCACAAGAGCGACGTTGACCACGGCGTAACCAATTGTCGCTCCGACAGCGGCAACCGGGCCTGGGACTCCGACAGCTTGGAGACCTAGATAAGCCGCAGCCGCAGCCGCAGACGCCAAAGCGGTCTGAGCAGAATTGAAGGCAAGAATCAGCCACCGTCGCTGGCGCGCGACAGTGAGGGAGAGACCTCCGGTAATGCCAACGAGCATGGCGCCGAGAACCACGGGACCGTGGCCCATCGCCGCGATGGAACTCATGACGACCATGAATGCCGGGCTCACGGTGATGTTCGTGGGCAACACTGCCGCGCTGTTCTCAGTCGCCACGAGGAGCGAGGCGAAGACGGCGACGATCGTCAGCTCTGGCCATTGATGGCTCGAAAGCGCCTGGGCGGCAGCGCCGACCAGGACCAATGACGCCGCGAAGACACCGGCCTGTGCCAGCCAACGCCAGCGGGGCTTAGGGTCCTCTCTCAATCGTTTCGCCTTCATCGGGCTTGGCGCGCCATCGGTGCAGCGCGACTCGTGAACATTCCACCCCGAGGAAGGCGGCAGGACTCCAGCGGTAACGCAGAGTCGGATCGATGGTCGGGGCTTGACTAGCTCACTCCGAAACCGGCACCGCCAGCAAGCAGCAGCGCGGCCAGAGAAGCGGTGACAGCGACGACGCGCACGGCAACCTTCTTCATTGGACGAACACCCCCTTTGCGTTGTTGGTGTCGTCCCGGTTCCGCTAATTGCGGGACGCGACTCCGCTCCGCTGGGGGTTGCACGCCGGAGGTCCTGCCGG
>Ga0209577_10006861_pt1 | contig 10507 bp, 6 predicted proteins | sample GraSoiAngelo_109_FD_185874 | JGI IMG/M metagenome (GOLD analysis project Ga0209577, IMG submission 185874) | Grasslands soil microbial communities from the Angelo Coastal Reserve, California, USA - 14_0903_12_20cm (SPAdes) (version 2) | ecosystem: Environmental > Terrestrial > Soil > Grasslands ...
TCATACGCGGGCTCTGCGAGCGCCAGAGTGAGACGGCCTCTGTCGCCAACGCGGCTGCACAAACGCTACGACATCTCGAGTTCATTTTCATCCTTCGTTGTGGTTCTGAAAGAACCATGAGCTACTCATAACGCAGCGCCACCATCGGATCGACCTTCATCGCCCGCCTCGCCGGGACATAACATGCTGCTAGGGCCGAAAGAACCAGCGTCAAAGCGACCGCCGCAAAGGTGGGCACATCAGTCGGTTTGACTTCAAACAGAAACTTTGTGAGCACGCGAGTCAACGCGAACGCACCGGCTCCTCCCAATATGATTCCCATGGACATAAGGACCAGCGCTTTTCCCAGGAGCATCTGCATCACGTCCCTGCTCTGAGCGCCTAGCGCCATGCGCACGCCGATCTCGCGGGTGCGTTGCGCCACGGAGTACGCCAGCACACCATAGATGCCCACGATGGTGAGAGCTAGCGCCACCACTGCAAACGTGGCCAGCAGTCTTGCCTGAAATTGCGGCTCGGCTGTTGTCGTGGCAATCAGGCTGTCCATGGAGCGGATCGAGATTGGCTGGTTCTTGTCCACATTTCGCAGAACGGCGCGCATCCCGGAAGCGACGCTCTCTGGCCCCAAGGCGGTTCTCACCACGAATGTCATGTGGTTGAGGAAGAATGGTTGCGAAACCTGAAGATAAGGTTGGTAGATGGCCGGTTCCGATCCTTTCGCCAACCCTTGCTGCTTCACGTCATCCACTACCCCAACCACCGTGAGCCAATCTTCGGGCTTGGGTTCATCTTCCATCGAAATGCGCTTGCCAATGGGATCTTGCCCGGGCCAGAGCGTTCGGGCGACGGTCTGGCTTACGATCACAACGCCAGGAGTCGTCGCCCTGTCACTTTCGGTGAAGTCGCGCCCGCGCAACACCGGCATGCCCATCGCCTTGAAATAGCCAGGAATAACGCACGGCTTGTCCACCATGAAACCCGGTGGTCGCTTGCTGCCTTCCACTTGGAAAGTGCCCTCAGCCAGAGTTTCGCCAAGTGGTATCCAGTTCACTGCGCCTGCAGCAAGTACGCCGGGTAGCCGCGAAAGCTCCCCGAGCATTCGCGTATGAAACGCCTGCATCTGGTTTGCGGTGCGATACTCAGAATCCGGCAAGTCCACGGTCATGGTCATTACGCTATGCGGCGAAAAGCCAGGATTCACAGCCCGCAGCGGCAGAAAGCTCTTCAACATCAAACCCGCCCCCGTGAGCAGGATGAGCGCAAGGGCCATCTCAGAGACCGTCAGTGCGCTTCGTATCCTTTCTCGTCTGCCAATCACGCCACGTGCGGCCTGACCCAACGATTCGCGCGCGCCATGACGTGTGGCTCGGAAGGCCGGCGCCAGCCCGAACACCACGCCTGTGATAACCGAAAGACCAAACGTAAAGGCCAGCACCCACCCATCGATTCGAATCATCTCCATCCGGGGGACTTTTCCCGCAGGCGCCAGAGCCATCAGTGCCCGAACACTCCAGAAGGCCAGCAGGATTCCAGCCGCGCCGCCCGCCAGTGAAATCAACGTGCTCTCGACAAGCAACTGCCGCATTAGGCGCCAGCGGCCGGCGCCCAAAGCACTGCGCACCGCCATCTCCTGGAACCGGCCGGTTGCTCGAGCCAAAAATAAATTGGCCACGTTCGCACAGGCAATCAGGAGCACGAAGGCCACTGCCCCCGCGAACACCAGCAATGATGGGCGGATGTTCGCCACTAATAAATCCTTTAATGGAAGAATCAGCGGCATCCGGCCTCTTTCTGGCCCCAAGTGGTTGGCGAAGGTTTTCAGCTCCGCAAGCGCCTGTTGAGGCGTGACACTGCTTCTAAGCCGCCCAACCACAGGTCGCATGAAGGAATTGTGCTCGTCGACGCGGATGGCTAGCGGCATCCACACCTTCACGCCAGGAAACTCGAATCCGGGTGGCATGATGCCGATCACCGTGCGGCTGATGCCATCGAGTCGGATTGTTTTTCCTAAAATTTCAGGACCTGCGCCAAATCGCTCCTTCCAGAGCTCGTTGCTCAGCACAACGACATAGTCGCGCCCCGGCTCGTCTTCCCCGGCAGCAAATCCTCGGCCGATGGCCGGATTTGTCCGAAGCGTCTGGAAGAACTCAGTGGTTACGTACACCACCTGAATGTGGACTGGGTCGCCGGCACCTGTTAGATTTGCAGTGCTTCCTTGGCTAAAAGAGGCGACTTGTTCGAAGGATTGCTCCTGACCGCGAAATGCCAAGTAATCACGGTCTGAAACTTCAGGTTGCCATTCGAATTGTTGGAATCCCGTGTTCAACGAAACGAGGAACAAGCGATCCGCTTCGGGGAAGGGCATGGATCGCAGCAACACTCCGTTGACCACCGTGAATACCGCCGTGTTCGCGCCAAACCCAAGGGCCAGCGTCAGCACTGCCACAGCGGTAAATCCCGGATTCGTGCGCAGTATGCGCGTGCCGAAACGCAGATCCTGCACCAGGCTGTCGACAAAGCTGATTCCACGCGCCTCACGGCATTCCTCCTTCGCGCTCTCGATGCCGCCAAACTCGATGCGCGCCCGCCACAGCGCCTCTTCGCGAGGCACGCCGCTGCGCACCAAATCCTCGGCATACTCCTCAACGTGGAAACGCAACTCCGCGTCCATCTCGCTCTCCATACGCGAACGATGCATCATGCTGCGCAACCACGACCGAACTCGGCTCCACATCGTCATACTTCGTCACGCGTGATTTGCGGAATGTTTGCCACGACCCTAGCCATCACTCATATCTCAGCGCCACCATGGGATCAACTCTCATCGCCCGTCGCGCGGGAACATAGCACCCAACCAGAGCGAAGACCATCAGCAGCGCGGCTACGCCCACGAAAGTGGCCGGATCGCTAGCGCCTACACCAAAAAGCAAGCCGGATATAAGTCTCGTCAATGCGAGGGCCGCGAAAATGCCGATGCTGACACCCGCCAGCGCTAAAAGCGCGCCTTCACGAATCACGAACCGCATTATGTCGCTGCGCCGCGCGCCCAGAGCCATTCGGATGCCGATCTCCTGCGTGCGCTGTGCCACCGTGTAATGCATCAATGCAAAAAGGCCGACCGTCGCCAAAATCAGTGCGATGAGGGAAAACAGACCGAGGAGTGACGTCTGGAACCGCAGCGGTGAGAGCTGCTCCGAGAGTTGCTCGCTCATCGTCGTGACCGGGGAGAGAATCGTGACTGGATCGAGGCTGCGAACCAACGAGCGAAGTGTGGCGGCGACTATTCGCGGGTCGCCTGTGGTCCGGACGACAAGGTCCCTAGGCGTGCTTCCAGACTGTTTGTACCATTCAAAAATATGCGGAACGGGGTCGCGCTGAAGGCCATTGCGCCGCATATTTCCGACAACGCCGATGACGGTTATCCAGCCATCGTTGCGTCCGCGCGGATCTTGTCCTTTGAACCGCTTGCCAATGGGGTCTTCGCTGGACCAGTAGCGCCGGGCCATATTCTCATCAATAAGCGCAACAAGGGGAGAGTCTGCGGTGTCCTGCTGGGAAAAAACACGCCCTCGCAAGAGTAATGCTCCCATGGCATACAGATAGTCTCCGCTAACCGTTTGCCAAATGAGAGGCGTCCACTTGTCGGGAGGTTCCGGCTCTCGGCCTTCAATCGCCCTTAGGCCAAGGTTTCCCAGGTCGCCCAATTCGAATAAGTCAGAGATTGCGCCGACCGCTTTCACTCCCGGCAATGCGGCCGCGCGTTCGAGGGTTTCCTCGTGCAATGCTATCGTCCTCGCATGGGAGACATCCGCAGGCATAGTTACACGCATGGTTAGCAGTCGCTCGGGTTGAAAACCCAGGTCAACTTCTTCGAGCGCTAGAAAACTCCGGACCAGCAGACCTGCACCAGTTAGCAGGACGATGGCCAGCGCGAATTCCAGCACCACGAGAGCGTTTCGCATGCGCCTCAGCGCCAACGAACCGGACGCACTTCTGAATGCCCCCTTTAGCCACTCTTGCGGGTCACTCTGGGATATTCTCCAAGCCGGGATCAGCCCGAAAACCACTGCCGCGAGCAGTGAGACGGCCAATGTGAAGCCGAGTACACGAGCGTCGACCCGCGCTTCGTCCAGCCGGGGAATGTCGCGTGGGCCAAAGGCTAGTAGAGCATGTAAGAAGAACGAGGCGAGCGCTAGACCCAAGCAGCCTGAAACCAAAGCAAGCAGTGCGCTCTCGGTGAAGAGTTGTCGAGTGAGCCGGCCGCGTCCCGCTCCAAGAGCCGTGCGCAAGGCCATCTCATGAGTGCGACCTGCCCCACGCGCAAGAACCAGATTCGCTACGTTGCTACAGGCGATCAGCAACACAGAAACTACAGCGCCAAACAGGGCGAACAGAGCTAGGCGGGCATTGCCGCTCACGTTAGTGCCAAGGGGAAAGACTCTGACCGACGCACGGTTCGGATCGGGGTCGGATTCCGCGAGGTGAGCGAAGAGCGAGTCGATTTCTGCCTGTGCCTGCTGAATGCCCACTCCTGCTTTAAGGCGGCCGACAACGATCCATCGCGCGTAGAAAAGGCGCGTATTGCTCGGATCAATCTTTGTCGTCAGCGCCGCCTCTTGCCAAGACCGGTTGGTGGTTAGGGGCGCCCAGAATTGCTGATCCTTATTAGGGAAATGAAAGGTTGCAGGCATCACGCCAATGATCTTCCACTCGATGCCGTCGATTTGGAGGTTCTGGCCGATTACCTCTGGCGAACCGCCGAACCGGCGAATCCATAAACCATGGCTCAAGACAACAACGTGGACCTGATCCAACTCCTCTTCAGAAGTGAAGGTCCGTCCAAGCTCCGGCCAGACTCCCATCGTCGGGAAAAAGTCTGCAGAAACAAACCCGGCTTTCACGGCCTGTGGCTCGTTGCTGGCGGTCAGGGTCACGCGAGAAATGCCTGTATTTCGGTAGTAAATCGCAATACTCTCGAAATTGCGTAGTTGTGATTCCCATGTCTGGAAGTCTTTGTAAAGGAAGCCACCGTGTTCGGCGGCCTGACGATCGGCAACTACAACCAAGCTCTCGGGGTCCTTGTATGGAAGTGGCCGAAGGAGAACTGCCTCCAAGATACTGAAGATTGCGGTGTTGGAGGCAATCCCCAGTGCGAGCGTAAGGATCGCTACAAGAGTGAATCCCGGATTCTTCCGCAACACGCGCAAGGCATAACGTAAGTCCTGCACAAGGCTTTCGACGAAGTTAAAGCCGCGGGCGTCGCGGCATTCTTCCTTGACGCGTTCCAGGCCGCCAAACTCGATCCGTGCCCGGCGCCACGCCTCCTCGCGCGGTACGCCATTGCGCATCAAATCCTCCGCGAACGCCTCGATGTGGAAGCGCAACTCCGCATCCATCTCCCCTTCCATGCGCGAACGACGCATCGTGGCGTGCAACCAGGAGCGTACGCGTCCCCACATCTTCATTTCTCCTCACTCATGCCTGAGCGCCGTAATCGGATCGACGCGCATCGCGCGGTGCGCTGGAACTATCGCGGCAACCAGGCAAACGAAGGCCAGGGCCACAATCGCTGTGCCCATCGAAAACGGATCCGTCTGGCTGAGACCAAACAGCATCGCTTTGAACAATTGAGCCGCTGAAATCGTGGAGACGATTCCCAATGTAGCGCCGATGGCGAGTTCTCTGCACGTCTCGCGTGTTACCATCCAGATCAAACCCTTCCGAGGCGCCCCTAACGCTACGCGTACGCCGATTTCCCTGGTTCGCGTGGCAACATGGTAGGCCATGCTTCCATAGAGGCCTACGCAGACCAGAAGCAGCACCAGCACACCAAAGAAAGACGATAGCTCCGCCACCAGCGCCTGTGAGGTTAGCGTATCGCTTACAAGTTCGTTGGCGGTCTGGATGTCACCGAAGACGAGATCAGGATTCATGTCGTGAATGGCGCGGCGGAGGGAACTGATCAGCGCCTGCGGATTGCCAATGGCACGGACTTCAAAATTATATGCGCCGAGGTCGTCAAAGGCGGCGCTCGTCAGCGGGGCGTACATTCGTCGTCTCACGGCGTCCCGCACGCTGTGGTCGTGCACATCGTGCGCGACGCCCACGATCTCGTAAGGTGGTTGGTTGGGATGGTCTGAATCCTGGATAGAGATTTGGTGGCCAATAGGATCTCGATCACCAAAGTAGAACTTAGCGAAGGCCTCATTGACGACCGCAACGTGAGCTGCTGTCAAGAAATCCTGTTGAGTGATCTCCCGCCCCAGCACAATTGGCACGCCGATTGTGCTGAAGTAGTTCGGTCCAACCTCATCATCCGCCGTCACATTCCCATTGCTTTGCCGAGCGCTGTAATCGACGCCGTCGACCAGGATGGCATCGGAAGATTCGTCCCCGCTGAACAAGCCGTTGCTGGAAGCTGTGGCACTGCGAACCCCGGGTAGCGCCGAGAGCCGGTTCAAGAGTTCTCGCGTGATGTTTTGGATGGCTGCGCCCTTGTAGCCACTTTGGAGGATGTCCACCCTGACCAGCAAGAGCTGGTCGCGGCTGTAACCGAGGTCAACCTCCTGCAAATTCCGCAGACTGCGAACGAGCAAGCTGGCGGTCATCAGCACGAGCACGCCCAGGGCTATTTGCGAGCTGATAAGGACGCGCCGTAAGCCGCTCTTCGGACCTGACCCAGCGCCGCGCCCACTTTCCTTGAGAGCAAAGCTCGGCTTTACGTGCAGGAAACGCACCGCCGGGGCAACGCCAAACACTACCGCAGCTAACAGGCAGATGCCGCCTGTGAAACCAAGGACGCGCCAGTCAAGGCCAAGGACCAGAGGGCTTCCGGTTCTTGGGTTCGCGTTGGCCAATCTTACGAGCACCGCCGAAAACCAATTGGCAAGCACCAGTCCCAGCGCTCCGCCAAGTAACGCCACCAACACGGATTCCGTAAGCAACTGCCGCACAATGCGCGCAGGCCCTGCGCCCATGGCCATGCGCACCGCAATCTCGCGCTGGCGCGCCGCCGACCGTGCCAGCAGCAGGTTGGCGACATTGGCGCATGCGACCAACAACACCAATACAACCATCGCCATCAACAGCAGAAGCGGGGCTGAGAATTGTTGTCGCACTCTCGAAAGCCCGCGGCCCCCAGGCGTCACTTCAGCCGCAATCTGCATGTTCTGGATTGCGCGCCGATCGTCGGAGGAGAGCTTGGCATTGAGCGTAACCAGGAGTGCCTGTCTCACCACCGCATTCACATTGGTCCGCGCTTGCTCGATGGTCACGTCGGGCTTCAGCCGCCCGATCAGCAGCAGAGCGGCGTCGTTCACGCTCTCCAGAAAGTTGCGGCCGGGCATGAGCTGTGGCTGCATCATCATCGGCGCCCACAAATCGGGCCGGTCTCCCACAACCTCGCCAAAGAACGCGGCTGGAGCGACCCCGATGATCGTGAATGGATAATTGTTTAGCCGTACCTTTCGGCCAATGATTGACGCGTCGCCTGAGAACCGGCGCTGCCAATATCCGTAGCTGATGACCAGGACGGGATCGCTTGCAGGAGTGTGTCCGTCGTCTATTGTGAAGGTACGTCCCAGCAGCGCTTCGACCCCGAGCGTTTGGAAATAATTTTCGGTGACCAGCCTGCCGCGGGCTGTCTCTGCTCCTCCTTCCATTTCAACGCGCACGTCACCGAGGTTCGAGCTGGCGAGCAGCGATGAAAACACCTCGTTGTTGTCCCGAATCTCGTGGTAGAGCGGATAAGAAAATAGATCGATCCTCGGTGTTCCCGTACCCCAAGAATGGACCCTCGCGGGATCGCCCACGGTTACAAGCTGCCCCGGGTCTTCCACAGGCAGTGCACGCAGCATGACCGCGTTAATCACGGTAAAGATCGCGGCGTTGGCGCCGATGCCGAGCGCAAGCGTCAGCACGGCTACGGCCGTGAATCCGGGATTCTTCCGCAGCATGCGCAGGCCGAAGCGCAAGTCTTGAACGAGGCCATCAATGGAGTTCGCGCCTCGCGCGTCGCGGCATTCCTCTTTTGCGCGCTCCACGCCGCCAAACTCGATCCGCGCGCGCCGCAATGCCTCCGCGCGAGGCACGCCGCTGCGAGCCAAGTCTTCCGCGACTGCCTCGATGTGGAAGCGCAACTCCGCGTCCATCTCGCGTTCCATCCGCGACCGCCGCGTCACCGCGCGCATCCACGACCGGACTCGGTTCAAAAACCTCACACTTCCTCAGGCGTGCTTTGCAGAATTCCCGCAATGACGTCGGCCATGCGGTTCCACTTCTCCGCTTCGGTTTGCAATTTGCGTTTCCCCGCCGCAGTGAGCCTGTAATATTTCGCCTTGCGCTTGTTTTCCGACTCGCCCCATTCGCTGGTAATCCACCCTTGATGCTCCAGCCGGTACAGCGCGGGATACAGCGAGCCTTGCTGAATCTCCAGCCGGTCTTTCGAAATCTGCTGGATGCGCAGCAAAACGCCATACCCGTGCAGCGGGCCCAGCGAAACCGCCTTGAGAATCAGCATGTCCAGCGTGCCTTGCAGAAGCTCCATTTGTTTGTCCATCGAATGCTCTCTCCTAGATGGCCTAGGAATCTAGCGCGCTTCTCCTAGACTGTCAAGGGGGAAGGATCAGGAAGGATCCTGTTCACCTCGCCGAGTCACTGGCGTCTCCCTCCACTGCGGCCTAATCGCTCCGCCTACGGCGTCGCAGGCCTTCGTTCCGGGAGACGCCAGTGACACATCAAGACCCATTTCGGACTAACGGGCATCAGATCAAGACAATCTCTTGCCAAAAGCTATTCCACTTAACTATCAAATCGATTTCTGCCGGACTTCGGGAAAGAGAAGTGGGTTGCTGCCCGTTCGTTTCGGGCAACGAGCGCACGCTCCCGCTTTTGGCAGAAGCGCTTCATCGTGCGGGTCAAAGGGCGCGTTCGTAAGGTCAAGATGGATTTCTCGCTCAATCCATGCGCGAAGCTCCCGCACTGTGGTCGCCTCGGCCTTCTTGTCCTTCAGGATGGCGGCGGCGTTCCGGTATTGCGGAAAGCATTCTTGCAGTGCGCGGCGCTGGTCATTGGGTTGCAGCCGTGCGATTTCAAACGCATGCGCAACCGTTAGCTTATCGTCGTAAAACGCTTGCTTCGCCTCAGCAGTGAGTTGAATCAAGCGCAGGCGTCCGCTGATGTACGCGGGCGATCTCCCAACTCTGGAAGCAATGGCTTCGACTGTGTACGTGTCGGGTTGAAGTTCAATGAGGTCGGCGTACCCCTGCGCCTCGTCGAGCGGATGCACGTTCTCGATGACCTGTAGCTCTAATGCTTGAGCGTCGGTCAACTCGCTCACGGTTGCCGGAATGCTCTCGCGCTTAGCTAGTTTAGAGGCACGGTAGCGACGTGCTCCGGCCACAAGCTCATACATACCTGCTTCCCCGTCGGGAAGCGGACGCAAGAGAATCGGTTGGAGGACACCGTATTGTCCGATGTTGTCTGCGAGTTCGGCCAGCTTCGCTTCATCGAAAAAGCGTCTTGGGTTGGTCTTGGACTCGCGGATTTTCGCTAACGGAATGTCCTGAATGGATGAAACGACAGGTCGTACTGCTTTCGTTCCACTTGCTACGATCGTTGCGTTCATTTCTTCTAGTCTCCTTTTTCTAAGAAATTTGTTGGGCCTAATATTCTTCGGGTAGCAAAAGCGTGGTCACAGAGCGGTCCGATTCCGTGATAATCCACAACTTGTCGTCAGCGTGCGTGCGGTAGGCGCTCAAGAGCCGGAACCCGTGCTCTAGGCTGTAGTCGTTTTCCTTGCGGTCTTCGTCGGACAAATCGCCCCACTCGCGGTTGACATGGCGCGTGAGGAACTCGCCCGGCTGTTGTCCTGCCTTCTTAAGCGCGGCCAAAGCGCCCGGGGTTGCGACGATCTGGCCCAACTCAAAAGCAGGTTGTTTGCTTGTTTGCTGCATTGGAAAAACTCCTTTCTTTGGTTTGGGTTTTTGCTCCTCAGAGGCGACGCAGACAGCGGCGCATAAAAAGCAAATGCCCTTCCTAGCGGGGCGAGGCGCCTGGCCGTCCGCGCTGTCAAGGGCGCGCAGTTTGCGTTTATCGGAGCGAAGCGGGAGACCCTTGACAGGAGGAGCGGGCGGTCCAGGCGCATGTTTTCAGTAGGAAGGGCAAAAGCAGGGGCTATGGAGGTGTGAGGTTTGTTCGCGGGCAGTGTGCTTTGGAAGGGGCAACGCGCCACTTCAAGGAGCGAGGGACTAAAAGGATTGTGTGATATTCTGTCGCTTCTCCCCGGAAAATCGGGAGAGCGAGACGAGTCCACAACAGAAGAAAGGGGGGTCGCGAGGACTTCGCCTTCGATATGACGACCAAGCGCTTTCCTTGTTATGATGTAACGGCTCACGATCCTTTCCTTTGAATTTTTCGAAAGATTTTCCTGCAGGTTTCTCAGATTCCCTGGCGGCTTCGGGCGGCGAGGTTCCTGGTGAGATGAATGCGCCGGGATAGGATACTCCTG
>Ga0209577_10006863_pt1 | contig 10506 bp, 8 predicted proteins | sample GraSoiAngelo_109_FD_185874 | JGI IMG/M metagenome (GOLD analysis project Ga0209577, IMG submission 185874) | Grasslands soil microbial communities from the Angelo Coastal Reserve, California, USA - 14_0903_12_20cm (SPAdes) (version 2) | ecosystem: Environmental > Terrestrial > Soil > Grasslands ...
GCGGTGCCGCTGACGCAGTCCAAGCCAGTGATGTCAGCTGCATTATCCGAAAGCAGAATCCGCAGACTGGCCTGTGAAAAATAACGTTCGCCGAGTACACCGGGATTTGCGGCTCTTTCGCCGGCCACAGGGCGGCGGATCATGTCAATAGGTTTGGAACTGCCCTTGCTGAGGAGCACGATCGTCAAGTTCAGTGGCTGCACGCCGCTACGGAGGTTGCCGTTATAGGCACCCGAGATGGACGCCCAACTGGAGTTCGTTCCCGAACCCAAGCATGAATTCAAGCTTCCTTGGCCGAATCCAAGCGCCTGGAGGGAACCACCAGTGGTGATCTCAACGCTGCCGGGATGTCGACCGCTAGCGGATTCGGGGTTCGAATTCGAGAGACAGTCGCGGAGGATATCCTTGCTGGCCGTGACCGGACTCCTCAGCCACAATTGGACCGCTGAAGTTTGATTGGGGGTCGCGCCGGCGGGTCCGCCGCTGTCGAGGAAAAGGTTGCCATTGGTGTGCACACGGCCGCCGAAGTCAAAGTTGGGACCCGGGAAAAAGCTCAGGTCGGTGTCCGAGTATATGCCGAACTGGAAGAGCGGAATTCCAACAGTCTGGGTAGTCCGCACCAGTTTAGCTTCGCCACCGGTCGCCGTGCGAGCCGCGACCGTCAGCGTATAGGTCGTCTCTAGCGCATTCATTCCTTGAAACGCACTGGAGCCCGATTTGATCAGGGAGAATTGCGCTAGGGGATTGCTGTTTTTGTCCAGCGGATAGGTAATCGAATAGGTGCTTTTGCCCACCACATCCACGTAGGAGACCCCGGTGCTTGCGGGAAGAACCGGGGGATTCGTCGCCAGTGCATCCACTTGTGGTCCGGTCGGGGCATAGGTGCTGCCGAAGAGCGTGCCCAGGTCCGCAGTGAGCTTTTCCATCCCCGATTCCGCGCCATAGAAAGCTTTGCTCTGCTCGTTGTTCATTCCGGAGAGTCTTTGCCCTTCCGTCACGAGGAGCATGAAGCCCACCACCATGGCAGACATCAGCAAGAGCAGAAGGAGAGTAGTGATGAGCGCCATGCCCGATTGTTTGCGCATCGTAGTTTTCACCAATCTCATCGCGGCCTCCTCATTATTAATAGGTATTGAAATAAGCCATGCTGCGGAGAGCGACTTGGGTCGCCAGGTTAGTGCGGACATATTTGCCAGTGATGGCTGCGGTGGTGATGGAACGCGCGCCGAGGTAAACGTTGACGGAACGGATCTGGTTTTCATTGTCACCCGCGGGAGCCGGGACCGTCGGAACCGTGAATTGGTTCACGGGAGCTGGAGTCGTGCCATCCGCAAAATTGTAAGAAAACTTAAGGTTTTCCAGAGTTTCGGCCACCGGTTGCGGGGTGTTGAAGTTTACCGCACGCATTAGCATGGGATGCTTAGGATCGGTAGTAGCGTCCAGAAAGTAGGTGATCATCCAGACGCGGGTGCACGAGGTAGCCGGATAGTTGCCGTTGGGCGCCGCTGGCGCTCCTGGGTCCTGAAGGCTCAAGATCGTTCCGGAAGTATCCGATGTGGTGCGCCCGTTGAGGTTGAAGGCATCGCCAGGGTTAAATTTTACGATTGGGCCAGCGACCGAGCTGACGGTCTGGAGGACACCATTGGGATTGTGAGCGTTGTAGAGCATCAGCAGGTCGCCGGGATTGACGGGAATGCCCGCCGTACCCAGAGTCACGCAGCCTGGAGATGTACCAAAGTTGATTTGGGATCCATCCGGCGCAATTGTGCCCGTCGGACAGGCCGGGCCGGTGATGGGCTTCTGATCCAGCGCAAGAGTATTGTCGGCATACAGGATGGTAATAATGTCGGTTGTCGGACCGGAAGTCCCATCGGGGCTCGTCACCACAGGACCCAAACCGTTGCCGGGCTCGATGGCCGGAAGAATAACGTTGCATCCCTTGTTGGCAGAGTTGGGGCCCTGGAAGGTCAGTTTCAATACCGCAGGAGGGCGGTTGACCGGTTGGCCGATGTTGCAACCAGCAGCATTGACAGTGTTTGGGATAGAAATACCGCCGGTGGGAATACCGGTTCCCGTTTGAATGAGATCCTGGACGATCAGATTGAGTCCCGCGCGGATGTTGTCGCTCATGTCCGAGGCCTGAGTGACGTTGGTGTTGGCCTTGATGGAATCACGGAACAGCAGCACGGCGGCCGCCAGTGCAACCATGGTGACGGCCATTCCTATAATTAATTCCACAATCGTGAAACCGGACTTTTTCTTCATGAGCTGCTCCTCAATCCACGATCACGAGAATTGCGCGATAAAGCTGACCAGGGTGTACTGCCGCGACATGGAACCGACGGTGTAGCTTATGGTGATGGTGATCTGGCGAAGACCTGATTCACCTGGAACATCCTCGATGGCGATCGTGCGCGTCATGTTCGTCAGGGACATCACCACGTCATCGGAAGTACCCAGAATCTTGTCGGCACCCGGACCCATGATCACCACGTCTGGGTTGGCCTTGTCGTCGTCACTCGTGCCGTAGAGCCCATCGGAGCCGGCAGCGAGGAGCGGTTGCGGAGGAACGAGAAAAACACCGTCGCTCGCCCCGCCCGACCCGGTTACGTTGCGAATGTTTGTCCACAGGAGCAACTTGGAGTCGCGGGCCGCGAAAATCGTCTCCACGGCTTCTTCAGCCTTCTTTTCGGCGATGTAATCCAGCTGCGTCATACTCGCTACCTGGATGCCCTGGGCGTAGACCGCGGCGAGAGACAAGATGCCGAAGGACAGAATCACGATGGCAATCATGGCCTCTAGCAAAGTGAAGCCTGACTGTGGATTGCGTCTAGTTCGCCCCATGAGCATCCTCCCTATTCCTGCCACTGGCTGCCGTCCCAGTGGTATTCACGCACACGGCCGGTGGCCCCCAGGACGGAGATCGCGCGGGCCGTCGAGGGCTGGCCCGGGATGCCAATGAAAACCGCGCCGTTTACAATCGTGTTTCCTCCGTCGATAAAAGCACCATTGGTAGTGAATTTCATGAGCGGCGGACCGCCAGAGAGTCCCCCAAAGTAGATGGGGGCAGTGTTTCCAAAATTAAAGGGTGCCGGAATATCCGGAACGCTGGGGAAAACCAGGTATTGTGCCCCGCCCTCAAAACTCACTGTAGTCGCTGGAGGTGCTGTACCAATGAGCCAGATTTCCGTGATGGTGAGCTGGTTCGTTCCCACAAATTGCACCTGGACTTCGCGGCGATGAGCGATGGCTCTTTCGCGCGCCGAACGCAACTGATAGAGCAGTTGGTCCATGGCCGAGTTGGCCTTGAAATTCGGCAGGATGCTGCTGTAGTTGAGGAGCGCCATCCCCAGAATGACGGCGATGATGGCAACTGCAATGAGGATTTCCAGCACGGAGAACCCCCTCCGCGCTCGGTTCGAGTACCGTCTCATCCGTGCACCCTTGTGAAACTCCCCAGTCGAGGACAGCCCAGGCCAGTCTATAAACAGCACGTTCGCACCCAACCGATTCTTGCTGTTAAGTGCTTTAGATTTAATGCATTAGGAAAAGAGCGAGAAGGGAGCAGCAGGAGTCTCACGGTAACGAAAAGTTACAAACTACGTCCTAAACTACTGGAGGGTGGAGACTGGTTAGGAGTACAGGAGAGCAGTATCAACGCACGATTTCGACAATTCGGCGATGCCGTTGACCGGTCCTTGAACGACGAAACGGCGGTGATAAAGCAACAACGCACGCAAGCCGGCAAGCTCCTCGCCGCCGCCAGCCCTTCCAGGACCGCCGTGCAGACAACTCGGCACCACGTTTCCGTGGCCGGTGTGCTGCCCGGCGACATTCGAATCGACCACCAACACTCTTCCATGCAAGTCGCCGATGCCAAGGACCGTGTCGCGGGTGAAGTCCAGATCGTTCGAGAAAACCGAGGCAACCAGTGAACCTAAACCTCTCCGCGTGACGGCGATGAGATCTTCCCTGGAGTCATAAGCCACGAGCGTGGCCACCGGGCCGAAAACCTCGATGTCATGAACGTATTTTGCACGGAGTCCATTCTTCGAGGAGAGAAGCGTGGGTTCAACAAAGGACGATTTTTCGAGATCGGCATCAATCGGTTGGAAATTCTTGTTACCGCCGAAAAGGACCTCCGATTCTTCCCGCAACTTCGCCAGTCCTTCCAGGCAGGAGGACTGTTGCGCTTTGTTCACGACCGGCCCCACCTTTACTTCGGGGTTCCGGGGATTGCCGACTTTCATGGAGCTCAAGCGTGCACTGACGGCATCGCCAAAGGCTTTGAGCCATTGACGTGGAACCAGGACGCGCCGGATGGTCGTGCATTTCTGTCCGGCTTTGAGAGTCATCTCGCGAACAACTTCCTTTGCAAGGAGGTCGAACAGATCTGTTCCAGGGCTCGAATCAGGCCCTAGAATTGCGGAATTTATGCTATCGGCCTCAATATTTACGCGAACGGAGCGGCCGAGGATGTTGGCGTGGGAGCGAATGCGCGCGGCGGTGTCGCCTGAGCCAGTAAAGGAAACGATGTCTTCTTCTCTCGCGTGCTCGAGCAGGTCCCTAGCGGAGCCGCAGATGATGGAAATCGTTCCAGGCGGCAAAATATCCGCTTTTACTATATCTTCCACCATCCGGTGCGTCAGCCAAGCCGTGGGGGAAGCGGGCTTCACCACGATGGGGACGCCAGCGAGCAGCGCAGGCGCAGCCTTCTCGCAGAAACCCCAAGCGGGAAAGTTGAATGCATTGATAAAAACCGCGGCGCCCTTCGTGGGCATCAGAAAATGCTGCCCGGCGAACGTGTTGCTCTTCGAGAGGGGAACCAGCGCGCCTTCCTTCAGCATTTTTCCTTCCGCCAGCGCTCGGCCGATTTTCGCGTAATACTTCATGGTGTAGATGGCACCATCCACGTCAAAGGAAGCATCCGCTTGGGTAGCGCCGAGGTTCAGCAGAGAAAGCCGAAAGTATTCTTCGCGATTTGCGGCCAGGGCCTCGGCGATTTTTTCCAGCAGATCCGCCCTTTGGGTATAGCTAAGCTCGCGGAGCGCAGGCCCGCCGCGGGCGCGTGCAAACTGAAGAGCCGCCTCAAGGTCAATGCCCTGAGAGGAGATGCTCACCAGCTCGTCTCCCGTAACGGGGTCGAAGAGCAGTTCTCCGGCGCCCTGGCCGAGACTCCACCGGCCAGAAACATAGTTAGGCAGCTTCATTTCTGAACCTCCACACTGTTCACGAAAGACATCTTGACTGCAGAACTCGAAAACCATGAGTATCCGACGAATATGGAATAATACTGCATATTCCTTCAACGCGAAACTATGTCCATCTTCAAGGCAAGAAATAATCTGACGTCGAATTAGATTGAAAACACATGCTTTGAATACGATCGGGATTGCGCATCCCATTGATTAAGCTTGGTGAGGATGAGACTCGTCATCTTTCCTTGACTCGGCAGCGCTCGTATGTATTATAATGCATACTCGACTTGTGAAGGCATGAACTCGAGCACCAATTCCAAAGTGGCCAGTCAAGATCGGGTGGCGCCAATTCCGGATGGGGATTTCCTGCTTTTTCTCGGCAAGCGCGTTCGCCAGCTACGCAACCTTCGCGGGATGACGCGCAAGATGGTGGCACAGGATGCGGACGTGTCTGAACGCCACCTGGCGCAGCTCGAGGCGGGCGAAGGAAATGTATCGATCGTGCTGCTGCGCCGGATTGCCGGCGCTCTCGATGTTTCTCTTGTCGAGTTGTTCGCGCCCGAGGTAGAAGAACCTGCCGAGAAGCAGATGATCCAGCGGTTCCTCGAACGTCTCCCCAATCACCGCCTAGAAGATGTGGTGTTCCGGCTGATGCGGGACTTCAGTCCGGGAGAAAAGGTGCGCCGCAAGCGCATCGCGCTGATTGGGCTGCGCGGAGCCGGCAAGTCTACGCTGGGATCGAAACTCGCGTTTGAAATGCGCGTGCCCTTCATCGAACTGGACGGTGAAATTGAGAAGGACACGGGAATGCCCCTCGGAGAAATATTCTCGCTCTACGGGCAATCCGGGTATCGAGCGATTGAGCGGCGCACCTTGACGAGAGTGCTAGCGGAGCACGGCTCGGCCGTGCTGTCGGTGGGAGGAGGCGTAGTATCGGAGAAGGAGACTTTTGACTATCTCCTCTCCCATTGCTACACCGTTTGGGTAAAGGCGCAGCCGGAGGAGCACATGTCTCGGGTGCTCGAGCAGGGAGATTTTCGCGCCATGGTCGGAAATGACCAGGCCATGGAAGACTTGCGGCGGATACTCGAGGCCCGAGAACCGCTCTACCGGCAAGCGGACATGGAGCTCGACACCTCGAGGAGTTCCGTGGCAGAGAGTTTTTCGAGACTCAAAACAACCTTGCAGGCGAATTTGGAGTAGGAGGATCTCGTGGACATTGTCGCGACAGAGGAATCCGAGGGGAAGAAGGAAGCGGTGGACTTCCAAACCGATCCTTCGCGCTACAAACATTGGCGCCTCTCGTTCGATGGCCCGGTGGCCACGCTGACGATGGATGTGGCCGAGGATGGCGGAATCCGCCCGGGCTACAAACTGAAACTGAATTCTTACGATCTCGGAGTGGACATTGAACTGCACGACGCTTTGCAGCGCATTCGATTTGAACATCCGGAGATTCGTTCGGTCATCCTCACCAGCGCCAAGAACCGCATTTTTTGTTCCGGGGCCAACATCTATATGCTTGGTCTTTCTTCGCATGCCTGGAAAGTGAATTTCTGCAAGTTCACAAACGAAACACGCAACGGGATTGAGGATTCAAGCGCTCATTCCGGTCTCAAATTTCTTGCCGCCTGTAACGGAACGACGGCCGGAGGCGGTTACGAGCTGGCACTCGCTTGCGATGAAATCATTCTGATTGACGACCGCTCCTCGGCCGTTAGTTTGCCGGAACTACCCTTGCTGGGCGTTTTGCCGGGAACGGGCGGCCTGACTCGAGTGACCGACAAGCGCAAGGTTCGCAGAGACCACGCCGACATCTTCTCGACGAATCCGGACGGGGTTCGCGGGCAAAGAGCCAAGGATTGGCGGCTCGTCGACGACACCATCAAACCCCAACAGTTTCGGGAGCATGTGAAGCAGCGTGCCCTGAAACTCGCGGAGCAGAGCGATCGCCCCACGAGCGCCAAGGGAGTGACCCTTACACCCTTGAAGCGATCGGTGGATGAAGCGGGGCTGCATTACGGCTACGTCGATGTGCAATGGAACCGCGATGCTCGCACTCTAACGTTCACGGTGCGCGCGCCTCTCTCCGTCGCCAAAGACAGTTTGGATAAAGTGCTGGCCGCCGGACCCAACTGGTGGCCGCTCGAAATGGCGCGCGAGCTGGACGATGCCATCCTGACGTTGCGCACCAAGGAACTGGATTTAGGTTTGTGGATTTTCAAGACCGCGGGAAATCCCGACGCGGTTCTTGCCGTCGACGAATTCATTTTAGAGCACCAAGATAATTGGTTCGTTCGCGAAGTACTGGGAATGCTGCGACGGACGCTGGCCCGGATCGATGTTACGTCCCGCTCGATTTATGCCATTGTCGAGCCTCGGTCCTGCTTTGCCGGGACACTGCTGGAATTGGCGCTGGCCGCGGACCGCGTGTACATGCGCGACACAGAGGAAAGCGAGAACGCCCCCGCCTTGGCACTCTCGAAGATGAATTTTGGCCCGCTTCCGATGGTGAACCATCTTTCGCGCTTGGCAGCGAGGTTTTACCGGGATGACGCGCAAATGGAAGGATTGCAGAGAGAGATCGGGAAAAAACTTTCGGCGCGCGAGGCCCTCGACGCGGGCCTAGTTACCGCCGCGCCGGACGATCTCGACTGGGAAGACGAAATCCGCCAGGCCATTGAGTCGCGGGCCGCGCAATCTCCCGACGCCCTCACCGGGCTCGAAGCCAACCTGCGTTTTGGACCGGCGGAGACGCTGGAGACGCGAATCTTCGGCCGCCTCTCCGCATGGCAAAACTGGATTTTCGTCCGCCCGAACGCCGTTGGCACAAGCGGCGCCCTCAAAGTGTACGGCACGGGCGCGCCCGTGAAATTCAATTGGGAAAGAGTTTAGACAACAGGCGCGGTTCCGTCCCGCTCTAGGAGATGGCCATGATCAATTACACCGAGAAGATTCCCAACAACGTCGATTTGGGCAGAGACCGGGTGCTGCAGCGAGCCCTCGAGCATTGGCAGCCCGCCTACATGGGCTGGTGGTATGACATGGGGCCGAACGAGAGCCACAACTACGAGGTGTACTTGCGAACGGCCATCAGCGTGGAACCAGACGGCTGGGCGCAGTTCGGCTACGTGAAAATGCCGGATTACCGCTGGGGAATTTTCCTGCAGCCGCGCGACGCGAAGCGCGAAGTGAATTTCGGAATTCACAAAGGCCAGGCGGCTTGGCAAGAGGTGCCCGGCGAGTACCGCTCGACTTTGCGTCGGGTAATAGTGACGCAGGGAGACACCGAGCCAGCTTCGGTGGAACAACAGCGGATGCTGGGTGCTTCTTGTCCGTCGATGTACGATCTGCGAAACATTTTCCAGGTGAATGTCGAAGAGGGGCGCCACTTGTGGGCCATGGTGTATTTGTTGCACCGCTACTTCGGACGGGATGGCCGCGAGGAGGCGGAATCTTTGCTCGCGCGGCGTTCCGGAGATGCCGACAACCCGAGGATTCTCGGCGCGTTCAACGAGGCCACGCCGGATTGGCTGGCCTTTTACATGTTCACGTTCTTCACCGACCGGGATGGTAAATTCCAGCTCTGCGCCTTGGCCGAATCCGGGTTTGATCCCCTGGCGCGAACCTGCCGGTTCATGCTGACCGAGGAAGCGCATCATATGTTTGTCGGCGAAACGGGAGTTAGCCGGATTATTCAGCGGACTTGTGAGGTGATGAAGGAAAACAACGTCGAAGATCCGTCCGATGTGCGGGCGCTCGGCGTAATTGACTTACCGACGATCCAGAGATACTTGAACTTTCACTACAGCGTCACCCTCGACCTTTACGGCTCGGATGTTTCTTCGAACGCCGCGAATTATTACACCAGCGGGCTGAAAGGGCGCTTCCGGGAAACCAAGCTGGATGACGATCACCTGCTGACGGACGTGGAATACCCAGTGTCTGAAGTTGCGGGCGGAAGGATCGTCACCAAAAACGTGCCGGCGCTGACGGCGTTGAACGAGCGCTTGCGCGACGACTACATCAATGAGATTGCCGATGGAGTTGGCCGCTGGCAGCGGGTGATTGACAATGCCGGCATTCCCTTCCGGCTGACCTTGCCGCACAAGGGATTCCATCGCGAGATCGGCAATTTCGCGGGGCATTTTATAAGCCCGGAAGGAGAAGTTTTGAGCGAAGAGGCCTGGAAGAACCACGAATTCGCGTGGCTCCCGAATTCCAAAGATTATGCCTACGTCCAGTCGCTGATGAGTGGACGAGTCGTGGAGCCGGGCAAGTTTGCGAATTGGATTGCTCCGCCGGCGCGCGGGATTAACAATCAACCTTTGAACTTTGAATACGTTCGGTTCAATTAGCACACCCCCGTGAAGGCGCAAGGTTAAGGCGAAGGGCGGCGATCTCTGCAACCGATCATAGACATTCACGTTCACATCATGCCGTATCACATGGTAAAGCCTTCGGCGCTGGATTTGATCAAGCATGGGCGCAAGGATTACGCGGAGGTCGAAAGATATTCCGCCGATCCAAAAGCATTCCTCTCCTTTCTGGACACTCTCGGAGTGGAACGCGCCGGGCTGATCAACTACGTCGCGCCAAAAATCATCGGATTCACACCGGAAGTGAATGATTGGAGCGCCAAGTATTGCAGCGCGGCGCCGGATCGTCTTATCGCGTTCGGCGGAGTGCTTCCTGGGACGGTGCCCGATCCGGGCCGAGAAGTGGACCGCCTAGCAAAGCTCGGGATTCGCGCCATCAAGATGCATCCCTCGCATCAGGTGCTTTCTCCCAACGATTACATGGACGGCAACCGCGGTCTGGCAGCGGTTTACGAACGCGCGCAAGCGCTCGGCTTGCCGATCATGATTCATACCGGGACTTCGATTTTCCCGGGCGCGAGAAATCTGCATGCGCAGCCGATGCTCTGCGACGATGTGTCGATTGACTACCCAAATCTCGTGGTCATTCTTGCGCACGGTGGCAGACCGCTTTGGATGAACGAGGCGTTTTTCCTGGTTCGCCGGCACAAGAACATGTACATGGATATCTCCGGCATTCCGCCGCAGAAACTGATGGAATACTTTCCGCGAATCGAAGACGTCGCCGACAAAGTTTTGTGGGGCACGGACTGGCCCGGGCCGGGGGTTCCGCCGATCAAGGGGAACATTGAAAAGTTCAACGCTCTGCCGATGGGGGCCGCGGCCAAGCGGAAGATATTGTACGACAATGCAGCGCGGCTGTTTCCGCGTTGAAGGACAGGGTCAGCGCAAGGTTCCCGGGATCGCTGCGCTTGATTTCCTATATTGGA
>Ga0209577_10006864_pt1 | contig 10505 bp, 11 predicted proteins | sample GraSoiAngelo_109_FD_185874 | JGI IMG/M metagenome (GOLD analysis project Ga0209577, IMG submission 185874) | Grasslands soil microbial communities from the Angelo Coastal Reserve, California, USA - 14_0903_12_20cm (SPAdes) (version 2) | ecosystem: Environmental > Terrestrial > Soil > Grasslands...
CCTTTTCCTTAGGCACGATTTTTTCGGGATTCAACTGCAAGTAAAGGCTCACGACTGGGTTTTTGTACTCGGTCTCGGCTAGGCTCCTGATGCTCTGCGGAGATATGATATTTGGCTCTTGCAGAGACTGGAACAAAGACGTTGGGTGCGATACCTGCTTTCGCTGCCGTTTCCTGCGTGACTCACGCAAGACAGCAATTTGCCGTTCTCGCTCTTCGATAGCGTACCAAGCCTCCATAAAACTCTATGCTGGCCTCAACTACGTAATAGAATCCCACCCCTCACCAGAATCGGCCGGGACAATCGCCACCATCACCTTCTGGCCCACTGACCATCCTTGGTCGTTCGGCAGCCGCAACTCCGCATAGAGTGGCTCGGCCCCCTCGACGGATACTGTTACTCGCTCTCGTCGGTCCGAATAGAGTCCCGCCCGAGAGATCTCGCTTATATTGCCAGCAAGTCGCACGCTACTTGTGCTCACCATGCACCTCCGCCATTCACTGCGGCCACCCCCAGACGGAATACCCGCACTTGGTTCTCTGCGCGGCATCCTCATCTTTTCGGTTTCTGCTCTGAGTTGGGTTACTCCATGTCCAGTGCGCAAGACTCATAGCCTGCTTGTCGCACGTGGCCGTGTACTTCGTCTCCGGAGACACCGATGCTACCGACCGGAAGCGCCCATGACAATTCTTCGTGCGGATGAATCGAGATTCCGAAAGCACGAGTAGGAGTGAATTCTGCCTGGGTTCGATGCCGTTGTACGACTTCAGCTTTAGACCTGCTCTACAAGCGGCCCGAATGGAAAGCCCGACGTAATCAGGCAGCTTGTCTCAAGCGAGGCAAACGCAAGGGTATGGTCGCAACGACCCGCGTCCCTCGCCTTGGCCGGCTATGTACCACAACCTTGCCACCAAGGCTGTCGGCACGTCTCTGGAAGCCGAACAGGCCAAAGCCGCGTTGGGTACTCGAGAGTGGAACAGACAAGAACCCTTGACCGTTATCAAGTACAGACAATCGCACGTCTTGTTTCCCGTAATTCAATTCGACACGGACCTTCGTTGCTTGCGCATGCTTCCATACATTCACGAGGGCTTCTTTGCCGATGCGCAAGAGCCCGAGGCCCATTTTCGGGGTCAACCCGCAAGCAGCTTCTTCGAGACGCAACTCCAGGTGGACCGGAGTATCCGCAAAGACTTTCTGAGCAAAGAACGCCAGCGCGGCTGCCGGGTCTTCGTTCTCGAAGGATTCACCGGACAAGGTCCACATCGAACGTCGGATGTCCGCGAGGCTCTCGCGGGCAACCTCACGCACGCGGCGCAGCCGCTGCCGGGCATGCTCCGGGTCTTCAAGGTATTCCTCTTCAGCTGCTTCAAGCTGAACCACAATTGCGTTCAAACTCTGCACCACGGTGTCATGCATCTCCGCGGCAATCCGGCCACGCTCCTGCAGCACCATCTGTTCGCGGAGCACCAATTCCTTTCGCTTGTGCTCGGTAATATCGGTTAACGTGGCGATTGAACCAACTGTGCGCCGGCAGGTGTTCTTGATCGGAGACGCGCTAAAGAGGATGTCGTAAGAACTGTTGTCGGACCGGACCATGTGGCACTCTCTGCCGAGCGTAACCTTCCCTGCCAGAGCTCTCGTGCAAGGCCATTCCACTGCTGGAATGCGATGGCCATTGGGATCGAACATTTCCCCCCAGATGCTGGGCGCCATCTTCAGCGTCTTTCCTTCGGGATCCATTTGCGCCAGCCGCTTTGCTCCCTCGTTGACCATCGTTATGGCTCCCCGCCCATCGCACACCACGGTACCATCCGGCGCGCTGCGTAAGAGCGTCTGCAATAGCGACCTCGGGAACGGACCGTTTGCGCCCGTGTCGAGGCTTGCCACCGAAAATAACCGGGGAAGGCGCCCAACCGCGGCAGGGAGTTTGCCGACGGAGTTTTTGGACGTCAACGTGTTGGAGAACGCGCTTGCCTTCATAACCTCTTCTCCAATACATTTGCCCGCGGGCGGATCGCGGCTGCTGCTGGGATGAACTCAAGGCTGGTGCGGTTGTACGGCTTTTAGGTCACGCCCACATCGTCAACGTCCCACTAGCTCGGCCCGCGGTTCACGTGTCAGTCGGCCCGTCGATGCGGACCAGCCCCCGCTTCACAGCCACATTGATGGCTTCCGTACGTCCCGTGACTTTTAGCTTTTCCAAAATGTGCGTCATGTGCACCTTGACGGTCCCCTCACTGATGTCGAGGGAGGACCCAATTTCCTTATTACTTTTGCCTGCGGCCACAGCGCGAAGCACCTCAGTTTCACGTCGAGTCAATTCTCGGTCTGCGATTCGCCTGGCAAGCTTCGCCCCTACCTCTGCCGGGATCCATGTTTTGCCGTCTCCCACTGCATGAATACATTCGACCAACTGGTCTACCATGGCATCTTTAAGAATGTATCCCTGGGCACCGGCTCGGAATGCCCGATAGATGTCCTCCTCATTTTGGTAGCTGGTAATGATAACGATGCGCGCGGTTGGATCCTTCTCACAAATCGATCTAGCCGCGTCGATGCCATCCAGCATGGGCATTCGCAGATCGAGAAGCGCGATGTCAGGGCGCTGAGCGAAGAACGTTTCCACTGCTTCACGACCATTACTGGCCTCAGCGATGACCTGCATGTCGGATCGACGACTAATCAGTGCTACCAGTCCCTCGCGCACCACCGGATGATTATCAGCAACCAAGACTGTGAGCGATTTCTTGGTTCCTATGTCTGATAGACCCTCCGTACTATCCAGCGCGGAACTCGATTGGCCGCTCCTACTCTCCAACAACGCAGCTGAACTGGCCCTGAGCAGAGTCTCTCGGATTCTCGCTCCTGCGGAAGTCGTAACGGTTTGGACGGGACCTCCACCTGGATAATGCCCACCTGATGGAAGCGGCCTGCGATTCCGAGCCATGCCATGCTCCATATTTCCTCTTTTGCATGCGATAGGTAGCGCATGGCGCTTCTTTGGGATCCCGGCGGTTCAATTCTCTGCCATTCCAGAGGCAGAGTTCCGCTACAAACGAACAACAGTGTTCACGATTGTCTCTGGTACTTTCTCGAAACGGGTTGAACACCGGCCAGGACTTCGATGTTTAACAACGAATGGTGAATCAAGCAAGCGGACGTGCAGCAACACTGAGTGGTGGGTTCGAAACGGCCCTCCGCGATAGGTCGGGTCAGGGTTGACATGACTGGCTCGGTTCGTTCGCGCTCGCGAAGAGAACTCCGCCAGCACAGTGCATTGTGAAGAGACTACACAGTCGAAAACAGTCAAGAAGCCGACACAACCACCAAACTTTCTGTGCATTTCTTGGTAGGCTAAGGCTTCTCTCTTGAGTTGCTTGTCGTAATACACGGCTGCCAGTTTTTCAGGCTACTGGTTCGAGACGTCGTGCCGAGACTTTTGAACTCTCGAGCCTGCCGGGCCGGCAGCAAGCTCCCCCTTCTTGAAGCGCTTCATAAGAACATTGACCTGTTGTCGGCTGATGCCAATCATTTCAGCCATGGCCTGCTGGCTGAATCTCGGGACCGATTCACCATCTTCCTCCCGTCTGAACCGGTCCAGGGAGAGAAGAATCCTCGCCAACCTTTCTTCGCTTGGCTCCACGAGACTATTCGCGAACTCTTCCTGGATTCGCGCGTTGCGCCTGAGGACAAACGAAATGAACCTGAGAGCTTCCGGGCCGCCGGCATTCAGGAGATGCAGGATCGCCGCGCGCTCAATTCTCACGAGATCCACCTTCGTGAGAGCAACCACGCTATGAAAGCGGACGGGGCAATCTGATTCGATGCAGCTCTCGCCGAAAAAGCTACCCCCGTCGCAAACGGAGACAATTGCTTCCTTGCCCTCGGCCGATACTACCGAGAGCTTCACATGCCCTTTTTCAATATAGAAGATCGAGTCGCTCTCATCACCCTGCGAAAAGATGATCTGCCGCTTCCGATAGTGGGTGATCCTCCTCTCAGACCCGACAGCCACAAAAAAGGCATTGACGTCGAAAGCGTTAGTGGTTGTCGGTCGCATCATGCAGGCTGGTGGACTTCGGCTAAATAATACGCCGACTTAAAATGAGACGCAGTGATACGCTAAGAACCAACTTTTATGTAAGTTGTGTGTGCACGGAGTACGATGAGATACGTTTGTGGGACGGCGAGTTGAACCCGTACGGTCCCGGTGCACTGACCGCTACACAAAGCTGCGATGGAACAGCTCAGACGAAGGAAAGGGTACGCGAATGAAGCCCAAGAAGACTCAAACAACCCCGCTACATTTTTCAGCCGTTCCTCTGAGGGAAGCCAACAGACGCGCAGGCAAGCATCACAAGATTGTCTCTGATATCCTCAGCGACTTGGCGAAGCTCGATCCACATAGCGCCATCAAAATAGACCTTGTAAAGGCGGGAGAAAAGAAAGCAGATCTGCGTGCAGCGCTCCTTCGAGCAGCGAAGAAGCAGAAGCTATCCCTGGCTACGAGCTCGGATGAGAAACATCTGTACGTGTTTCGGTCTCCTGCAAGAATCGAACACAGGGAGACGGTCCCGGCACGTTAGACCCTCTTCAAGTCCGTTGACTGGCACTCCCTAGGATGGTTCGGCGGACGCGCAGATTAGCTGCGAGCTCGATGATGACCTTCCGTAGTGCCGTGGGGTGCTTCGCAAGGATCGTGAGTATTTCCTTTTGCAGTTTCGGCTTCTGAGCTATTTCTCTGAAAATTTCGTGTCGCAGCTTGGGCTCCCGCTCCAGTTTCCGAATGATTCGGCGAATCGTCGTTGGGTCCCTGAGTGAGACTATCGGAAAATGCATCGCTGTCCTCAAATTGGCGGCGAAGGAGCGACCCACAGAATTTCACACCCTCCGATAGAGATTCACCTTACTTAAGTAATTGCGGGCAACTGTCTAAGAATCTACCCCCGAAGTCGTATGACTCTCTCTGACCCACGGGGGATGCCTTCCTAGTCTTCTTTTCCGACTCTCCCTTCATTCTCACGACGAATTGCCATGACAAAAGCCCGTCACTAGCATCGGCAACTAGGAGACTGCAAAGACGAAGCGCGGGCGGGTTCCTAATCGCAGAAAATGAAGATGAGGGAGAATCCTGATCATCGATCAGATTTCCGAGCTACGGCGCACGAAATGATCAAACGCGAACAGAATTCAAGTGCACACGAGAATCCCGCGAGTGTCGTGTTCCTGGACACTGGAAGCCTGCGCCACAGTTGGCGTTGGTGTACGGAGCTTGGAGCGACCCTGATCATGCTTGGGGTTCTGGCATTCGGGATACTCGGTTTTGCGGCCAGCAGTGTGGTTATGCTGCTCGGCTGGCTCATCCTGGTGAGCGGCCTCGCAGAAACCGTTCACGCCTTGTACCTGCACAGATCGGACGCATTCTTTTTCCATCTCGTTCCCGGCGTCGCCGGCATTCCGATTGGTTTGCTCATCCTCACACACCCTGCTGCGGGTGATGTCGGTTGGACGCTACTGTTTGCCTGTCTCTTCACCGTGGTCGGCCTTTTTCGTTTGCTCGCCGCACTCCGCCTCAAGTTTCGCAGTTGGCCATGGGCGGTGGTTGACGGAGCTGTCATGCTCCTGCTGGGCGCGGTGTTTTGGACGACACGGCCGTGGTTAGACTCGTGGTTTGTCTGCCTGGCTGTGGGGGTCTCGTTAATTCTTCGCGGCTGGTCTTTGATCATGTTTGGGCGAGCTCTCCGAGATTGGCGCAGACCGAGTCGAAGCCGGCCACAGGGGCACGCAAGCGTGCCCAATCACGCAACAATGAATCCATACGGGGTCACTGCATCTGATTGGCCCGAAATTTTCAGTCCTAGAATTTCAAAATCCATCCTACGGAGGCAGACAATGTCAGCGCAAAAATCAAATCAATTGGCAACTTCACAAATCACGTCAAGAGGAGAATCAAAGGGGCAGCAGACTGGGTTGGCCCGCCGAGCTGCTCTGCCTACTCTGCCATCCCTGTTGCTCGATCCGCTTGGATTCTTTGAGGACGATCCCTTTTCCTTGGTCAGAAGAATGCAAAAGGAAATGAACCGCGTGTTTTCGCAGGCGGGACTCGATTTCTCCAGCCGTGGCGATGAATTCTTGAGTACAGCATGGGTGCCGGCTGCGGAAATAGCCTATCGGGACGGCAATCTCATCGTGTCTGCCGAATTGCCCGGCCTCACCGAAAGGGATGTCAAGGTCGAAGTCAATGATGACTTCTTGACCATTCAAGGCGAACGGAAGGTTGAGCAGGAAGAAACTGAAGGCGGAATCCGGCGAACCGAGAGGAGATATGGACAGTTTTATCGTGCCATCGCTTTACCGGAGGGAGCGGATACAGAACACGCGCGCGCCGAGTTTCAGAACGGAGTGTTGCACGTAACCATTCCAGTTCCGCAAGCTCAGAGCAACCTGCGCCAAATTCCAATTCAAACCACAACGGCGGCGCAGGGTACGGAACAGAAACCTGCCACGAGTGAGGCTCCGGCCGGGCAGAAGGTTGCTTGAGGCATGGACGCAGGTCAACCCTTCGGGCATACCCCGAGCGGATGAAGGGGATAGAAGGATGAAAGAGGCGCGAAACTTGCCAGCTTTCCTCTTCGATCTTGACGGCACGCTCGTGGACAGCGTCTACCACCATGTTCTGGCCTGGCGCGAAGCTTTGGAGTGCTGCGGCATTGAACTTGCCGTGTGGCGCATTCATCGCCGTGTCGGCATGAGCGGTGGGCTACTGGCCAGCGCACTACTGCGAGAGACGGGAAAGCCAGTAAATACTGAACAGGCAGAGCAACTCCAGCGATGCCATGCCGAGGCATATGCCCGACAGGCCGCCCAGGTTCGACCGCTTCCGGGCGCACGGGATTTGCTGGCTTTCCTAACCAAGGCCGCTGTCCCCTGGGCGATCGCCACCAGCGGGAGAATTGATTCTGCCCGACAGACTCTGCAAGTGCTCAATCTTGGGCCCGAAGTCCCGGTCGTTACCCGCGATCAGGTACAGCGCGCAAAACCCGATCCCGACCTGTTTCTGGCTGCAGCGGATCGTCTGAAAACAGATATCCACACCTCCTTCGTGGTCGGAGACAGCGTCTGGGACCTGCTGGCTGCGCAGCGCGCAAGAGCTCTTGGGATTGGCCTTCTTTCAGGCGGCTACGGACAGGATGAACTTGAACGCGCCGGCGCATATCGCGTGTACCAGGACCCGTACGATCTGCTGCAACACCTGGATGAAGTCGGTGTTCGCGTCGGGATGTGAGCGATGCTGGGCACGGCCGGTCTTGGCTGTACTAGGGTCGTATGAGAGTCTCCGCCCTGGGTTCGATTCCTTCCTAGGAGCCTTTTTCCGTTATCGGGTTATCCCTCTGATGAATTGTTACCGGTAGCCTGCGAGCCATAGCATCTCGATATGGAGGATGTGAAGCTACCATGAACATCGCTTTTCTGATTGGAAGGATCATCTTGGGAGCGTATTGGTTGATGGCGGGGTTCAACCATTTCAAGGACCTCAATGCCATGAGCGAATACGCGAAGGCCAAAGCAACGCCATCTCCGAGGCTCGCCGTAGCGGGAACTGGCGTCATTCTCCTGGCGGGTGGACTCAGCATGCTGCTCGGTGTGTACACCAAAGTCGGGATCGCTCTTCTGGTCATCTTTCTAGTGGCAGTCTCTTTCCAGATCCACAGTTACTGGAAGATGGACGACCCGCAAATGAGGCAGACCGATATGATCAACTTCATGAAGAACATGGCGCTGGTGGGGGCTCTCTTGATGCTCCTGCTTCTTCCGCAACCATGGCCCATGAGTTTGAGAATGAGGTAGGGGCGGGTGACCACACGTGATCGAGCACATTCGCTTTCCGTCGGCACCGTACTGATCAAGAGTGACATACCATTGCCGAAGTGGTTTCGCTTTAACTACGAAGACTACGGTAGATGGAAGAAACTGTTTGATGCGGATAGCCGTGCCGTCGAGCGCACAGCTCTCGCGGCAGGGTGGCACTTTTCCTACATCGCGAAAGCCGTCAAGTGCACTGCTTTTGGCCTGACTCGGCAGTCTGCGACACAAAGGGCAGTGAGGAGGTTAACGGAAATGGCTGGAATGTCCGGTTTCAACTCTGTTGAGATTACAGAGATCGCCGTTCGCGGGGTCGGCCTGTATCACGCGACTGTTGTCGCCCACCCTCGGCATTTGCAGCCGACACCGTTCCTCGAACATCCCGCCCCTCACTACTACCCTCACGACAGACAAGACATCGCAGAGATCTTCTGGAGGGCAGCGGAAGTCGAGCCCCAGGTCAAGGGAATCTAGCGCAAGCACAATCAACAAAGCGATGGGCGACGCACAAGGGGACAATGAAGTTCCCTGCTTGTTAGGTGTCATCCCAGCATTCTGTGCGGGTGGTCTATTGTGCCCACTAGGGCGCGTAGGTCCAATCGGTCAAGTTGCAGAAACTGTTGCACGATGCGTTCACGGGAACGGTTCATTTCTGCGGGTGTTCCACAAAAGATGACTTTGCCCCGGTCCAGAAAAACCACGTGGTCGGCGAGCTTCTCGGCTAGCCGCATGTCGTGGGTCACCACCACGCTCGTCAGCTTCAATTGGAGTTTGAGCTTCTCAATCAAGGCACCCAGCCGCCGCGCCATCAACGGATCCACCATGGTGGTAGGCTCGTCGAAGAGCACCGCTTTAGGCTTTGCCGCCAGTGCCCTGGCGATGGCCACCGAACGCTTCATCCCGGTAGAGATTTGGGAAGGCAAAAGGCCCCCTATATGCTTAGCACCCACCATCTCCAACAATTCGTCCACCACCGGGGATATCCGTTCCTCATCGAGCGCGCCGCGCTCGCGTAGCGGAAAGGCCACATTATCCCAAACCGTGAGGGAGTCAAACAGTGCTCCGTTTTGAAAGACCATGGTGACTTTCTGGCGGATGCGCCGCAGTTCTTCCTCGGAATAGTCGGTAGTGTCCTCGCCCGCTGCGATTACGCGCCCTGCGTCCGGCTTTAGGAAACCCATAAGGATCCGCAGGCAGACCGATTTGCCGACTCCGCTCCGACCCAGAATGCAGACCGTCTGGCCGGACATCACCTTAAAGTTCACGTCCTCAAGAACATGGTTCGAGCCAAAGGATCTCGATACGTGCCTGAGTTCCAGGTACGGCACCACCGACCTGCCCTCAGCGACGGAGATCGGCCGATCGGACTGGTAAGTGAGGGTTTCGGTGCCCGATGAGTTCAAACATTCGGCGTTATCCGGCACACCCAAGACCACCGTTCACTCCGGCTCCACCACGATGTAGGCCGTGCTTCCCTCGCGGCTTACCGACAGCACCAATGCCTGCTTACCGGCTTGGCGAACGGCCCGCTGATACTCAGACACAGAGCTCACTGTTTGACGATTGACCTCTTCAATGACGTCACCGCGGCGCAGCCCGGCATCGGCCGCCGGCGCTGCAGGATCAACGTCAGTGACCACGACCCCTTTGGTGTCCGGTCGTAGCCCTAGCTCGCGTGCGACCTCGGCTGTGAGTTCATCGACTTCCACGCCGCGCATTGGACTGTTCTCGCCGCTCTCGCCCAGCACACTCTTGGCAGCTTTCTCTGGCAGCTCACCTAGCGGCACCGAGACCTCGCGTTGCTGGCCATCGCGATAGATCTTCAAGTCTGCAGTCGAGCCAGGGGCTAACGACCCGATTCTCAGTTTCAATTCGTTCGGTCCCTTCACCGGCTCTCCATTGAGTTCCTCAATGACATCCCCTCGTTTCAGTCCAGCCTTGGCCGCCGGGCCACCCGGTGTTACATCCCCGATCAGTGCGCCTTTCCCAGCCGGTGCATTGAATGCCTTGGCGATATCGGGAGTGACCTCCTGGATAGCGACACCCAGGTACCCACGCACGACCTTGCCATGCTTAAGAATCGAGTCCATAACAGAGCGCGCCATATTAATGGGAACGGCAAACCCGATCCCCTGATTGCCGCCTCCGCCGCCCGCGAGTATGGCGGTGTTAATACCGATCAACTCGCTGCGTGCGTTGATCAGAGCTCCGCCGGAGTTTCCGGGATTGATCGCTGCGTCGGTTTGGATGAAGTCCTCGTAGTCCTCGATATCAAGATTGCCGCGGCCTGTCGCGCTGACGATCCCTAGAGTGGCAGTCTCGCCGATTCCGAACGGATCTCCGATTGCCAGGGCATAGTCGCCCACCTGGATTTTCGAGGAATCACCCAGTGTCAAAGTGGGCAGGCCAGTGGCGGAAATCTTCACCACGGCTATATCAGTCTTTGGATCTGTACCGACAACCTTTCCCTTGAACTCTCGCTTGTCGGGAAGGACCACCTTTATCTCGGTGGCTCGATCTACCACGTGATTGTTGGTGAGGATGTACCCGTCCGGACTAACAATGACGCCCGAACCCAAGCCGCGCTCACGCTGCTCCGCGGGCGGCCGATGGCGCGAGCCGAAGAATTGCCGAAAAAA
>Ga0209577_10006865_pt1 | contig 10504 bp, 7 predicted proteins | sample GraSoiAngelo_109_FD_185874 | JGI IMG/M metagenome (GOLD analysis project Ga0209577, IMG submission 185874) | Grasslands soil microbial communities from the Angelo Coastal Reserve, California, USA - 14_0903_12_20cm (SPAdes) (version 2) | ecosystem: Environmental > Terrestrial > Soil > Grasslands ...
ATGAACGAGCGATTCGTGTGCGTAAAGGTCGACCGCGAGGAGCGGCCCGACGTCGACGCCATCTGCATGGAGGCCTGCCAGGCGATGACCGGACATGGCGGATGGCCGTTGAACGCGTTCCTCAGCGCGGAGCTGATCCCGTTCTACGCCGGCACGTACTTCCCGCCGGAGCCTCGCCACGGCATGCCGAGCTGGCGGATGGTGCTCCTCGCCGTCACCGACGCCTGGCGCGAGCGCCGCGAGCAGATCCGTACGCAGGGCGAAGAGATCATTCGCGCCCTCGGGGCGAGCTCGCGGCTCGAGCCCACGCCTGAACCGATCTCCGAGGACCTCGTGGTTGGCGCGGTGTCCGCGGTGCGCGGGGCCTACGACACGCGGGATGGTGGCTTTGGCGGCGCGCCGAAGTTCCCTCAGCCGTCGGTGCTCGGGTTCCTGCTCGCTCGCGGCGAGACCGAGATGTCGCTGCACACGCTCGACACCATGGCCCGTGGCGGGATCTACGACCAAATCGGCGGTGGCTTCGCACGCTACGCGGTCGACGCGACCTGGACGGTGCCCCATTTCGAGAAGATGCTCTACGACAACGCGCTGCTGGCGCGGATCTACCTCCACGGCTGGCAGGTCTCCGGCGAGGAGCGCTTCCGGCGTGTGTGCCGCGAGACGCTCGATTGGGCGCTGCGCGAGCTGCGCGGTCCCGAGGGCGGGTTCTGCTCGGCACTGGACGCCGACTCCGAGGGAGTCGAGGGGAAGTTCTACGTGTGGACGGTCGAGGAGCTGCGCGAGGCGCTCGGCCCCTCGCTGGTCGATCAAGCGATCGCATACTTCGGGGCGACCGAGCGGGGCAACTTCGAACACGGGACGAACGTCCTGACCGCGCGCGCAGACGAGCCGGATGCGCTCGAGGAGATCCGCGCGCGGCTGTTCAAGGTCCGCTCCAAGCGAACGCGTCCCGGCCTGGACGACAAGCGGCTCACCGCGTGGAACGCGTTGATGGTCTCGGCGCTTGCGGAGGCCGGGGCGGTGCTGGGCGCGCCCAGGTACCTCGATGCCGCAACGGCATGCGCCTCGTTCCTCTTGTCGGAGCTCCGCGACGAGGATCGGCGGCTGCTGCGGACTTGGAAGGACGGCCGTGCTCGCCTCGACGCCTACCTGGAGGATCACGCCTTCCTGCTGGACTGCCTGATCACGCTGTATGAGTCGACGTTCGAGCCGCGCTGGTACCACGAGGCGGTCGGGCTCGCGGACGATCTGATCGAGCGCTTTGCGGACCGAGAGCGCGGTGGGTTCTACACGACGCCGGTGGACCGCCAGGAACTGCCGGTGCGGCGTAAGGACCTGGAGGACTCACCGATCCCGTCGGGGAACTCCGCTGCGGCGCTCGCGTTGCTGCGGCTGTCGCTGCTGTCCGGGGAGGAGAGGTACGAGCGCCAGGCGCTTGGCGTCTTGCGGCTCCTGTTCGGCTTGGCGGTGCGCCACCCGCTCGCGTTCGGTCACCTGCTACGGGCGGCCGACTTCTATGTCTCGCCGGTGCGCGAGGTGGCGATCACCGGACCCCAGCCGGAGGCAGCGGCGCTGCTGCGCGTGGTCCGCGAGCGGTTCCGCCCTCACATGGTGCTGGCCGCCGGCGACGGGGACGGCGTGCCGCTGCTGGCGGGCCGTGAGCCAGTTCAGGGCCACGCGGCGGCTTACGTCTGTGAGCACTTCGTCTGCCAGGCGCCCGTCACGACGCCGGACGAGCTGGCCGCGGCGCTGTAGGCGCCCGCTACGTGGCGGGGGGCGCGCCCTGCTCGAGCCGCTGCTTGAGCCGCTCGAGCGCCTTGTCGTTGCCCTTGCGCATTCCCGCGCCAAGGAGCGGAGCGAGCAACTTGAAGAGGCCGCCGGGCTTGGGCGCCATCACGAGCTTCACGCGCGTGCCGCCCGACTCGGGGGAGAGCTGCCACCAGCCCGAGGGCTCCATCGTGCCTAGGCCGCCGCGGACCGCCGGACCGTGCCACGCCAGGGTCGAGTCCGGCTCAAACCGGGTCCACTGGAACGTTCCCTCGGCCTGCCCGCGGGCCATCGTGTAGCCGTACTCCGTGCCCGCCGCGGGCTCGCCCTCGGAGACCTGCCTCACCGACGCGAAGTCGGTCACGTACTCGGGCAGGTACTCCGCGTGCGCGATGTACTCGAACACCTCCTCGGGTGACCGAGCGATCGTGGTCTCCGACTCGATCTGCATCAGAGCACCTGGAGATAGCGCTCAAGTTCCCACGGGGTCACCTGCACGCGGTACTCATCCCACTCCTGCCGCTTGATCTCGATGTAGCGGTTGAACACATGCTCGCCAAGGGTGCGCAGTACGAGCTCCGACTCGGCCGTCAGCTCGATTGCCTCGCCGAGCGTCTCCGGCAGCTGTTCGATCCCAAGCCGGCGGCGCTCGTCCGGCGAGAGATGGTAGAGGTTGGTCTCCATCGGCTCGGGGAGCTCGTAGCCGTGCTCGATCCCCTCGAGGCCGGCCTGCAGCAGCGCCGCAAACGTCAGGTAGGGATTGCACGCCGGGTCCGGACAGCGCAGCTCCATTCGCGTAGCGCGCTCCTTGCCCGGGTGATACAGCGGCACTCGCACCAGCGCCGAGCGATTGCGCCGGGACCACGCCACATACACCGGCGCCTCGTAACCGGGCACGAGCCGCTTGTACGAGTTCACCCACTGGGCGAAGATCGAGCAGATCTCCCGCGCGTGGCGCAGCTGCCCCGCGATGAACGCCTTACCCACGTCCGAGAGGAAGTACTGATCGTCGGCGTCGAAGAACGCGTTCGCCTCGCCGTGAAACAACGACTGATGGGTGTGCATGCCCGATCCGTTCTTTCCGAACAGCGGCTTTGGCATGAACGTCGCGTGCAGGCCGTGCTTCATCGCGTATTCCTTGACCGTGATCCGGTAGGTCATGCAGTCGTCGGCCATCTTCAGCGCGTCGGCGTAGCGCATGTCGATCTCGTGCTGGCTCGGGCCCACCTCGTGGTGGGCGTACTCGGTATGGATTCCGAGCTGATCGAGAGCGAGCACGGTGTCCCTGCGCAGATCGGACCCCGCATCGAGCGTGGTCAGGTCGAAGTAGCCGCCCTCGTCGAGCACCTCCGTCGAGCTCGAGTCGCGGAAGTAGAAGTACTCGAGCTCGGGCCCGACGTAGTAATGGTCGAAGCCCATCTGCAGCGCGCGGTCCAGCGCGCGCCGGAGCACGTAGCGCGGATCGCCCTCATAGGGAGTGCGTTCGGGCGTGAGGATGTCGCAGAACATCCGGGCGACTCCCTGCTCGGCTGGCCGCCAAGGCAGGATCGCGAACGTGCCCGGATCGGGCATCGCGATCATGTCCGACTCCTCGATCGGGTTGAAGCCCGTGATCGAGGAGCCGTCGAACCCCATCCCGCCCTCGAACGCGTCTCCGAGCTCGGTCGCGTTGATCGAGAAAGCCTTGAGCTGACCGAGGATGTCGGTGAACCACAGCCGGATGAAGCGGATGTCCCGCTCCTCGACAAGCGACATCACGTCGTCCGCGCTACGAGGAGTTGCGGTGCTCGTCATCGCGTGGCGAACGTTACTTGCTCGGTACTCGGCCAGTGCGTACCCTCGGCGAGGTGCGAGTGCGCTGCGGACTGCTGGCCCTGGTGGTCACACTCGCCGCCTGCAGCTCCTCGCCGGCGGCCGACTCGACGTCCACCACCGCGGGTTCGTCCGCGAGCGCGTGCGGCCCATCCAACGCGCGGACGCTTGCCTCCGACGCGCTCGCGCGCGTGTACAAGTCCGGCGGCTTGATCTACGGCTGCGCCCGCGGCGCGAGCCTGCGCTACCGCCTCGGCAACGCGCAGACCTGCATCCGCACGGGGCGAGCAGGGCCGGTCGCGCTGATCGGCGTGCTCGTCGGATACGGACTCGAGACGTGCGGCGTCGACACCGGTAGCTCGGAGGTGGTCGTGCAGCGGCTGTCCGATGGCCGCAAGCTGAGAACGCTCGCCGCGTTCACCGGCCAGGTCGGGCCAGAGTCCCACGAGCAGGTCAGATCGATCGCGCTGAGGTCAGACGGCGCGGTGGCGTGGATCGCGCAGGCCAGCTCGATCATCCGCGACAGCCAGGCCACTGAGGTCCATAGAGCCGACCGGCGGGGTAAGGCCACACTGGACTCCGGGACGGCGATCGACCCCACCTCGCTGCGGCTGCACGGGTCGACGCTCACCTGGCGCCACGGCTCGGCGACCCGCTCCGCGACGGTCCTATAGAGACGGTCAGACGCCGGCGTGTACGCGCCGGCCGAGCCAGCGCGCTGCCCACCGTTGCAGCTCCGAGAGCGCGGGCTCGAGCTCGCGGCCCATCCTGGAGAGCGAGTACTCCACCCGCAAGGGCGGCCCCGGGATCACTCTGCGCTCGACGATGTTTCGCGCCTCGAGCTCCTTCATCCGCTCGGACAGCAACCGATCCGAGAGCTCCGGGACGGCCTGGCCGATTTCTGAGAACCGCAGCGGGCCATCCATCAGAACGCGCAGAATGGCGCCGGTCCACCGCTTGCCGACGAGCTCAACCGCCTCGTGATAGAGGGGACAGCAGCTGGAGGCGCGTCCGCCGCCCGGCCCGGTTTGCTCGCGCACGCCCATCTCCTCAAGTGGAAGCTTACGCTGCTCGCAGTGCGCGGGAGGCCTCACTCGAGCCGTCGACCGGGACCTCACCGGCGACGTTGACCATCGCCGTGAACGCCTCGAGCGCCACGGCCGCGATCGCCTCCAGGATCTGCTCGTCGTCCCAGCCGGCTTCGCGTGCCTCCTCGTGGAGGTGCATCGGCGCGCGGCCTCGCTCCTCGAGTAGCGTCCTGAGGTAGCGAAGCAGCGCCTCCTCCCGTGCGTCCTTGGAGGTCCACTGACGCGCCAGCGCGACCTCGTCGATCGCAAGCCCAGCCGCGCGCGCCGTCCGGGAGTGCATCGCGATCCCCGGCTCGGACTGGTAGTACTCGGCCACGCCGAGGGCGATTCGCTCGAGTGTCGCGAGCGTCAGCTTGCCGTGCCGCAGCTCGGAGCGGAAGCGAGCGTACGCGCGGAGCGCCGCCGGCGAGCCGGCCAGCACCCCGAGGAGGTTCGGCAGCTGGCCGCCGGTCACAAGCGCACCGCGCAGCACGGGCATGGAACCCTCGGGCGCCGTCAAGTCGTCATGGATTTGGAACCTGCTCATTGAGTTCTTCATCGTGATCACCGGAGGAACGAGGCAGGTGCTTGCGCCGCACTCGGCCGCCGACACCAGGTACGTCCGCCGCTTCCCGGACCCGTTCCCTTTATTTTCTGGACCTGCTTACTGTTGATAAGTGTAATGGCGACGGCATCGCCGTACAAGTGCCTAGCGCAACAATCCGGACCGTCCGCGCTAGGCCGCCCGAAACCGCCATCCGGCGCGCAATACGCGCCTCATGCCCTTATACGTGGGCGGATAAACCGAGGATCAGCGGAACCTCGCAGATCGCTAAGAGCGCGGCGGCACCAGCGGCCGCAGTGGGATGAGCCCGGCGAGGGCTTGGGCTTTAGCTGTGGGGGCTGGCCATGGCGACCGCCACCAGCAGGATCCCCAGGAACACCGCCCACATCGCGACCCGATCCGGCCTGAAGCCGCTCCGTTCGTGCGCCCGCCTCGCCGGCCGACGGCCTGGATCACCCGGCCACGGGAGGTGGCGCTCCGCTCCCCGTCCGGTGATCGTGATGGTCCGGCGGCCGTTGGCCGACGTGGCGCCGCGCACCGGAGCCCCGGAGGCACGTGGGGCGGGAGCGGGGGCAGGGCGCGTAGCGGTAGGCGCCGGGCGCCGCGTGCCCGCCGCGCGCGGAGGGGCGGCCGCCGGCCGCGCCGCCACGGACGGGCGTGGCGCGGACGGCCCGCGAAGCCCATCCGAGTCCGCGGTGCCCGCCAGCGCATCCCGCGGAGTCCTTGACCGAGCCGCCTCGCGTCGCGAGAAGGCTTCCTGCCAGACCTCGTCCTCGATCCGGATCGCGTCCGGCGGCACCAACGCACCTGGGCTGGGCATTCGACCGTCCTCTTTCTCGTGCTTACGGGGTTAGCTGACGGGCTCGCGCCGAAAGAGTGGCGCTACGCCGAGGCGATTCGCCCCAACAGTGGGTCCCCCGCTTCCTGGCGCGCGGCCTATCTCGGCCGGGCGGTGCGGGAATTCAGCGTTACGGGAGCGGCATGCTAACAGCGGCGGGCGACGGAAGCCGCATCACGTGCGCTAACTGCGAGCTATTCGCGTCCCGCGACCTTGGAGACGAACTTCGCCACGTCCATGGCGTCCTTGCCCTGGATGATGGCTGCCGGCATCGTGCCCTGGCCGAGGCAGGTCTGGGGTGAGCTTGGGCTCGGCGGGTTCTGCAGGCAGCCGTTCACGATCGTGTGCAGCACCAGCGACTCGGATGGCTTGATCGTGTCCAGATTGGGACCGACCTTGCCGACCGCGTTCGCGCCCGCGAGCGTGTGGCAGACGCCGCAGTGCTGACCGAATAGCTCGCGTCCGCGCTTCTCGGCGGTGTTCAGCTTGATCCCGCCCACCTGGCCGTTGGCGTTGGCGTGGTTGCCGATCAGAAACACCGCCGGCACGGCGAGTCCGAACCCCACGTACAGGGTCGCGAACAAGACGCTTGCCGCCCGGCGCGCAGCGTACGACTGACGCTGAAACGACGCCCGCGCCCCACCGAGGCCACCCCGGATGGCGATGAAGAACACGCCGAGCCCGAGCACGACCCAGAAGGCGGCGAACAGAGCGCTGGGAAGCACGTGGGCGCGCACCATATCGTGCGGGCCGGGAGGATGGACGCCTACCGGCGACGGCCCGAGGCGAAGCTCATCACCGGCGGCGCAACGGCACGGAAGTCCTCGGCCTCGCTCTCGCGTGATGCGTCTGGCTCACGCGAACTCTTTCGCTCCATCAGGCCGCGCCGGACCTGCTCATCGAGCATCGAGAAGTCCTTGACCTCGGCGAGGACCTGATCGGGCGCGACGAACGGCTCGACTCGATCGACCAGCACGTTGATCGCGCCTCCGGCCGCCGGAAGGCGCTCGAGCTTGCCTTCCGCGAGCATCAGCGGCTCGGTCCTCACGGTCAGCCGATGACGTTCGTAGACATGCGCTGGGACGATCAAGTTGATCGTCCCGTGCTCGTCCTCGAGCAGGATGAAGACGATCCCGTTCGCGGTCCCGGGCCGCTGCCGGGCAACGACCAGGCCACCGACCTTCACCCGCGTGGCATGAGGCAGCGTCTCCAGATCCCTGCTAGTGACCGCATCGGCAGGCGTGCGTGGGCGCAGGAGCGCCATCGGATGGGAGCGCGTGGTCAAACCCGTCGAGGCATAGTCGGCCAGCATCGCCTCCCACCGACTGAGCCTTCGCAGCTTGGGCGGCGCCGGCAGATCCAGCGGCAGCGCGAGCTGTGTACCTCCGGGGACATCCCTACCTGGCGTCGCCACGCCGAGCTGCCACAACGCGATCCGCCGATCGCCTTCGATCAGGGAATCGCACGCCCCGGACCATGCCAGCAGCTCGAGCGAGGGCGCCCCCGCGCCGGCTCGCGAGGCAAGATCGGAGAGGCTCCGAAAGCGGCCGCCAGCCTTGCGTGCGGCGACGAGCTCCTTGACGTCCTGCTCGCGGACGCCGCGGACATAGCCGAGGCCGATGCGGACGACGCCGTCGCACAAACCGCACTCGACCTCGCTCTCATTGATGTCCGGCGCCAGCACCTCGATCCCGCGCCGCTGCGCCTCGTGAACGAGCGCGTCGGGTGGATAGAAGCCCATCGGCTGCTCGTTGAGTAGCGAGCACAGGAGCTCGGACCCGAAATGGACGCGTAGCCAGGTCGATTGGTATGCGAGCAGTCCGAAAGCGGCGCCATGGGCCTTCGGGAACCCGAAGCCCGAGAAACCCTGGACCATCGAGAACACCCGCTCCGCGACCTCCTCGTCGAGCCCGTGCTTGCGGCACGCTCCCGCAACGAACCGCTTGTGGTACGCCTCGATCGCGGCCTCCGAGCGCTTGCGGCTCATCGCTCGCCGCAGGCCCTCCGCCTCCCCCACGGAGAACCCGGCGAACGCGATCGCCACCTCCAGCACCTGGTCCTGGAAGATGATCGTGCCGAGCGTCTCGCGCAGCACCGGCTCGAGCGAGGGGTGCTCGTAGGGAACCTCGTAGTCGGGGTCGACGCGCAGAAGCTGGCGCCGCGCGATGTACGGATTGACGGCGCCTCCCTGGATCGGCCCTGGACGGACGATCGCAACCTGGATGACTAGGTCTTGGAGGCTTTCGGGTCGAGTTCTGTACAGAGACTGCATCTGCGCCCGGCTCTCGATCTGAAAGACGCCGGTGGTGTCAGCGTGCTGGATGCATTCGTAGGTAGCGGGGTCGTCGTAGGGGATCTTTGATAAATCAACGCGCACGCTTCGCGTGCGCCAAATCAACTCGACACACCGCTCCACCGCTGAGAGCATCCCCAGCCCCAGGAGGTCGATCTTCAAGAACCGCGCGTCCGAGCAGGAGTCCTTGTCCCACTGGACGATCTGGCGGCCCTCCATCGCGGCCGGCACGATCGGGCAGCAATCGATCAGCGGCCGGGTGGCGACGATCATCCCGCCCGAGTGCTGGCTGAGGTGACGCGGCAGCCCGTGCGCTTCGGCGGCGAGTCGCGCTAGCCACTCCCAGCGGCCGACTCTGCCACGCCCGGTTCCGCCAAACGCGGCCTCAACGTCCTTGCCCACTTCGCGCGCATCCCACCCCTCGCTCCCTCGGGCAACTCGTTCGATCTCCGCCGGAGGCAACCCCAGTGCCTTGCCCAGCTCGCGAATCGCGCCGCGAGCCCTGTACGTGGGGAAGGCGGCCACCAGCGCGGAGCGGTCGTGCCCGTAGCGCTCGTGGACGCGAGGGATCAGCTTCTCGCGGATGTCCCGAGGGAAATCGAGGTCGATGTCCGGCAGCGCGGTCAGCTCCTCGTTGAGGAAGCGCCCGATCAGCAGCTCGTTGGCGATCGGGTCAACGTGCGAGAGGCCGGTCAGGTAGCAGACGATCGAGGAGACGCTCGAGCCGCGGCCGCGACCGGGAGGCAGCAGCGAGCGAGCCGTGTCGGGGCCGCGGACTTCTACCGCCACCTCGCGCGCGAGCTCGAGCATGTCGTGGTGCAGCAGGAAGAAGCCAGGCAGCCCCAGCGTCTCGATGATCCGTAGCTCCTCCTGCAAGCGCGCGGCGGCGGTGTCACGAATGCTCGCAGAGGCCTCCGCGTATCGCTGGTGCAGCCTGACGTCGCACAGCTCGGTCAGCTTGCGCATCGCTTCGGCGTCCTCGGCGCCCGGGTAGCGGTAGCCGAGGTCGCTACGCAGATCGAAGCGCAGCCGTTCGGCCAGCCGAGCCGATTCCGCAACCGCCTCCGGATGATCCCCGAAGCGCGCCGCCATCGCCGCCGGGGAGGCGAGCACGTGGCTGAAGTTCCCGCGTCGCTGAGGCTCCGAGGCATCCAGCGTGGTGTGCAGTCTCACCGCTGCGAACGCGTCCTGAAGCGGCGCGCGCGCGAGCGCGTGCGCGTGCACGTCACCGGTCGCCACGCATTGGACACCGAGGCGTTGCGCGAGCCAGGCCAGGCGCCGGTTACGGGCGTGGTCGCCCTGGAGGAAGGGTCGCTGCAGCTCGACTCGCAGCCGGTCGACACCGAACGCTTCCAGCAATCGCTTCAGGGTGGGCTCGTCGTGCACTCCGCACAGCGCGCACCCACTCAGGCAAACGAGGCCATCGGTGTGTTCCAGGATGGTTTCGAGCGCGACGTACGCTTTCGAGGGCGGGCCCGGCTTCTCGCGCGTGTGCGCGTGCGCGCGCGTCAAGATGCGACAGAGATTGGACCACCCCCGCGCGTCCTCGACCAGCAGCGTCAGGTGACGGCCATCGTCGAGGTCCACCTCCGCCCCGTGGATCGCGCGCAGCCCGAGCGCCTCCGCGGCAACCGCGAACTCCATCGAGCCCGAGACCGAGTTGTGATCGGTCAGCGCGAGCGCGTGATGGCCGAGATCCAGCGCGGTGGCGACGAGCTCATCGGGAAGCGAGGCTCCATCCAGGAACGAGAAGGCCGAGTGGCAGTGAAGCTCGACATACGGCCCGGCTGACAACAACTTTGCCGACGGCATGGCTTATCGAACGTATGTTCCCATGCGGACCGGACACTACAGTTCGCGCCGTGCCCGAGCGGCGAGTAGTCATCGATCACCTCACGGTGGGCGTGAGCGATGTGGCGCGCAGCCGCGACTTCTACAGACGCGCCCTCGAACCGCTCGGATTCCGAGAAATGGGCCCATGGAGCGCGGAGAACAACGAGGTGACGTTCGGGATCGAAGATGCCGACGACTTCGCCGTCTCCACCCGATACGGAACTGGCCCTGTCCACATTGCCTTCGCCGCCGATCGGCGCGAGCAGGTGGACGCCTTCCACGCCGCGGCACTAGCCGCAGGCGGCCGGGACAACGGCGCGCCGGGCCCG
>Ga0209577_10006866_pt1 | contig 10503 bp, 9 predicted proteins | sample GraSoiAngelo_109_FD_185874 | JGI IMG/M metagenome (GOLD analysis project Ga0209577, IMG submission 185874) | Grasslands soil microbial communities from the Angelo Coastal Reserve, California, USA - 14_0903_12_20cm (SPAdes) (version 2) | ecosystem: Environmental > Terrestrial > Soil > Grasslands ...
ACAAGGTGCTCGTGCTCGGCGCCCTCATCGCCTTGGTGGCGGAGGGCACGTTCTGGTGGGTGCCGGTGGCGCTCATCGCTGTGCGCGAGGTCGTCATCAGCGGGTACCGGTCCTACGTCGGCCGTCAGGGCGTCTCGGTGCCCGCCCGGCGTTGGGCCAAGATCAAGACGATCGTGCAGGAGGTGGCGGTGGGCTTCGCCCTGCTGCCGTTGACGTCGGACGACAAGTGGGTGGCGACCGCGGTGCTGTGGGTCGCGGTGGTCCTGACGCTGGTGACCGGCGTGCAGTACCTGCTCGACGGGCGGAGGTCGCAGCAGCGTGCGGTGTGAAGTCGTCGCCGTCGGCACCGAGCTGCTGCTCGGCCAGATCGTCGACACCAACTCGGCGTGGATCGGCGAGCACCTGGCGCTGATCGGCATCGACTCGCATTTCCAGACCAAGGTCGGCGACAACCACTTCCGGATCGTCCTCGCCATCCGTGAGGCGCTGGCGCGCAGCGACGCGGTCGTCGTGTGCGGCGGCCTCGGGCCCACGCAGGACGACATCACGCGCGACGCCATCGCCGAGATCATGAACGTCCCCCTTCGTCGCGATGAGCAGATGATCGAGACGATCCGTGGGTTCTTCGGCGCCCGCGGTCGGGAGATGGCCGACAGCAACATGCGCCAGGCCGACATCCCCGAGGGGGCGACGTTCATCCCCCAGACGCGCGGGACGGCGCCCGGGCTCATCTGCCCGGTCGGCCACAAGGTCGTCTACGCCGTGCCCGGGGTGCCCCATGAGATGAAGGAGATGATGGAGCGGGCCGTCCTGCCCGACCTGAAGGAGCGGTCGGGTGAGCGGGCGGTCATCCTCAGCCGCACGCTGCGGACGTGGGGCCTGGCCGAGTCCACCCTCGCCGAGAAGATCTCGGCGCGTGTCGACACCCAGTCCAACCCCACCATCGCCTTTTTGGCCAGCGGCATCGAGGGCATCAAGGTGCGCCTCACGGCGAAGGCCGCCGACGAGGCGGCTGCCCGTGGGCTGCTCGACGGGGAAGAGCGCGAGTTGCGTCCGATCCTCGGCGACATCGTCTTCGGCGTCGACGACGAGACGATGGAGGACGCCATCGCCGTCCTGCTGAAGGCGCAGGGCCTCACGCTCGGTGTGGCCGAGTCGCTCACCGGGGGCCTCCTCGGCGCCCGACTCACCGAGGCCGAGGGCGCCGCCGATTTCTTCCGCGGCTCGATCGTTGCCTATCAGAGCGAGGTGAAGTTCGACGTGCTCGGCGTGCCCGAAGGGCCCGTCGTCTCCGAGCAGGCGGCGTGCGCCATGGCGGAGGGGGCGTGCAAGGTCCTCGGTGCCGACGTCGGCATCGGCGTCACCGGTGTGGCCGGGCCCACCGAGCAAGAGGGTCAGCCGGTCGGCACCGTCTTCATGGGCACGACCCTCGACGGCGACACCCAGTGCGTGCACCTTCGACTGCCCGGTCAGCGCGACCAGGTCCGCCAGTTCGCGTGCATCTCGGTGCTCGACTTCCTGCGCCGTCGCCTGCTGGCCCGGGCCGCGAACCCGGCATAAGGGAGGATCCGGGCCGGCGTTCGTCGAAGAACGCCCCATGCGCCGACGTCTTCTCATCGCTTGTGTCGTCGCGCTCGTGGTGGGCCTGGTGGCCGCGCCCCGGGTGCTCGCCGGCAGCGACTACTCCGATCAGGCCTACGCCCAGCACGACCTGGACAACATGAGCCGCAGCTCGGAGCGCCACCTAGCGGACCTCACGCGTCCCGAGTGGCACATGGCCGCCGGTGAGGCGACCGCCCAGTCGTACCTCGCCGCTCTCGGCATCCAGCTGGCCGACGTCAACAACGGCCGCATCCACACCGGCCTCGGCCAGTGGGTCCCGGGTGGCTCGGTGGGCGACCCCGAGGTGTACAACGCCATGCCGTCACAGCGGGTGGAGTTCCTCGCCCGGACCGGGGCCAAGCTGTCGGGCCACGTCTGGGGCAGCGACGGCACGACTCGCCGGCCCGGCATCGTGATCACCACGGGGTCCATCCAGGCCACCGAAGGCATGTACCAGTGGCTGGCCCAGATCCTGGCCCGCGCCGGGTACGAGGTGTTCACCTTCGACGTGCAGGGCCAGGGCGAGAGTGAGGGCTTCGGCCACGCGCCCGGGGACAAGACGCCGAACACGAACGGCTTCCCGGCGCAACAGCAGTCGGTCTTCGTCGACGGCACCATCGACGCCATGCGCTTCTTCCTCTCGACGCCGTCGAGTCCGTACACGCCGGTGGGGTGGAGCGCGGCCGACGTCGCCGCCGCCCAGGCCGGGCGCGGCCCCGGCGAGCAGTTGGACTTCGTGAACCCCGGCTATGGCGTGCTCGACGGCAAGAACCTCGGCATCGCCGGGCACTCGCTGGGCGCGACGGCTGTCAGTGTCGTGCAGCAGTGCTCGGACAAGGGTCAGCTGTGGCGAACGGTTCCCGACTGCCACGGCCAGAGCTATCCGATCCGTACGGTGATCGGGTTCGACGCCCTGAGCGGGTCGGTGACGCCCGTGGTGCCGGGCATGGACCAGGAGGCCGACGGCTACTTCCTCAACCCGCAGCCCGCCCCGCAGGCGCCGGACCCGAACGCCCACCGCGGTGCGCTCGACAAGTGGACCGCCGCCGGGCTCGACACCTACGCCTTCAGCGTGCGGGGCGGCACCCACGTGGAGTGGAGCTACATCCCGCTGATCTCGCTGGCCACGTCCTACGGGCGGCACCAGGTCGGGTACTACACACTGGCCTGGTTCGACCGCTGGCTGAGTCCGAGCAGCAAGGTGCGAGCGGACGCACTGCAGCGCCTCATCACCGGGCCCATCGCCCAGCACATCCCTGTCGAGGCCCCGTGGCGGGCCAACTACATGTCGGGGCGGTACCTCGGCGGCTTCCGCCTCACGGGCGCGGGCGGAAAGGTCACGCAGGTGCTCGACCTCCGCAAGTACGGCGGCACGTCGCCGGTGGGCGACTGGGCCGGCGCCAACGCCGACCGCCAGGGACGGGTGCTGCCGTAGGAAAAACTGGGGGCGTGCCCCGGCTCTTCGTCACCGTCTGGCCGTCCGACGAGGTGCTCTCGACAATTGCCGCCCTGCCGCGGCCCGATGTCGAGGGCCTGCGGTGGACGACGCGGGACCAGTGGCACGTGACGCTGCGGTTCTTCGGGTCGGTCGAGCTCGAGCCGGCGGCGGACGCGCTGCGGTCGGTGTCGTCGCCGGCGACACGGGGGGTGCTCGGTCCCACAACCGGTCGCTTTGGCAAGCGGGTGTTGCACGTGCCCGTGGCCGGATTGGACGCGGTCGCCGAGGCCGTCCTGCGGGCGACCGAGAAGGTTGGCAAGCCGCCGGAGCCGCGGCCGTTCACCGGGCATCTCACCTTGGCCCGGGCCCGGGACCGGCGGCGAGGCGTCGACCTGCGGTCGTTCGTGGGCACGCCGGTCGCGGGGGAGTGGCCGGTGACGGAGGTCTGCCTCGTCGAAAGCCGCTTGAGTCCCAAGGGCGCGAACTACGAGGTGGTCGAGACCGTTTCGCTAGGTGACAGCCGTACGATGGATTGAGAGATTTCGTTCCTGGGAGTTGTCATGGGATTCACACTTCGCCGCTCGCTCCCCTCGATCGGCGGCCTGCTGGCGCTGGTGCTGATCGTCGGCGTGGCCGCGGTGATCTTCGCCGGGGCGCCGGTCTGGTTCCCGGCTGTGTTCGCCATCGGCATCATCGGCGTGCAGTTCGCCATCAACCCACTGATCATCCAGTGGCTGGTGCCGGCGTCGGTCATCGACCACGACGGCTCGCGCTATCTGACCGATCACCCGGTCGGCGAGCTGGTCGCCCGCCGATGCCGGGACGCCGGCGTGCCACTGGTCAAGCTCGGCATCGTCGACGATGGCAACCCGAACGCCTTCACCTTCGGGCGCACCCCTCGCGATGCGCGCATGTGGATCACGCGCGGGTTGCTGGAGCGGCTGGACGAGCGCGAGCTCGACGCCGTCGTCAGCCACGAGGTCGGGCACGTGAAGCACTGGGACTTCGCGGTGATGACCGTGGCGGCCGTCATTCCCATGGTGCTGTACCTGGTCTTCCTGGTTTCGCGAGGTGACCGGCGAGGCGTCGCCGTGGCCGTCGGCGCCTACATCGCCTACTGGGTCTCCTACTTCACGTTGCTGGCGTTGAGCCGGGCCCGTGAGTACGCGGCCGATCACTGGTCGGCCGAGTGCACCCACGACGGCGATGCGTTGGCCTCGGCGCTGGTGAAGATCGCCTACGGCATGGGCCAGGTGCATGCCGAACGCGAGGCCCAGGCCAAGGCGCTCGCTCACTCGGGGCGCCGCAGCTCTCGCATCGGCGAGAGCATCCGCGGTCGTTCGATGAACGTGATGGGCATCTTCGACCAGCGGGAGGCGCAGGCGATGTCGGCCGCGTTCGCGTCGGGCATCGACCCTGCTCGGGCCGTCGCCGCCATGCGCTGGGAGATCCAGAACCCTTGGGGCAAGACGCTGGAGAAGCTGTCGTCCCACCCCTTGGTTGCCCGGCGCATCCAGGCGCTGGAGTCCGTCGAGGGCGGGGCGCCGAAGCACTGGAGCGTGCTCCAGGGAACGGCGACCGTGTCTCCCCAGCAGCGGGCGGCGCTGCGCTCGTCGTACTGGAGCCAGCTCGCCATCGCCGTCGCCCCGTGGGTGCTGTTCGTGCTTGCGATCCTCGGTGGCGTGTTCCACTCCACGTTCTCGGTCGGACTCGCAGTTGCTGTCGCCGGCTGCCTGTTCCTCTTGAAGCAGCGGGTGCGGTACCCGACGACCAAGTTCGAGCCGGTCGACGAGGTCACGTCGTTGCTCGAGCGCATCGAGGGAAGCCCGGTCGCCGGAATCGGCGTGAACGTGCGCGGCAAGATCATCGGCCGCGGCATGCCCGGCTACGTGTTGTCGCCCGACTTGGTGGTGCAGGACTCCTCGGGCTTCGTGCCGCTGCTCTACAGCCAGCCCCTGCCGTTGTGGGGCAGCCTGTTCGCCCTCTTCAAGGCCGACAAGTACTTCGGCCAGGAGGTCATGGCCCAGGGCTGGTACCGGCGCCTGCCAGGACCGTCGGTCGAGTTGCGCGGCGTCACCGCCGCCGACGGCACCTACACCAAGACCTACACGTGGGTGACCCGCTACGTCGCCTCCGGCCTCGTCTTACTGGCCGGCCTCATCGTGATGGCCGTGGGCCTGGCCGGGGCATAGCGCCTCGGTTCTGGGGATGAGAATCGACCGACACGGTCGATTCTCATCGTGAGAACGGCAGATCTGGGCTCCCGGTCCTTGCATCGAACGGACGTTCGGAACTACGCTGCTGGAACTACAGCGGCGTAATTGTCACACCCCCTTCGTAGGGTCGTGTCTGTCCAGTTCAATACGAGGGAAGGGAGCTCCACGATGGAGCGACAGCAGGCACTCGACGTGGCCCTTGGCCAGATCGAGAAGCAGTTCGGCAAGGGCTCGATCATGCGGATGGGCGAGCGCCCCGACATGGAGATCGAGGTCGTCTCCACCGGCGCCCTCTCCCTCGACATCGCCCTCGGCGTGGGCGGGTTGCCGCGCGGCCGGATCGTGGAGATCTACGGACCGGAGGCGAGCGGCAAGACGACCCTTGCCATGCACGTCGTGGCCGAAGCCCAGCGCAACGGCGGCATCTGTGCCTACATCGACGCCGAGCACGCCGTCGACCCGGTGTACGCCAGAGCCATCGGCGTCAACGTCGACGACCTGCTGATCTCTCAGCCCGACACGGGTGAGCAGGCGCTCGAGATCGCCGACACCCTCATCCGCTCCGGCGCCCTCGACGTCGTCGTCATCGACTCAGTGGCAGCGCTGACGCCTCGCGCCGAGATCGAAGGCGAGATGGGCGACACCCACGTCGGGCTCCAGGCCCGCCTGATGTCCCAGGCCCTTCGCAAGCTCACCGCCAACCTCAACCGCACCAACACGATCGCCGTCTTCATCAATCAGTTGCGGGAGAAGATCGGCGTCATGTTCGGCAGCCCGGAAACAACGCCCGGCGGGCGGGCCCTGAAGTTCTACTCGTCGGTCCGGCTCGACATCCGGCGCATCGAGGCCATCAAGGACGGCGTCGAGGTCGTCGGCAACCGCACCCGGGTCAAGGTGGTGAAGAACAAGTGTGCGCCGCCCTTCCGCCAAGCGGAGTTCGACATCACGTACGGCAAGGGGATCAGCCGTGAGGGCTCGCTCATTGACGTGGGCGTCGACCTCGGGCTCGTCAAGAAGTCGGGGGCGTGGTTCACCTACGAGGGTGAGCAGCTGGGCCAGGGTCGTGAGAACGCCAAGGCCTTCCTCGCCGAGAACATCGAGGTCATGGTCGAGATCTCCGAGCGCGTCCGCCAGGAGGTGGGCCTGGCCCCGCCGGCCGAGGGTGCCGAAGAAGCCAAGGACGGCGCCGACTCCGACGACGAGCCGATCAGCCTCGACTAGAGGCCACCGCGCTGCGCGGTTTCGACCGCGCAGCGTGCGTGCGACAAACCCGTACAAAATCGTACGAACCGGCGGGCAGGAAGCGTCAACCGGGCTGTCGAACTTCCTAGGACCAACACACCCCGCCCGTCGGGAGGGCCTGTGGAGATCCTGAAGGTATCGAGCCGTTCGAATCCGAACTCAGTGGCGGGCGCCATGGCCGGCGTGGTCCGGCAGTCGGGGGCCGTCGAGGTTCAGGTCGTCGGCGCCGGTGCCCTCAATCAGGCCGTGAAGGCCGTGGCCATCGCACGCGGGTACCTCACGCCGTCGAACGTCGACCTGGTCTGCGTTCCCACCTTCGCCGACATCGAGATCGACGGCGAGAGCCGCACGGCCATCCGTCTGTCGGTCGAGGATCGCACCCACAGGACCCCTTCAGACGGTGGTGAAAAGGCGGCGACCGACAGCCAATCGGCGTCGAGTGACGGCGCCGGCAGCACCGACGGCTCGCTCGAGCCCGCGCACGCCATCATCTGACAAGCTGACGGCCATGGCTGTCACCGAAGGCGACCGCGCCCCCGCGTTCACCCTGCCCGACCAGGACGGCAACCAGGTCTCGCTGTCCGACCTCTCCGGCCGCTGGGTCGTGCTCTGGTGGTACCCGGCGGCTTCGACACCCGGCTGAACGATCGAAGGCCAGGGGTTCCGTGATCGAACCCCACAGTTCGACGAAGCCAACGGCGTGATCGTTGGCATCTCCTTCGACACGCCCGAGAAGAACAAGGCCTTCGCCGACAACGAGGGCTTCCCGTACCGCCTCCTCTCCGACGTCGACCACGCCGTCGGCGAGGCGTACGGCACGGCCAGACCGCCCGACGACGACTGGGCCGCCGTGGCCCGCCGGCTCACCTTCCTCATCGACCCCGATGGGGTCGTTCGCAAGGTGTACGACGTGAAGGACTTCGGCGGCCATCCCGACGAGGTGCTGGCCGACCTCCAACAACTGGGCGGTCAGTAGCCTTACTGGGTGGCCCGGAAGTACCTGATCCGCACCTTCGGGTGCCAGATGAACGAGCACGACTCGCAACGTCTGGCGCGCCAGCTCGAAGCAGACGGCATGGAGGCCACCGACGACGTCGAGCAGGCCGACGTCGTGCTCCTCAACACCTGCTGCATCCGGGAGAACGCCGACAACAAGCTCTACGGCCACCTCGGTCACCTCCGGGCCGAGAAGGACCGTCGCCCCGACCTACAGATCGCCGTCGCCGGCTGTCTGGCTCAGAAGGACGCCGGTCTCGTCAGAGAAAAAGCCCCCCACGTCGACGTCGTCCTCGGCACCCACAACGTGGGACGGGCCGCCGAGCTCCTCCACCACGCTCAGGAGCACGGGCCGATCGTCGAGATCCTCGACCAACCGGCCCCAGAAGATGGCGACGCCTTCCCTTCGGCCCTGCCCATGCGCGACCTTCCCCACGCCGCCTGGGTCACCATCCAGATCGGCTGCGACAACAAGTGCGCCTTCTGCATCGTGCCGGCCGTGCGGGGCAAGGAGATCAGCCGCCCCTTCGACGAGCTCGTCCACGAGGTCGAGGCCCTTGCGGTCGATGGGGTCACCGAGGTCACCCTGCTCGGCCAGAACGTCAACTCCTACGGGCGCGACATCACCCGCCGGCGGCCTCTGTTCGCCGACCTCCTCCGCGCCGTGGGCGACGTCGACGGCATCAAGCGGGTGCGGTTCACCAGCCCCCACCCCAAGGACCTCCGACCCGACACGATCGCCGCCATGGCCGACACACCGGCCGTCTGCGAACACCTGCACCTGCCGCTGCAGTCGGGGAGCGACCGGGTGCTCGCCGCCATGCACCGGGGCTACACAGCAACCCGGTACCTCGAGAAGCTGCACCGAGCGCGCGCCGCCATCCCCGACCTGGCCGTGACGACCGACATCATCGTGGGCTTCCCGGGTGAGACCGACGACGACTTCGAGCGCACCCTCGAGGTCGCGGCGGAGGCCCACTACGACAGCGCCTACACGTTCCTGTTCTCGCCCCGGCCCGGCACCGAGGCGGCGGTGATGACAGAGCGGTTCGTGCCCGACGACGCGGCCGCCGAGCGCTTCCAGCGCCTGCGCGTCGTCGTCGAGCGTTCGGCGCTGCAGAAGCACGAGGCCCGGGTCGGCCGGGTCGAGGAGGTCGTCGTCGAAGGGCCGAGCAAGCGGGACGCCAGCGTGCTCACCGGCCGCACGCGGCAGAACAAGCTCGTGCACTTCAAGAGCCCCGGGTGGCACCACGGCGGAAGTCACGGTCACGACCGCCGCACCCCACCATCTCACCGGCGAACTCGTCGACGTGCGAGCACGTCCGAGCCGCCGGACCCGCATCCCCGTGGTGGCGGTCTGATCAAGAGGCATCTCGCCCTCGTCGGGCCCACGGCGTCGGGCAAGTCGACCCTCGCCCTCGAGGCCGCCAGGGTCCTGCGAGACGTCGAGATCGTCTCCGTCGACTCCATGCAGGTGTACCGGGGCATGGACATCGGCACCGCCAAGCCGACGCCGGAGGAACGGGCTGAGGTACCCCATCATCTCCTCGACCTCGCCGAGCCGGACGAGCGCTTCACAGTGGCCCGCTTCCAACAGGAGGCCGACCACGTCATCGCCGGCATCGAGGAGCGCGGGCATCGGGCGCTCCTCGTCGGCGGCACCGGTCTCTACCTGCAGGCTGTGATCGACCGACTGGACGTCCCCGGCGAGTGGCCTGATGTCCGCGACGAGCTCGTGGCCACGGGGACCGAGGGCCTGTATCGGCGGCTCGCAGCCCTCGACCCGCCCGCGGCGGCGCGCATCGAGCCGACGAACCGCAGGCGCGTGGTGCGTGCCCTCGAGGTCACCATCGGGAGCGGGCGCCGGTTCTCCTCCTTCGGGCCCGGCCTGAACGCGTACCCGCCCACCCGGTTCCGCCTCACCGGCATCTGGATGCCGCGGGCCGCCCTCGCCCGCCGCATCGACGCCCGGCTGCGGACCCAGATCGACGACGGGTTCATCGACGAGGCCGTGGCCCTTGAACCCAGGATGTCGCCCACCGCTCGCCAGGCCCTCGGCTACAAGGAGCTGCTCGACCACGTGGCCGGAAACTGCACCCTCGAGGAGGCGTTCGAGACGGCGGCGCAACGTACGCGTGCGTTCTCGCGCCGCCAGCGCATGTGGTTCCGGCGTGACCCCCGCATCACGTGGCTGGGCACCGCGGGTGATCCTCTCGCTCTCTTGCCCGCGATCCTGGGAAACTGGTCTCGCTGATGGACGTCCAACTCGACAAGTACCAGGCCCTGGGAAACGACTTCCTCGTCCTCTTCGACGGCGACGTCGACGACGAGTTCGTGCGGCGCGCCTGTGACCGTCACCGCGGCGTCGGAGCCGACGGGCTCATCACGGCGACACGCGACGCAACAAACCAAGCCGACCTCACCATGGTCCTCCGAAACGCCGACGGCGGTCGGGCGGAGATGAGCGGCAACGGCATCCGGTGCCTGGTGCGGGCGGCCGTCGCCCACGGACTGGTGGGTGGTCCCGAGATCACGGTGGCCAGCGGCGCCGGCGTCAAGCGCCTGTGGGTGAAGGACGAGGGCGTGACGGTCGACATGGGCCCGGCCGTGCTGGGCGTCGAGCGTGAGCACACGTCGCCGGGGTGGCGCCAGCGCGAGGTGGAGATGGGAAACCCCCACCTCGTGCTGCTGTGCCCCGACCCCGCTGATGTCCACGTGGCCGAGCTCGGGCCGAAGCTCGAGCAGCTGCGACCCGGTGGCATGAACGTGGAGTTCATCGCCCCCGGGCCCGGCCAGGACGAGCTGCGCTTCCGCGTGTGGGAGCGCGGCGCGGGTGAGACCCAGGCGTGCGGCACCGGCTCGTGCGCTGCGGCCGCGGCCGCGCACGCGTGGGGCCTCGTGGGTAAGAACGTCACCGTGCACAATCCGGGCGGTGCCCTCGACGTCGAGGTCGGCGAGGAGACGTTGCTCCTCACCGGCCCCGCCGAGTTCGTAGCGCGGGTGGAGATT